>Ga0222427_100292_pt1 | contig 102865 bp, 119 predicted proteins | sample 2B20Ametagenome_FD_182890 | JGI IMG/M metagenome (GOLD analysis project Ga0222427, IMG submission 182890) | Enriched microbial communities from leaf-cutter ant dump, University of Wisconsin, Madison, United States - 2B20A (version 2) | ecosystem: Environmental > Terrestrial > Nest > Insects... | reverse complement strand
GCTCGTCTGCTCGTAGAGGCGGATGGTCTTGACCGTCTTGTGCATCATGTCGATGGCGTCGTCCATCGACTGGATCAGGTCCTTGATGTCGCCGCGGTCGAAGGGCGTGATGAAGCTGCGGCGCACCGCCTGCAGGACTTCATGGGTGATCTCGTCGGCCTGGTTTTCCAGTTCGACGATCCGGTCGCAGTGCTTTTCCATGTCCGGGCCGCCGGCGAGCAGCGTGCGGAGCGATTCGGCGGCGCCGACGACAGTGCGGGAATGCTGCTCGAAGAGATCGAAGAAACGGTCTTCGCGCGGCATGAGTTTACGAAACAGCGAAAGCATGGATGCCCCTTACGTGGCTGGGGTTGTCATGCGGCTGTCATAATTGACCGTCAACGCGCTGGAAAGCGTTGATTCGGCCTTGTCACAATTTCTCTTGCACTGCGGTAAACGGGACGCGCACCCGCTCAGGGCACGATCTTGAAGGGTTGCTCGCTGATGGCGACCGCGCCGCTGGCGCTGTCGCGGAAGCGGTAGCGCAGCACGTAGTCGCCGGCCGGCGGGCTCGTGAGATTGAGCGTCAGCTTGGCGAAGACCTCCTGGTTGCGCACGCTGCCCTTGAAGTCGAAGGAGCCGAAGGCCTTCTGCTCGGCAAGCTTGGTGCCCTTGGGATCGAGCAGTTCGAGGTCGACGGTGAAATGCGATTCCAGGAGGCCGCCGTCGACGGCGCGCCAGGTGAGGCCGACCGGCTCGACATAGGAGATCAGCGCCTCGCCCGCCTTGAAGCTGGAATCGGGCCGGGTGGCATACATGCCGTAGCCCTGCGGCGGTGCGGCGACGAAGATCGCCTTGCCGATGGAGAAGGGGAGCGTTGCGGCGAAGGCGCCATAGGCGTCGCGGATCGTGTTGTGCGCGCCCACCGTGTCGCCGGCGGCCGCCTGTTCCTCCGCCTTCTTCGCGGCGTCCGCTAGGGGGCCGGCAAGCGCGAGCGTCGGCGCGAGCGCGGCGACAAAGGTCAAACGCATCAGGGACTTCCACACGGACATTCAGTCTTCCTCCAGCCGGATTGCGGGCAGGATGCGAAGAAGCGTGGCAACAGTCAAGGACGGCCGGCGCTTTGTCCGGGGCTCATGTCAGCTCTTCCAGAAGAGCGGTGTCAGGATGACCAGAACGGTGAGGATTTCGAGACGCCCGAGCAGCATGAGGAAGGAGAGCACGTAGAGCGCCGCGTCGTGGAACACCGTGAAGGAACCCGCGGGGCCGATCTCCGGCGTGACGCCCGGTCCCACGTTGGAAAGCGAGGTCGCCGCCGCCGAGACGGCGGTCAGCACGTCGTAGCCCATCAGGCCGAGCAGGATCGCCCCGATGGCGGAGATCGAGACATAGGTGATGAAGAACAGGAAGACGTTGCGCTGCAGGTCGGCGTCGACCGTCATCGAACCGTAGCGCACGGCGTGGATGCCGTCGGGATAGATGAGGCGGTAGAGGCCAGTGCGGATGGAGTTGAAGAGGATGATCAGGCGATAGGCCTTGAGGCCGCCCGCCGTCGAGCCCGAACACCCGCCGAGGAAGGTGGCGACGAAGGCGAGCGCCACGATGAAGTGCCCCCATCCCGTATAGTCGTCGCTGGCAAAGCCCGTCGTCGAGATGATCGAGGAGACGGTGAAGAAGGAATGGGCCAGCGCCTCGTGGAAATCGACGCCGTTCTGCAGGCGCAGGTAAATGCTGGCCGCGACGGAAAAGAGCACGAGATAGCCGAGGAAGACGCGGATCTGCGGGTCGCGCCAGGCATCGAGCCGCTGGCGCACGACGAAGAGGATCAGCACCGAGAAGGGCAGGCTGCTCAGCGTCATGAAGAAGGTGCCGGCCCACAGCAGCGGCAGGCTCTTGTAGTAGCCGAAGGAGGCGTCGTGCGTCGAAAGCCCGCCGGTCGCGACCGTCGACATGGCGTGGTTCACTGCATCGAAGCGGCTCATGCCGAGCGCCGCATAGGTGACGGCGCAGATGATGGTGATCGCGACATAGATGGTGAGGAAAGCGCGGGTATAGCTTGCAATGCGGGCGAAGGGCTTGTCGGCGGTGTCGGACGATTCGAGCTTGAAGAAGGACATGCCGCCGACGCGCAGATACGGCATGATGAAGAGGCCGAGCGCCAGGATTCCGACGCCGCCGAGCCAGTGCAGCAGCGAGCGCCACATGAGGATGCCGGGCGGGGCGTTGTCGAGGCCGACGATGACGGTGGAACCGGTCGTGCTGATCGCCGAGACCGATTCGAAAAGGGCCTGCGCGAAGGTGAGCTTCATCGAGGAAAGCCACAGCGGGATCGCGCCGATGAAGCAGCCCGAGATCCACAGCATGTTGACGACGAGGAAGCCCATGCGCTTGTTGAAGGGCGGCGGGCCGGCGCGGGTCGCCGCCGCCGTCGCCAGCGACAGGCCGCCCGTCATGAAGGCCGAAAGCAGGAAGATCTCCCAGTCCCGATGGCCGTAATAGATGTCGACGAAGGCCGGAATCAGCATCGCCACGGAAAGATAGATGCCGCTGATGGCTGCGATATGGATGGCGGACCGGAAAATCGTGGCGTTCAACGGTGGTCGTCCTGCATGCCGGCTGGGCTCAAGGTCTGGTCTCGAAAGGCCGCGCGGCCGGGGCGGGCCGTGCCCGTCGCTGCGATAGGCAACTTTTTGTTTTCCGCGTCGTTTTTTGCTGAAAACCGCTGTCCACTCTTCTGCACGATGCTATAGCCTTTGCATTGTCCAAACTCAAGGATGGCATCGAACGGCATGAAACCGGACGTCGACGCAGCCTGCGAAGCTTTGCGCGGGCTCTTTCCCGAAACACCGCTCCAGCTCAACGAACATCTTTCCGCCCGCTACGGCGCGGAGATCTACCTGAAGCGCGAGGATCTCTCGCCGGTGCGGTCCTACAAGATCCGGGGCGCCTTCAACTTCTTCCGCAAGGTCCTTGCGAAGCCCGACAGCGCGCGCAGCTTCGTCTGCGCCTCGGCCGGCAACCACGCGCAGGGCTTCGCCTTCGTCTGCCGCCATTTCGGCGTGCCGGGCGTGGTCTTCATGCCGGTGACGACGCCGCAGCAGAAGATCGACAAGACGCGCATCTTCGGCGGCGAGTTCGTGACGATCAGGTTGGTCGGCGACTTCTTCGACCAGTGCTACAAGGCCGCGCGCGACCATGCGGAAGCGACCGGCGCGCAGATGGTGCCGCCCTTCGATCATGCGGACATCATCGAGGGACAGGCGACCGTCGCAGCGGAAATCCTCGCCCAGCTCGGCGAGGGCAAGCTGCCGGATATCGTCGCCCTTCCGGTCGGCGGCGGCGGCCTCGCCTCGGGCGTCACCGGCTATCTCGAGGGCACCGTCGGCCCGTCGAGCTTCGTCTTCTGCGAGCCGGCCGGCGCGCCGAGCCTGAAGCGAAGCCTCGAAAGCGGCACGGTGGTGACGCTCGATCAGGTGGACAATTTCGTCGACGGCGCCGCGGTCGGGCAGATCGGCGCGCTCAATTTCGCCGCGCTCAGCCGCTTCTCCGCCGATCAGGTCATGCTGCTTTCGGAAAACGCGATCTGCGTGACGATGATCGACATGCTGAATGTCGAGGGCGTGGTGCTGGAGCCGGCCGGCGCGCTGTCGCTGACGGCGCTGGAGGCGCTCGGCCGCGAGGCGCTGGCGGGCAAGACGGTCGTCGCCGTCGTCTCCGGCGGCAATTTCGACTTCGAGCGCCTGCCGGACGTCAAGGAGCGCGCCATGCGCCATGCGGGGCTGAAGAAATACTTCATCCTGCGCCTTGCCCAGCGTCCGGGCGCGCTGCGCGACTTCCTCAACCTGCTCGGCCCGGACGACGACATCGCCCGCTTCGAGTACCTCAAGAAGTCCGCCCGCAACTTCGGCTCGATCCTCATCGGCATCGAGACAAAGGCGCCGGAGAATTTCGTCGCGCTGCGCAAAGCCTTCGACGCGGCGGGCATGCGCTACCAGGACATCACCGAGAACGAGATTCTCGCAAACCTCATCATCTAAGGGACACAGGCCATGGCATCGTTCTTTTCAAAACTCTTCGGTCGCGGCGGCAGCTCGGCCACTCCGGCGAAGGTCGCCGAGGAAACCGAGGCCTATAACGACCTTCTCCTCGTCGCGACTCCCATCGCGGAAGGCGGCCAGTTCCGTCTTGCCGGGCGCATCGAAAAGCGGGACGGCGAGCGCGTGCTGGCGCGCACCTTCATCCGCGCCGACCTGTTTTCCTCGCGGGACGACACGGTCGCCGCGACCTTCCGCAAGGCAAGGCAGATCGCCGACCAGCACGGTTCCTCGCTTTTCAGCGACGGCGAGGAGAGCCGGCCGGTCTGACCGGCCTTTCCTGCCGCAAATAAATCATACGAAACGCCATGAAGACGCTGGAGAACCGGCGCGATTGCCTGTATCCGCAGGAAACGACTTGTTGTGACTCTCCCGTTATACTGATCGGGAAGGTCGGAAATCTGCGGATTGCCCCATGGGAACTGAAAACCTGATCCTGCTTCTCATCGAGGCCGGCTTCTATTTCGTCTTCATGGTGGGTCTTCTGCACCTGCGCCACCAGATCGGCATCGGCGTCTTCGTCGCCGCCCTCGGGGTGATGCATTTCCTCGAGACCTATCTCGCGGCGGTCTTCTATATCGAGCTGCCCTTCGGCGTCATCTCGCCCGGCTCCTCGGTTCTCTTCTCCGGCAAGCTGATGATGATCCTCCTTCTTTACGTGAAGGAGGACGCGGCGGTCGTGCGCGCGCCGATCTACGGCCTGCTCGCCGGCAATTTCCTGACGGTCGGCCTCGGCTTCTTCCTGAGCCATCACCAGACGGTGGGGGCAGTGCCCGGCCGCGTCGCCGACCTTGCCTTCATCGACGAGATGGGCTGGCTGATGCTCTGGGGCACCACACTGCTCTATCTCGATTCGCTCGGCATCATCCTGCTCTACGAGCGGCTTGGGCGGGTTTTCAGGAAGAGCACGGCCATGCGCTTCTTCGTGGCTGGCGTCGTCGTGCTGACATTCGACCAGATAGGGTTCTACGCGGCGCTGCACTTCATCAACCGCGCGCCGATCGAGGTATTCTGGGGCGGCTGGATCGCCAAGATGATGGCGGCCTGCGCCTATGCGGTCATGATGACGGTCTATCTGCATTATTCGCGCATCTCCGCCATTCCGGTCTCGCCGCGGCCGATCGCCGACATCTTCGCCGACCTGACCTTCCGCGAGCGCTACGAGGACCTGCTCGACCGCTCGGGCCGCGACGCGCTGACCGGCGTCTATGATCGCAGCCGGTTGGAATTCGAGGCGCCGCGCCTGCTTTCCGCCATGCTGGTGGCCGGCAAGCCGCTGTCGCTGATGATTATCGATGCCGACCACTTCAAGGACGTCAACGACCGGTTCGGCCATCTTGCCGGCGACGAGGTGCTGAGGACCGTCGCCACCTGCCTGCAGCGCGCGATGCGCGGCAACGACAAGGTCTTCCGCTTCGGCGGCGAGGAATTCGTCGTCCTGTCGGAGGACATCACGCCGGATGTCGGGGCGGACCGCGCCGAGGCCCTGCGCCGCATGGTGGAGAAGGAAATCCGCCGGCCGGACGGCCTGCCCGTGACGGTCAGCATCGGCGTCGCCAACAGCTACGGCGACGGCACCACGCTGAACGCCCTTCTCTCGGCCGCCGACGCGCGGCTCTATGCCGCCAAGAATGCTGGCCGGAACCGGGTGATCTCCACTGCCGCGCCCGCGCCCCTGTCAGGCCTCAAGACCTGAGGTTTCCGGCCCGCCTTCCGTCACAAAAGGTTCACGAAGGCTTCCTATAGGAGCAGGCGGCGCCATGGCTTGATCGCCGCGCATGGCGCTTCCCGGCGGCAACGGCCTTCCACCTTCCTCATCGACGGATATCGCCCATGTTCGACGACCATCACCTGAACCGCATCAAGGCGGAGATCGCCGACAGCTTCGACGAGGAGCTGGAAATGCAGATCGAGGAGGAGCGGCTGGACGACCTCATCGCCGAGGGCATGTCCGAGGCGCCCGTCCAGACGCTGGAGCGCCGCATCTATTTCCGCGAGCTTTTCCGCCTCCAGCACGAGCTGGTGAAACTGCAGGACTGGGTGCAGCACAAGAAGCTGAAGGTCGTGGTCCTGTTCGAGGGGCGTGATTCGGCCGGCAAGGGCGGCGCCATCAAGCGCGTCACCCAGCGCCTCAATCCGCGCGTCTGCCGCGTCGTCGCCCTGCCGGCGCCGACCGAGCGCGAGCGCCATCAATGGTATTTCCAGCGCTACGTGCCGCACCTGCCGTCGGCCGGCGAAATGGTGCTCTTCGACCGCTCCTGGTACAACCGCGCCGGTGTTGAGCGCGTCATGGGCTTCTGCACGCCGGACGAGCTGGAGGAATTCTTCCGCTCGGTGCCGGAATTCGAGCGCATGCTCGTGCGCTCGGGCATCATGCTCGTCAAATACTGGTTCTCGATCACCGACGAGGAGCAGGAATTCCGCTTCCGCATGCGCATCCACGATCCGCTGAAGCAGTGGAAGCTCTCCCCGATGGACCTCGAAAGCCGCGTCCACTGGGAGGACTATACCAAGGCGAAGGAAGAGATGCTGGAACGCACGCACATTCCCGAGGCGCCCTGGTGGATCGTTGAGGCCGTCGACAAGAAGAAGGCGCGCCTCAACTGCATCGCTCATCTCCTGACGCAGATTCCTTACGAGGACGTGCCGAAGGCGGCCATCGAACTGCCGGAGCGCGTGCGCCACGACGACTATATCCGGCATGAGCCGCCGGCCGAAATGTACGTGCCGGACGTCTACTGAAGCCGGATATTCCCTTGAACCTGCTGGACCAGAGGGAAAGAGGCATGGCGCCGGGGCTCGTCGGCGCCTATCGGGCGGGCCCCAGCGGCCCGGTCGTGCCGATCGCGCCGTCGGACCTCGATGCGGCGCTTGCCGCCGAGGACGGCTGGGTGTGGCTGCATGTCGATCTCGTCGACCGGCGCATGCAGGGCTGGCTGGCGGCGAGGTGCAGGCTGCCCGCGGCGGCCCGCGCCATCCTCGAGGGCAATGACGAAAGTCTCGTCCTCGGCTGCGAGGCGGGCACGACCCATGGCGTCATCGCCGATCTCCAGCAGGACATGGAGCGCACCTCCACCACCATCGGCCGGCTGCATTTCGCCCTGACCGAGCGCCTGCTCGTCACCGGCCGCCGCCATCCCGTCGAGGCGGTGAACCGCGTGCGCCGCGCTTTCGCCGACGGTTTCTGCCCGGCGACGGCCTACGAGGTCTTCGAGGCCATCGTCACCGCCTTCTGCAAGAACACCGCCATCCGCCTCAAGGAGGCGGCGGCGCTGCTCGACGCTGTTGAGGACCGGCTGGTGACGGAACGCCTCAGCGACGAGCGGCGCAGCCTCAAGGAAGTGCGCCGCCTCGCGGTGTCGCTGCACCGGCCCGTCGCCGGTATGGTGGCGCTATTCGAGGAGGAGGACCGGGAGGACTGGACGCTTTCCGAGCAGGCCCATGCGGTGCTTGGGCGCCTTTCCATGCGGCTGGAGCGGCTCGACCGCGAAATCGTGATGGTCAACGACCGGGCGAGGCTGCTTCAGGAGGAAATGGCGGCGGAGCTCGCGGACGAATCCAACCGGAGCCTGAGGGCCATGGCCATCATGAGCGCGCTGCTTCTGCCCGGCACGCTGGTCGTCGGCGTCTTCGGCATGAACACCGGCGGCCTTCCGCTGAGCGAAGGCAGCTCCGGCTTCTTCTGGGCGATGATGCTCGGCGTCGCCGCGACCGCGCTGTTCTACTGGCTCTTGCGCCGCGCGGGCATCAGCCTGCGGTTTTAGACGCCGACGTTCGGCCTATCGATGATCTCGCGCAGCGCGAAGCTCGAATTGATCTTCACCACATGGGGCAGGGCCGAGAGCCAGTCGCGGTGGATGCGCTCGTAGTCCTCGAGATCCTTGGCGGCGACGCGCAGGATATAGTCGTATTCGCCCGACATCAGGTAGCAGACCAGCACGTTCGGACAGAGTTTTACCGCCGCCTCGAACTCCGCCAGCGTCTTGGCGAACTGGCCGGAGAGCGAGATATGCACGATGGCGATCATCTTGTAGTCGAGCGCCTTGGGCGAGACGCGGGCATGGTATCCGTTGATGATGCCGGACTTTTCCAGGATATCCAGACGACGCGAACAGGCCGACGGCGACAGCCCCACGCGCTCGGCAAGCTCGGCATTGGAGATCCGCCCGTTCTGCTGAACCACCTTCAGGATCGCAGCATCGATAGCATCCCGTTGCGCCATTCGAATATTCTCCGAAAAATCCGCTGATATTCGAGGAATATTCGAATGAGTGCCGTTTTGCCAAGGGGCTTTGCAAGGACATTGCATGCATCCTCTGCTTCCATGGTGCTCCCGCCGAACGCGGCGGCAACAACGGGAACATCACTGGGAAAGGAACGCGCATGCGTGTCGGTTGTCCGAAGGAAATCAAGAATCATGAATATCGGGTCGGTCTGACGCCCGGTGCCGTACGTGAATACGTCGCCCACGGTCACGAGGTGATCGTCGAGACCAGGGCCGGCGCCGGCATCGGCGCAGACGATGACGCCTATCGCGCCGCCGGCGCGAAGATCGTGCCCACCGCCGCGGATATTTTCCAGAAGTCCGACATGGTGGTGAAGGTCAAGGAACCGCAGCCCGCCGAATGGGCGCAGCTCCGCGACGGACAGATTCTTTATACCTACCTCCACCTCGCTCCCGACCCGGAACAGACCAAGGGCCTCCTCGGCTCGGGCGTCACCGCCATCGCCTACGAGACGGTGACGGATGATCGCGGCGGCCTGCCGCTGCTCGCGCCGATGTCGGAAGTTGCCGGACGTCTCTCCATCCAGGCCGGTGCCACGGCGTTGCAAAAGGCAAACGGCGGGCGCGGCATCCTGCTCGGCGGCGTGCCGGGCGTGCCGCCGGCCAAGGTCGCCATCATCGGCGGCGGCGTCGTCGGCCTGCATGCGGCGAAGATGGCGGCCGGCCTCGGCGCGGATGTCGCAATCCTCGACCGCTCGATCCCGCGCCTTCGCCAGCTCGACGATCTCTTCGGCGGCCGCGTCCACACGCGCTATTCGACCATCGACGCCCTGGAGGAGGAGGTCTTCTCGGCCGATCTCGTCATCGGCGCCGTGCTCATCCCCGGTGCCGCCGCGCCGAAGCTCGTCACCCGCGAAATGCTCTCGGGCATGAAGAAGGGCGCGGTCATCGTCGACGTCGCCATCGACCAGGGCGGCTGCTTCGAGACGTCCCACGCGACGACCCATTCCGACCCGACCTTCGAGGTCGACGGCGTGGTGCACTATTGCGTCGCCAACATGCCGGGCGCCGTTCCGGTCACCTCGGCCCACGCCCTCAACAACGCGACCCTCCATTACGGCCTCCAGCTCGCCGACAAGGGCCTCAAGGCCATTGCCGAGGACCGGCACCTGCGCGCCGGCCTCAACGTGCACAAGGGCCGCGTGACGAACCGCGCTGTCGCGGAAGCGCTCGGCTACGAGTCCTTCGCGCCGGAGGCGGTGTTGAACGTGGCTTGAGGGTATCAGTGGAGGGGCCCGGAAAGGTCCGGGCCCGGTCTGCCGGAACATTGGCCCCACGCGCCACGGGCTAGGCCCAAGGATTTATGCATCGCTCGAAGCATGGATGGCCGGGTCGAGCCCGGCCATGACGAAGGAAGGGTGAGAGGCTTGTCAGCCGCCTTTGAGGCCCGGAGCGATCCGGGCCTTTCTCATGCCCGCTCCACGCGGCATTGGTAGCAATTGTTGCGGGCCGAGCGGATGTGCAGGTAGGCGGTGTCCTCGCGCGCAAGCAGCGTCTTTGCGTAGGCCGGAATATCGGCATTCGGCACCACGGCCCCGGTGCCGTAGAGGATGCGGTTCTCCGCCGAGTAGCCGCGCACGATATAGTCGCGGCTCGTCAGCATCGGCGGCATCGCTTCCGATGGCTCGCGAGCCTCGCACGGTTCTGCATGGATGAAGATCGGTCCGGTCTCGGCATAGGGGTGGAGGGTCGGGAAGGGGCGGTGGGCGAGGATGAGATAGGGCTCTCCGACGCCGACGAGCCGCAGGCAATGCCGGCAGGGCACGCTGTCGCCGTCGGAGACATGGCGCTCGGGCGTCATGCCATAGGCATCAGGGCCGCCTTTCCAATAGGCGGCGGCGGTTTCGGTGGGGATGGGCAGAAAGCGAATGGACATGGCGGTGCTCCGTTTGATGCGGAGAGGATCCACGCAATTCCGGGCGTCCGACACCCGTTTCCTGCCGGAATCGAAACCGCCGGCGCGAGGCCGGCGGTAAGGATGGGCTGTGAGGCGATCAGCGAACGAACTCGTCGATGCGGCGGAGCGTGACGCGGCGATTACGCCATTCCTCGCGCTCCGTCGGCACCAGCAGGTATTCCTCGCCGTAACCGACCGTTTCCAGCGCGCGGGAAGGCAGGCCGAATTCCTGCACGAGCACCCATTTCAGCGATTCTGCGCGGCGCTCGGAGAGAATCTGGTTCGACGAGGCCGAGCCGACGGCATCCGTATGGCCCTCGATGAGGAAGACGGCGCGACGGCGGCGGCGCAGGATCCGGTCCATGGCGCGGGCGATCTGGCGGACCTTGCGATATTCCGAGCGCGGAATTTCGGCCGAGGCGAATTCGAAGTTGATCGACTGGATGTCGATGGAGGGCGCGGCGCGGCGCAGGTCCGAGCGGCGCTTGAATTCGCGCACGGTGACGCGCTCGTCCTCGCGCATGCGGCGGGCGGGCGCGGCGTCGAGGCGGCGCAGGATCATGTCTTCCGACGGCGTTTCCTGTGCCAGGGCAAGGCCCGAGAAGGCCGGAGCGGCGAGGGTTGCGGCGAACGCGGTCAGAAAGGCGCGACGTTGCATGGACGGTGTCTCCTTCGGTTTCGTCTTTTCGCGCGGAAATTGCCACGGACGACCTGAAGGAAAGATGAACCGGCCGGTTGGGCGGCGTTCAGGGTGGTTAACGTTGCTTGCCCGGGATCAGGCAGTCGCGTTTGGCGAGTGCCAGAAGCTCGGTGTCGGACAGCGGCGTGACCTCCGCCTCCATCGTCCCGACCGGCGAGAAGCCGAACATCTGGTAGAGCTGGAGCGCCCGCGGATGATCGAGGCTGTTGGTGGTGACGACGACCCGCTTCGGGCCGAGCGCCCAGGCGGCATAGAGCGTCTGGAGCAGGAACCATTTGCCGATGCCGTGCCCCAGCGCCCGCTCGAAGAGGCCGAAATGGGAAAGCTCGACCGTATCGTCGTCGATCCGCAGCAGCTCGAAGAAACCGGCCGGCGCGCCGTCGACATAGAGCACGCTCACGCTGTTGCGCTTGTCGTGCAGGGTCGCCGCCAGCGTCTCGTCGTCCATGCGCAGCCGGTCGACCCAGTGCCAGCGGTGGCCGACCTGCCGGTAAAGGAAGCGGTAGAAGGCGAGCGGAATGTCCGGCGCGCCGAGGATCGCCGTCTGCACATTGACCGGCACCGGCAGGCTCTGCTTCGGCGGCGCGGTCATTTCGAGCGCGGTGATGGTGACGGATAGCGGCGCGGACTGGGCCTTCTTCGCCATGGTCAGTCCTTGCCGGTGACAGCGGGCCCGGTGACGACGGGCGTATCCTCGCGCCCGCCCCATTCCGTCCACGAGCCGTCATAGAGCGTGTTGTCCTCGTGGCCGAGCGAATGAAGCGCCAGCGTGATGATCGCTGCGGTGATGCCGGAGCCGCAGCTGGTGACGACCGGTTTGGAGAGATCGATGCCCGACGCCTCGAAATGCCGGCGGAGGCTGGCTAGATCCTTGAATTTCCCGCCTTCCGAGAAGGTGCCGGAGGGCATGCTCCTTGCGCCCGGCATATGGCCGGAGCGCATGCCGGCTCGGGGCTCGGCCTCCTCGCCGGTGAAGCGGCCGGCGCCGCGCGCATCGGCGATCTGCCTGGAGCCGGTCGAGACGATGCCGCGCATTTCCTCGAAGGATGTCACAGCATAGGGATTGAAATTGGTGTGGAAGGTGGCGGGCGCGGGCTCGGGCAGGTCGGTCTCCAGCGGCCGCCCCTCCTTCTTCCAGCCGTCGATGCCGCCGTCCATGACGAAGACGTTTTTCGCGCCCATGGTACGGAACAGCCACCAGACGCGCGGCGCGGTGAAGATGCCGGGGCCGTCGTAGACGACGATCGTGTCCGTATCGGAAATGCCGAGCTTGCCGACTTCGGCCGCGAAGACGTCCGGCGCGGGAACCATATGCGGCAGGCTGCTGGAATGATCGGCGATGACGTCCTGGTCGAAGAAGACCGCGCCGGGAATGTGCCCTTCGGCATATTCGGCCGCGCCGTTGCGGTTCTGCGCGGGAAGATACCAGGAGGCGTCGACGATGCGGAATTCCGGCGCGCCGAGCTGCTTTTCCACCCAATCCGCCGAAACGACGAACCTGCTCTTTTCGTTGGACATGTTTCTCTCCCTTCAGGCTTCGGAGGCCGGCGCGCCGAAGCGGATGCGGAACCGGCGGTTCTCCTTGCCCTTCTTCTCGATCTTGGCGATGTGGATCGCGCCCACTTCCTGCGTCTCGGAAACATGGGTGCCGCCGCAGGGCTGGCTGTCGACGGCGGAATTCTCGCCGATGCAGACGAGGCTGACACGGCCGAGGCCCATGGGCGGACGCACGTTCTTGGATTTGACGATGCCGGGATTGGCCGCCAGCTCCGCGTCGGTGATCCACTGGACGAAGATCGGATGGTTCTCCGTAACGAGCTTCATCAGCTTCGCCGTCACTTCGTCCTTGTCGATGGTCTCCGTCATGTCGAAGTCGACGCGGCTGTCCTCCTCGCCGACGGCCGCACCCGTGATGGGGTAGGGGCAGACGACGGAAAGGAGATGGCAGGCGGTGTGCATGCGCATCAGCTTGTAGCGGCGCGCCCAGTCGATATGGGCGACGACCGTCTCGCCGACGATGGGCGGGGCCTCGCCTTCGAGCGGCCGGTGGATGATGATCTCCTTGGTCGCGCCGGTCACCGCCGGGCCGAGCGCGATGCGGCTGCCGTCGGCGCGCTCCAGGAAGCCCGTGTCGCCGGGCTGACCGCCCGACGTCGCGTAGAAACAGGTCTGGTCCAGCTCGATGCCGCCGTCCTCATGCACCGCCGTCACCACCGCCTCGTTCGTCGAAAGATAGAAATCGTCGCGGAAGAGGGCGGTGGTGGGAAGGGACATGATACCTATTCGACCGGCTGGTAGGGGACCTTGATCCCCGATTTCGCCTTCAGCCAGCCTGGAACCGGCAGGCCCTTCGAATCGAGGAAGTCCGGGTTGAAGAGTTTGGACTGATAGCGGTTAGCATAGTCGCAGAGGATCGTCACGATCGTGTGGCCGGGGCCGAGGTCCTTCGCGAGGCGGATCGCGCCCGCGATGTTGATGCCCGAGGAGCCGCCGACGGCGATGCCCTCGTTCTCGATGAGGTCGAAGACCAGCGGAACGGCCTCCGAATCCGGGATGTTGTAGGAATAGTCCGGCGTGAAGCCTTCGAGATTGGCCGTGATGCGACCCTGGCCGATGCCCTCGGTGATCGAGCTGCCGGAGGATTTCAGCTCGCCGTTCTCATAATAGTTGTAGAGGGCGGCACCGTCCGGGTCGGCAAGGGCGATCTTGATGTTCGGGTTCTTCGCGCGAAGGCCGGCCGCGACGCCGGCAAGCGTGCCGCCCGAGCCGACGGCGGAGACGAAGCCGTCGACCTTGCCGTTCGTGTCGCGCCAGATTTCCGGCGCGGTCGTCTCGATATGGGCGTCGCGGTTGGCGACATTGTCGAACTGGTTGGCCCAGATCGCGCCGTTCGGCTCGGTTTTCGCCAGCTGCTCGGCGAGGCGGCCGGAGAGCTTCACGTAATTGTTCGGGTTCTTGTAGGGAACGGCGGGAACCTCGACGAGCTCGGCGCCGAGCAGGCGCAGCGCGTCCTTCTTCTCCTGGCTCTGCGTCTCGGGAATGACGATGACGGTGCGATAGCCGAGCGCATGCGCCACCAGCGCAAGGCCGATGCCGGTATTGCCCGCCGTGCCCTCGACGATGACGCCGCCGGGCCGCAGTTCGCCCGAGCGCTCCGCCGCGCGGATGATGGAGAGGGCGGCGCGGTCCTTCACCGACTGGCCGGGATTGAGGAATTCCGCCTTGCCGAGGATCTCGCAGCCCGTCGCTTCCGAGGCGCCCTTGAGGCGGATCAGCGGCGTGTTGCCGATTGCATCAAGAACGGACGGAAGAATGGACATGGGAAATCGAGCCTCGCGCGTTGCAAATCCAGATTGGTGACGTCTTTTCGGCCGCTGCGGTCCGCTTTGCAAGGAATGGTGTTCCTGTCAGGCGGGGATTGCTAGGGATTTTTTCTTCGGGCAGCGGCTTCCTGCCGCAGGCCGGCCGAAAGCGCGCGGGCTTTAACGTCCTGTTAGCAAACATGGTTAATTTTGCGTCTACCGGCGAGCGGCGGAACGGAAATGCCTGCCGCCCGTTTGATAGGACACTGGAGGTACCACGATGCTTTTCGGACTTTTTCAGGCCACCCCTGCCGACGACGATGACATCGCCACCGGCACCTATGCGGACGGGGTGATGGGAACGCCGCTGAGCGATCCCTCCGCCCGCCCGCGCGAGCGCAGCCAGGCCTTCCGCCGCACCGCCCACGAGCGGGACTACGGCGCTGCGCGCACGGCAGGCCAGACCGGCGCCGGCCTCGTGCCCTGATGGCTTCGCACGCCGGGAACAAAGCGCGGCCCGGCGTGTTTCTCTTCCGCTTGCACGGAGGAGCCCGCCATGACCCATCACATCGACAATCGCCAATTCAGCCCGCGCCAGGCCCGCCACGTTCTCGACGTGCTGGAGCATTGCCGCAAGAACGGGCTCGACAAGGCAGAAGAACGCAAGTTGCTCCTCCTCTTCGGCCGCTTCGCCACCCGACACGAGTTGCAGATGAACACGAAGCGCCCGCCGGCAAACCGGCACTAGGGATTTCCAGATCGAGAAAGATCGAAGAGGGGTTGCCGAGCGGCGGCCCTTTTGCGTGCGTGGCGCTGAAAAGCAGAAGGGCCGCGCTATTCAGCGCAGCCCTTCAAGAATCTGGCTCCCCGGGCCGGATTTAAGATGCTGAAATTGCTGTCTATTCTTGAAACCCACTTGGGTTTTGTTCCCAATTTCTCTATATATAGCGATGACAAGCGTCTACCGGCGTACACAGGTAGCGCGCATCCGAAATTGGGAACAATATTAGGATCAGGATGGCTCGAAACCTACTAACAGTCGCGGAAATCAAAGCGGCAGAAAAGCCCAAGCTTCGTGATGGGGATGGGCTTTGGCTCCATACTTCGAAGGCCGGAGGCCGAAACTGGGTTTTTATCTATGTGCGGCACGGACGTCGCCGAGAGATGGGGCTGGGGCCATTCGGGGGCGGTACCGGACAGGTATCCCTCGCAGTGGCGAGGCAGAAGGCCGATGAGATCCGGGCTATCCTCGGGCGCGGGGGTGATCCATTCTCTGATATGGAGGAGCGCCAGAGGAAGGTCAAACCTGTCCTGTTCGGAGAACTTGCCGACGAGTATATCACGGCGATGTCACCGAAGTGGCGTGGAAAGCAGACCGTGCCAGCCTGGGAGAGGTTCGCGGCGACTTATGCAAAGCCCCTGCGGAAAATCCCCGTGGCTGACGTCGATACTGACGCCGTGGTGCGAGTTCTCACCCCGTTGTGGTCCACCAAACCAGAAACGGCAACCAAAACTCGAGAGCGGATCAAATTGGTTCTCGACCACGCGAAGGCAAGGGGCCTCCGCAAGGGTGACAACCCGGCGCAGTGGGCCGGCCACTTGGATCAGATCCTGCCGACACCCAAAAAGCTGACACGAGGTCATCACGCTGCGATGCCATACACCGAACTGCCGGATTTCATGAAGCGTCTTCGCGCCATTCCTGGCGTGGCGGCGCGGGCATTGGAATTTACGATCCTGACCGGCGCACGCAGCGGCGAAACCCGAGGTGCTCCTATATCAGAAATCGATTTAGAGAAGCGCGTCTGGACAGTGCCGAAGGAACGGATGAAGGAACCTCGCGAGCACCGTGTGCCCCTGGTCAATCGTGCGGTCGAAATCGTCAAAGAGATGAGAAGAGAGGCGATCAACGATCTCGTTTTTCCGGGCAAGAAGCTCAAGAGGCCGCTATCGGATGCAACGATGGCGACCGTTCTCGATGAACTAGGCGCATCCGCGTACACCGTGCACGGATTCAGAAGCTGTCTGTCGACATGGGCGGCGGAGGAGACCCTGCACCAGCGGGAAGTCGTAGAGGCCGCTCTGGCTCATGCAGTCGGCGATGCGGTCGAGCGCGCCTACAGGCGAGGTGATGCGCTGGCAAAACGTCGAAAATTGATGGACGATTGGGCAACTTTCCTCGGGGGTAAAAATGGCGCGACTGCCTGACAGCTTCAGTCTACAGGCCCTGCCGATAGAGGCGGCTTTGTCGGAGGATAGAACCGAAGATGCAAAGACGGCGATTTGCGCGCTACTTAATGCCGGCACGGCAGACGCCGTGGTTCAGAAAATCGCTGCATCTCTGATCAGGTCGCCAAGGCGGAAGCGCGGTAGGCAAAAAGCACTCGCTAAACACTGGTTTGAAATAGGCGAAGAGTTCCATGCTATGCGTTCTGCAGGGATGCTGTACGACGACGCTCTTCTTCGACTATCGGCAACATTCGGATACGCCGAAACGACCATCCGGAAGGCGATCAAAGAATACGACGCCGCAAAGGCCGCGTCGGATGAAGCCTCCCGCAGTTAAATGCGATTTGTTCGCCTAACGACATTGCCCGTAATCTACTACTTTGTAGTCATCCGAAACACTGGAGGACAACAATGGACCATGCCAATCAGAACCTGCCGCGCTTGATCACGATGGGCGAGGTTTGCGAGATCACTTCCTTGAGCCGAGCGATGGTCAACAAGCTTCGTGCGGCTGGTAATTTCCCCGTCGCCGTGCCCCTCACCGAAGGGCGCATTGTCTTCGTCAGGGCGGAGGTTGAAGCATGGCTCGACCTCCGGATCGCAGCGAGGGCAGCAGCATGAGCGCTGAACTGAAACAGGCGGAAGCAGCGCTCGAGGCATTCGAGGCCAAACTTCTTGCCGATATTGGCCTGGATCCAGACGATGGTCCGATTGACGCCTATCTGAACGAGGCTGATTTCACCACGTTGCACCGGCTCGACAAACTGCGGGACAGGGTTTCGCTTTTGAGGGCCGCAGCATGACCGATCAGGCCGCAGACTTCGCCGCCTTCCTCATCGACGAGTACCGCGACATTCCTGAACGGCATCGGGCATCCGTTGTGCGCGACCGCTTCCCATCTATCTCCCACGAGGCGTTCATGCGCGGGTTCGCAATTGCGGAGGAAATCGCGGTGGACGACGCGCGTGAGGGGCTTCTAGTCACCTAAACCTTGACGGTTTTCGCCGTCAATAGGTTAATGAATTCAGCGCCGCATGGTCGACGCTTAGCACCCACATCATCACCATCGAACGAACCGGCCTCGTGCCGGAGGAGGAAACTTGCGTCTAATTACCACCGAAGAAGGCCTGAACATCAATCCCGCACACGTCGTACAGTTCACCACACTGCGGAATGGGCAGACAAAGATCCTGCTCTCCACGGGTGGAGAGCAATATGTGGATACGTGCAGCGAAGACCTCCGCGAGGTGTTTATCCCGGTAATCAAGGCAAATCCCGGGTTTGTAGCAGTGTTTGTCGACCGTTTGAGCGACGGCACTTTGCACTACAGGTGCCGGTCGGTAATCGCGTGGCGGCTCTGCGTGTCGGGAAATTACCCGCTCTTCGAGGGCTACAATGAAGGTGCCGACGACTATGTAGTGATCGTAGATCCCGCTGGCGGTGTCTACGATTCTGACCACAATCTGTTCGCCTCATTTGAGGACTGGCGGAAAGAGTACGAGGCGGAGCAAAACGAGATCGCTGCCCGCGGGGCCAGGGCTGCCTGATGGTTCACCCTTCAATCATTGCAGTCAGACCGGCGCCTCCTGGCGCTGGTCGGGCCATCGCGTTCGTCGATGTCCAACTCAATGGACTGCGGCTGTTCAATTTGAAGCTGGTCGATGGCCCCTCCGGGCGGCGGATTCATGCGCCCTCCGCGTACGGCTCGTCTGTTGCGACCCTCACGCCTGACCTCGCGGCTACACTGGTCCGCCTCGCCAACCAATCCATCGGAGATATCGCCCGCCATGCCCGCAGCCACGCAGCTTAGCCCCTCGATCCTCTTCGATGAGCCAGCGATCCGAGAGCACGTGCAAATGTTGCACGAGCTTGCTAATGGCATTGATGGCGTTCTCGTCGTCTCCGTTTTCAACGCCGCCCTGCCGACAGACAAGGGTATCATCACACACCACCGCGTCGGCGACGTCGACGGTATGGTGGAATCGATCATGGCTCACGGCGACACACGGGGTGCCAACGTCTACGCGGGCCTTCAGGTTATGCGTCCTGGACTTGCCCGCGGCAAGCGCGGGACCGAGGCCGATATCGTCGCGGTTCTTGGCCTCGTCGCCGACATGGACGGGGACACGGGTAAAGCGGCCGGCGAACTGCCAGTCGAGCCCAACTACACCATTGAGACCAGTCCTGGGAATGGACAGCCGTTTTGGCTGTTTGATCGCGCCTTGCCGCCGGCAGAAGCGAGGCCGCTTGCAGCAGCTCTCCGTCGCGCAACAGGTAGCGATGCGGGGACCGCTGATATTTGTCACGTCTGGCGCGTCAGTGGCACTCTAAACTGGCCTGGCGCCACTAAGCTCGCCCGCGGCCGAGACCCGGAGCCCGTTGCCGTCACGATCACGCTGTCATGGGACGGATCGCTCACTAGCGTTGAAGAGCTTCGAAACGCCCTTGAGCCGTGGGCAGCGGTTCCCGCGGCTGCGGGGCCCGTTTCACTGGGAGATATCCCCTCGATCGATGGCATAGAGATCAGCCCCGTCGCTGCGGAAATGCTGGCGGCGGATGACGTCGGCGCCCGTTCCGAGCACGCTGCGCGGGTGGTCGAGCAGTTGGGTTTCGATGGGCTTACAGCGGAGCAGGCCTGCGCGGTGTTCCTTTCGGCAACCGGCAACTGGTTTGCTCGCTATCAGGGAAAGGACCCTGTTGCTGATTTCGCCAGGCTGTGGGGAAAATACGCGGTACACCATGCCGAGGAGCGGGCGCATGCAGCCAGCGTGGCGGAGATTTTCTCGGGCAACCGTATGAAAACCACGCCTGTCCCCGCCAACGACAACAACAAAATGCCCGCCGCTCCCGAGAAGGAAATCCCCAGGCCGGTAGACCCTTGGGCACAGCGGTCTCATCCGACCTTGCCGTTCGGACTGCTCCCGGCCGGGATTGAGGACTTCGCACGCTCGCAGGCGGAGATTATGGGCGTCGACGCCGGAGGGTTAGCAGCCGCGGCACTCGCGGTCTGTGCCGCGGCGCTTCCAGACAGGATCACGCTAAAGGTGAAACGGCACGACGAATGGGAGGAGTCCGCGCGTATATGGGTGGCGCTCATTGGCAATCCGAGCGCCAAGAAATCCCCTATCATCAGCGCCGCGACCCGGCCCTTGCGGTCGATCGATGACGATTTGGTGCGGGCCTATCTCAATGAGAAGCGGTCGTACGACGGGCTCGATAAGGCCGGGAAAAGCGAGAAGCCGGCGCCGAAGCAGATCCGTGCCCGTATGGAGGATGTGACGGTTGAGGCTGCGCAGGAAATCCTGCGCGATTCAACAGAGGGGGTCCTGCTCATCCGCGACGAGCTCTCTGGCTGGTTCGGCTCGATGGAAAAATACGGGACAGGTAAGGGTGCAGCTGCCGACCGCAGTTTCTGGCTCCAGGCGTTCAACGGGGGGAGCTATAGCGTCAACCGAGTGGGGCGTGGCGTCGTCGCGATAGATAATCTGTCAGTGTCAATGCTTGGGGGGATACAGCCGGAACCAATCCGGAGGATTGCTGCCGATGCTGCGGATGACGGCTTGCTCCAACGTCTTTTCCCAATCTGCTTGGGGCCGTCGTCGGTAGGCCTTGATGTGCCGCCCTCCGCCGCCGTCGGTCAGTACGCGGGATTGGTGCATCGCCTCCATCAGATGCAGCGCCCCTTACAGGGCAAAATGCTTGAGGTGCCGCTGAGGTTTGACGCGGCGGCTCAGAACTTGCGACAGGAACTGTCTGAAAAGCATCACGAGATGCAGGCGAGTTGGGAGATACTCAACAAGAAACTCGCCGCGCACATCGGTAAGTACGACGGCCTGTACGCCAGGCTTTGTGCGCTTTTTCACTGCATTGAAGCCGAGAGCACGAGGCCATCCACCACGGTTTCGATTGATATGGCACAGCGGGTCGCGGAGTTCCTGCACGAGTTTTTGTTCCCCCATGCGTTGGCGTTTTACCAGAACGTCTTGGGGCTTTCAGATCGGCACGACGCAGTCTTGGCGACTGCCGGATGGATACTGTCTCACCGACCGGAGAAGATCACAGTGCGAGACGTTCGTCGAGGAGATCGGACCATGCGGGAAATGGATGTGGACCAGGCTGAGGAGGTGCTGCGAAAGCTCGATGCGCTCTCATGGGTGGAACCAGTTCCGACCGCGCGAAAGGATTCCACGACTTACGTCGTCAATCCGGCTGTCTTCGATGATTTTGCGCACCGAGCGGAGAAAGAAAAAGCGCGGCGAGAGCGAGTTCGCGAATTGATTGCATTGCCGTAATGAATGCAAGTGTCACCAACTGGCCCTTGAGCGCGCAGCAACACGATAGGAATCCAACTCTTTTCTTCATTTTTCGCAGTCTGTTCCCCGCGCATGCGCAAGGGACAGTTGCGGCCAGTTTACAAAGCGAGGACCTCATGACGCAATGCTGGACACGAGAATGAAACATCGCACCGGACCCGGCCAGCTTTCCCTAGAGATCGCGGACCAGATGGCCCCTCGCAACCCGAAGTACCAAGGTAGGCACTACCGCGCATGTCTCGCGGAGGCACATACGGTAATCGAAGCCTTCCACTTGCGGATCATCGAACTCGAAGACTCGATGGAACGGCTGAAGCGAGACTGCGAGTACCGGCTCAGCCTGTGCGTCACCCGCACGGCCGCAGAGGAGGCGCGACTGAAGGCCTTCCGGCTCGCACGCAACAAGGCATCCGAAATGGCAGAAACGATAGACGGCAGCCCAACCAGTCTTTCCGAAGCGATCTATGCCCTCCCGGAGCCTAAACCGAAATGGACGAAGTAAGGAGGACCGCCCTTGACCTCAACGAGCCCCAGCAACCGCGATTTCTCAGAACTCTCCGCGCTATTGGCCAAGGCAGCCGCAGCCCCAGCCAAACCGGCAACCAAGACGCCTCCCACATGCACGCAAGTCCCTGCCAACGACAACCGTGTTCCCGACGTTCTCGCCTGGCCAACGCTGGAACGTCTCGCGCATCGTGGCGACGAGGCTCGTGTGTACGCACTCAGGCACTGGCGCAACCTTCTGTACCCTGGCAGCGGCTACATCCCGCCAGAACCGACCGACGACGATACTGACGAACCGCACGTAGAAGTCCGACCGTCCGAAGCCGAGCTCCTCCGCGCGGCCGGCTGGACCGTGACGGGGAGAGAGCGATGGGAGCATACAGGCAAATTGGTGAACACCTATGCATCTGCCGACCTATCACCGTCGGTCAAGCGCCATCGCAACGGCACGGTCGACATCAAGCTGGGAGAGCTTGTTTTCCGTGGAGGAGAGCTCATTGAATGGTCTCGCACTAGGAAGGGCAGGGCGCTGCGGCCCGTGGAGCGTGCGCGAGGCGTAAAGGGCAGAGAGGAACCGGGAAGGACAGAGGCAGCGATCTGGGCGTACCTGCGCGCTCCAGCGACAACGCCGTCGCCCTTCGCTGCGGTGTCGCTTCGCCGTCCATTCTCGGGTGAGCGGGCCATTTCCCACATGTACGAGCCACTGCCCGGCGTTGAGGAGGCGCGCGCGGTCTTGCGCGAGCACGGCGTGGACGGCTCGGTGGCGTTCGCAGATCTCCCGGTGCCCGCGACGCAGTGCCAAGACACACTCGTGCCGGGTCCGCAGTGGGGCGGAGTCAAGAAGCCGAAACCACTGGGCGAGATCTCCGCGGCTGCCGGGCCAGAATGTGATCTTTCACGACGCATCGAAACTGGCGACTATGTCGACCACCTACGGAGAATCCTCGGCGATCACGCGAAGGTGCTCGACCTGGCTATTGGCGACGCGACCGCGCAGGAGATTGGGGTGGCGATGGGGAAGGCGCCCGCCTACGCCGAGAAGGCAGGCCCATGGCTGATCGATGCCGCGATTGACGCACTGATCGCGACGGACGAAACCGCCCGAACGTTCGTGACAACAGAGGAAAAGAAAATTGCAGCGTAGTGTCCGGTCGGGCGGTCCGTCAGCCCGTATTCTTATGAAGGGATTAAGTCCCGGAGGCCGCATCTGCGCGGCCTCTTCCAATTTGGGGCGCTGCCGAAACGCGGACGATTAAACTCGCGAGATCGCCGGGACTGCCTCAAAACCCTTCGAAGATGGGCGCTGGACCAATAGTTACCCGGGCATCTTCGAACTACATTGCAAGGCGGCGCAAGCCGAGAAGGTTAGGGATGCCAGACCGTTCCTTGCTTAACGAAGATGCAGAGACACTGGTGACAGTATTCGTCTAGGCTATCAGCCGCTGGCAAGCGCGGACGCCACCCATGATGCACGTTGACTTGCGCGTGCACCCATCTTCGTTCGACAAGAGGATCAACGCGGCAGTCTCGCCCCAGCGGCGTAGCAACGGCGCCTCTTGTCATTCTATTGCCGTGGCGCGCCTCCTCTCGCGACATGGCGATCGTGCGGCTGGTTGTAGCTTCGGCCTAGTGCCTTGCTCCCAGCCGCTTTTGGTTACTCCCCACTGGCCGGCGGCTTTAGCTACGGCGATGGTGCAACGTGGGCCAGCTACGGCGGCTGACGTAAGCGCGACGTGCTGCGGTATCTATCGCTATCCGCAGCGCTGGCCAGTTTCTTAGGGGGGGGTGGCTGGGTTCCTTCGGGTTGAGCTCGTCGCTTTGTTTTACCGGGCAAAGCCGGTATTTTGACGAACGCTTGGCCACATATAATCAATCGAGTGTTGACTATGGCATACAACAGACATACATTCGGCTTGCTTCAAGGCCCTGTCCAAGGTCTCCAAAATTGGATGAATACGAAAAGCTCGTGGGCCTTATCACCCCGCGAGCTTTTTGCTTTCTAAACCGGAACGCCTCGCAGGGCGACGTTCCGGCCATTTCGATTAGTGACGCTTACAAAGCGCTACTAGCTGAATGATCGCCAATACCGCAGGCGGTATGGCTAACACCAGTATGGCTACTTCAAGTCCCATATGGTCTCCTTTCCTTTGGCAGGGTTATATTGTCGGTTTATCAGGCCGACCCCGCATTAAGTGGTTCTAATTGAAGAAGAGCCTGCACCCATCAACTTTCAGGATCTCCACGTCATGCTGCCAAGAACAATGATGCCGTGTGAGAGACTCTGGCGCAAATACTAAATATAGTACTAACAGGATCTTTTCTTCCGCCCACCCTCGCCATCTTCGCGCCATTGGCGCTCTCCCGGCACCGGGCGTTCGTGGTGCGCTTATAGGTAGGCCATGGCCGTCATTATCGCCCGATGGGCAGACGATAACATCAAGCGCTATGGAAAGCAGCTTGATGCGCTCAACGCCAAGTTCCCCAAGGTGTTGCCGCGCATCGTCAACCAGGTGGGCGATCGATCCAAGACGCAGGTGATCCGCAACCTGACGAAGCAGACGGGCTTGCCGCGCAAGACGATCGTCAAGGCCGTCGGCGATCCGACGCGAGCGCATGGGCGCAGCTTGGCGTACACCATGACCACAAGGGGCGGAAACATTCGCCTCAAATATCTTGCCCCCCGCGAAACACGGGCGGGCGTGTCGGCGACACCATGGGGCAAACGTCAACTCTTCGCCGGCACATTCATGCGTGGCGGCAAGTTTCCGAACCGCGTAGATGCGCCAGCGCTCGGCGGCCATGTCTGGCGGAGGCTGAACAAGAGCGGCACCCGTATCACGCAGGCAAGATCCGGCATGTTCATCCCCGTAGAGATGACCATCGGCGCGACATCTGCCGCATTCCAGCGCATAGCCGGGCCACTGCTCAAGGAGCGCGTCGACGCCGCCATCCTAAAACTGTTGCATTAGCGCAACAGTCATGACGATGTGTTGCATTAGCGCAACAGTACCCCCTCCGTTGGGTCCTCCGGGGCCACCCACCGGGGGAGCGGGTAGGCGCAACTGCGGGAAATCGCTCGCTGCAATTTTTTTTATGAGACGTTTCCTTCCTATCAGGAAAATTGAATGAACCTCAAAACAGCAGAGTTGGCCTTGTTGCTGGGTCTGACGCCGAGGCGCATCAACCAGTTGGCTGAGGAAGGTGTCACGGTTCGCACGGGGCATGGCGAGTTCGATGGTCCCGCGAGTGTCCGCAATTACATCGCCAGCATCGCCAATAAGGCGAAGGACGGCGAAGCGGCCTACGACAAAGAGCGTGAAGAAGCCCGCCTCAAAAAAGAGCAGGCCGATACGCAGGAATTGAAAAACGCGAAACTTCGCAAGGAGTTACTTCCGGTTGAAGAGGTTTCGCGTGTTTGGTCGGAACAGGTTTCCAGCATCCGAAGTGGGATGCTGGCGGTGGTTTCGCGTGTGCGCCAGAGGATATCTTTATCGGTAGAAGATGCAGTCATTCTCGATGAGGAAATCCGCGACGCCATGACCAAGCTCGCGGATGGAGTCGACATCTATGACGCAGACCTTGGCGACCTTGAAGAAGGTGATGGCGACCCTTCGCCCGCCTCAGAAAATCAATCTGTCCGAATGGATGGAAAAGGAAATCCGCCTACCTAGCACAGTTTCCGGTGTCCCTGGCAAGATCAAGCTGTATGCGCCGCAGAAAGGCATAGCGGACGCGATCGGCGATCCGGCCTACCGACAGGTGTCGGTTCTGAAGTCGGCGCGTATTGGTTACACCACCGTTCTGACCGGAGCGGTTGCCAACTTCGTGGTCAATGACCCGTCGTTGATGCTGGTCTATCTGCCGAACGACGACATGGCGAAGTCATTCGTGACTTCTGACCTTGAGCCGACGTTCGCGGATTCGCCGGTCCTGCAGGGTGTGCTTTCTGGCGACAAGTCGTCCGGCGCCAAGGAGCGTGGCTCCAAGGACCGCAGCACGATGCTGATGCGCCAGTTTACTGGCGGCACGCTCAAGATCCTTTCCGCAGAGACCCCGCGAAGCTTCCGCGCGCACAACGCCCGTGTCGTGATTATGGACGAAGTCGACGGCATGAAACCGACGACGGAAGGTCATCCGATCCCGCTGGCGAAGCGACGCACGGCGCAGTTCGCTGACTATAAGCTGGTTGTAGGCTCGACGCCCGACGAAGAGGAAACCAGTTACGTCGCGGCGGAGTACGCCAAGTCGGACCAGCGCGTGTTCGAGGTGCAGTGCGTCGAGTGCGACGACTATGCCGAAGTGCTGTGGAAGGACATCCACTGGCCGGAAGGCGAGCCGGAGAAGGCCGCCTGGCACTGCCCGAATTGCGGGTGCGAGGTCGAGCATAAGCACAAGTCGACGATGGTGCAGCGTGGCCGCTGGCGGATTACGAAGCCGGAGGTCAAAGGTCACGCGGGTTTCAAGATCAACTCGCTGACCAGCCCCTTGCCGAATGCGGACTGGGGCTTGCTGGCTGAGGAGTTCTTGCTGGCCAAGAACGATCCGCTGCTGCTGAAGCCGTTCGTCAACACCGTTTTGGGAGAGGCGTGGCGCACCGAGAGCGACCGGATCGACGAGCTTGCGCTGCAGGAATCGGCTGAGCCGTTCGGGCTTGGCGGCCCTGACCAGCATCCGTTCCCGGAAGACGTTCTTGCCATCACGGCCGGCATCGACATGCAGGACGACCGCGGCGAGGTGACGTATCTCGGGCACACGGAGGCCGGGCAGGTTCTCGTGCTGGATCATGACGTCGTCTACGGCTCCTATGAGCATGACGAGTTCTGGACCGACATCGACACGATCATTCGCCAGAAATGGCGACACCCGCTCGGCGGGGAGATCGGTATCGACGCGGTCGCGATTGACTCGTCCAGCGGCAGCCACATGGCGCACGTCTACGAGTTCGTGAAGCCAAGGCTTCGGTACAAGGTCGTTGCGATCAAGGGTGACGGCGGGCGGCGCAAGTTCATTGAGCGCTCCAAGACGATGAAGAAAGATCCGCTCTGGATCGTCGGCGTCGACAGCATCAAGGACACCATTCTCAACCGCGTGCAGCACGGCAAGGTTTTCCGGTTTTCGAAAGACCTGCCGGAGGTCTGGTACGAGCAGTTTACGGGTGAGCAGTCTGTCGTGAAGATGGACCGAGGGCGCCCCGTGCGGAAGTGGATTCCGGTTCCTGGCCGCCGCAACGAAGCGCTCGACTGCACGGTCTACGCCCTGGCAGCCAAGGAGCTTGCGCCTGTCAACTGGCAGGAGCGGCGCGACCAACTGGCGTCCGGCTACACGCTCGCCGCGGCGAATGACAACGCGCCAAGAACCAAACCCCGAAAAGCTGCATCGACCTGGCTCTAACCACTAGGAGGCGAACATGACCGACTATACGGCGCAGATCGCCGCCATCGAAGAGGCCATGGCGCAAGGCGCCAGGCGCGTCTTGTTTCGCTCGGGCGGGACGCAGCGCGAGGTCGAGTACCACTCGGTCGGCGACATGATCAAGGCGATCGAGTGGATGAAGGCGAAGCAGTCGCCGAATTCAAACGTGACACTGGCGGCGTTCTAGCATGGCAAAAGCAAATCTGTTGGACAGGGCCATCGCAGCGGTGGCGCCTCGCGCTGCCCTGCGCCGTGTTGCGGTCAGGCAGGCGTTTGATATCGCGACTCGTGGCTATGACGGCGCGGCACGTGGTCGCCTGAACGGTTCATGGCGCACGCCGAATACTTCGGCCGACGCCGAGGTTGGTGCCTCTGCGCAGTTGCTGCGCGACCGGATGCGCGACCTAGTACGCAACAACCCGTATGCGGCGAATGCACTGTCGGTGCTGGTGACGCACGCGGTTGGCGCCGGGATCGTGCCGCGGTCGAAGGACAAGGCCGTCAACAAGCTGTTCGCCGAATGGATGAAGCAGTGCGACGCCGACGGTCACCTGGATTTCCACGGTGTCGTGTCCCTGACCGCCAGCGAGATGCTGGAGGCGGGCACAGGCATGGTGCGACGCAGGCGCCGTAGGGCAGAGGATGGCCTGGCCGTTCCTTTGCAGCTGCAGGTGCTGGAAGTTGACCACCTCGACGGCACCAAGAACGGCGAGCTCAACAACGGGCGCCGCGCGTCTTACGGCGTCGAGTACGACCTGATCGGCAAGACGACGGCCTACTGGCTGTTTCCCAACCACCCGGGCAACGCATTTCTGACGTCGATGACGTCGGTCTCGTCCGTGCCGGTTCCTGCGGAAGACGTGGCGTTCGCGTTCGTCAAGCAGAGGGCCGGGCAGACGCAGGGCGTGCCGTGGGGGCATGCAGCGATCCGCAAGCTCTACGACCTCGACACCTACGAAGAGGCCGAGATCGTTCGCAAGAAGATCGAAGCCTGCATGGTGGGCGTGGTCGTGGGCGGCGATGAGACCGGCGGTATTGGTCTGCCGCTTAGCGAAGGCGATATAGCGGGCGTTTATGACGCGGACGGCAATATCGTCGAGAAGTTCGCCCCTGGCATGCTCTACCATGCTCGTGGCGGCAAGGACATCAAGTTCACGCAGCCGGCGAACACCGCAAACTACGACAGCTACAAGAATTCCATGCTTCACACGATCGCCACGGGCTTCCGGGTGCCGCATGCATTCCTGACCGGCCGCCTGGACAAGGTCAACTACTCGTCCAGCAAGATTGGCCTCGAGACCTACAGGCGCATTATCGACGATCTGCAGTGGAAGGTCATCATTCCGATGATCTGCCAGCCGCTCTGGGATTGGTTCTGCGAGGCGGCGTACTTCGCCGGCAAGATCAAGACGCGCAAGGTTCCCGTTGAATGGTCGCCGCCGCGGTTCCCGTCCGCCGACGAGGCCAAGGACGTTGCGGCTCGAGTGGCTGCGATGCGCTCCGGCCTGCTGAACCCGCTCGTTGCCATCGCCGAGACTGGCTACACGCCGGACGAGGTGCTGGATGGCTACGTCGAGTGGAACAAGATGATCGACGACAAGGGCCTGATTTTTGATTCAGACCCCCGACGCATGTCTCAGGCCGGCCAGACGCAGCAGGACCCTGACGCGAGTGATGAGCCGCCGGATGGTGGCGACGACAAGGACACCTCATGAACGAGAAAATAATCAACCTTCCCAAGTTCGGGATGGGCGCAGAGGTGCGGTCAGCTTCGTTCGACGAGGCGGAAAACACCATCGAAGTGATCTGGACTACCGGCGCCCCCGTGCGCCGTTGGTCGTGGCGGCACGATCGATACTACCAGGAGATTCTGGAGGTGACGCCCAAGTCCGTACGGCTTGACCGGCTGAATGCCGGGGCGCCGTTCCTGAACACGCATAGCGACTGGGACCTGAGCGACGTCATCGGCTCGGTGGTTCCGGGGTCCGCCCGCATCGAGGGCGGGAAGGGCTATGCGACTGTCAAGCTCTCGCGGGCTGATGAAGACAAGGCCATCGTCGATAAGATCCGCGACGGCATCATCCGCAACATCTCCGTCGGCTACGCCATCCACAAGGTTGTCAAGACCGATGCGGACGGCGACGGCAATGACGAAGAGTGGCGCGTCGTGGACTGGGAGCCGCTGGAAATCAGTGCTGTCCCCGTGCCCGCCGACGCTGGAAGTCAGATTCGCAAGGACGCTCCGACGACGGTTCCCTGTGAGTTTGTAAGTGAGACGGCCACCGGCCGAAACGAAGCTAGACGTATCCGCATGGCAATGCGTCAGCGTCAGTCCGTGGCCTAGCCCGGCCAACTTTATAAGGAAAACAACATGACCCTTCGTGAGAAGCTGGCCCTGCTGGAAAAGCGCGCCGCTGACAAACTCGCAGAAATCAAGGATGACACGGCAGCCGATGCTGCCCGCGCCATCGAAACGGATCACGAAGCGATCCTGGCGGAAATCGCCGAAGTTCGCTCGCAGATCGCCGCCGCAGAAGCGGACGGTCAGCGCAACGGAGAGAGCGCCGCCGAGAAGGCCGTTCGCCTGGAGCGCACCCGCGTGTCTGAAATTCGGAAGTTGGCCAAGGAGGCGGGTGAAATCGATCTCGGCGACGAGAGCATTGACGCCGGACGCTCCGTTGCCGATTTCCGCTCCGCGCTCCTGGAGAAGCTGATGTCCCGCGAGGCACCCGCTACCGACAATCGAAGCCCCGCCCGCGTCGGCGAGGAGCATCACGAGAAGCGCGCCGTTGCCATGCGTGACGCCCTCCACCACCGTGCTGACCCTTCGCATGCCCTGACTGACGCCGCTCGCGAATATCGCGGCTTTTCGCTGATGGACATGGCCCGCGAAGCTCTCGAGGTTCGTGGCGTCAAGACCCGCGGCATGTCCCGTGACGAGATTGCAGGCACCGCACTGGCGCAGCGCTCCGGCTACGGCTCGACGTCGGACTTCCCCATTATCCTCGGTAATGTGGTCAACACCACGCTGCGTGCTGGTTATGAGGCAGCCGGTCAGACGTTCCGTCCGCTCGTTCGCGAAGCCACCGTCTCGGACTTCAAGCCGGTCAATCGGGCACAGCTCGGCGAAGGCCCGGCGTTCGACAAGGTCAACGAATCCGGCGAATTCAAGCGCGGAACGATGGCTGAAGGCAAGGAATCCTACAAGATTGCTACCTTCGGAAAGGTGATCGCGATTACCCGCCAGGTCATCATCAATGATGACATGAACGCCTTCGGCCGCATTCCGCAGCTGATGGGCGGCGCGGCTGCCCAGTTGGAAAGCGACCTTGTTTGGGCGCAGATTCTCGGCAATCCCACCATGGGCGACGGCACGGTGCTGTTCCACGCCAACCACAACAACCTCCCGACGGCTGCCGCATTCGGCGTGGCGGCTCTCGGTGCTGCCCGCGCGACTATGGCCAAGCAGGTCGGTTTGGATGGCAAGACGGTCCTGAACATCCGTCCGCAGTTCCTCATTGTACCGGTAGCGCTTGAAACGAAGGCCGAGCAGGAACTGAAGTCCCTGTTCTATGCCGACTCCTCCGACAAGGTTGCAACGTCTTCGATGCGCTCGCTGGAGATCATCGCGGAAGCACGCCTCGATAACGGCATCAAGAAGGGCGCCGCAACGGCATCCGACATCGTCGGTTCTGCCACGGCTTGGTACTTGTCCGCTTCGCCGTCGCAGATCGACACCGTGGAGCTCGCCTACCTTGAGGGCAACCGTGGCGTGTACATTGAGACCCGCCAGGGCTTCGACGTAGACGGCCTCGAGGTCAAGGCTCGTCTCGACGTCGGCGCGAAGACGATGGATCACCGCGGTCTCCTGAAGAACGCAGGCGCCTAATCCACAAGGGCGGTCGCACGACGGCCGCCCGCTTTCTTCAAGGAGAAGATTATGAAGAGCTACATTCAGCCGGGTGACACCGTCACCGTAACGGCTCCTTACGACGTTGCGTCCGGCGCAGGTTGCCTTGTCGGCACGCTGTTCGGCATCGCAGCATATTCTGCCAAGTCCGGTGAAGAGGTCGAGATTAAGACCAGCGGCGTGTACGAACACGCCAAGACGTCGGCGCAGGCGTGGGCAACTGTTGGCCTTGCCATCTACTGGGACAATACCAACAAGGTGTTCACCACGACCGCGACCGACAACACTCTCGTGGCGAAGAACCTTGCCGTCGCGGCTAACCCTTCGGCTACCGGCGTCGTCAGGCTCAACGGCTAATGGTTGACTGGCGCATCCTCGAGGCGAAGGCCGACCGCGCGATTGGCACGACCTTCGGCGAGGAGGTTCGCCATCTCCCACAGAAAAACGGGACGGCCGATCCGGGCCGCCCCGTGACCAACCTGCGCGGTGTTCTTCACACGCCGTCGCCGGAAGGCACGATCAACATTGGCGCCGGCGTCGTCACGAACATGGCCGCGTCAGAAGGCGCCCTGGTGGTGCAGCGGGCCGATCTTGGATCGGTGATTTTCCGCAAGGGCGATGTGATCCGCGGCAACGAACTGCCGGGCACGCCGCTGTGGGAAATCAAGACCGTGAACGACCGTTATTCGTCCATCATCGTGCTGACGTTGAATCAGAAGTAGGCGCAGGAGAGAGCAATGTCCCTAAACCGCATTGCAGCCCGCATCGCAGCGGTGCAGGCCCTGCGCGGGCGCACGCTTGTCGGCGACAATGTTCTGGACAGCCAGATTGGCGCGCTGGACGTAACGGCCGACGGTGAGTTGCGGACGGACGAGGAGAAGCCATTCATTTCGGTCTACGCCGATGCGGCGAAGTCTGATGAGAACATGCTCCGCTCGTGGACTGACAACGGCGCGACGGACTTTCTCTTTGAGATGGGTGTGACGGCGGCTCATACCGAATTCAACGATGAGACTGGCGAAACGACGCTGGTTGGCGTCGGAATCCCGGCGACTGACGCCGCGTTTGAGTTTCTGTTGGACGTGGTTGCGCGCCAGATCGGCGACACGCTGTCCGACCCTGAAAATGAATGGGCGGAGATCTTCCGCAAGTTCCACCGAGGCAACGCTCGCATAGAGCGGGCGCGCACGAGCGGCGACGGTTCCGGCATCCGGCTTGCGGCCCAGCAGATCAGGCTTACCGTCGATCTTGTTGCCGACCCCGTTCGCGGCGTCGAACTGAATCCGGCGCATCCGCTAGCCATGTTCTTCGCGAAGGCTGCGACGCTGACGGTGCCTAATTCGGCACACGATCCTGACGACGAGAACAGCCCCGCCACCATTCCTGATCCTGTCGTCACAGCCCAGGTCGCCCTGATGCAGGCGCAACTTGCCGGGTCGGAATACGACTGGCAGACGGCGCTGCGTCGCTACGGCATGACGAAAACGGAGGGAGAGAACCTGCTGATCGTCCCGCCGGAAGGCGTCGAGGCGGACATCACCATTATAGAGGTGGGCGCGGCCCCCGCCGCACCAGCGCAGCCATGATACCCAACACATTGCCAGACCAGGTGGCAGACATCTACGGCCGTCTGGCTGAGATCGAACGGCGCGCCCGCAACCGAAAGCGCACGGGCAAAATCGCGGAGGTCGGGACCGGCGAGAATGCCGGCAAGTACCGCGTCAATCTCGGCGAGCAAGGCGGCAAGCCGTATCTTTCGCCGTGGATGCGCCCCCGCACGCTGGGTGCCGGTGGCGTCAAGATCGACGTCATCTTGTCTGTCGGAGAACAGGTCGACGTGCATTCCGAAAGCGGCGATCTTGCCGACGCGACAATCGACCTGTCGACGTACAGCGAGGAAAATGCCCGCGAGAACGCCGATGTCCCGTTTCACATCAAGATCGGGGACACGGTGATTGGGGCGAGCGGTGACGCTATCTCTATGAACGGGGCCACCATGACGCTGACGGCGTCGAGTGGGCATCTGACCTGATGCCGCGGATTGTTCGGCTCGGCGACACTGGGACGCACGGCGGCGCGGTCATTACATCCGCGTCCAAGTGGAAGTGCGAAGGCAAGTTGATCGCCAGGAAGGGTGATCTCTATGCATGCCCCATCCACGGAATCAACCCGATCGTGCAGGGTTCCAGCCGATGGAAATGCGAGAACGCTGATATTGCGCGGCACGGAGACGCGACCGCGTGCGGAGCTTCTTTGATATCTGGCGCGTCCAAATGGGAATGCGCCTGATCGGAGTGAACGAATGAAACTCTACACGACCAGGCGCGACTGCGAGGTCGCCGGCCATTGGCGCACGACCGGCGTGCCATTTTCGCTGACCGACGAGCAGGCCGCCGAGCTGACGCCACCGCGCGGCAGTGTTGTCGCACCGTATGTCCCGGCGCCGGAGAAGGAAAAGCCCCATGCGAGACTCGGCAGGAATAAGCGCCGTAACCGGAAGACCGCTCACTGACTGGGAGCACACTAACCAGTCGATCGGCAAGGTCATCCAGACTGCCATTGGTTCGCGGGTGATGCGTCGAACGTTCGGTTCCGACCTGCCCGATCTCGTCGACACGAAGATGATCCGCAAGAACATCCTGGCCGTCTATTCGGCCGCCGCCGCGGCGATCGACACTTGGGAGCCGCGGTTCCGGATGCGCACGGGGGCGGTTCGCTCGGTCGGGGCCGACGGCAAGATCGGCCTTGTGATTTCCGGCACCTATTTTCCGCGCGGGCATCTGGGTGACTACAGCGTCGCCGAGGACAAGGTCGCGCGCGTCGCACTAACGATTTAGCAGTATGGAGGGCGACATGGTCGACCTATCGACGTTGCCTACTCCGCAGGTCATTGAGGAGCTGGATTACGAGGCGATCGTCGCGCGCCAGAAGCAGACGTTCCAAGATTTGTGGGGGGCGGTGCGCCTTGCCAATCCTGACGCGGGCCTTCCGGCCTATGACGTGCAGATGCTCGAAACCGATCCGGCGATGATCATCATTCAGGAGAATGCCTATAGGGAGATGCTGGAGCGGGCGCGCATCAATGATGCTGCGCGGGCAAACCTGCTTGGCTATGCCACAGGCAACGACCTCGACAACCTTGCCGCTGATCACGGCGTCACCCGCCTGACAGGTGAATCCGACAAGGCGTTGCGCGAGCGCATCGTGCTTGCCGACCAAGGCAGATCAACAGCCGGGCCGGAGGAGTGGTACAAGTTCCACGCGCGGTCGGTCGATGCTGATGTCCGCGATGTGGCCGTCTATCGGCCAGGAACGGGCCCTGAGATCGAAGTCGCCATCCTGACAACGAGTAATGGCGGAACGCCAGGCGCACCGCTGCTGGCCTCTGTGCTGGCGGCCCTAAGCGTGCCCGACGTGCGATCCGTCAACGACGTGATCTCCGTGGTGCCGGCAGTCAAGACAATCGTCAACGTCACGGCAAGCATCTGGCTCCTGCCGGAGGCGCCCATGTCTGTCTTCGATGGTCTCGAGCAGACGCTCCGTGACGCCTTGGACAACGAGGGCGGCATCGGCTTCGACGTGAATACGTCGTGGATCATCTCGCGCCTTATGGCTGCCGGCGCAGCGAAGGTGACGCTGACCGCTCCGGCTGCTGACGTCGTCATGGACAAGTTCAGCGCGGCGGCGTTCGGAACTGTGAACCTGACCTATATGGGGAGGCTTCGGTAATGGTTGCTTCCATCTTGCCATCCAATAGCACCGCTTTTGAGTTGGCTCTGGAAGAGGCAACCGACATCGAGGCGCAGGTCGGCCCGTCGATCGACGCCATCCACGGCCTCAAATATGCGCGGCCGCTCAACATCACAGTCGCGCCGTGGCTCGTGAATGAATACGGCCTTGGCCCGATTTCGGAGTTCTTCGATACCGTCGAAGACCTGATTGACGAAGGCCGTGTTTGGCAGCGCCTCCGCGGTACGCCGCAAGCTATCACGACGTCGCTTTCGTGGATCGACTACGACGCCATCGACATTGAGGACCAGGTTAAAGGCCGCCGGCGCTGGCACATCTACCAGATCGAAATGGGCGAGCTGCCTGGCGTTGACGAAATAGCGCGCCTGACCAATGCCGAATACCTGGCTGACCTGTCCGACCCTGCGCGCTCGTTCTTCTGGCGCGGCTACTATGGCTATGACGTTCGCGGCCATGTATATGGCCGGTCCCGCTGGGGCCGGTCGATCTGGGGCGATAGCTCAGGCGTCCGGATTGCGGGCGGCAAGGTCAAGTGGTCGCACGGGCGGTCGCACGAAGTGGATGCGGATGCAGAAGCTGGCGTAGCCGCCGCGCTCGGAGTCGAGTTCACCGACGGCGATGACGTCACATGGCTTGGCTCCCTGACCTGGCGCGCGCCGGGACTGACCTGGGGCGGTGTTTCAGACGCTCGCGTTCTTAAGTCATGGCTCATGATCCAGAAGAGTGCCCATATCGGGCTTTTCGATGCTGGCGGCGACCCGATCGGTTATGCCCGCGTTGTGCGCGCCGTTCAGGATATCACCAACTACGGAGACGCGAACGACACGGTTGTTCTCGCTTATGACGCGACGATCGGCTTTGGCGTAGCGTCCGGCGAGGTTGCCTCTGCTGCCGTCGTGTTTGGCGGCGTGGCTGATGGCGTTGCGCCTTTCAAGACCTGGCTTTCTCCAGACCAGATAGACTTTCCCGATGGCGAGATTCGCGTGGGGGAGTCGCCGCTTCCCTTCACGTTCTTGGAAACAGTGCGCGAGCGCATTGTCATCAATCTCACCATCTGAGGTCAATATGACAACTCATGTCTTTGATCCGGTCGCACGGCCGGATCTTGCGAAGATTCGCGACCGTATTTCCGAGCGCCCGAACAATGACCGCGTCTACCTGGGCGAGGGAGACCTTTCGCAGGCGGCCGACCTGAATGAGGCATTCTCGATCGAAGCGCGCAAGCGCAAAGGCATCGGCGACCTGATCGCCCGTGACGGCGACCGCCTCGACGGCGCGGACGTGCTCGTCAACATCGACGCCGGAACTGTCACCATCACTGCCGGAGAACTCTATATCGACGGCGCGCGCCGTGAGGTTCCCGAAGGCACTCTCACCTCCGTCCCGATGACCGGTGATGTGAAAATCGGCGTTCGCTCGACCACGACCATCGTGACGGCTGACGACGACGACATCTATCTCGGGCTGGTCGCTGCGGCCGAGGAAAGCTACGGCGAGCCGGGTGGTGTGCGGACGGTGGTCAGCTTCACGTGGGCTTTTGATGGCGACGGTGGCGCTGGCCAGTTCTATCCGTATCTCCTGCTTCGCGACGGTGTGATTGTTTCTCAGGACGCCCCGCCGACCCTGTCCGGGATACAGCAGCAGATCGCGGCCTACGACTACGACGCCCACGAGAACTATGTCGTTCGCGGGTGCACGGTCTCGCCGCTTGGTCTTGAGGCGGGTAAACAGGTTTTCGCGATCTCCGAGGGCCGCGCCAATATCATGGGTTTCAAGCGGACCCGTCCGACGGCGTCGAGATTCAGCGAAACCGAAACGCCCAGCACGGGCACGATTGACGCCGAACCGCACAACTTCGACGACGGTGGCAGCGGCACTGCGGTGATTACCGTTCGCCGGCCGCCGATATCCGCAGTGACGTCGGCTATTATCACGAAAGAGCGCACGGTCACGATCACAAAGGGCGTGACTGACGGCGCGGACGTGCTGCCTGATGACGGCGTGACGTCGATCATTAAGGTGGTGCAGGGCGCCACGACCTACACGCAGGGCGTTGACTACCAGCGCAACGGGGATTCGGTCGACTGGCTGTCTGGCGGCATCGAGCCGGCGACGTCTTCGTCCTACGACGTGACGTATCGCTATCTGGATGCGGTAACGCCGACGGCCGTAACGGCCACCACGATTTCGGTTGCGGGCGGCGTCACTGGCCAGCCAGTGTTTCTCGGTTACACGAACAAGCTGCCGCGGACTGACAGGATATGCCTCGATGCTGACGGCAATGTCGTCTACCTCAAAGGTCTTTCAGCGCCGTCGCAGCCGCAGCCGCCGCAGGTTCCCAAAACCCTGCTATCGCTGGCAACGATCTACAATGACTGGTTCGGCACGCCGACGGTCATCAACGATTCGATCCGGGCTTATCCGTTCTCTGCGATCGACCGCATGTATAACAACGTGCTGGACCTGTTCAATCAGGTGTCGCTACAGAAGCAGAAGATCGACATCACGGCACGCGCTCCGGCGGAAACGACTGGCATTTTCAGCGACCCGTTGCTGAATGACGACTATCGTGATGCCGGGGAAACGCAGAACGGGGCCGTATTCAATGGATCGTTCCAGATCCCGATCACCGCGGCATTTCAACAGATCGATGCGGGCACACCGCTCTTCCTGCCATATAGCGAAGAAACAGTTGTAAGCCAGGAACTGGTTTCTGGTTGCGTGAAGATCAACCCCTACCAGTCGTTCGCTCCGCTGCCGGCGATCCTTCGGATTGTCCCGTCGGAAGACTTCTGGACGGAGCAGCAGACAGTCTGGCTCTCCGAGCAGACGCAGATCTTCGGCTCGGGCAATAGGGAGCGGGTGACGCGGACGGAAGTCCTGCAGAACGTGCGAACGCAGCCTATTCGCTTCCTGCGCCAGATTGCTGTCAACTTCACTATCAGCCAATTTGGCCCGGGTGAGACGCTCGCCGAACTGACGTTCGACGGCGTAAACGTTAATCCGGGCGGCTTGGTCGCAAACGGCAGCGGCGTCATCACGGGATCGTTCACGATACCGGCAGGCGTCACTTCCGGCGCGAAGAGCGTTCGGGCAGTTGGCGGTTCCGGCACGGTGTGTTCCGCGACCTTCACGGGTGAGGGGCGCCTGGAGACGATTGAACTCCAGCGCAACACGACCGTGCAGCGCTTCCAGACAGGTGGCGTGACCAGCGGCGGCCGTGGTAGCGGCGCGGACGGTTCGCGCGGCCTCGACCCGCAGGCGCAAAGCTTCAGCTTCACGCAGGGGCGGCATGTCAGCAGCGTCGATATCAAGTTCTGCGCCATTGGCGACCGCACGCAGCCAGTGATCCTGGAGTTTGTGACGGTCGACAACGGCTTCCCGACGACGGAAGTCATTGCCCAGACCGAAGTGGACATGCAGTCGGTGCTGACCGGCACATGGACGAACTTTGCGTTTCCTGTGCCGTTCTACCTGCCGCCGGACCAGATGTTCGCGTTTGTGGTCAAGACCAACGACCCTGACCACTCGATAAGCGTGGCCGATCGCGGTGCTTTCGATGCCGTGAAGCAGCAGTGGATTGCGGCGCAGCCCTATACGGTTGGTACGCGGTTTAGCTCGAGCAATGCGATTAGCTGGACGATCCACCAGGATTCGGACATCACGTTCAAGATCAACTGCGCTCGGTTCGGCCCCACGACGCGAACGGTCGACCTCGGCACCTATGCCGTGACCGACGTTTCGGACGTCATCATTCGCGGCAACGTATTCCTGCCCACTGAGGCAACTTCGGTTGTCTTCGAACTGGTCTTCGGGACGGAAACGCCCGTTCGGGTTCTACCCGATCAGGTGTGGGAAAGAACGTCGTTCTTCACTGGCAACCTGACTGTGCGGGCCATCCTGACGGGCGGCGCGCTGGTTACGCCGGTTGTGGCGCGGGACATCCTTGCTGTGCTCGGAACGATGCAGGCCGATGGCGTCTATGTGAGCCGCGCGTTCACGTTCGGCGCCGACGTGCAACTCGACGTTATCGCCTCGACGAAACTGCCGGTTGGATCGTCTTTGACTGTTGAGGTCGATGCAATCGACGACAGCTGGTCGGCGGTTTCGCAGATTTCAGCCTCCCCGATCGATATGGGCTTCATCGAGCGCTCATACCGCGAGGCAAGTGTCGCTGCTCCGACGGGCGGGCGGCTGCGGTTGACGCTGACTGGTACGCCGGCAGCACGGCCTTCCGTTGCCGACTTGCGGGCCTTCACGTCCTAGCGCTTTAGGGAATCTATCAAATGGTGACTGAAAACACGACCCCTAACCGCGGGTATCAAGAGCCTGCGGTTGGAAATACGCTTGAGGTGGACGTGGGGCGGTTGATTGCCGCCCTGCGCGCCATCGACACGGATATGGCTTCCGTGTTGGCTGCCGTCGTAGCCAAGGCTGGTCTGGCGTCTCCGGCATTTACCGGCACGCCGACCGCACCGACGGCCGCGCCGGGCACGGATAGCGGGCAACTGGCGACGACGGCATTTGTGAAGGCGGCTGTTGCTGCGCTGGTTGGGCTGGCGCCAGAGGCGCTGGACACGATCGAGGAACTTGCAGCGGCATCGGAGAGCAATAGCGATCTCATCGACCTGCTGGAGGCGGCTGTTGCTCTGAAGGCCGATGCTGCCACGACGACTGCATCGCTGGCCGGGAAGGAAGATCTTCTTTCGGCCGCGACGTCCGACAACACGCTCGATGATACAGATGAGGTCGTTTACCTCACTGGCACGACACGCAAGCGGGGCACGCTGGCCGGCCTCATCACCAGCATCTTCAAGACTACCCGCAAGATCGCGAACGCGAATTTCGACACGTCGCTTCGGCTGTGGGACACGACGGACAACTCCAAGGGACTGTCGTTCGACCTGACCGGCATCGCGACCGGCCAGACGCGCAAGGTGACGATGCCTGATGCGGATGTCACGCTGGCTGATGTTCTAAGGATCATTTCGATAGGTCAGGCATGGCAAGCTGTCAGCCGAACCATAAATACGTCCTATCAGAACACCACAGGTCGAGCGATAGCAGTTAGCTACTATGGTGCTAGTACCTGTGTGCTTCAGGTTTCAACCGATAATGCTACCTGGGTAGACCTCGTATCAACCTCGTTCACCGCTACGAACGCGATTATTCCACCTGGGCACTACTACCGATTTAGTGGGGGAACGCTCAGCTTTGTGAGGGAGCTGCGATGATGGAGCACGGATTTCATCACCCTAATCTTGGGTACTGGCAGGCCATCGACGGCAATGCCGATGATCTGCTCGCGGGATATCCTGAAGGAACAATTCAAGTGCCCCTCAAGCCCGGTGCGGATTATGAATGGCAGGACGGTGACTGGGTCTACGTCGCACCTCCGCCTGCGCCCCCGCCCGAGGAAATCTCCCGTCGCCAGTTCTGCCAAGGGCTCGCCGTCGCGGGAATGATCACCAAGCCGGAGGCGATTGCCTTCATTCAGGGGGCGGCGCTTCCCGCAGCGATGCAGGCCATCGTTGACGGCATGGTGGATGAAGACGCCGCCTTCGAAGCGACCATGCTTCTCCTCGGCGCTGGCTCGTTCTTCCGCTCGCACCCGCTCGTGCTGATCTTCGCCATGGCGCAGTCCATGACCGAAACCCAAGTAGATGACTTCTGGAGGCTGTGCGCCTCTCTCTGAATCTCTGGCCCCAAGGAAAACCCCATTGGCCGCCCCCGCGCTATAGGCGTCGGTGCGCCACCCACAAACGACCTAATCATTCTAAAGGAGGCCGCATTGGCTGACCTATCGTACTTCCATGGCGTGAACCTTGGGGAAAGCCCTGACACGCCATCGCTTCTGCGCGTCCAGAATTTCGGTGTGACGTTCATCAACGGCACGGCGGATGACGCAGATGCGGCGGCTTTCCCGCTGAACACTCCGACGCTCGTTACCTCGACGGCAGCCGCTGCACTGCTTGGCTCTGCCGGGACGCTGCTTGCTGACGTCCTGACCGTGATGGGTGAGGGTGGTTCCACCGTCATCGTGAACCGGGTCGAGGACGACGAAGACCCGGAAGTCGTGCAGGCCAACCTTATTGGCGACGCGGCCGCTCGCACCGGCCTCTATGCCGCACTGCGCGCCAAGTCGCTGCTGGGTGTCCAGCCGCGCGTACTGATCACGGCCGGCGACACGGGTGCCTACATCGAGGATGGCGTGCTGTCTGTCACCGTGACGGATGGCGGCGCGGATTACACCTCTGCGCCTTCCGTGGCGTTCTCCGGCGGCGGTGATGCCGCGGCGGCGGCCACCGTCAATAAGCACAAGGTCAAGTCGCTCACCATCACCAATGCTGGCGCCGACTACGCGACGGCTCCGACGATCGCGATTGCGCCCCCCCCGGCCGGTGGTGTTCAGGCAACGGCTACCGCCACTGTTGCGGCCGGCGAAATCACTGCCATCACGATGACTAACAAGGGCTCCGGCTATGTCGATGCTCCGGCTGTCACGATCTCCGGTGGTGGCGGTTCTGGCGCGATCCTGACGGCCGTACTGGGCGGCCCGGTGACTGGCGTTACCGTTTCCGAGCCGGGTGAAGGTTACGTATCCGCGCCTACGGTCAGCTTTTCCGGCGGTGGTGGTTCCGGCGCTGCTGCGGTTGCCAACCTCGGCGACGTCACCAGCCCATTCGTTTCGGCCCTCGCGACCATCTGCCCGCAGATCCGCGCGCGTGCCTATATCCACGGCCCGAACTCGACCAACGCAGAGGCCGTCCGCTTCCGCAACACGGTTAACAGCGACCGCATCCTGATCATCGACCCCAAGGGTATCAAGAACGTCAACGGCACGCCCGTGACGGTTCCGATTGCTCCGGTCTTTGCAGGTGTTCGCGCACGCGTCGTTGCGTCTCCGGAAGGTGTGTCCGGCTCGGTATCGAACAAGATCATCCGCACGCTCGACGGCGTGGCGCGCACGATCCAGTACCCGGTTGACAGCAACTACCTCAACGAGCGGCAGATTTCGACCGTCATCAACGAGCGTGGCGGCCTGCGCACCTGGGGCTCGCGCCTCGCGACGGATGCCGAAATCTGGCAGTTCGACAGCGTGCGCGCCACGGCCGACATGATCAACGAAGCGCTGGAAGACCTGTACTTCGCCTACGTCGACCGCAAGCTGACCAAGGCCAACCTGAAGATGATGATCGAAGACGGCAACGCCGCGCTTCGCGTCTTCCAGAAGAACGACGACATTCTCGGCGGCCGCGTCTGGCTGTCCGACCTGAACGAGCCGACGGTCAATGCCAACGGCAAGGTGTTCCTGAACGTCGAGTTCGAGCCGGTCGGGATCATGGAACAGATCAACATCACGACCCACCGCAACATTCTCTACTACCAGCTGCTGCTGGATGAGGTGCGCGGCGCGATCGAGAACGGCCCCCTGACGCTCGCCGTCTAATCACAAGGAATACACGATGAGCAATCTTCCGCGCTACCTCCTGCGCAACTGCATGCTGTGGGCCGATCGCGAATCCAAACTCGGTCAGATCGGGGACATCACGCCCCCGGTCCCGCAGGCCAAGCTCGAGGAGCTTCGCAACGCCGGCATGATCAAGCCGCGCGAAGTCTCCATGGGTTTCGAGAAGCTGGAATTCAGCTTCAAGATGCCCGGCCTCGATCCGCAGATCCTCAAGCTGTTCGGTCTCAAAGCCGGCACGGAAAACCTGTTCCTGATTACCGGCGCGCTGGTCGACGAAGACGGTGTCGAGCACTCGGCCGTCATGACGATCCGCGGCTTTCTCAAGCAGGCCGATCCGGGCAACTGGAAGCCGGGCGACATGGCGGAGAACGATTATTCGGTCTCGGTCAACTACTACAAGCTGGAAGTCGACGGCGACGAGCTGATCGAAATGGATGACTTCGATGTGAAAATCGGGGGCATCAGCCAGCATAGCGGCATGCGGAACTCGCTGCTTCTGTAGCCGCTAACTAGCCCGCGCGAATGCGGGCTTTTTCTTTCCCATATGAGGAGACCAGCATGACGACTGTCAAGCTTTCGAAGCCCGTTGAGCACAACGGCAAGATTTATGACGAGTTCTCGTTCCGCGAAGCCGAAGTCGGCGACCTGATGATTGCCGACGCCGTGAAGGGCGAGATGTCCAAGATCATCGCTGTTCTGGCGTCCATGGCCGACGTACCGCTTCCCGCCTTCCGGAAGGTCAAGTCTCGCGACCTGAACGCCATCATGGCGGCTACGAAGGACCTCCTGGGGGAGGAGCCGCCGGTCACGACTGGCGCCTGATCGTGAGCGTTATCGCTCGCGAACTCAAGCAGGACGTGGACCGGCTCGAAAAGTGGCCGCCCGATAAGGCTCTGGCCTACTTCGACAAAGCAATGGAACTCCGTCGCCTGTTCGGCGGCGGCATGTAGCGCGAGGGCAGAATGGCCGTCTTGAAATCAAGCCTTATCCTCTCGCTCATCGACAACGTGTCTGGCCGGGCGAAGGGCATCAACAGCGCGCTCGGCAGCCTCCAGCGCGGGCACGCGTCCTTCCTCGGAATGGCAGGCCGTCTTGCCGCGTTCGGTGGCGCCTATGTGGGCGTCACGCAGGGCATCGGCGGGACGGTCGGGGCTGCGCTGGAGTTTGAGTCTGCCTTCGCCGACGTCCGCAAGGTGCTGGACGCGAATGAAGAGCAGATGGCGAACGTTCGCCGCTCTATCATCGCCATGTCGAAGGAACTGCCGATTGCGGCAAGCGGCATTGCCGAGATTTACGCGGCGGCCGGCCAGGCAAACATCCCTCTGGCGGAGATCACAAAATTCAGCGAGATGGTCGCGAAGGTGTCGACGGCATGGGACGTTCCCGTTGCCGAGACCGGCCAGGCGCTCGCAGAGATCAAGAACCAGCTGAACCTCGGCGTGAACGAGGTCGGCCTGTTCGCCGACAGCCTTAACCACCTGTCGAACAACACGGCGGCCAATGCGCCGCGTCTTCTGGAATACACGAAGCGCGTAGCGGCAACCGGCGAGATGTTCGGCTTCTCGGCACAGGAGACGCTGGCATTCGGTGGTGCCATGATTTCGTCCGGCGGCGAGGCGGAAGTGGCGGCAACGTCGTTCCGCAACATGGGCCGCGCGCTCACGATCGGCACGCGGGCGACAAAAACGCACAATACAGCCTTCAAGCGCCTTGGCCTCGACGCGGTGAAGACCGCAAAGTCGATGCAGAAGAACGCGCTGAAGACGACGCTGGACGTCATTGACCGCATCCAGGCTCTTCCGGAATGGGAGCGGATATCGATCGCCTCGGCGCTGTTCGGCGACGAAGCGCGCGCGCTGATGCCCGTCATCAACAATGCCACGGAGCTGCGGCGCCAGCTCGGCCTTGTGGGTGATGAAGCGAACTACGCCGGTAGCGCGTTCAAGGAATACACGATACGCGCCAGCACGGTCGGCAACGTGTTGCAGATCCTGAAGAACAAGTTCGCCGACTTCTTCCGAAGCATGGGCGACGACATGCTGCCCGGCATCAAGGACGCAGCGCTCGGCATCGGCGATATCCTGGATACCATGGGCGAGCGCGCCACCATCTTCGACAAGATGGGCACCGCGATGCAGGCGTTCCTGCAGGGTTTTGGCGTCGACAGCGGCATTCGTGAGACGATCAACGACCTTGGAGACCTGCTGTTCGGCAAGGCGGATGGTTCGGCTTCGGCTGATCAGTTGGGCCGGATCTTTGCCAAGTTCAAGGAATACGGCGCGTCCGTCCGCGAATTGTCCGACGCGATCCGCAACAATCCTATCGCCCAGTTTCTAGGTGAGCTTGGGGCGGACGGTTTCAAGCTGATGCTTGCGGCGGTGGGGATTGGCCTTGTTGCGAGCTCGATCATGAAGCTGGCGAGAGCGATTGCCTTCCTGACGGGTATCACGACGGCTGTCGGGATATTGAAGACGCTTGGGAGAATCGGCGGCATCATTGGTGGCGGAGCCGCGGGCGCAGCTGGAGCCGGAAGTGCTGCTGCCGGTGGCGCAGCGACGGGCGGTGGTATAGCCGCTACGCTTGGCGCCGCATGGAAGTACATCAAGGGCCTTGGCGTTGGAACGGTGATCGGCTCTACGCCGCAGCTGCTTTCCGAGACGCCAGGCGATACCTTTGAAAAGCAGGTAGAGAACCAGGCGAAGTTCAAGGCGTTCCTTGAGCGCATGCTGGGCTGGGACAAACCAACCCCAACCGCAGAGACCGTCGACGCTCAGATGACATCTCAACGCGGCACGCAGGTTAATCCGCTTCAGCAGGCGGTCGACAACAGCCGCAGCCCGGTCATCATCGACTCGAGCAGCATCGCCGCAATGACGCAGCCGAGCGGCGTGCAGCAGGTGGCGGTGACGAATCCGCAGCCGGTCTCGGTGAACGTGAGCAACGTGTTCAACATCACGGGCGTGACGTCGCCGGAAAGCGCGGCGGACGCAGCAGCATCGCGGATGGGGCAGGCGGCAAAGGCTGCCGTGGAATCCAGCTTTAGCGGCGGCGGCGGCTTTTAAGTTGTGAGGAGCGCGGCAATGCAATACAAGATCGCAATGACTCGTTTGCTTGCCGCGCTCATCATAATCTTTGCCACACCCGCCATCGCACAGACGATGGAGGGCCGCGCCTCAGTGATTGATGGAGACACTATCGAGATCAGCGGCGAACGGATCAGGCTCAACGGCGTTGACGCACCTGAAAGCTGGCAGCGTTGCGCTGACGAGGGCGGCAAGGAGTACCGCTGCGGCAAAGATGCAGCATTCGCGCTTGACGACTGGCTTGCCGCGTCACGGCCAACTCGCTGTGAGTTCGTGGAGCGCGATCGTTATGGACGGATGGTTGGTAACTGCTTCCGTGCCGATGGTGCCTCTGTGGGGGAATGGCTCGTTCGAAGCGGATGGGCGGTTGACTGGGTGCGGTATAGCGGCGGCGAGTTTGCGGATGCGCAGGATGATGCGCGTCGCAACGGGCGCGGGATTTGGCGTGGGGCTTTTGAGCAGCCCTGCGAGGCGAGGGCGAAGCGGGCCAAGCGGAAGGCGAGTTGTTAGTCCAGAATAATCCCGTACTTGCTAGCCAGCCTTTTCTGCGTCTCGCACGCCACTAGCCGCTCCGATGGCCCTACGTTTTTGAGCCGATAGGGCCTTCCACTCACCGCGAATTCGTATGTATTGCGAATGTCCAGCGCTGAGACAGCGAGGCGTGCTGCGACCGCTTCCGTCAGGCTCTTTTCACTGAGCGTATATCCGCAAACATCCGCCGACCCGACGATGTAGCCGACCTCCCTGGCCGCTCCTTGAGTCATGGGCTCTGCGGCGTCTGCCGGGCCGCATAGCGCAGCAGCAATAATCAGCGATGCGGCGAAAATCTCCCTCATAGCGCGAAAATACACCGAGCGGCGCCGCCGCGCAAGGAGCCCCCATGACCGTTTCTATGATGCTCGGAGGCTTTGCCTTCGAAGCGCGCGACAGGCTTGGCTACGAAGACGTGCAGCGCAAGGTGCAAACACCGTGGGCTCAGATCAAGGTCGCCCAGACGATGGATCAGCAGCAGTGGACCGGCCCGACTTCTGAAGAGGTGACGATTCGCGGCGTACTGTTCCCGCAGGAATACGGCGGCCAGGCGTCGCTCGACGGCATCATAGCCGCCGCGCAGGCAGGCACGCCCATGATGCTGGTTTCGGGCGACGACTACGAAGGCGTGATCCACGGGATGTTCACGGTGCACGGCATCGATGAGGACCGCAGCTACCACAACGCTGCCGGCGCCGCGCGCAAGAACAGCTACTCGATCACGCTCATGCGCTACGGCCAATCGGCTGCGGGCGGTGGCCTGTTCGCTCCGATCCTCAATCTGTTCGGGTGATTTGATGCCATCGACATACATCACTAAATCCGGGCAGACCGTAGATCTGGTGTGCCTGGATTTCTACGGCCGCACTCGGTCGACCACCGAAATCGTCCTAGACGCAAACCCCGGCATCGCTGCCCTTGGCCCGGTTTTACCGATCGGCACTATCCTTCTCATGCCTGACATCGATACGCGGCCGGCGGCGCGCGAACTGGTGAAACTCTGGGAGTAGCCAATGAAGCCCAGAATTGAAATCACGATCGACGGCCAGCCGGTTGCCGGCGCTTTCTATGAGCGGCTGGTATCCGTCAGCGTCACCGACAAGGAGGGCGTGAAGGCTGACACCTTCGACATGGAGTTGAACGACGGCCCGCCGCAGTTTCTCGCCATTCCCCGCAAGGGGGCGATCGTCGACATCCGCATCGGCTACGGCACGACCCGGTCTCTTGGCCGCTTTACCGTCGATAAAGTGACGCCGAAATGCCTGCCGTACTCCATGACAATCGGTGGCAAGTCCGCGGATCTTCGAAACGGCAAGCTCAAGGAGAAGCAGGAGCGGCACTGGGACAAGAAGAAGCTCAAGGACGTGGTGTCCGAGATCGCCGGGGAGAGCGGGCTGTCCGCGTCCGTAGATTCCGAGATCGGCGACTTTGAATACGAGTGGATCGGCCAGCAGGACGAAACCAACCTTGAGTTCATGCGGCGCCTCGAGCGTCGGCATAATGCGCTGTTCGCCATCAAAGACGGCAAGATGGTCTTCGCCAAGCGTGGCTCCGGTCTTTCTTCGACAGGGACCTTTGCCGGCACAGTCATCGTCACGCCTAACATGATAGTGCAGGGCTCGTGCTCTTTCGAGGCCAACGACCGCACGAAGTACAGCAAGGTGGTCGCCTACCACCAGGACAAGGACAAGGCCGAGCGCGTCGAGATCGAGGCGGAAGGTGATGAAGACGGCGACAGCGTCTACCGCATCCCTGAGCCGTATTCATCGCTGGAAGAGGCCGACAAGGCTGCTCAGGCGAAGGCGCGGGAGCTCAAGCGCGGCGAGGGCTCCGCATCCGTCACCGTTATCGGCGACACTGCCATAACCGCCGGCTCAGCGCTCCTGTTCAAGGGCGTGCGTCCCGGACTGGATGACGTGCCCTATGTCATCGACACGGCGACCCACAAGTACGACAAGTCGGGCGGCTACACGACCGCGATTAGCGCCAAGCTTTACGACGGCAAATCCGGTAAGGGCGGCAAGGCTCCGGCGCAGGGCGGCGCGGCAGGCGGCGGCACGAAGACCGTCGGCGAGACCGGGACTGTCGCGAAGGACTCGCCGGCCGGCACGCCAGCGACCCCAGACGGCTGGTCGCAGTATCAGCGCAACGGGCTGACGGACGCGAATTAGGCCTCCGGCACAATCTGAAGGACCACAACATGATTACCGCAAACGACCTGCGAGCGATCGCGGGAACGACGAAGCGCGTGCAGATGCACGACGACCTCGCGGCTACATTCAATAAGTACGCCGCCTCCTACGGCGTGAACAGCCAGAAGCGCATTGCCGAGTTTATGGCGAATGTCTCGCACGAGACGGGCGGCTTCACGAAGCTGTCAGAGAACCTGAACTACTCGGTCGACGGCCTGCTCAAGACCTTCGGACGCCATCGCATCAGCACCGCTGACGCCAACCGCCTCGGTCGATCCGGCAAGCGTGCGGCCGACCAGAAGGCAATCGCCAACAAGATCTACGGCGGCGACTGGGGGCGCACCAACCTCGGCAACACTCAGCCGAACGACGGCTGGGATTATCGAGGCTCCGGCCCAGGTCAGGTGACTGGTCGCGCCAACTTCGCCAAGGTCGAGAAGGAAAGTGGCCTTCCTGTCGTTGCCAATCCGGACCTGCTTCGCCAGGCGGATAGCGGGATGAAAGCGGCGCTTATCCTCTGGCAGAAATGGGGCCTGAACGAAATGGCTGACGCCGGCCAGACGACCGCCATCCGCAAGCGGTGGAACGGCGGCAGCCTTGGCCTCGCCGAGGTGAAGGAAGCGCGTGGTCGGGCAATGAAACTCAATCTCACCGTTCCCACCGCCGCACCGACACCAATTCCAGCCGCCCCGCCACCCAGCGCCACGCCGACCAAGAAGGCTGGCTGGGTCGAGGTGCTGACGGCGTTCATCATCGCACTTTTTCCGGGACGCTCGAAATGACCGTATGGCTTCGCATTCTTCTCTACGTCGTCGCCGGCTGGCTGTATGGCTCCGGCTACATCGGTGACGAGGTGAAAGAACTCCTCACTGCCGACCCCGCCGTGGCTGCCTCGATCGAGGCCGGCATCAGCGCTGCGATCGCCTCCGTGCCGATTGCCTGGTGGCAGTGGGCCAAGCGCAAGGGCTGGGCAACGTGATCCAGCTTATCCTGAAATGGCTCGGTGGCGATCTCGCCACCGCCCTCACGCGCGCCTACGAGCTCAAGCTCAACGCCGCCAATGACTCAGAGCGCATCAAGGCCGATGTGTCCATCAAGGCGATCGAGGCCCAGATGGCGGCGCAAGCCTCCAGCGCGGCTGTCGTGCGCGAGGGCATGCAGCACAAGGCATTCTGGATTCCGTGGCTCATCGCCGCCGTGCCGACTGCGGCATGGTTCGGCTGGGGCATGACGGACTCGCTTTTCAACGGCACCCTGCCGGACGTTGCGGCGCTCCCGCCGCAGCTCAAGGAATATGCGGACATCGTGTTCGCGAACATCTTCTATGTAGGCGGTGGTGTTGCCGGCGCTCAGTTGATCGCGAAGGCGATTGGAGGCAGGAAATGACAGCAGAACTATGGGCGCAACTTGTCGGCGGGATTGGCTTCTTCATTCTCGTGTCCGGAACGCTCTGGGGCATCTGGTGGCGGATTGAGGGGAGAGTGGACAAAGCCAAAACGGAAGCCTCCGGCATGGCCGCCGCTGCAAACGCTCTCGCCACGCTGACGCGGCAGGAGCTTGCCGATCACAAGCTGCATACCGCCGAGACCTACGTCACCAAGGCCGGGATGCAGGAACAGACGTCGCAGATCATGCGGGCAATCGAAGGGGTCGGCAACAGGATCGACGGGCTCGGCGAGCGGCTTGATAGGCTTTACGAGGCAAGGCCTGCGCGGCGGTCGGGCTAACAGGCGCGCTTGTCCATCATCATTATATAAAATATGATTCTTGGAATACGTGTTTCTGGCGCTTTAACTCTCGCGAACAAATACCCCAGCCTCTTCCGCCGCCTTTAGGAACGCTTGCCGGGCTTCCTCGTGATCGATCCCGCCCTCCAGTGCCGCGAGGCACTTCCGTTGCGCCGTATCCCACGCCGACCCTTCGTCGACCGGCCAGTCTTCGAGCAGAACGCGCGCCGCTTCAGCCGTGCTTGAGATCGTCCGGTACATGCCGAGTGTCATGGTTTCGAAGGTGACTGGTCTGGTCCAGTAGCCGCGGCTCATGCGCGCCTCACGCTATACAAAGCGCCCCGCACGAGGCGGGGCAAGAAGCTGAACCACCGGGAGTGGTGAACGTGAAACGGACACAGGGGTGAATTGTTCCGTTGACGATTGGCGCCGCCGTTCATCGTTCGTATATATCGATGGAAATCTTGAGCTAGCGCAGCATTTCTGCCGCATCGAGCATGGTGTCAGCGAGCTTATCATCAGGGACGAATCCACCAGCGAAGATTCCTGAAGGTCGTCCCCGCCGGTCTTGAATCCAGGCAGTCGAATCAATAGATTTCGAACCGGCGCTGCGAACCGGCGCTTTCCTTGTTGATCACCAACGTTTTCAGTGAGGTAGAAATGTTCTCCAAGATGTTTGATCGCCCGGTCTATCTGAAAGAGCGAAAGGATCTGGTGAGGGAAATCACCTGCGTTGAGGATGCCATCGACTTTCTGGAAGATTTTCCGGAGAGAGAGCGCGACGTGATTCACGACGCAACCCTTAAGACGTGCTACATGGCCCACGATGGACATAAGTCCCTTCGCGTAGCCCGCGATGCGATCCGCTCATTTGGGAAGAAAAGGGGCATCCTGGTGAAGGAGCCGGCAGTTCAGCCGTGGATGGTCAAGCCGTCTACCGGCGGCGGACGCGTCTCCCTCTAAGCCAAATGTCGAAGACGGGAGGTCGCGAATGCGGCCTCTCGCATATTCTGGGCTTCCAAACGGCACCCTTTCGGATCACAGTTCGCGCTCGGCATCGCCGTTCGCCAGAAGGGCCTTGAGTTCAGCCTCAAGCTTTTGCTGCTTTTCGATGTAAAAAGCCCACAGTGGGAGCGTTTGCGAGGTAACTCCCTTACCCTCGCCAATGAACTCAATCCGGTTGGAGATGCGTTCAAGTTCCCACCGGAGCCATTTCTCGCCCCTCATTCCCATTCCCCGCTTTCTGCGCATAATCGCGCACATTCCCAATCGGCTCAAATCTGAGCCGATCTCTCGAACTCCCTTACTCACCCGCAGCGGGCACGTTTAACCCTGTGGAGGCAATCTGCTGGGAAGGGTCCTCGCGAAATCTGCAGCCTCTTCGAAGCTGGTGAAATCCTCGCCGTATTGGCGATCGCTGTCATAGACCTTGAACACAGGTCCGGGCCGGATTTCAAAAACTCCGTACCCGTTCACTTCGTAAATCCGCGGTGCTTCTGCCATCGCGCGTCACTCCTCCGATTTGACTCCTTCCTCGTCGCCCTCGTCGGCGCGGAGATATCCTTGCCCGATCAACCAGTCTGTGGCGATGACCGCAAGCGCCTCCTCGCGCGTGATATCCTGCTCCAGTGCAAAGCGGTCCAAGGCGTCTTCGATCTCTGGCGCCAGCTTCATTTTCCCCTCCGTAAAAGCTCCCTTTTTCGTAGGCATGCTCCGATCAGAGCGAGTTGACGATTGGCTCCGGTCTCCCGCTATACGTCGCTTTGTTCACCTCGCGGCTCACCCTGCGCATTCGCATTTGTCCGTCGAGGTGGTGCGCCAGAATACCCTTGAGGTTTTCCTTCGGCGTATTTGAATTGAGCCAGCCATCGAACACATCCGGCTGGAGGATGATCGGCATCCGGTCATGAATCCGGCTTATGGGGGTGATCGAGGGTGCGGTGATGATTGTGCAACTCGTCACATCGAGCGTCGTGTTGTGCGCCCATAGGCCGGCGAAGGCGTAGGGAGCACCTCCGGGCATCTGGATCAGCCAGGGATCCTTGCCGCCGTCATCCCCTTTGGTCCACTCATAGAAGCCATCCGCCGGGATTAGGCAGCGCCTCATCCTGAACGCGTCGCGGAATGCTGGCGACCTGTCTATGGTTTCGATGCGGGCATTGAACATGGCCGCCTTCGGCATTTCCTTAGCCCAGTGGGGCACCAGCCACCACCGGCCGTCTTCGACGATCTGGTTCCCATCGCCATCGACCCGGATAAACGGGACAGTCTGTGTCGGTGCGATGTTGTAGCGCGCCTCGGTGTTCCTGATCAGGTACTTGTCGGTCAGGCGATAGAGAGCGACGAGCTCGCGCCAGGACATCATCTGTGTGAAGCGGCCGCACATGTTTCTCAGCTCCCATAGAACAGCCGCAGAAGTGGCGCGGCCAGCATCGATATTGCAAGAAGGGCGGAAAAGATCAGGATCAGAAGGAAGCTGGCATCCTGCTTCATCGCGGCTGTGCCTTGATGACCATGCCCGTCGTCCGCTGTGCGGCCAACTCGTTCATCATGCGATCATTGGCACACGCGGCGAGGATGTGATGGTCCGCCAAGGAAGCGATTGCCGTGCAAGCCTCGCCCTCACTCCATCCTGCCTGGGTGGCCTTTTCAATGAGCGACTGGAATTCCGCCTCAAGGTCCTCCTCGCAGCGAAGGATCCTGTCCTCAGCGCAAACGGTGCGATGCGGGCCTGTGAGCGCCATGCTTGCTCCTCCACCACCGGGAGAATAGTGCACGGCCTTCAGGCCGGCAAGGTGCCGTCCGGTTTCGGTTTTCCATACTCCTGCTCGAAAGCCCGCGCCCACCAGCCCCCGGGATTGTTGGCGGGCATCGCCGGAAGAGCGACCAGCCGATACTTTCGATCGACCGCCTCAAAAACCTGCTTGGCGATTTCGTGGCGGATTTCTGTATCGCCTTTGGCAAGGAGGACACGTTGAGAGATAGGCACGGCGATGAGGGCTTCCCGGACTGTCGGCTCCACGATCTGCCACTGGTTGGTCTCCTCGCCCGAGAAAACGGCGAAGGGGGCGAAACGCTGGGCCATCTGCGGGGCTATGGCATCAATGCCGACCACCTCCATTCTGCCTGCATGCGCCGCCGCCCGCCGAGACGAACTAATCCTGGCGTAATACTGGAGTTCGAATTTTGGCGTTACCGCCAGCGCAACGCCTAGCGAGACCAGGACTGATTCTCGTGCGCGCGCGTCCCTTCGGCTCATCGGATTGCCGCCTTCTTGCTGTTCCTCCATCCGATTCACTCCCGCTCGATCTTTGGACGCCAGCCGCGGGCGAATCCGTAGCTCATTGCCCTCCCGGCAAGCTCCAACTGCCAGCGCAGGTAGGCGCAATCCGCGAGGAGGGTGGCGACGGTGGCACGAGGATCTCCATCGTGCCAAGACAGCGCTTCATCTATTTCGTTTGGATTGTCGTTCTGTCTTTCGAGCGGGCGCACGTCGTCGTTCTCCTGTGTCGCTGCCACAGTCGGCGTAGAGATTGGGTTTTATGGTGGCGACCGGCAGCGCCGGTTTGTTCTTATTATGTTCCTGCTCTAGGCAGAGTCAACCAACTCAATGATGGGGGTATTCTACGGGTAGTTGTCGGAAGCCGGATAACGGGAGAGATCAGCAGGGGCTGGGGGTTGGTCCGCTGAACTCTCCCGGGCCGCATGCGATACGGCCGCGGCCAAAATGGGAAATATTAGCTGAACCGGAAGTGAATGTAGCGCGCACAAAAAAGCCCGCCGATGAGGGCGGGCTGAGGGGCAGGGCGTGTCGCGAATGTGCGATCCACCGAGGTCTTGTTTCGTCGTCTGGATTGTCAATGTCTGTAAGGTCATTGATTTCGGTGACGCAGAAAGCTTTTAAGCCTAAATATCTGAAATAACTAGATGTTTGGAAACATCTTATTTCGGGGGGTGATTTTTTCGCTTAGAAACCTCTCTAAACTGGACAGGAAAAGACGGGTATCACCGAAAAAGTTGGGATAGGCCTTTTGAAGATCCTTAATCGAGTCGACCGAAACTAGGACGGCTTGGTTTAGTGTGTCTCGAAACCTTAGTTCTGCGTCTGCATAGTCGTTCTTGGCTAGGTCAGACATTCTATTGGGGTATGATGTCATCTTGACTTCACTGGTGCTTGGCATGAGTTCAAGCAAGTACCAATAATCCTTTCCGTTCTTGTAGCCTTGGACCTGCCGTCCAATGCGCGCATAGGAACGAAGCATGTATGGGACGTTAAGTTCTGTTGAGAGATCGGATAACTCGTCTCGCAATTCAGAGGTCACCACAGGAGTGCCAGGAACAGGATGTTGCCGCTCATATAAGGCGTGAACGGAGCCCATGAGCGCAAAAAACCTCCGCCATTTGTCAGCGCCTGCGCCGAACTTGATGTTTTCGCCAGTGAACGCGTCGATAGTCTCTACAGCAGTCGCCCAAGAGTGCTGTAACTTAGTACGAACTTGCACCTCGATACGTAGATTATTCCACGGCGATGCTGTGGCTCTTCCAGCAAAGCGATAACGCATATGGATGCTTCGATAGCCATCTTCTTTCGGCTGATCGATGTAATTATCGAGTTTATATAACGTATGTTTGAGAGGCCTATCCACATAAATTCTAAGAACCTCTGCAAGGTTCTTCATGCCTCCTACTACAGCCCTGCAGCCGCCTACATCCTGCATTTGGGACATTTGCATTGTCGGCCTTCGGCGCAGCTTACGCAAAACGGACTCTAACCGCTTCAATCGCTGCGCGGTTATTGCGCTGGGATCAACGGAAAGCACTCGGTTGCGGAGTGTGGTGTTAAGTGCGTTGAGTGGGTAGCTATGTGAAGCACGCCAGTTTGATAGAAGCTGAAGTGCGGTAACCCAGTCATCCGTTGTGGTTCCGCTTGCAAAGAGACGTAAGCAGCTCTTGTCCAACTGATTCATTGAGCAGGAAGGCTTCTCGTAGGCCACGTTAAAACCCCGACATCTCGTTCACAACTCGACACACCGACGCGTTGCCCTTCACAGTCAAGCCGTCGTCACCGTCAATCAGCTTGCCCATTTCCCCTCCCAGGTATCAATGCGTCGCCCCCCTACGTCTGGCTACTCGCATGCCTTCGGCACTTCGACTGCGTACGTGACCTTCCCAACGCCTGCCGGCGCTTTTGGCACGAGATAAACCTTCAAGTCGCAGTCTTGCGCTCGGATTTCCCATTCGTGCGCGCCATCGTCGCGTGTGCCGGTGTTGGTGATGGCGCCAATAGGGGCCTGCCGTATGGCATCCCCAACGGCCGCGCTCGACAGGATCGTGGAAATCTGCTCACCGCTGTCATAGAAGCCGGAGAGGGCGGCCGATGCCGGCAGCGACAGGCCGAATATCAGAATGCTGGTGATGGCTGCAGTCTTGATCAATGGGTAGTTCCCTAACGTCTGGCGATGTGCTCGGCTGTAGATCTCACGCCTTCTGAGGCGGTCAGTTGCACAGATTGCTGCCAGTTTTCACGAGGCTTTCCCATTTCGGGCCAAGGACCTCCCGAGCAGAGACTGCTTGTGCGCTTCCGGGCTCTCCCTCTTTGAACATCCGGACACCGATAGACTGATCGTGTGAACCCCCGTAGATAATAGGTCCGGGAGTATAGGTTGTCGTTGCGTTTACGGTCCCGTAATTGCCGTACCGATTTACGGTGCCATAGGTATGATAAGTTCCCGGCATTTGCGTCGCCGTCCCATTGTTAGACGCGGCCGCGCCCACAATAATGTAACGATCAAATCCCGCTCGGATGGTCTCAATAGCAGCTTGCTTTTGAGCGGCTCTGGCGGCGCCGACGCTTCCACACATCGCCTCAGCGCTGGTCTGGACAATAAGTTCGTTCTGCGAAACGCGCATGGTGCTCGATTGCACGCATGAAGTGGCCGCGCTCGCTGCGAGAGCGACGGCAAATAGCTTGAATTTCATAGAAGCCCCCAGAATTGCGCTTCGATCAAAGCAGATCGATCTGAGGTTGTCGAGGGGCGTGTGTGGTTCATCGTCGCGTCATTTCAGCCAGTATTCTGACCGCCTCCTCGTGGCCTGCTTCCGTGATCAGAAACTGCCCATCCGGTTCTTCATTCACTAAGCCTTTTCTTATGAGCGCCTTCATGGTCGCCGGCCCAACACCCGGCAGCACATTGAGCGTTTTCAGATCGGTGTTGTATGACATTGCGGCAAGTGTTTCAGCGGCGCGCTTATCCAAGCTGTGCTTCGGGCGATTAGCGCCTTCCTTCCTTGCTCGACGCCTATCTCTCCACTTCTGAAGATCCGTTTGTCCATTCTTGTCTTTGCCCTGCAACCCGCTGATTTCGTCGAGCTTCGCGTCAATCGCGCGCTTGTCCCATTTGCGTGTGCCCGGAATTGAAGGTGGCATTTTGTGAGTGGCGACCCACATCGAAAAGCAAGTGGGGGTGATCCCGCAGTAGGCCGCCGCCTCTGCGCGGCTGATGAGACGGGGATTATCGGTCATTTCTTCGACCGCAGTAAGCGAATGACAGCGGCGGTGCTGTCGATACGTCCGCGTCTTTTGCCTCTCGGAGCGCTCTCTGGCTCCATAAGCTTCGGGATGTCCGAAATAAGCAGGAAGCAATCCCTGCCGAGCTTCTTGGCTATTCCGATCCGCCGCGCCTTCTCCCAGATAGTTCGAGCCGAAACCGCGACACCACTTGAGGCTTGAATTCTCCGTGCCGCCTCATTCGGAGTAATAACTTGATCGAGCAAGGTGGGTGCTTCATCCATATCGTCACCAAATCCGCGTCATGAGGCTTGCCGCCGGCACGGATGCCGACCGCGTTCTTATGTCTCCTCTCTGTGGTAATGCGGGTGGTGAGGCCGCAGTGAAAAAGGGTAGGGCGGGCGGAGAGAGGCGTCAAGTGCGGAAAAAAAAGCCGGCCAATTGGCCGGCTTTACTGATTCCAGAGACGGAAATGTCAGGCAGCCTTCTTGGCGGCCGTCGTTTTGTTGATCGCCGTCACGGCGAGGTTCGTCAGCTTGTTGTTCGTCGCCTTCTCCTGGTCGAGGATCTCGCTTAGGAGCTTGTGCGCCTCGTCGTGGCCGAGATCCTTCGCCCATTCACGAAGCGAGCCATAGCGTGCGATCTCGTAGTGCTCGACAGCCTGACAAGCTGCGAGAAGGCCTGCATCAAGAGCTGTTCCCTCAGCCTCTTCCATGAGGCCGTCGGCTTCCTTGATCAGGCCCTCGATGGCATCGCACTTCTCGCCGGAAGCCTTCTTGCCGATGGACTTGAAGACCTGTTCCAGCTTTTTGATCTGGTCCTTGGTCTCGGCAAGGTGCTCTTCGGCCGCCTTCTTCAACTCGGCGCTCTTCGCTGCCTTGGCGACCTTCGGTAGCGCCTTGGTGATCGCGTTCTCCGCATAGTAAACGTCCTGCAGCGTGTGCTCGAAAATATCAGCCAGATTTTTCATGATGATCTCCTCGGTGTCGAATGGCGGGGAGGCAACGCGCATTGCTGGCCTTTGTTCCGTTAAGGCTGCCGATCCCGCAGGCGCACGCCAGGGCCGTTTCCGTTTGAGGGGATAAAGATTACGCCGGCAGATTCGAGGGCTTGGCGGATGGCGGTGATGGTGGATTGTTTAGCGTCCGATCCATTCTCGATGCGGCTGATTGTATTGGCCGTAATGCCGGTCAACTCAGCTAACTCCCTCACACCGAGACCCAAGGCTGCTCTCGCCATTTTTAGCTGCACCGGCTTCATTTTTTGTACCCTGTACAAATACGTGTTGACACCATCTGCATTTCCGCTATGGTTTGGACACTGTACAAATGCAGCGGGACAAAAGCAACGAGGTGGTCGGAAATGACGCGAAACAAGGTTAATGAACCCTTTCCGTATGCAGCAATGGCAGCGCTCCACGCCGCTCTCAATGCAGTGGCGCGGGAGTATGAGCCCATGCCGGATGACGCTATGGACCATATCAATGAGGCAATCGATATCGTTTCTCACGCCATCATTGAGGCACCGGCAACGACTGAGGCTGAAGTCGCGCACAAGTTCAGGCATGCCGCGGCTCTCATTGGTGATGAGGGCGGCATGTTTGTGCACGAACCCGCCGCGGTGGCGGCCGCGCTGCTTGCTTTGAATAAGCTCCGCCACCGTCAGCATATTGAGAACTATGGGTGGCCTTAAGCGGCTACTAGCCTACCCCCCGGCCCGCTGGCGCAACTGGATAGCGCACCGGCTTTCTATCCTGGAGGTTCCACGTTCGAATCGTGGGCGGGCCACCACATCTGCCGTGACCGTTCCTCCTTCCCGGTCATGGCGGCGCGCTCTCGGTTTCTTTCCCGGTTGAGCGCGACCACTACCAGGAGGCCGCGCTGGCACCGAGCGCCGGCAGTGAACCGCTCGCTCCACATGGAGCGAGCGGTTTTTCACATAAGCCGGTTCTTCAACCCGCAATTTTTAGCGCTGCTTCTCACCAGCGCCTTTACCGTCAGAGCTTCTAGAGCGCTCCTGGAAGCGATCCGCGCCCTTAGCGAGCTCCGAACCCTTTTCATCCTCAACTTTCCGTTCTTCTGCACGAGTGGCGTCGTGGAGCCTTCTCGCTCCTTCTTTGCCTTTCTCGGTCGGTGCGTTCTCAATCGTCATCGTATGTCCTCCTGTAGGGCCGGTGGAACGAACCGCGGCTGACCAATGTTCCTAGACGACGTTCGCCGCGGCAAACTGTCAGGGTGCTGCGTGGAGCGGATAAGGAGATCGATCATGGACGATGAACGCGATAGACGGATCAAGGCCAGGGCGTTTGAGCTATGGCAGAAAGAGGGGTCCCTCGATGGCCGCAGCCTCAGTCATTGGCTGCAAGCCGAGAAAGAAATTGACGACGAGGCCGACGAGTCGGTGGCGGAAGACCCTGTTATTCTCGCAGCAGCCGCGAATCCAACGCCCTGAGGTTCGAGTCCCATAGGAGCCAGCAACTTTAGACTGGAAAAGCCATTAGGAAAGAAATTAGGAGCCGGTTCAATCAAGAACCGACTCCTTCAATACAATCAGCATCTTAGCTGAAGAAACTGGCTCCCCGGGCCGGATTCGAACCGGCGACCTGTCGATTAACAGTCGAATGCTCTACCGCTGAGCTACCAGGGATCATCCGCTCGCTGCGGAGTGAGCGCGTAATACAAATGCCTGATCGATTTGCCAAGCGCTTTTTGACAAAAAAATGCATCGGGCTTGATTGATTGTGGAGAAGTCTCCAACTGGGAAGAGGAAGAGCCTTGGAAAACCGGGCTCTACAGCGAAACGGGCAGGGAATGGCGGCAAAGAAAACCAAGACGCAATTCGGGATAGACCCGCACACCCGGCATATCGTCGTCGGCGCCTTCCGCATGAAACTGCCGGAATCGCGCTGGCTGCGCACCACGATCGGCGTCCTTCTCGTCTGCGGCGGCCTGCTCGGCTTCCTGCCGGTGCTCGGATTCTGGATGATTCCGCTCGGCCTGCTCGTGCTTTCCCACGATTCCCATTTCGTGCGCCGCCAGCGCCGCCGCCTCGCCGTGTGGTGGGCGAGCCGTAAGACCCGGCGCAATGCGCGCTGAACGCCGTTGCCTCCGGCCGGCGGACCTGCTCTAACCCGTCGAATAACTGCGGGTGAGGGGATTTGCATGGAATTGCTTTTGAAGGGTGTCGCGATCGGGATCGGCGCGACGGTGCTGATGGACGTCTGGGCTGTCGTCCTGTGGAAGGTCTTCCGCCAGGGGCGGCCGAACTGGGCGCCGGTCGGTCGCTGGTTCTGGCATCTGAAGGACGGGACCATCTTTCATGACGATATCGGCAAGGCCGAGCCCTATGCTGGCGAACTGGCGCTCGGCTGGATCGGCCACTATGCCGTCGGCATTCTCTATGGGATGATCCTGGCTTTGGTCATGGGCGCGGGCTGGTTCGCGGCGCCCACCTTCCTGCCGGCGTGGATTCTCGGCATCCTGACCGTCGGTGCCGGATGGTTCCTGCTCCAGCCCGGCCTCGGCATCGGCGTCGCCGCCTCGAAACTGCCGAACGCCAATACGGTGCGGGTGCTCAATCTCGTCGCGCACACGGTCTTCGCCCTTGGGCTTTACGGCACGGCGCTGCTTCTTCGCTGATCTGTGCAAGGAAAAACGCCACCGCGGCGAGGGCTGCGGTGGCGTTTTGTTTCTTAACGGGCGGCGGCGACGCCGAGGATGAGGCCGGTGGCGACGCTCATCAGGAGATAGGTGTTGTCCACCTTCACCCACTGCTGGCCGCGGCCGGGCTTGCGCAGGCCGTAGCGGTGGTAGTCACGCACCGGCGGACGGCGCTTCCAGTCGGAATAGCGTTCGCCCTTACGCCAGTGGTGGCGCTTCTTGTACTGCTGCTTTTTGTCCCAGGAGGAGGAATAGCCGGGCTTGCGGTCATGCCCGCCATACTGCTGGGCCTGTGCCATCGGCGCGGCGGCAAAGGAAAGGGCGACGGCGGCGAGAAGGGTGCGGGTGAAGATCTTCATCTTTGGGCTCCTTGTTGTCGGTGAGAGGACCCTATGGCCGGACCGATGAACGAAAACTGAATGAAAGATTACAATGCTGTAATGAAAACAGCCCCTTAACGGTTGCGGCAATTGAAGGCAGGCCCGCCGCCTCACGCGGATGCGCGCGGCAGCGGTACGGTTTCGATGGGAAAGGCCCGGTCGTAGGCTACGTTGAAGACGAAGGCATAGACCAGGTAGAAGGCGACGACCGACACGTCGAGCAGCAGCGCCGTAAGGAGGCTGATGCCGAGATACCAGGCGATGAACGGGATGAGGATGACGATCAGCCCGGCCTCGAAGAGCCCCGTGTGAAGCACGCGGATCGCCATCGTCTTGTGCACGCTGCCACGAAGGCGCAGCATGGTCCTGTCGAAGGCCAGGTTGAAGACGAAGTTCCAGATGGTGGCCGCCGTGGCGGAGACGATCCCGATCACGCCCATATGGCCCATCGGCTGGTTGAACAGCAGGGCCGCGCCCGGCGTGAAGATCGCAAGGCCGATGAGTTCGAACAAGACCGCGTGACGGACCCGGTCGCTGAAGCTGCGCATTTCCTGTCCTCGTTCGTTGTCGCGCTTACTTCTATCTGATATTCGTGGATGGAAAAGTTAGATACCATCTGAAATTCGGATAGATGACCGTATCACTCGAACAGCTCGACGCCTTCGTCGCCGCCGCCGAACAAGGCTCGTTCTCGGCAGCGGCCCGGTATTTGCGCAAGGCGCAGTCGGCGGTGAGCCTGCTGGTCTCCTCGCTGGAGGACGACATCGGCGTAAAACTCTTCAGCCGCGCCACGCGCAATCCGACGCTCACGGAGGCGGGCAGGCGCCTGCTGCCCGAGGCAAGGCTCATCCTCGACCGCCGCGAGCACCTGATCGGCGTGGCGCGCAGCTTCGAGGAGCATGTCGAGACGCGCCTTGCCGTGGCGGTCGATGAATTCTATCCCGAGCCGGCCATCGGCGCGCTTTTCGCCGCCTTCGCGCGGCGTTTTCCCCATGTCGAGCTCGAATTGCTCTTTCCCTCCACCCGCGATGTCGCCGGGCTCGTTCTGGAGGGCAAGGTCGATCTCGGCGTGATGTGGCGGGAAGACGACCTGCCGCCCACGCTCGGCTTCCACACCATCGGCTGGGTGCCGCTTCTTCTCGTCTGCGGCCGCAACCACCCGCTGGCGGATGGCGCCGTGACCTGGGAGGAGCTTCGGCGCCACCGCCAGATCATGGTGGCCAAGCGCAGCGACAGCGCGGAGACCCACCGGCTGCGCGTTGCCGCGGAAGTGTGGTGGGTCGAGAGCCATTGGGTGATCCTGCAGATATTGCACCGGGGGATCGGCTGGGCGCTGATCCCGGCGCATATCCTCGGCAATTCGCCGCTGGCCAGGGAACTCGCGACGCCGCCGCTTCAGTTCGACGAGGGTGCGCATCGCGTCGCGCTCGAACTCATCTGGAACAAGCAGCGCCCCGCGGGGCCTGCAGCCAAATGGCTGCGCGAGCAGTTCGCGGCAATCGGGATCCGCAACGGGGACGGGGAGGAAATCCCGAAAGGCCCCGACATCTTCACTGTCCTGTGACCGCTCCGGCGCGGCCGGTCACGAATCGTTAGCCATAGGGCCGACGTTTTAGGAACCGTTGAAATTCTCGCGAATTCCACCCATGCAAAAGCGGAGGCGTGAGAATATGAGCCAGCGTTTCGACGAACTCTATATCCGGCGATGCGAGCACCAGCAGATCATCGCCTTCTACAAGAAGCTTGTCGTGCAGATGTACCGCAAGCTGAAGGAGATGCAGGCGGGAATCGACGCCGCGGGCGGGGCCGGTATTCCGGCCGCCGGTTCGGAGCCGCCGAACCTCTTCACCCATGGGCGGGCGCCCAACATTGTCCGCGTGGATTTTCGCAGGCGCGCCAAGGCGGTCCCGGACCTGGAGAGTTGAAAGGCGGGAGGAAGGAGGAGACAGGGAAGCCGGCTTGCGTCCTGCGGGAGCGAGCGGATAGTCTGAAGCTGCGCCGCCGCCGCTTGCAACGGGCATGGGCGGCCGGCCTTGAATGAACCGTCGAAAGGGCAGCGAATATCCATGAATACCACCGAACCCGACACGTTGAGCGGAACGTATTTCACCGCTGACAATCCGGATGGCAGCTATGGCAGTGGCCAGGTGGTTCGGCTGGCCGCGCCGGGCGTCTATCTCGTCCGCTATGACGGTACGGAAGTGACGCTGCCCCTCGAACTCGTCTCCCTCGACGAGATGCTGGAAGCCACGAGCGAAGGGTTCAAGGTGTGGCGCTTCTTCGATACAGCCGAGGATCGGGACACGTGGATGGAATGGCTCGACGCGCCTTCCAAACCGCGCGTCATCTCCCTCGTTCGACCGACGAACGAGCAGGAATAGGGGAGATCCTCTCCGCACTCCGAATCGTATATCGGATCAGGCTGCTTCCCGTATCGCGAGGCAGTCTGAAATCCTGAGTTCGCGCCAAGTATTTTAGGATACTGTAAAATATAAGGAAGTGCGTGTAATATGTTGCGCGCGCCGATGTGGCGCTATTCGACCGGGGGATCGCAATGCCGCAGCTTTCTCGCTTATTCTTCAAGACCGCCATCGTCTTTCTGATCTTGGGCATCGCCATGGGCCTGCAGATGGCAATTTCCGGCAACCACAATGTCATCGCCGCCCATGCTCACGCCAACCTTCTCGGCTGGGTGACGATGGCGCTTTTCGGCACCTACTATGCCTTCAATCCGGCAAAGGCCGAGACGCGCTTCGCGCATCTGCAATATTTCATCTACACGGCCGGCATCGCCGTCCTCGCACCGTCTCTCTATATCCTGTATCTGGGCTATGAGGCGATCGAGCCGCTGGCGGCCATCAGTTCGCTGGTGGTTTTTGCCGGTGTGCTGATGTTCGCGGCTGTGGTCTACGGCAAGGAGCCGAAATCGTCCGCGCTTTCGAACCGGACGCCCGCCTGAACGCTCGGCAGCCGGTTGCCACACCGCTGGAAATCCGCGGTCTGTTCAATCGCTTGAGTGCCGATGTCGGGAAGAGTGGAGGCCTCGCCCGGAATCGAACCGGGGTGCAAGGATTTGCAGTCCTCTGCGTAACCACTCCGCCACGAGGCCGTCCGTTTGCTATAAAGCGAGTGGTGCCGGGCGTTTAGAACGAATTGAGACAGGGTGCAAGAGGCATTCATGCCGAATGCCGAGCTTTTTTTGGAAGCGGCGGAAGGCGCGCTGTAAAGCGCGCCGTTTCCGTCACCGGGCCGGTGCGCCCTCGAGGCCGACAAGGGCGATCTTGGCATAGCCGGCGCCGCGCAGGAGGTTCATCACCTCCATGACGCTGCCGTAGTCCACGGCCTTGTCGGCGCGCAGCAGGATGCGCGCGTCCTTGTTGCCGTCCGTCACCGCGTCGAGCGCGGGGCCGAAGTCGTCGCGCGCGATCTCGCCATTGCCGATGGAGACCGTGAGGTCCTTCTTCAGCGTCATGAAGACCGGCTTGTCCTCGCGCGGCGCCGGCCGGGCGACGGAGGAGGGCAGGTCGACATTGATGTCGACGGTGGCGAGCGGGGCGGCCACCATGAAGATGATGAGCAGCACCAGCATGACGTCGATGAACGGCGTCACGTTGATTTCGCTGTTCTCCTCGAGGTCGTCGCCGCCGCCTTCCCTGATCCTGCCGGCCATGGCGTCACCCGACCTTCACGAGGGAGGCGGCGCCCCGCTGCGCGGGCTGGCGCCGGGCGCGGCGCATGTCGAGGTCGCGGCTCGCAAGGCGCTCGATGGCGGCCGAAGCGTCGGCGAGCTGCTGGCGGTAGCCGGTGATGGCGCGAGCAAGGAAGTTGTAGATCACGACGGCCGGGATGGCGGCGACGAGGCCGATGGCGGTCGCCAGCAGCGCCTCGGCGATGCCGGGTGCGACGATGGCCAGGTTCGTGGTCTGCGCCTTCGAGATGCCGATGAACGAGTTCATGATGCCCCAGACCGTGCCGAAGAGGCCGACGAAGGGCGCCGTGGAGCCGATGGTGGCGAGAAGGCCGGTGCCCTTGGCGATGCGGCGGCCGGCATGCACTTCCATGCGGGCGAGGCGGGAGGCGATGCGCTCCTTCACGCCTCCGTCGGAGACGTGATCGAGCACGGGCTCGGAAGCTTCCATCTCTTCACGGGCGGCGCGGGTCATGCGCGCGGCGACGCCGCGGTTGCGGCCGAGTGCCTGCTCGCCGTCCTCCAGCCCGCGGGCGGCAATGAGCTGGCGCACGGCGCTGCGGGCCGAGCGCTGGGCGGTGCCGAGCTCGGCGAGCTTGACGAGCAGCACGGTCCAGGTGACGATCGAGGCGAAGGCAAGGCCCGCCATCACGCCCTTCACGACGATATCGGCCGCCATGAACATGCCCCAGGGCGAAAGATCGTGCGGCAGGCCGGCCTGGCGGGCGCCTTCCGCCTCGTCGAGGGCGTCCAGCGCATCGTCCTGCGCGATCTCGGTTCCGTCCGACGGGTCCGGCGTGGTGTTTTCCACGATGACCGGGCGGGATGTAGTGCCGGTGGATTGGCCGGCATCTGCCTGTGCCGATGGCGTTTCCGGGCTCTGCGCCGAAACGGCGTACGGCATGGCGAGCGCCATCAGGATGATCGCGAAGTGCAGTCGAGACCGTTTGAGCACGGCATGTTCCCCTTGCATGTCTCAATTCAAGCGAACCCGTTCGGAAACGGGCTCTGCGGCCGGAAAAGCCGCTAAAACTTGAATTTTCCATACTACATTATGTGTGGAGCAGGCAATAATATGTTGAGTATTTTATTCATGATAATGTAGGTCCGGTAGGGCCGCTGTTTTTGCGCGCAGCGCCCCGCTGCCTATGGACACCCGCCCCGAAACCGCACTAAGAGAATTGCAACGCATCCGGCGCGGGCCGGGCCTTTGCGCCGGTCTTCGCGTTCATTCTTAAGGGCCAGAGATGATTGACTACAATGCAGCGCGCACGAAGATGGTGGACAACCAGATCCGTACGACGGATGTGACGTCGCACGAGGTACTCGAGGCCTTCCTCACCGTGCCGCGGGAAGAGTTCGTGCCGGCGGCGGCAAAGCCGCTCGCCTATATCGACAACGACATCCAGCTCGCGCCCGGCCGTTACCTCATGGAGCCGTCGCCGCTCGCAAAGCTGATCCAGCTTGCCGAGATCGCGGCAACCGACGTCGTGCTGGAAGTGGGCTGCGGTACCGGCTATGCCTCGGCCATCCTCTCCAGGCTCGGCAGCTCCGTCGTCGCGCTGGAAAGCGACGCGGACCTTGCCGCGACGGCGACCGAAACGCTCGCCCGCCTCGGCTTCGACAATGTCGCCGTCGTGACCGGCGATCTGGAAGCCGGCTATGCGCCGGAAGCGCCCTATGACGTGATCTTCGTGCATGGCGCCGTCGAATATGTCACCGAGCCGCTTTTCGCGCAGCTGCGCGACGGTGGACGCCTCGTCGTCGTCGAGGGCTACGGCAACGCCTCGCAGGCCCGCCTCTATATCAAGGAAGGCGGCCGCGTTTCCGAGCGCAACGTCTTCAACACCGCCGTCAAGCCGCTTCCCGGCTTCCGCAAGGCGAAGGAATTCGTCTTTTGAGCATCCTGCAAGGGATGGATATCGAAAGGCCCGCCGCTCGTCCGGCGGGCCTTTGTTTTTGCGGCGGGCCGGCGCGGGCCTTGGCAGGCCAAACAAATCTGTGCATCACTTATAACACTTGATTCGCAGCGATTTAGTTCGCCATCGAACTCGCCTAGGGTCTTCGGCATGTCGGGCACGCCTTCTGCGGCAGGCCGCGGACGCCGCAGAGAACGGGGATAGAAATGGCTCAGCCGAATGTAGCGCGTGAACCGTCCATGGACGAAATCCTGGCGTCCATCCGCAAGATCATCGAGAACAACGAAGCGCAGCCGGAACTGGCCCACGATGCCGGCGAGGACGAGGGCTTCGATATCACCACCGAGAGCCATTCGAGCCTGCTGGACAGCCCCGTCGTGGTCGACCGCTTCCATGCCGAGGAGCAGCGCTCCGCCATCGTCCAGCCGATCCATCGGCCGGAGCAGGGCGCGCAGCCCGCCCTGTCGCTGGCCGATGTCGCCGCGCGCGTGCGCGCCGCCTCCGAGCGCCACGTCGCTGCCAACCGCGAGCCGGCCGATAGCCTTCCGGTCGAGCCTGCCCCGGCGGTCGCCCGCGAGCAGAATCCGCTTATGACCGCGCGCATGGCCGCGACGGCAAGCCATGGTGCGCCCCCGGCGCAGCCCGCCGAGAAGATCGAGCCGGCCGAGCAACCGATCGCGGCCTTCGCACCCGCCCCGGCCGTGGAGATCCGCGTCGAGGAGGCCGCGCCCGGCCGGGACATCGCCGCGCTCGTGTCGCCGGCCGTCGGCGAGCGTGTCGCCCAGTCCTTCGGCGCGCTGGCGGAAGCCCTCGATGCCGGCCCGCGCCGCTCCTTCGACGAGATCGCCGAGGAGATGCTGCGCCCGATGCTGCAGGAATGGCTCGACGACAACCTGCCGACCCTCGTGGAGCGGCTGGTGCGCGAGGAGATCGAGCGGGTGGCGCGCGGCCCCCGCCGCTGATCGCCGCCGCCCACCTCACCGAAAAGATGATTTGAGCCGCGCCGAACCCCCGGCGCGGCTTTTCTTCTGATATTGTTGACTTCATGCCGGCCATCCGGTTTACAAAACCCACCGACAAACAGCAGGCCACGCACGAAAATGCTTGAAAAGAACTATGATTCCGCAGCGGTCGAGCCGCGAATTGCCAAGATGTGGGAAGATGCGGACGCTTTCCGCGCCGGCGAGGGCGCAAAGCCCGGCGCCGAGACCTTCACCATCGTGATTCCGCCGCCGAACGTGACGGGCTCGCTGCATATGGGCCATGCCCTCAACAACACGCTGCAGGACATCATGGTCCGCTTCGAGCGCATGCGCGGCAAGGACGTGCTGTGGCAGCCGGGCATGGACCATGCCGGCATCGCGACCCAGATGGTCGTCGAGCGCAAGCTCGCCGCCGAGAAGCTCCCCGGCCGCCGCGAGATGGGCCGCGAAGCCTTCGTCGAGAAGGTCTGGGAGTGGAAGGCGGAATCGGGCGGCCTGATCTTCAACCAGCTGAAGCGCCTCGGCGCATCCTGCGACTGGTCGCGCGAGCGCTTCACCATGGATGAGGGGCTTTCCGCCGCCGTCCTGGAGGTCTTCGTCTCGCTCTACAAGGAAGGCCTGATCTATCGCGGCAAGCGGCTGGTCAACTGGGACCCGAAGTTCGAAACGGCGATTTCCGACCTCGAGGTCGAGAACCGGGAAGTCGACGGCCATATGTGGCACTTCAAGTATCCGCTGGCCGACGGTGCGACCTATACCTATGTCGAGAAGGACGCCGACGGCAACGTCATCTTCCAAGAAGAACGCGACTACATCTCCATCGCCACCACCCGTCCCGAGACGATGCTGGGCGACGGCGCGGTCGCCGTCCACCCCACAGACGAGCGCTATGCGCCCATCGTCGGCAAGCTTTGCGAGATTCCGGTCGGCCCCAAGGAGCATCGCCGCCTCATCCCGATCATCACCGACGAATATCCGGAGAAGGATTTCGGTTCCGGCGCGGTGAAGATCACCGGCGCGCACGACTTCAACGACTACCAGGTCGCCCGCCGCAACAATATCCCGCTCTACCGGCTGATGGACACGCGCGCCGCCATGCGCGCCGACGGCGAGCCCTATGCCGTCTATGCGGCGCAGGCGCTGGAGATCGCCAAGTCCGGCAACGTGCCGAGCGAGGCGGAAGTCGACGACATCAACCTCGTGCCCGACGAATATCGCGGCCTCGACCGCTACGAGGCGCGCAAGCGCATCGTCGAGGCTATCAATGCCGAAGGCCTTGCCGTCACCGTCAAGGACGCCGAGGGCAACGACGTCCCCTATGTCGAGAACAAGAAGGTCATGCAGCCCTTCGGCGACCGCTCCGGCGTCGTCATCGAGCCGATGCTGACCGACCAGTGGTTCGCCGATGCCGCGACGCTGGCCAAGCCCGCCATCGCCTCCGTCCGCGAGGGCCGCACCAACTTCGTTCCGAAGAACTGGGAAAAGACCTATTTCGAGTGGATGGAGAACATCGAGCCCTGGTGCATCTCCCGCCAGCTCTGGTGGGGGCACCAGATTCCGGCCTGGTACGGACCGGACGGTCAGGTCTTCGTGGAGAAGACCGAGGAGGAGGCGCTGCACGCCGCCATCCAGCACTACATCGCCCATGAAGGCCCGTGGAAGGCCTGGGTCGAGGAGAAGCTGGAGAATTTTGCGCCGGGCGAGATTCTGACGCGCGACGAGGACGTGCTCGACACCTGGTTTTCCTCCGCGCTCTGGCCGTTCTCGACGCTCGGCTGGCCGGAACAGACGAAGGAACTCGAGAAATATTACCAGACCGACGTTCTCGTTACCGGTTTCGATATCATCTTCTTCTGGGTCGCCCGCATGATGATGATGGGCCTCCACTTCATGAAGGACGAGTTCGGCAACCCGGTCGAGCCGTTCCACACCGTCTATGTCCATGCGCTGGTGCGTGACAAGAACGGGCAGAAGATGTCGAAGTCCAAGGGCAACGTCATCGACCCGCTCGAACTGATCGACGAATACGGCGCGGACGCGCTGCGCTTCACGCTGGCCATCATGGCCGCGCAGGGCCGCGACGTGAAGCTCGACCCGGCCCGCATCGCCGGCTACCGCAACTTCGGCACCAAGCTGTGGAACGCCACGCGCTTTGCCGAGATGAACGGCGTGAAGAGCGATCCGAAATTCGTGCCGGAAACGGCCTCGCTGACGATCAACCGCTGGATCCTGACGGAGCTTGCCCGCACGGCGCGCGACGTGACCGAGGCGATCGAGACCTACCGCTTCAACGACGCGGCCGGCACGCTCTACCGCTTCATCTGGAACCAGTTCTGCGACTGGTATCTGGAGCTCCTCAAGCCCGTCTTCAGCGGCGAGGATGAGGCCGCCAAGGCGGAATCGCAGGCTTGCGCAGCCTATGTGCTGGAGGAGACCTACAAGCTCCTGCATCCCTTCATGCCCTTCATGACGGAAGAGCTCTGGGCGCACACGGCGGGCGAGGGCGTAACGCGCGAAAGCATGATCTGCCATGCCGAATGGCCGGCGCCCGCCTATGCGGACGAGGCTGCGGCCGACGAGATCAACTGGCTGGTCGATCTCGTCTCCGGGATCCGTTCGGTGCGCGCCGAGATGAACGTGCCGCCGAGCGCGACGGCGCCGCTGGTCGTCGTCGGCGCCAGCACGCTGACGAAGAAGCGGCTCGCCACGCACGACTCGGCCATCCGCCGTCTCGCCCGTGTGGCGGACATCCGCCTCGAGGACGCGGCGCCCAAGGGCGCGGCCCAGATCGTCCTCGGCGAGGCGACCGTCTGCCTGCCGCTCGGCACCCTGATCGACCTTGCCGCCGAAAAGGCCCGTCTCGAAAAGGCGATCGACAAGGCGAAGGCCGAGGCCGCCCGCATTCAGGGCAAGCTCTCGAACGAGAAGTTCGTCGCAAATGCCAAGCCCGATGTGGTCGAGGCCGAGCGGGAGCGCTTCACGGAGCTGGAACAGCAGCTCGCCAGCCTTTCCGTGGCCTTGACGCGCGTCAGCGAAGCCGGCTGATTCGACAGCCCGTCGTTGCAGGGCCCTGCAAAACCGCGCCGCACACACGGCGCGGTTTTCTCGTTCCAGGATCGCCGATGCAAAATTCCGGATGTGTCCGAAAAGTGACATGCCGGGGTGGCTTTGAAACGTTCGCCTATATTTTAGAGAATTTTAAAGAATTATTGGAACATTATTCCGAACCCTTGAAGTGTTGAGGGGCTTCAAAGAATTCTTACGTAATTTTGTGAACGGCATACGGGAATTGCAGGCAGAAACCGGCATTTGCCAAGTCCGCACGCCTCTTCGATAGTCAGCCGCGCAATGGTGGTGGAGAGGCCGCCAGGGACATTTGGGGGAGTATGGATGATCGGTAAGATCTTCAAGAATGGAATTCTCGCCGCCGCGGCTTTCGCTGCTCTGGCAAGCACGGCCGAAGCCGGCGGCTACAGCCGCGGCGAGGCCGACACCGATATCTTGTTCGAAAGCGGCGACTTCATCTTCCGCGCCGGCGCGACCTACGTTTCCCCGCGTCGGACGTTCAAGACGACGGGTGGGACAGCGAACCATGACGGGGTCTATACGAACGACTACTGGATTCCGAGCGTTGCCGCGAAGATCGGGATTTCCGAGAACTTCGCCTGTGCGCTGACCTACACGCAGCCGTTCGGCGCGGACGCTACCTACGGGATGGATGTGCGCCGCGCGCAGTTTTACGGCGCTGGCAAAGCCCCTTACGGAGACAAGAACTTCGTGACGAATGAATACGGTGCGACATGCGATGTGAAGTTCGATGTCGGTCCGGGCAAACTGCATGTTCTCGGCGGTGTGTTCCTGCAGGATTTCAGCTATACGGCCGTGAACGAAGGCGACACTGTACCCGGTTATGTCGGCGTTGCTCCGCTCCCATATGGAACGCTTCGTTTGAAGGATGACAGTGCATTCGGCTATCGGATCGGTGCGGCATATGAGATTACGGAATATGCGCTTCGCGTATCTCTGCTTTATCGCTCCCAAGTAAAGCACAAGACCAACGAAGGCTCCTATGATGTCGAGGATTTGGGCGCTATTTATCTACCGGCATCTGGTTACGGCACGCTTCCCCAGTCGCTGAAACTGGCAGCCCAGTCAGGTGTTGCGCCCGGTTGGCTCGTTTACGGCTCCGTGAAGTGGACTGACTGGAGTGTACTGGACTCGTTGAATTATAGGATCGGGGCGATTCCCGAACAGAAGGATATCTATAATTGGAAGGACGGTTGGACCCTTCAAGCGGGCGTTGCCCATGTCTTCAATGAAAAGCTGACCGGTACCGTCAATCTGACCTGGGACAGCGGCGTGAGCACCGGTGCCGATATCCATGGCGACACGGTCACGCTCGGCGCGGGCATTCTGGCCAAGGTCGGTCCCGGCGACCTGCGCTTTGGTGGCGGCATCAGCCGCATGTCATCCGGCAGCCAGTCCACGTCGAAGGGGGCGACCTTCAATGCCACCGGCGGCGGTGGCTGGGCCTATGGCGTGACGGGCTCCTACAAAATCTCGTTCTGACCCCCGCGATTTTCGATCCGGAATCGGGCTCGGCGTCATAGCCGGGCCCTTTTTCTTGGTTAACGTTCCGTTGCTTCCGGTCGCCTCTTATGGGGAAACCGTAGCGACGCCTGAAAATATGTGACGGAATCGCAACACATTTTTTTCCAGAGTTTGCTACACCCATAGGCAAGCGACGAAATGTCCATTTCCCGCCACAAACGGGGCGCAGCGATAGGGGCATGTAGACGCGTGGAACCGCGCCAAGGGAAACCATGAGCCAGCCGATGTCATTGTCACCGGAACTGCCGGAAAACCGCACGAAACCCGTGCATTTCCGGTTCGGTACGGACAGGAAGGCGAGGCGCGGAATTGTTGAAGTGATGCCCAAGTCCGAGTTGTTGCCGATGAAAGTACTGGTAATGGGCCTTTGCCTCTCGCTATCCTCCTGGATGGCGCCCCAGGCCCTCGCATTCGACCCCCAGGCCGGCGTCAGCAAGGAAAGCGGTCCCTTCGACCTCTTCAAGTTTGGTTTCTTCTCCTACAAGGAAGGGCGCAAGAGCGACGCCGTCGAGGCCTACCGCTACGCGGCGGAAAAGGGCCATACCGGTTCGCGCTGGGCGCTCGCCAACATGTATGCCGACGGCGACGGCGTGCCGGAGAACGACCTCGAAGCCTTCAAGATCTACAGCGAGATCGCCCAGGCCGGCGTCGAGCCGGGCTCGGAAGACACCGGCTACTTCGCCAATGCGCTGATCGCGCTTGCCAGCTATTACCGTCGCGGCATTCCCGACAGCCCGGTCAAGATCGACCTCGCGCAGGCGCGCCAGCTCTATTTCCAGGCGGCCTCCGCCTTCGGCATTCCGGAAGCGCAGTTCCAGCTCGGCCGCATGATGCTGACGGGCGAGGGCGGTTCCGTCAGCGTCCATCAGGCCAAGAAATGGCTGAACCGCGCCCGCAACAACGGCCATGCCGGCGCCATGGGTCTCTTCGGCAACATCATCTTCCAGGAAGGCGATACCGCCCGCGGCCTTGCCATGATGACCGCGGCCCTCGACCATTGTCTGCCCAAGGACTGTGCCTGGCTGCAGGCCAATCAGGAAGAGGCCTTCTCCGTCGCCAGCGAGGAGGACCGCCGCAAGGGCGTCGCGCTCGCGCAGAGCATCCGCTTCAATCCCAACGAATAAGCGCGCCTCGCCGCGAAAAGCTAGGCGGCGAAATCGAGCAGCGCCACGACCGGCACGTGGTCGGACGGCTTTTCCCAGTTGCGCACATGCTTTTCCACGGCCGTCGAGATGAGGCGGTCCGAGGCTTCTGCCGACAGCATGAGATGGTCGATGCGGATGCCGAAATTCTTCGGCCAGCATCCCCCCTGGTAATCCCAGAACGTATAGAGCGGCACGCCGTCGGATGTGGCGCGCACCGCATCGGTGAGGCCGAGGTTTTCCAGCCGTCGGAAGGCCTGCCGGGTCGGGGGCAGGTAGAGGGCGTCCCGTTCCCAGACCTTGACGTCCCAGCAATCGTGCGGCTCGGGAATGACATTGTAGTCGCCGGCGAGCACCAGCGGCTCCTCCAGCGCCAGCCGGTCCTCGGCGAAGGCGGCGAGCCGGTCCATCCAGGCGAGCTTGTAGGGATATTTCACCGGATCGTCCGCCGGATTGCCATTCGGCAGGTAGATCGAGCAGACGCGGATCGCGCCGCCCTCGACGGAGAACACGCCCTCGATGAAGCGCGCCTGTTCGTCGCCGTCGCCGCCGGGAAGGCCGCGGTTCACCTCGTCGGGGCGGATCTTCGAGAGAAGGGCGACGCCGTTGAAACCCTTCTGGCCATGCGTCTCGACGTGATAGCCGAGCGCCTCGATCTCACTACGCGGAAAGCTCTCGTCGACGGTCTTGATTTCCTGCAGGGCAACGATGTCCGGGGCCGATTCCCTGAGCCAGGCGAGGAGGTTGTCGATGCGTGCCCGCACGCCGTTGATGTTCCAGGTGGCAATCTTGATCGGCATGCGGGTTCCTGTCGGGTTCTTGTTTAGATCGAGAAGCTGGTGCCGCAGCCGCAGCTTGCGACGGCGTTCGGGTTCTTGATCTGGAAGGACTGGCCGAGCAGGTTGTCGACGAAGTCGATCTCGGATCCGTCCATGTAGACGAGGGAGAGCTGGTCGATCAGCACCTTCGCATCGTCCTTTTCGAGCACCAGGTCGTCATCCTGCTGGTCCTCGACAAGGTCGAACTTGTAGGAAAAGCCGGAGCAGCCGCCGCCTTCGACGGAAACACGCAGCGCCTGCTTTTCCGGCGACGAGCCGAGGATAGAGGCGATGCGCCGTGCCGCGGCGTCGGATAGGGTTACGGACTTGTCGGTCATGTCTGCCTCCTGCCGGGGTCAAGATCCGGAGAGAATCGCTTGTCTCGCACGGCCGGCAAATGGCTTGCCGAACGGTCCCGCTGTTGCGTGGCGCCTGAAGCAAATCCCTGAAAAGACTTGTCTTTCAAGCACGGCTTGCAGCCGGACTTGCCGCTATGCACACTATAGGTATGAAGGCATTGAGGCCGCGTCAATGGGCGGCGTGAATGCAGGTGACGAATGACGTTTGACAGACATGCGCTGGGTTTCGGCGCGGGACAGCGCGCCATCTACGCTTCCGACCCCTGGGCGACCCGCGGGCGGCTCTTTCCCGAGCCGGAAAGCCCCACGCGCTCGGATTTCCAGCGCGACCGCGACCGTATCGTCCACACCACCGCCTTCCGCCGCCTCAAGCACAAGACGCAGGTCTTCATCGCCGCCGACGGCGACCACTATCGCACCCGGCTGACCCACACGATCGAGGTGGCGCAGATCGCCCGCGCGCTGGCCCGCGCCCTGAAGCTCGACGAGGACCTCGCCGAAGGCGTCGCGCTGGTTCACGATTTCGGCCACACGCCCTTTGGCCATACCGGCGAGGATGCGCTGCACGAGGTGCTGGAGCCCTTCGGCGGTTTCGACCACAATGCCCAGTCGCTGCGCATCGTCACCAAGCTGGAGCGCCGCTATGCCGATTTCGACGGCCTCAACCTCACCTGGGAAAGCCTCGAAGGCCTCGTCAAGCACAATGGTCCGCTGATCGGCCCGACGGGCGAATGCACGCATGGCGACGACGTGCCGCGCCCGATCCTCGAATATTGCGCCGTGCACGACCTGGAACTGTCCAGCTTCGCCAGCCTGGAGGCGCAGGTCGCGGCGATTGCCGACGACATCGCCTACAACACCCATGACATCGATGACGGCCTGCGCTCCGGCTATCTCGACTTCGAGATGCTGGAGGAGGTGCCGTTCCTCGCACGGCTGATGAAGGATGTGCACGACCGTTATCCGGGGCTGGAGGAGCCGCGCTTCACCCACGAGATCATGCGCCGCCAGATCACCGCCATGGTGGAGGACGTCATCGGCTACGCCCAGCAGGCGATCCGCGAGGAGCGCCCGGAAAGCGCCGACGACGTGCGCAAGGCCCATCGCTGTCTTGCGACCTTCTCCGAGGAGATGGCGGTGACGGACAGGCAGATCAAGAAGCTGCTGTTCTCCCGCATCTACCGCCACCCGGAGGTGATGCGCGTGCGCGCCAATGCCGCCTCGATCCTCACGGACCTCTACCACGCCTATATGGACGACCCGCAGCTCATGCGGGGGCATTACTGGGTGGACCGTATCGCGACCATGCCGGAATCGGCCCGGGCCCGCCATGTCGGCGATTATCTCGCCGGAATGACAGACAATTACGCGATCGACACGCACCGGCGGCTGTTTGACCATACCCCGGAATTGCGATAGTCACCCGCCCACCTGAACTTCTTCGCAGGCCTGGCCCCCGCAGGGCGCCGCTGCGCGCGGATGGACGAGATGAACCTTTTTACTGATTTCGACAGCAGAATCAAAACCGTGCTCGAAGGTCTCGAGATCGTGCGTGAAAAGCGATCCGAGCTCGATTTCGGCCGAATCAGCGTCGAGCCGCCGCGCGACCAGAGCCATGGTGATGTCGCGACCAATGCGGCGATGGTTCTTGCCAAGCCGCTCGGCCTCAATCCGCGGGCGCTTGCCGACCTCATCGTCGCCGAGCTGAAGAACGATCCCGAGGTTGCCGATGTCAGCGTGGCGGGCCCGGGCTTCATCAACGTCCGCCTTTCCGTTCCCTACTGGCAGAAGCTGCTTGCCGCTGTGATCGCGGCCGGCACGGATTACGGCCGCGGCTCGCTCGGCGCCGGCCGCAAGGTCAATGTCGAGTATGTCTCGGCCAATCCGACGGGGCCGATGCATGTCGGCCATTGCCGCGGCGCGGTGGTGGGCGATGCGCTCGCCAACCTGCTCGCCTTCGCCGGCTATGACGTAACCAAGGAATATTACATCAACGATGCCGGCTCGCAGATCGACGTGCTGGCCCGCTCGGCCTTCCTGCGCTACCGCGAGGCACTGGGCGAGACCATCGGCGAGATTCCGTCGGGTCTCTATCCCGGCGATTATCTCATCCCGGTCGGCGAGGCGCTCGCCGCCGAGCACGGCACGACGCTGCGCGCCATGCCCGAGCACCAGTGGATGCCGATCGTCAAGGAAAAGACCATCGCGATGATGATGGCGATGATCCGTGAGGACCTCGCGGCCCTCAACGTGCATCACGATGTCTTCTTCTCGGAGCGCTCGCTGCATGCCGGAAACGGCGCGCCGATCCGCACCGCCATCAACGACCTGACCTTCAAGGGCCATGTCTACAAGGGCGTGCTGCCGCCGCCGAAGGGGCAGCTTCCGGAAGACTGGGAAGACCGCGAGCAGACGCTCTTCCGCTCGACGGAAGTGGGTGACGATATCGACCGCCCGCTGATCAAGTCGGATGGCTCCTATACTTACTTCGCCGCCGACGTTGCCTACTTCAAGGACAAGTTCGATCGCGGCTTCGAAGAGATGATCTATGTGCTCGGCGCCGACCATGGCGGCTACGTCAAGCGCTTGGAGGCTGTCGCTCGTGCCGTCTCCGAGGGTAAGGCGAAACTGACCGTGCTGCTCTGCCAGCTCGTCAAGCTCTATCGCAACGGCGAGCCGGTGAAGATGTCGAAGCGCTCGGGCGATTTCGTCACGCTGCGTGACGTGGTCGAGGAAGTCGGCCGCGACTCGGTGCGCTTCATGATGCTCTATCGCAAGAACAGCGAGCCGCTCGACTTCGACTTCGCCAAGGTGACCGAGCAGTCCAAGGACAATCCGGTCTTCTATGTGCAGTATGCCCATGCGCGTTGCATGTCGGTGTTCCGGCAGGCCGCCGAAGCCTTCCCGGACCTCGATATCGCCTCGCTCGATCTGGCCGGCGCGATTGCCGGAAACATCTCGGATTCCAGTGAGTTGCAGCTTCTCGCCAAGCTGGCGGAATATCCCCGCGTGGTCGAAGGCGCGGCACTTGCGCAGGAGCCCCATCGCATCGCGTTTTATCTCTATGATCTTGCCAGCGCGTTCCACGCGCACTGGAACAAAGGTAAGGAACAGCCGGAATTACGGTTTGTTAACGATAAAAATAGAGAATTGAGTATCGCCAGACTAGGGCTGGTGCACGCTGTCGCGTCTGTTCTTAAGTCGGGCCTGTCCATTACAGGCACCGCAGCACCGGATGAAATGCGATAACGTCACCATTTGCCCACAATAAGCTGGCAAACGCGTCTTTGTAGCTTGTGAGTGGGAAGCAGTATGGCAGACAAGAACTTCGCGCGAAGCGGAACCGCTGACACGGATCTCTTGGCAGAAGACGATCCGATGAGCGAGCTTGCCCGCCTCGTCAACTTCGAGCCGCATCCTGTGCAGGGTGTCAGCAAAACCTTCCCCGACGCCGCTCAGGCGGCGCCGCGGCACGAAAACCCCGTTCTCGCCCTCGAGGACGAGCTTCTGCGCGCTTTCGAGCAATACGATGCGCCGACGCCCGTCGTCGATCCGGTCCCCCCCGCCCAGCCGGCTGCGCGCCATGTCGAGCCCGTGTTCGAAGAGCCGGCGCCCGCCGTGGAAGACCGCGCGTCGTATATCGACGAGGTGCCGAGCCGGGACTTTTCCGCACGCGAGCCCTATCATCGCGAGCCGTCCTTCGATGGTCCCGTCGAGCCGTCTTTCGCGGAAGAGCCCCTTGCCGCCGAGCAGTCCGTCGAGCCGGAGCCGCAGTTCGCCGACGATCCGGCATTGTCTCTCGCCGATGAACTGGAGACCTATGTCCACGAGGTTCCGGCCGTCGAGACCGAGGCGGTGCCCCACGCCGCCCATGCCTTCGCCGACCGCTTCGAGCCGCGCTTCGAAGAGCCGGTCCGCCAGGAGCCGGCCTACCACGAGCCGGTCGCAGAACCGCAATTCTCCGAACTCTCTCCCGTCGAGGATCGCCAGCCGGAATTTCTCGGCCTGCAGCCGCTGACGGCGGACGAGGGCTCTGTCGGGCTCGACCTGGAGCGTGAGCTGGAGCTGTCGATCGGCGATGGCTTTGCCGACGAGCCCCTGAACGAGCCGGAAGCCGCTTTCGCCGAGCCTCTGCCGGTTGCCGCCGGGGCGGTCGCCACTCATGTCGAACCCGGCTTCGACAGCCGGACGCCGGTCGATCCCGTGATCGCACAGGCCGAGCCTTTCCAGGCCGAGCCGGCGGCCTATGCCGGCGAGGAGCCGCATTTCGTCGCCGAAATGCCGTTCGAGACGCGGGAGGACCGCGCCCGCGCGGCCGCTGCCGCCGAAGCGCAATGGCAGGCCGACGCGGCCGAGCCGGTTTTCCAGGAGCCTGCCTACCAGGTGGAATCGGTGGCGGCGTCCGGCCATTACGACGGTGACGCGCTGCTGGCCGAAATCGAGCGTTTCCCCATGCCGGAAGCCCGCTCGCCGCTTTCCGCGGAAACGGCCGCGGCCGGTGCGGCCGTCATTGCCGCCGCTGCCGCGCGCAGCAACACGCCGGCGAATATTTCGGCCATTTTCGGTCGCGCCACGCCGACCGTCCATCGCGATCCCGTTGCCGAGACGGTGGCGACGCCCTTCGTCGAACCCGTGAAGGCCCCGGTCCAGGCGGTCGAGACGCCCGTTTTCGAGACGCGCCGCGAGCCGGCCGCCGTCCCGACGCCGCTCGCCGCCGAGGCCGAGCTCGATTTCGAGAACATGGAATTCGACCTCTCGGATATCGATCTCGATATTTCCGATTTCTCGCTGGACGAGGAGCCGGTGAAGCCGGTGGCCAAGCCCGCCGAGGTGAAGGCCGAAGCCGCAAGGCCCGCGGTGGTCGAGACGCCCGTCCGCCGCGAGCCCGCCGTCGCCGTGCCCGTCTCCACCTTCACCAGGCCGCAGCCGGTGACCGCCGAGCTGAGCGACGGCACGCTGCCCTTCGACCCGTCGATGATCGCCGAGACCGACGAGGGCGTTTCCCCCGTCACCGAGCTCGACGTGCCGCAGCTTCCCGTCGTGGAGAAGGAAAAGCCGCCGGTCTTCCAGCCGGACTACGATTTCGACATCGACGCGGAAATGGCGCAGCTCTTCAACGAGCCCGCCAAGACCCACGCCGAGGAGATCAAGGCGGGCGTTGCCGCCGGCGCGGTTGCCGCCGCGACCGCCCAGCCGGTGACGCAGATCAACGACGTCGACGATTTCGAGCGCGCGCTGGAGGAAGATTTCCGCCGCTCGCTCAACCAGCCGGAACGCATGGCGATCCCGGTCGATCCCGGCCAGGCGACGGCGCTCTATGCCGGCGACGGCTATGACGACGAGGCCGCCCGTCCGCGTCGCGGCATGCTGATCGCCGCCTCCATCGCCGGTCTTCTCCTGGTCGGCGGCGGCGCCGTCTACGCCTGGTCGGCCTTCACGGGCGGTTCGGCCGGCGGCTCGGGCGAGCCGCGCGTCATTCTTGCCGACAAGGACCCGATCAAGGTCGTGCCCGAGGAAAGGGGCGGCAAGACCGTGCCCAACCAGGACAAGGCCGTCTACGACCGCGTTGCCGGCGACACGACGAGCCGGCCGCAGCAGGAGCAGCTCGTCACCTCGACGGAAGAGCCGGTCGATGTCGTCCAGCGCACGCTGACGCCGGAAGCCCTGCCGATGGACGGTCCGGAAGACGGTCCCGACACGGCGACGGCCGGTGACGAGAACCGCCTGCTGCCCGGCGTCGACGAGCCGGAAACGGCGACCGCCGAGGCCGGCAACAAGCCGCTCGTCTCGCCGCGCAAGGTCAAGACCATGATCGTCAAGCCGGACGGCACGCTCGTCGCCCGCGAGGACACGGTCGCCGACACGGAACTCGACGCCAAGGCGACGGCCACCACCGGCAGCGCCTCGGGCGAGGCCAATGCGACGCTCGACGCCAATGCCTCGCTGCGCGCCGAACAGGCCGCATCGGACGCACGGCCGCGCTCGGCGCTGGCTGAAGTCGCCAATACGCAGGTCGACGGCACCGCGCCGGTGCGCACCGTCAAGACGACCACGGTCGGCGCGGCAGACACGCAGGCCACGGGCGGCAATACGCCGCTTCCTGAAACGCGCCCCGTCGACCAGCCGGTCAACGTCGTCGGCACCGTCACCGAGAACGGCAACGTCTCCGGCACGCAGACTGCTTCGGCGACGCCGACCCGGGAGGCCGTCGAACAGTCCCAGGTCGCACCCGGCAGCTACGTCATCCAGATCGCTTCGCTTCCCTCCGAGGCCGAGGCGCAGAAGACCTACAAGTCGCTGTCCTCGAAGTTCGGCAATGTCATCGGCGGCCGCGGCATGGACATAAAGAAGGCGGAGATCCCCAACAAGGGCACCTTCTATCGCCTGCGCATTCCGGCCGGCTCGCGTGAAGACGCGAATGCCCTCTGCAGCCGCTACAAGAGCGCGGGCGGCACCTGCCTCGTCACCCGCTGAGGCCGGACCGATTTCCTGAAGGGGCGCGGACATGGTGGTCCGCGCCCCTTCGATTCCCGCGGGCGGCCGACGCCCGTCCCTTCCTCGAAAACTCCTAGATTGCGGACATGAGCGAATCGAAATCCTTTATTTCGGGCTGCAAGGGCCTGAGCCTCACCGCCGACGAAAAGGCCTTCTTCCGCAACGAGCGCCCCTGGGGCTTCATCCTTTTCGGCCGCAATATCGGCGAGCCGGCGCAGGTGGCGGACCTGACGGCCGAGATGCGCGAGAGCATCGGCGGCGGCGCCGACATTCCTGTGCTCATCGACCAGGAGGGCGGGCGCGTCCAGCGCATCAAGCCGCCGCATGTCCAGCAATATCCGAATGCTGCCGCGCTCGGCGCCATCTACCGGGCGGACGAGGCGCGGGGCCTGCGCGCCGCCTGGCTGATGTCGCGCCTGCACGCCTTCGATCTCCTGCGCCTCGGCGTCAACGTGGATTGCCTGCCGGTGCTCGACGTCGCCGTGCCGGGCGTGCACGACGTCATCGGCAACCGCGCCTACGGGCAGGAACCGGAGATCGTCTCGGTGATGGGCAGGGCGGCGGCGGAAGGCCTCAAGGCTGGCGGCCTGCTGCCGATCATGAAGCACATGCCCGGCCACGGCCGCACCATGGTCGATTCGCACCACGACCTGCCGGTCGTCCATGCCACCCGAGAGGAGCTGGAAGCCTGTGACTTCGTGCCCTTCCAGCGCATGAAGGACGAGCTGATGGCGATGTCCGCCCATATCGTCTTCACCGCCATCGATGCCGACAATCCGGCGACCACCTCGGCGAAGGTGGTGGAGGAGATCATCCGCGGCCATATCGGCTTCGACGGCCTCCTGATGTCCGACGACGTCTCGATGAACGCCCTTCGCGGCGATATTGCCGAAAGAAGCAGGGGAATCATCGCCGCCGGCCTCGACATGGTGTTGCATTGCCATGGCATCATGGACGAAATGGTTGCGGTGACCGAAAACGTTCCCGCCCTTGCCGGCGATAGCCTGCGGCGGGCGAATGCGGTCCGTGCAGGCTTCCCGACGCCCGACGGGGCGGACGAGCAGGCGCTGCGCGAGGAGTTCAACGCCATGATCGCGGTCGCCTGACGGCCGCGGGAGGCCCAGGGGAAGGCAGCGTGCAGGCAACGGGGTCGAAGCCGCCGAGGAAAGGTCGCGGTGCGGATGCGCCGATGGACGATCTGTGGCAGGACGACGCCGAGGGCCGGGGGCTTTCGGAGGAAAGCCTCGTCGTCGACCTCGCTGGCTTCGAAGGCCCGCTCGACCTCCTGCTCCATCTCGCCCGCACGCAGAAGGTGGACCTCACCCGCATCTCCGTGCTGGCGCTCGCCGAGCAATATCTCGTCTTCATCGACAAGGCGCGCAGGATCCGCATCGAGCTTGCCGCCGACTATCTCGTCATGGCCGCGTGGCTCGCCTATCTGAAGTCCCGGCTGCTCATTCCCAAGCAGGCGAAAGACGACGGGCCCTCGGGCGAGGAGATGGCGGCAAGCCTCGCCTTCCGCCTCAAGCGCCTCGAAGCCATGCGCGACGCCGCGACCCGGCTCGTCAACCGCAACCGCCTCGGTCGCGACGTCTTCCCTCGTGGCATGCCGGAGCATATCCCGACCGGCCGTCGCTCGGCCTACGAGGCGACGCTCTACGATCTGCTCAACGCCTATGCGTCGCTGCGCCAGCGCCACGCCATCACACAGGTCACCATCGAAAAGCGCGCCGTCTGGTCGCTTTCCGATGCGCGCGAGATCCTGTCGGTGCTGATCGGCGGTTTCGACGACGACTGGACGGCGCTCGACCATTTCATGCTGCGCTACCTGACCGATCCCGCCGAGCGCACCACGGCCATCGCCAGCGCCTTCGCTGCGACATTGGAACTGGTGAGGGAGGGGCGCCTGGAGCTTCGCCAGGACGGCGTGTTCCAGCCGATCTATCTTCGCCGCGGCCCGAAAGCCGGCGAAGCCGAGGACGATGAAGGAGGCCCCGGGCGTGAGTGAAGAGGAGAATGGCGCATCGCCGGAAGCAGAGGCCGGCACGATCGTAGATCCGCGCCGGCTGCACGAGGCGGCGAGGATCGCCGAGGCGCTGGTCTTCGCGTCCTCCAGTCCCGTGCCCGAAGCCTATATCGCCGAGCGCCTGCCCGGCGGCGTGGATGTGCTGCATGTCATGCGCGAACTGAAGGCGCTCTATGCCGGGCGCGGCGTCAATCTCGTGTCGGTGGACGATGCCTGGGCGTTCCGCACCGCGCCGGATTTGTCCTTCGTCATCCGCACCGACGAGACGGAGGTGCGCAAATTGTCGCGTGCCGCGCTCGAAGTGCTGTCCATCATCGCCTATCACCAGCCGGTGACGCGCGCCGAGATCGAGGATATTCGCGGCGTGCAGACCTCCAAGGGCACGCTCGACGTATTGATGGAGGCGGGCTGGGTGCGTTTTCGCGGCCGCCGCCGTTCGCCGGGCCGCCCGGTGACATTCGGCACGACGCGCGATTTTCTCGATCATTTCGGCCTGGAAGAGCTGCGCGACCTGCCGGGATTGGAGGAATTGAAGGGCGCGGGCCTGCTTTCCGGTCGCATCCCGTCGAATTTCCAGGTGCCGCTGCCGCTCGGCGAGGACGAGATGGCGGAGGACGAGGACCCGATCACCCAGCTCGACCTCGAGGAATTGGGTCTCCTCGCGCCGGGCGGGAAGGAAGAGGAATAGGCGGGCGCAACGGTGACGGCGGCGCAGGAAAGAAATGCCGCCGGATTGCGCCACGTCACGGTTTCGGCTAACCACCGCGTCATACTGGTATTTGAAAAAGACGGCTGAACGTCTTAAATCGGGGTTCAGGTTTTCAAGGGAGTTACGGGAATGGGTTCTTTCAGCATCTGGCATTGGCTGATCGTTCTGGTGGTTGTGCTGCTGCTGTTTGGCCGCGGCAAGATTCCGGAACTCATGGGCGATGTCGCCAAGGGTATCAAGAATTTCAAGCAGGGCATGTCCGACGACGAAAAGGACAGCGCCGACCAGTCGAAGACGGTCGAGCACAAGGCTGACGAAGCCAAGTGACCGGCATTCGGCTGCGGATGACGGTCTGCGGCCTCTGAGGACAATATCCTATGCTTGATGTCGGCTGGACCGAAATACTCGTCATCGCCATCGTCCTGATCATCGTGGTGGGTCCGAAGGACCTGCCGCAGATGCTGCGGACGTTCGGCCGCATGGTGTCCAAGATGCGCGGCATGGCGAGCGATTTCCGCCAGCAGTTCGACGAGGCCCTGCGCGAGGCCGATCTCGACGATGTCAGAAAGACGATCGGCGAGGCGCAGAAGCTGAATCCGTTGAATTCCATCCGCGACGCGGTCAACCCGCTGCGGCAGATGGGCAACGAGATCAAGTCCGATCTCCAGAAGACGGTGAGCTCCTCCTCGACGTCGACACCGGCGTCCAGCCCGGCCGAACGCATCTCCGACACGCCGGCCACCGTGCCCTCAGAGGCGGGCAAACCCGCCTCCACCGAGCCGCTCGCGGCCGTTCCGCTGAAGACCGGCCCGACCGCCAGGACGGCGAAGAAGAAGCCCGCCGAGGCGGCCGTTAAGACGGCCAGGCCGCGCAAGGCGCCGGCCAAGGCCGAAGGCGAGGCGAAGCCCGCCGCCAAGGCTCCCAGTAAGGCCGAGACCGCCAAGGCTCCGGCCGCGCGGAAAGCCGCCGCCAGGCCGAAGACGACGAAGACCAAGAAGGGCGACGCATGAGCGGCGACATCGACGACAAGCCCCAGCCGCTCATCGAGCACCTGATCGAGCTTCGCCGGCGCCTGCTCTGGGCGGTCGGCGCGTTCTTCATCGCCTTCCTCGTCTGCTTCTATTTCGCCAAGCAGCTCTTCAACCTGCTCGTCCTGCCCTTCAAATGGGCGGTGAGCTGGGCGGGACTGACCCACCGCCATGTCGAGCTGATCTACACGGCGCCGCAGGAATTCTTCTTCACGCAGATCAAGGTCGCCATGTTCGGCGCGCTGGTCATCGCCTTTCCGGTGATCGCCCAGCAGATCTACAAGTTCGTCGCGCCCGGCCTCTACAAGAACGAGCGTGCGGCCTTCCTGCCGTTCCTGATCGCTTCGCCCATCCTCTTCCTCATCGGCGCGGCGCTCGTCTATTTCTTCTTCACGCCCATGGTCATGTGGTTCTTCCTCGCCATGGAGCAGGGCGGCGGCGAAGGGCAGGTCTCGATACAGCTCCTTCCGAAGGTCTCCGAATATCTCGGCCTGATCATGTCGCTGATCTTCGCCTTCGGCCTCGTCTTCCAGCTCCCGGTCATCTCGTCACTGCTGGTGCGCGCGGGCTTCATCGATACGCAGGCGCTGGTCAGCAAGCGCAAATACGCGATCGTCATCGCCTTCATCGTGGCCGCGGTGCTGACACCGCCCGATCCGGTTTCCCAGATCGGTCTTGCGCTGCCGGCCATCCTTCTCTACGAGATTTCCATCTACACGGCCCGACTCATCGAACGGCAGCGGGCGCGCGCCTCGGAAGCGCAGAATGCGGAAAACGAGGTCGCGGCAACGCCGGGCGAGGCCGATTGAGGTCTCGCCTGCGGCATTGCCGTAGGGTCGCTGCCGGGCGCCGTCGGGTTTCATCCACGGAAAACGCCTGGAACGACGATGCTTGATATCAAATGGATCCGCGACAATGCCGACGCTCTCGATGCCGCCCTGGCGAAGCGCGGCGCGAGCCCTCTTGCCCAGACGCTGATCGACCTCGACGAGAAGCGCCGCAGCGTCATCCAGAAGGCGCAGGACATGCAGTCGCGCCGCAACGCCGCCTCCAAGGAGATCGGCGCGGCCATGGCGAGCAAGAACGCCGAGCTTGCCGAAAAGCTGAAGGCGGAAGTCTCGGCCATCAAGGACCAGCTTCCCGCCGCGGAGGAGGAGGAGCGCCAGGTCACCGCCGAGCTCAACGACGCCCTTGCGCGCATTCCCAACATCCCGCTCGACGACGTGCCGGTCGGCAGCGACGAGAAGGACAATGCCGAGACGCGCCGCTGGGGCGCCAAGCCCACCTGGAGCCACAAGCCCCTCGAACATTACGAGATCGGCGAAGCGCTCGGCTGGATGGATTTCGAGGCCGCCGCCCGCATCGCCGGATCGCGCTTCACCGTGCTCAAGGGCCAGCTCGCGCGCCTCGAGCGGGCGCTCGGCCAGTTCATGATCGACATGCACACGCAGGAGCACGGCTATACGGAAGTCCATGCGCCGCTCCTCGTGCGCGACGATGCCATGTTCGGCACCGGCCAGCTTCCGAAATTCTCCGAAGACCTCTTCCGCACCACGGATGGCCGCTGGCTGATCCCGACCGCGGAAGTCTCGCTCACCAACCTCGTGCGCGAGGAAATTCTCGACCAGGAGAAGCTGCCGCTGCGCTTCACCGCGCTGACGCCGTGCTTCCGCTCGGAAGCGGGCTCGGCCGGCCGCGACACGCGCGGCATGCTGCGCCAGCATCAGTTCATGAAGTGCGAGATGGTCTCGATCACCGATGCGGACAGCTCGATCGACGAGCTGGAGCGCATGACGGCCTGCGCCGAAGAGGTGCTGAAGCGCCTCGGCCTGCATTACCGTGTCATGACGCTGTGCACCGGCGACATGGGCTTCGGCGCCCGCAAGACCTATGACCTCGAAGTCTGGCTGCCGGGACAGGACACATTCCGCGAAATCTCGTCCTGCTCGGTCTGCGGCGATTTCCAGGCGCGTCGCATGAATGCGCGCTACCGCGGCAAGGACGAGAAGGCGACGCGCTTCGTCCATACGCTGAACGGCTCGGGCACGGCGGTCGGCCGCGCCTTGATCGCGGTGGTGGAGAATTACCTCAATGCCGATGGTTCGGTGACTGTGCCGGAGGCCCTGCTGCCCTATATGGGCGGTCTCAGGAAGATCGAGAAGGCCGGCTGAGGCGGGAGACGGAATGCGCATCCTTCTGACCAATGACGACGGTATCCATGCCGAGGGCCTTGCGGTTCTCGAGCGCATCGCACGCGAGCTGACGGACGACGTCTGGGTCGTCGCGCCCGAGACCGACCAGAGCGGCCTTGCCCATTCGCTGACGCTCTCCGAGCCGCTGCGCCTGCGCAAGATCGCCGACAAGCGCTACGCGCTGCGCGGCACGCCGACGGATTGCGTCATCATGGGCGTGCGCGAAGTGCTCGACGAGAAGCCTGACCTCGTGCTCTCCGGCGTCAATGCCGGCGCCAACATGGCCGACGACGTCACCTATTCCGGCACCATCGCCGGCGCCATCGAGGGCACGCTGCAGGGCATCAAGTCCATGGCGCTCAGCCAGGCCTATAACCATGCCGGCGGCCGCGTCGTGCCGTGGGAAGTGGCGGAAAGCTTCGCGCCCAACCTCATCCGCCAGCTGATGGATGTGGAACTGCCGGACTGGACCTTCTTCAACCTCAACTTCCCGAACTGCGCCCCCAAGGAGCTGCAGGGCGTCGAGGTGACCAGCCAGGGCAAGCTCGATTTCGGCCTGACGATCGACGAGCGCGCCGACGGCCGGGGCTTTCCCTATTACTGGCTGCGTTTCGGCGAGCGGAAGGGCGATTTCCGCGCCGGCACGGACATTCATGCGCTGAAGAACCACAAGATCTCGGTGACGCCGCTGAAACTCGACCTCACGGATTACTCCGTGCTGGATCGCGTGAAGCGCGCGCTTGGCGGAAAGGACGACGATTGAACACGGGGCGGGTGATCGAGAAGGAGGGTTTTGCCGCGCTGGCCCTGCGTCTGCGCGGCGAGGGCATCAACAATCTCGACCTCCTGACGGCCGTCGAACAGACGCCGCGCACGCTTTTCGTGCCGCCGCAATTCGCGGGCGAGGCCTATTCGAGCCGCCTCCTGCCGCTCGATTGCGGCTCCTTCATCGAAGGCATCGACCTTGCGGTCCGCCTGCTTCATCTCCTGAACCTCAAGGCCGGCCAGCGCGTGCTGGAACTCGGCACCGGCAGTGGCTTCACCGCCGCCGTCATGGGGCGCCTGACGGAACGCGTGCTGACCATCGACCGCTACCGCACGCTCGTCACCAATGCGCAGCAGTCCATCGAAAAGGCCGGCGTGCGCAACGTCATCGTGCGCCAGGCCGACGGCAGCAACGGCATGCCGGGCGAGGGGACCTTCGACCGCATCCTCGTTACCGCCGCCTTTCCCGCCCTGCCGCGCTTCTTCGCCGAACAGCTCGTCTCGGGCGGCATGCTGATCGCGCCTGTCATGGTCAGCGATACCGAGTGCCGCATGCTCAAGCTGGTCAAGACCGGCAGCCGCTTCGATCGCGAGGACCTCTTCGCGGTGCCCTATCTGCCCATAGTCCCGCAAATGGCGCAGGCTCTCTAAGCCCCGTTTTCCAGTCCATTATCCGAGCCCGGCAGGCCTTTACCCGCTGAGTCTCCGCCGGAATCCCGGCGGGAGAGCGCCATGCCGTGTCTGCGCCACCGGCAATCCTGTCGAAAATTCAGCACGTTAACCTTTCGTTAAGAAGCACAAGCTTCGCGCAAGCTTCGGGGCGTAGCCCGGAAACGAAGCAGAAGGTTCCACGCAGAACGCCGGTTTCCCAGTTGGTTCGGGCGTTCCAATGGAGAGGGAAATGTACGTCTCGAACAGGATCGCCAGCGGCTCGACCGGCGACAGCCTCGCATATCTTGCGACGAAGGCTGCCGGCAATGTCGTCGAGGAGAATGCCGAGGCCGCCTCCACCGCGCAGCTCGCGGGCGGCAGCTACGACCCGTCCGCCCATGTCGGCCTGTCGGTCGATGCGCTTCTGGTGCTGAGCGTCGCCAAGGAAGACGCGACTTACAGTCAGCCTGCCCTTACCGAGGCCGAGCGCGACAATCTCGACACCACCGACCTCGAAAAGCGCGAATACGCCGCCTATGGCCATTTCCTCGACGAGGGCGACCGCAAGGCCTATTACCGCGCCTATATCGAATATTTCGACAGCATGCCGCCGCAGGACCAGCGCAGTTCCCGCTATGCCGGCACCCGCGAGCCCGCGGTCTCGGCCCTGCGCGCCATCGCCTATAACGAGAGCGCGCTCGACATGAGCGCGCCGGACCCCGCGCTGAAGAATGCCGGGGAGGGGGCGGAGCCCGAAATCCGCCGCGCGACGCCCATCGCGTCGATCTTCCAGCCGAGCCAGGGCGACTTCGAGAATGCCGCGCGCATCGCCGGCCGCATCTCGCGCGCCGACAGCATGTACGCCACCGGTTTCTGAACGGCACGACCGCTATTTTGCCATGGTGCGAGGGCACCATGGTTATCAATTCACCAAAAACCCGTTGCGACTGCTCCGGCTTTAACCGGGCAGTAACTCTAACGCGCTTTAATCGGTCTACATCAAAGTAGCGTACCGATTGGGTTAGTCTCATGCGTAAGAGTGTATCGCCGAGTTTTGGTAGGACCGCGACCCGCCTGATGGCGGCGGCCCTGCTGGCAAGCGTCGCGACCGGGTGCAGCTCGGACGCAAGCCGCTTCGGCGGCCTCTTCTCCAGCTCCGGTCAGGATAATATGACCACGAGTTCGGTTCCGCGCCGCACGCTTTTCGGCGGTGGCGGCGGTGATCCCGTTCCGCGCGGCGATATCGGCAATGGCGGCCAGCAATATGCCTCCGGCGGCCAGATGGGCGCGCGGGGCGAAGCGCTGAACCAGCCGTTCCCCGATCAGGGCAACGTTTCCTACGATCCGATCAATACGGCCACGACCAGCGGCTCCGGCACGCGTTACGCCACGACGCCGATGAGCGTCCAGCGCGGCGAACTGTCCGATCCCACCGCCGGCCGTTCGGCCGAACGTCAGGCCTCGCTCGGCCAGGACCTGTCGCGTGCCAAGGCAAAGCCCGTCGATACGCTCACCACGGCGACGACGAAGGGCAAGAGCAACTGGTCGACGAACAATGCGCCGGTCGTCATGCTGCGCCAGGGCGAGAGCGTGAAGACGCTCGCCAACCGCTACGGCGTGCCGGAAAAGGAAATCCTCGCCGCCAACGGTCTGAAGCGCGCCTCCGACGCCGAGCCCGGCCAGCGGATCGTCATCCCGACCTTCAACACGACGGCAAGCGTCGCCAAGGCTTCGACCGACAGCACGCTCAAGGTCGACAACAAGCTGCCGTCGCCCGAGCGCAAGAACGGCGAGAATGTCGCGATCCTGCCGGGCACCACGACCCGCGACAAGGTGAAGTCGGAAAGCGGCCAGGCCAATTCCAACCGCGCCGACGCCGCCGAGGGCAACGGCAAGGGCGGCTACGAGGTGCAGCCGGGCGATTCGCTCGCCAAGATCGCGCGCAGCAACGGCGTCTCCGTAGAGGCGTTGAAGAAGGCGAACGGCATGCAGACCGCCTCCATCCGCATCGGCCAGAAGCTGGTCATTCCGGCCGGCGGCGCTGCCGCGGAAACCGTGACGGACAAGACCGTGACCGCATCGGTTCCGGTCGCCAAGAAGATCGACGCAACCGAGAAGAAGCCGGAAGCCTACAAGGCGCCGGTGAAGACGGTTTCGGTCACCGAGGCGACGGAAAAGTCCGACGTGACGGATGCCGCGCCCGAATCGACCGGCATCGGCAAGTATCGCTGGCCGGTGCGCGGCGCGGTCATCGCCGGCTACGGCGCCAATGTCGACGGCAACCGCAATGACGGCATCGACATCTCCGTTCCGGAAGGCACGCCCATCAAGGCCGCCGAAAACGGCGTGGTCATCTACGCCGGCAGCAGCCTCAAGGAACTCGGCAACGCGGTCCTCGTGCGCCACGACGACGGCACGGTCACGGTCTACGGCCATGCCGGCGACCTGAACGTGCAGCGCGGCCAGAAGATCCAGCGTGGCCAGACGGTCGCCACCTCCGGCATGAGCGGCAACGCCACCCGCCCGAAGGTCCATTTCGAGGTGCGCAAGAACGCCACCCCGGTCAACCCGATGACCTTCCTGGAATAGTTCGCTCGGATCACAAAAAAGGATGCAAAGGCCCGGCTTGCCGGGCCTTTCCTGTTTCGGCCTATTTGGTGAGCGACTTGCCGAGGCGGCCGGCGACGTCCTGGACATATTGCCAGGCGACACGGCCGGAGCGCGAGCCGCGCGTGGTCGCCCATTCGAGCGCCTCGGCGTGGAGCTGCTCCTTCGGCAGGTCCAGGCCGAAATGGTCGGCATAGCCGTCGATCATCTCGAGATATTCCGCCTGGCTGCACTTGTAGAAGCCGAGCCAGAGGCCGAATCGGTCGGAGAGCGAGACTTTCTCCTCGACGGCCTCGGAAGGATTGATCGCGGTCGACTGCTCGTTCTCGATCATGTTGCGGGGCAGGAGGTGCCGCCGGTTTGAGGTCGCATAGAGCAGCACATTGTCCGGTCGGCCTTCCACGCCGCCGTCGAGCGCCGCCTTCAGCGACTTGTAGGACGTGTCGTCATGGTCGAACGACAGGTCGTCGCAGAAGATGATGACGGGGAAAGGCACCTCCTTCAGCACGTCGAGCAGCGTCGGCAGCGTGGCGATGTCCTCGCGGTGCACCTCGATGAGCTTCAGGCCGCTGCCCGTTTCCTGTGCGGCGAGCGCATGCACGGACTTCACGAGCGACGACTTGCCCATGCCGCGGGCGCCCCAGAGCAGCACGTTGTTGGCCGGCAGGCCGCGCGCGAAGCGCACCGTGTTGTCCACCAGGATGTCGCGCACATGGTCGACGCCGCGGATGAGATCGATGTCGATGCGGTTCGGCCGCTTGACCGGTTGCGCGTGAAGGCGGGCGGGGGCCCAGACGAAGACGTCGGCGGCATTCCAGTCGTTGACGACCGGGGCGGGGCCGGCGAGGCGTTCCAGTGCGGCGTTGATGCGGCCCATTTCGGCCAGCAGCAGCTTGACGTGATCTTCCTGCAATGTCTCTCTCCTGATGGTTCATTGCCGGGTAGCATGCGCCGGCGGGGCGCGAAAAGGGGGAAAGTGCTTGAAAACCGAGAGCTTCCCGGTCTCCTGTGTTGCATTCAATGCCCGCTTGCCTATATTCCGGCAACCGAAATGGCCCCTCCGGCCGCGCAAAATCAAGATTTCAAGGAGTAGCTGATGTTCATTACCGAGGCCTTCGCCCAGACGGCGGCACCCGGCGCGGCAGGGGGCGGTGCAGACATCCTCATGTCGATCCTGCCGTTCCTGCTGATCTTCGTGGTGATGTATTTCCTCATCATCCGTCCGCAGCGCGCATCCATGAAGCGTCGCGAAGAGCTTCTGAAGAACATCCGCCGCGGCGATCAGGTCGTCACCGGCGGCGGCATCGTCGGCAAGGTCACCAAGGTCGTCGACGACAGCGAGCTTGAAGTCGAAGTCGCCGAAGGCGTGCGCCTGCGTGTCGTGCGCAGCGGCATCAGCGAAGTTCGCGTCAAGGGCGAACCCGTCAAGGAATGACTTGGCCTGCCGCGCGGCCGGGGATAACCTCGGCCTTGCGGCCCGACTGGTTTTCAGCCGGCACTGCCGCCGGACCTTAGTCGAGATCGCGATGCAGCAATCCGCCCGCTGGAAGACCTTACTGCTCTGGCTCGTCCTCGTGGCGAGCCTTCTTGTCATCCTGCCGAGCGTGTTGCCGGCACGCATGGCGGCCGGGCTTCCCGGCTGGCTCACGGCCCATCGTCTGACGCCGGGTCTTGATCTCACCGGCGGCTCCCGCCTCGTGCTCGACGTTTCCCGCGACGACATCGCCGCCGAGCGCCTGCGCGCCGCCATCGAGACGGTGGGTAACGGGCTTCGCGCCGCCGGCATCCCCTATGGCGATCTCAACGGTGCGGATGACGCGGTCGACGTGACCGTGACGGCGCCGGACCGCGTGGATGCGGCGCGCCAGACCCTGACGGGCCTCGATCTCGGCGCGCTCAGCGAGCCGGAAGCCGGCCATTTCCGCATCACGCAATCCGTCTCCGTCATCGACGACGCGGTCGCCGCCGCCTCGCTCGGCGCGGTCGATGCCGTGCGCCGGCGGGTCGAGAGTCTTCATATTCCCTCGCTTCTGGTCACGCGCGGCGAGCGCGGCCGCATCGTCGTCTCGATGCCGGGCCTCACCGATCCGCAGCGCGTGAAGGACATGCTGGCGACCGTCGGCCGGCTTTCCGCCCGCCTCGTCGACGACAGCATGCCCGCCAACACCGCTATCGAGAACGGTCCGCCGGCCGGTTCCGAAGTGCTCTATTCCACTGGCGAGCCGCCGGTCGGCTATCTCCTGAAGCGCGACGACCTCTTCACCGCCGTCGACGTCGCCTCAGCGCAGCCCGCCGCCAATGGCGAGCCCTTCGTGGAATTCGTCCTGAAGGCCGATGCGGCGGATCGCCTTGCCGCTTTCACGCGCGACAACAGCGGGCGCACCATCGCCATCCTGCTCGACGGCCAGGTGATCTCCACCTCGCAGATCCAGGGCGCCATCAACGATGGCGTCGGGCGGCTTTCCGGCGATTTCGATGCCGAAGGAGCGGCCAATATCGCGCGCATCGTCGCGAGCGGCCCGCTGCCTGCCCAGTTGACCATCCTCGAGGAGCGCTCGATCGAGCCGGCGCTTGGCACGACGTCGTTCGGCACCGTGGCCCTCGCGCTTGCCGTCGCCGTTGCCGCCGTCGTCGCCTTCATGACCTTCTTCTACGGCGTGCTTGGCGTCATCGCCTCCCTGTCGCTGTTCTTCAACGTTCTCGTGACCTTCGCTGTCCTCGCGCTGATCGGGGCGCCGGTATCGCTCTCCATGATCGCCGGCATCGTGCTGACCGTCGGCCTTGCGGTCGACGCGAGCGTGCTGATCTTCGAGCGTATTCGCGAGGAGAGCACGCGCGGCCGGTCGCTGGGCGATGCGGTCACCGTCGGCTTCGGCCGCGCCCGCACGACGGTTCTCGATGCGTCGGCGACCATGCTGATCGCCGTCGCCGTGCTTTTCTTGCTGTCCGCAGCACCCGTCCGGGCCTTCGCGCTTGCCGTTGGCGTCGGGCTGCTGGCTACGCTCTTCACGACCTTCACGCTGACCTATGGGCTGGTGCGGGCCTGGCTCGGTCGCAGCCATCCGACGCATCTGCCCAAGGGCGTGCGCACCGGCCTCTTTGATCGGCTCAACCTGCGCTTCATGGCCGTGCGCAACGTGATCTTCCTGGGAACGGGAGCGGTCTCGCTGATCATCGCTGGCCTGCTGATCATGGACGAGCTGCGCCTCGGCATCGATTTCACCGGCGGCGCGGCCGTGGAAATCCAGGCGAAGTCCGGCCCGGCCGATACGTTCGACATCTCCGCCCGGCTCACCGACGCGGGCGTCGCGGTGCAGAGCGTCGACACGCCCCTCGATCCCCGCCGCGCGCTCGTGCGCCTGACATCGCAGGGCGAGGGCGAGAACGCCGAGCAGACCTCGGTCCTGGTCGCCCGCGGCGAGCTTGAGGACGACTACGACTTCCGCCGCGTCGAGGTGGTGGGACCGGCGATTTCCGGCGAGCTGATCGACACCGCGACGCTCGGCTTCGTGGCGGGGCTCGTGGCGCTGGTCGCCTATATCTGGATCCGCTTCGAATGGCACTTCGCCATCGGCGCGGTGATCGCGCTGGCGCATGACGTGTTCTTCACCCTCGGTTTCCTGGCGGTCGCCGATATCGAGTTCAACATCAGCGCTGTCGCCGCGCTCCTGACGGTCGCCGGCTATTCGCTGAACGACACGATGGTCGTCTACGACCGAATTCGCGAGAATCTCCGGCACTTCAAGCGCATGCCGCTGCCGCTCATCATCGACGACGCGATCAACCGCACGCTCTCGCGTACGGTGCTGACCTCCGCGACAACGCTGATCGCGCTCGCCGCGCTCGCCTTCTTCGGCGGCGAGGCGATACGCACTTTCGCGCTGACGCTGCTCTTCGGGGTGGCAATCGGCACCATTTCCTCTATCTACATTGCCGGACCGATCCTCATTCTGTTCCGCCTTCGGCCGGAGCGCTATCGCCCCGGTAAGGGGGGCGCCGGGCCGGTCACGGAAGCGACGGGAGCCAATGGCTAAGGGCATTGAAATCCGGGAGGCGTATTTCCCCGGGCGGGCGCCGATCGACGCATATGGCAATGGCGGCTTCCGCTTTGCCGACATGTCGCATCGCGGCTCCATCCTCTGCCTGCCCTCGGGCATCCACGGCTGGGACAAGACGGAGGAGACGCCGCTGACGCTCGCCGATCTCGAGCGCGTGCTGGACGAGGCGGGCGAGATCGAGGTGCTGCTCGTCGGCACCGGCAAGGAAATCCGCCCGCTTTCGCCGGAAATCAAGGCGGCTTTGCGCGAGCGCCGGATCAGTTCCGATCCGATGAGCACCGGCGCAGCCGTGCGCACGTTCAACGTCATGCTGGCCGAGAGCCGGGCGGTCGCCGCCGCGCTCATCGCCGTGTGATCCGAAGGCGGTTTGCGGACGTGACCGACAAGAGACAAGACGATTATGCCCATTGCCTGGCGGCGCTTCGCGACACCGATCGCGACCGCTACCTCGCCTGCCTGCTGGCTCCGCCGGAAAAGCGCGGAAGCCTTGCCGCGCTCTATGCCTTCAATGCGGAGATCGCGCGCGTGCGCGACGTGGTGCGCGAGGCGCTGCCCGGCGAAATCCGCCTGCAATGGTGGCGCGATCTCCTGGAGGGCGGAGCCGATGGCGATGCCATGGCCAATCCGCTCGCCGCGGCGCTGGTGGCCTGCGTCAAGGAACACAGCCTGCCCGTCGCCGTGCTGACGGACATGATCGAGGCGCGCATCTTCGATCTCTACAACGACCCGATGGAAAGCCGCGCCTCGCTGGAAGGCTATGCCGGCGAGACCGCATCGGCGCTGATCCAACTCGCAAGCCTCATCCTCGATCCGCAGAATGCGCCGAAATCGGCGGAAGCGGCCGGCCATGCCGGCGTGGCGCAGACCATTGCCGGCACCCTGCTCATGCTGCCGATCCATCGCCGGCGCGGGCAGGTCTATCTGCCGGCCGATCTCCTGGCCGCGACCGGCCTGACGCCGGAGGCTCTCCTGGCCGGCAGTGACAAGGCCGCCGCCGGCCGCGCGGTGGAAGCCTTCGTAGGCCTCGGCCGCGATCATCTTGCCAAGGCCCGTGCGGCAAACGGTGTGTCGCCCGCCAATCGCCCGGCCTTTTTGCCGGTCGCGCTCGTTTCGCCTATACTGGCGGCGGCGGAAAAGGCAGGCGCTGCGGCGCTCGACCGTTCCCTCCAGCCGCCCCAGTGGCGCCGGCAATGGTGGATGTGGCGGGCTTTGCGCCGCGGGCCGTTCTGAACGGCGCCCGGCGGACGCAAAACTGGCGCAAGCCCTGTAGGCTACAGCGGCGAAACGTCTTTCGTGGAGGAGTGGATTCGATGCTCTGGACCGTCACCGCCGCCTGCCTGCTGCTGGCCGGCCTGATCTTCCGTCAGAGTTTCCGCAAGCGCAACGAAGAGCCGGAAATGGCCGGGGAAAATGCCGGCCTTGCGATCCTCGAATTCGGACGCGCCTTTCCGGGCGAGGCGATCCGCGAGGTGATCACCACCGCCAACGGCCGAACGGTCTTCCTGAGGCTGCATGACGGCAAGGCGGGCTGTATGCACGCGCATGGCCACCACTATTCCTGCCACCTGATCGAGCCGGGCACCGTGCGCGTTGCCAGCGCCGGGCCGAAGCGCCTGACGATCGAGTTCGCCAACGCCGCCTTCGAGGGCGGCCTGTTCGAATTCCGCGACGAGAAGCAGGCCGCCGAGGTGTCGCTCTGGATGCTCGGCAGCTTCATGCCCGGCATCGCGGCGCTGGACAACAGGACGGCCGGACAGCCGACCTAGCTTCGCCCCTTCAACGCCCAAGCCAGCGGGCGCAGTCTTCCAGCGCCCGGGCCGCCGTCGCCTGCTTCTTGGCGAGCGCCTTGTCCTTGCCGCGGAAACGCTTCATGCCTTCCGGCTTCGTCACCGCTCCCGGCTCCAGCGGCGGGAACAGGCCGAAATTGACGTTCATCGGCTGGAAGGAGCGTTTGCCCGGCTCGTCGTCGGAGACGATGTGGCCGCCGGTGATATGGTTCAGCAGCGCTCCGAAGGCCGTCGTTTCCGGCGGCAGCGACGGCGTTTCGCCGCGCCGCTCGGCCGAGGCGAAGCGACCGGCCAGAAGACCGATGCTGGCGCTTTCCACATAGCCCTCGCAGCCGGTGATCTGGCCGGCAAAGCGCAGGCCCGGCCGGCCCTTCAGCGCGAGCGAAGGATCGAGCAGCGTCGGCGAGTTGATGTAGGTGTTACGGTGCAGGCCGCCGAGGCGGGCGAATTCCGCGTTTTCGAGGCCGGGGATGAGACGGAAGATTTCCGCCTGCGCGCCGTATTTCAGCTTCGTCTGGAAGCCGACCATGTTGTAGAGCGTGCCGAGCGCATTGTCCTGGCGAAGCTGCACGACGGCGTAGGGCTTGACCGTCGGATTATGCGCATTGGTGAGGCCCATCGGCTTCATCGGGCCGTGGCGCAGCGTCTCACGGCCGCGCTCGGCCATTACCTCGATCGGCAGGCAGCCGTCGAAATAGGGCGTGCCTTCCCATTCCTTGAAGCCGGTCGTGTCGCCGGCGATCAGCGCGTCGATGAAGGCATTGTACTGCGCCTCGTCCATGGGGCAGTTGATATAGTCCTTGCCCGTGCCGCCCGGGCCGACCTTGTCGTAGCGCGACTGAAACCAGCAGATGTCCATGTCGATGCTGTGCGTATGGACGATCGGCGCGATGGCGTCGAAGAAGGCGAGCGAATCGGCGCCTGTGCGCGCCTGAATGGCCTCGGCGAGCGAGGGCGCGGTGAGGGGCCCGGTGGCGATGATCGCCTGGTCCCAGTCCTCCGGCGGCAGGCCCGTCACTTCCTCGCGCGTGATGGCGATCAGCGGGTGGCTTTCGAGCGCGGCCGTTACGGCGGCGGAAAAGCCCTCGCGGTCGACGGCGAGCGCCCCGCCGGCCGGCACCTGGTTGGCATCGGCCGAGCGCATGATCAGCGAGCCGGCAAGCCGCATCTCCGCATGCAGAACGCCGACGGCATTGCTGGTCGCATCGTCCGAGCGGAAGGAATTGGAGCACACGAGCTCGGCAAGGCCATCCGTCTTGTGGGCGTCCGTGCCACGCACGCCGCGCATTTCATGCAGGATGACGGGAACGCCGGTTTCGGCGATCTGCCAGGCGGCTTCGGAGCCGGCGAGGCCGCCGCCGATGACGTGGATGGGGCTGAAGGAAGAGGTCTTTGTCATGGGCGGTTCGTTACCATGGCGGCCGGCGCATTCCAAGGAAAAGCGCTCATTGCCCATGCATGGTCCTGGAATCAAAAACGGCACCATGCGGTGCCGTTTGAAGTGTTCCTCGCGCGTCGCCGTTTCCGGCCGCAGCGGCGGAAACCAGCGATGCTTAGCGGAACGAACGCGAAGCGATGTCGCGGATGTCGTAGCGGGTCAGGCCGATATCCGAGAGCGTGTGGTTCGACAGGTTGCCGAGTTCGTTCAGGGTGCGGCGGTAGGAAATCCAGTTCTTTGCAATGCGGATCGGGTTCATGGTCTCTTCCTCGAAGTGTTTGGCCGGGAGGTCTGTCTCACCGGTTCGTGAGGCCTATATAGGCGACGTCCCCGTTAATGTGCAGTGCAAAGAAAATGCAGCTGCTATGCATTTGTGCAATAAGACGACCACGGAAGAGGCATTTGCCGGACCTGCATGCGGAAGAGGCGGAAAGCTCCACCATTTCAGGCAAATAGCAATTTTCATGGGCGTGAGGGCGGATTGCGTCTTTGTCGCGGACGGGAAAAAGCGACATTGTGCGGCGCAAAAAGAGGAGCAAAGCAAAACGCCCTCCGGCGGGAGCCGGAGGGCGTTCGAAATGGATCCGGAAGGATCGACCGGTTTACTTGGCGGCCTTGCGGGCGATGTACGGGATATCGCTGCGGCCGATGCCGAGGTCGCGGAGTTCACGGTCCGTCATGCGGCCGAGTTCGTTGACGGTCTGACGGTACTTGCGCCAGTTGTTGAAAGAGCGTGCCAGGTTCATGTCGTTACCCCTTTCTGGGCTTCCTGCTGGGCGGCCGCTCGTCCTTGGCGCCGCCCCGATCTGATGAGATGGAATATACGCTGCATTGCCGAAATGAACAGCGCTGGAATAGCACGGCACCTATGCGTTTTGTGCATGTCAAGCGAAAATTTCGGCAAAATTCTGGCTAAATTCCGGGCTCGTGCCACAAAGGTAAACGAAGCCGTGCGTCGAGCTATGAGTGCAGCGCAAAAAGCAACGCCCGCCGGGGGAGAAGGTCCGGCGGGCGTTGCTGGTCTCGATTGGCAGCTTGGGAGGAGGAGAGGCCGCCAATCCTGTCGGGGACGTTGGGAGGAGGAGATCGTCGCCCGACCGATGAAGACCATATAGATCCGGCCATCGCGGCGCGGTAGCACCCGGTTGGAATGGCACCCATGCGCGCGGCGCATGCATTGCGCAAGGATTGGGCAGATACCTCGAACGTGCGGGCTGGCCCCAACGATTTTTCTGGAAAATGCCGCTGCTTCGGCCGCTCGCCATGCGCAGGGCGCAAAAATAACGCCCGCTGGGGGAGGAGATCCAGCGGGCGTCATAATGATGATTGGCAACTGGGAGGAGGAGTGTTGCCAATCGTATCGGAGGGACGCTGGGAGGAGGAGTGCGTCGCTCCGAATTCCTGTCGAACTCCGTTTCCGGAGTATCGGGTCCGAGGCATCGTGCCGGGCGTTCGACCAGTTCGCCCCCGTCCATCCGTCGCCTCGAAGGCGCCTGACTTTCGGTCTGGATCATCTCTGATCCGATGTCTGCACCATAGCTGCGATTCCCGATTTTGTGCAGTGCAATATGGACATGGATGATATGCGCCAGCTGCATGTCGTCGGTCGCAAGCCGAAGGGCTGTCTGTTGCTAAATCTGCTATGGACTTCTTTATATCCGGTTAACCGTGAAGGGCGGACTTCGCGTCGCGGCTGAAAGATCTCCGGTCTTTCGGATTTTCACTGCGATTGCGAATTTCTGCCGGCCCTATATCGTTTCTCAGGCACAGGAATGGAAATACGAAGAGCGAAGGGAACGGTGAGCGGATGTACAGGGGCAGGCTCGAGCGCGATCTCAAACACTGGACGGCGCAGGGCCTGATCGACGCCGCGACCGCCGGCAGCCTGCTTCGCGAATACGATTCCCGCGAAAGCGCCTTCAGTCTCGGCCGCGTGCTGATGGTCATCGCGGCCCTTCTGGTTTCCGCCGCCGTGCTTCTGCTCGTCGCCGCCAACTGGGAGGCGATTCCCCGCCTTGTCCGCCTCGTCGGCATCGTGGCGGTGATCTGGGGGGCCTATCTTGCCGGCGGCCTCCTGATCCTTCGCGGGGCGGAGCGGTTCGCCGGGGCCTTCCTGATCCTTGGCACGCTCGCCTTCGGCGGCGCGATTGCGCTGGTCGGGCAGATGTATCACCTGTCCGGCGATGCGTTCCAGGCGGCTCTCGTCTGGTTCGCCGGCGCGGTGGTTACCGCCGTGCTCTTCCGCTCCGGCGCCGTCGCGGCCGTCGCCGGCTTCCTCGCCTTCGTGGTGGCGGGGGCCGACTGGACGCAATCCTATAGTGTCGACGATACCGTGCTGCTCTGGCTGATGCCGCTGATGGCCGTGATCGTCATTCTGCTCGTGCGCTATACAGGCGCCGACCGCGTCCGCCATCTTGCCTACCTGCTGCTCCTCGTCTGGCTCGCCTATCTCTATGGAGAGAACGAGACGCCGGCGGCCGCCATCGCGATTGCCGCTTTCGGCGCGGTCGCCTATCTCGCCGCCGCCCTGCCGCAGTCGCCGCTTCACGCGCTTGCCCGCAGCGCCGGGGCAGCGCCCGCCTTCTATGCCTATCTCGTGCTGCTGCTCGGCCTTCTCGCGCTGCATTCCGAATTCGACAGCGTGGAGCAACGGCTTTTCGTCGGCATCGTCACGCTCGGCGCCGCCATTCTCGGTATCGCGCTCTCTGGCAAGGAGAACGGCGCGGTGCGCTATCTCGGCTATGTCGTCTTCGCCGCCGAGACGCTGTATCTTGCATCCGAGACGATCGGCTCGATCATCGGCACGTCCGGATTCTTCCTTGTCGCGGGGTTCGTCGTCGCCCTCATCGCCTGGGCGGTGATCGCGCTGGAACGTCGCCTTTCCCATGCCGGAACGAAGGCGGAGGCCTGACCATGACCGAATCCCGCTTCTTCCGCCTCCCGCCGCTCGTTGCCGCCATCGTCGCCGCCGCGCTGCAGACGGCCGTCATCGGCTATGTGGTCGAGAGCCGCGCCTCCATCCTGCGCAACGGCGCGGATATCCGCCTGAAGACCATGCCGGTCGATCCGCGCGATCTTCTGCGCGGCGACTATGTGACGCTTTCCTATCCCATCTCGACCATCCCGAAATCGATCGTCACCGGCGCCGTTCCGCAAAACGGCGCGCGCGTGCGTCTCGGCGTCCGCGTCAGGCCCGGCGCCGACGGGCTCTGGACGGCGACGGAGGCGAGTTTCGCCGGCCTCGCTCCGCAGGAAGGCAGCGTCGTGCTGCGCACGCAGCCCTTCGAGATCTACGCGTCCGTCGATGGCGAGCTTCCCGAGACGCTCTTCGTCCAGTACGGCATCGAGCGCTATTATGTGCCGGAGGGCGAAGGCAGGGCGCTGGAGAGCGCCCGCAACGCGGACGAGCTCGAGATCGAGGCGCGCGTGGCAAAGGACGGCACGCCGCAGATCGCCCGGCTGATCCTGAAGGGCGAGCCTGTCTACGAGGAGCCGCTCTATTGAGGCGGGAAGGGCCGGGACAGCGGCTTTTCGGCCATATTTTTCCTTTGATCCGCGGAAAACGGGTGATATAGAGACGCCGCGCTCGGAAGGCGCCACGGGAGCGGCCTTGCCCCCTGTGGCAAGAGGTTTCTGAGACGCGGGTATGGTGAAATTGGTAGACACGCCAGATTTAGGTTCTGGTGCCGCAAGGCGTGGGAGTTCAAGTCTCTCTACCCGCACCAGAGCCACCAGACGTGGAAATGGAGGTTTCCGCGTCCTGTGGAGCATTAGAGCGCCATTTTGCTTGCCAAAAGGCCACCGAATTCAGTAAAGCCACTGCCGGCAAATGGACCGGCGGGGTGCTCGCCATAACCGGAAGGCCGGTTTGAGCACCGCCAACTCGAAATGAAGGTTTGAACATGCAGGTTATCGAAACGCTCGCTGAAGGGCTGAAGCGCGAAATCAAGGTCGTCATCCCGGCCAAGGACATGGAAGCTCAGATGAACGAGCGTCTTGAAGACGTGAAGGGCCGTGTCCGCATCAACGGCTTCCGTCCGGGCAAGGTACCGTTCGCACATCTCAAGAAGATGTACGGCAAGTCCGTCATGGCCGAGCTGGTCAACGAGATCGTCCGCGACCGTCCGTCCGCGATTCTCTCCGAGCGCGGCGAAAAGTCCGCAACGCAGCCGGAAGTCGCGATGACCGAGGACCAGGCCGAAGCGGAAAAGATCCTCAACGGCCAGGCCGATTTCGAGTTCACCCTGTCCTACGAAGTCATCCCGGCCATCGAGCTGAAGGATAATTCCGGCATCGCCGTCACGCGCGAAGTCGTCGAAGTCGACGCCAAGGAAGTCGACGATCAGATCCTCAAGATCGCCGAAAGCGCCCGTTCCTACGAAACGAAGAAGGGCAAGGCCGCCGACGGCGACCGCGTCACCATCGACTATCTCGGCAAGGTCGACGGCGTTCCCTTCGACGGCGGCAAGGACGAGGACGCTGAACTCGTTCTCGGCTCCAACCGCTTCATCCCGGGCTTCGAAGAGCAGCTCGTCGGCCTGAAGGCTGGCGACGAGAAGGTCATCACCGTCACCTTCCCGGCTGACTACCCGGCTGCGAACCTCGCCGGCAAGGAAGCCACCTTCGACATCAACGTCAAGGAAGTCGCCGCCGCCGCCGCCATCGAGATCAACGACGAGCTCGCTTCCAAGCTCGGCCTCGAATCGGCCGACAAGCTGCGCGAGATCGTCCGCGGCCAGATCGAAAGCCAGTACGGCTCGGTCACCCGTCAGAAGGTCAAGCGTCAGATTCTCGACCAGCTCGACGAGATGTACAAGTTCGACACGCCGGAACGCCTGGTCGACGCCGAGTTCGAGAACATCTGGCGCCAGATCAACACGGACCTCGCCCAGTCGGGCAAGACCTTCGCTGACGAGGACACGACGGAAGAAGCCGCTCGCGAGGAATATCGCAAGCTCGCCGAACGCCGCGTCCGCCTCGGCCTCGTCCTCTCGGAAATCGGCGAGAAGGCCGGCGTCCAGGTCTCGGACGAAGAGATGCAGCAGTCGCTCTTCCAGCAGCTCCGTCAGTTCCCGGGCCAGGAAAAGCAGATCCTCGAATATTTCCAGAAGACCCCCGGCGCCGCCGCTTCGCTGCGCGCCCCGATCTTCGAAGAGAAGGTCGTCGATCACCTGCTCGGCGAGATCAAGGTAACGGACAAGACCGTTTCCAAGGACGAGCTGATGGCTGACGACGAAGAGGGTTCCGAGAAGGAAGCCAAGAAGGCCGCGCCGAAGAAGAAGGCTGCCGCCAAGGCCGAAGCTGCGGAAGGCGAAGAAGCCGCTCCGAAGAAGAAGGCCCCGGCCAAGAAGAAGGCCGCCGAAGGCGACGCCGAGTAATCGGAATTCTGCAATTGATTGCAAACGGGAAGGCCGCCCTCGGGCGGCCTTTTTGCGTTGGGCCATGTGTGCGGCGGCATCTGTCCGAGCCGGGACGAGCCATGGCGGAGGGCCTGTTCCGCCAGCCCATGCCGTCGCCGCGCCCGCCGTTTTTTAACACCTCTATCCACGCGGCGGCTTCGCCCGTGGCTTGTCAAAGAGCATCATCGGACGGGGCGCTGGAAGCTGCCTCGACTGATTGTTTGTATGTGGCACCTTTCAGCGCCCCGTTCAGCGGTTTTTGCC
>Ga0222427_100288_pt1 | contig 104514 bp, 74 predicted proteins | sample 2B20Ametagenome_FD_182890 | JGI IMG/M metagenome (GOLD analysis project Ga0222427, IMG submission 182890) | Enriched microbial communities from leaf-cutter ant dump, University of Wisconsin, Madison, United States - 2B20A (version 2) | ecosystem: Environmental > Terrestrial > Nest > Insects nest... | reverse complement strand
AGCGCAACGTTGTTTGAACTCGCGGGTATAGGTCTTTCGTTCTTGCATGGAACCTCCTGAATGGGCGAATCATATCGCCCTTAAGAGGTGTCCGGGATCATTAGGCCAGTTCAAGCCAGCTCCCACAAGTTCCTGTGTCGGGCCTGGATCCTGCGGCTGGCCCGGTACCCTGTGGGAGCCGGCTTGCCGGCGATGAGGCCATCAGCTTCGACATCGATCTGCCGGCCGGATTGTTCTTGCGGGCCTCATCGCTGGCAATGCCAGCTCCCACAGGTTCTACGTCTGACCTGCGCCCGGTGCTTGCCCGGGATCCCTGTAGGAGTCTGAACCGCGTTCGTTCTTGCCTTCCGTCGACCAGCTCGTGTTAAATGAGATTCATTACCACTTGTTTCCGTCCGGTCCCTCCATGTCCTCCGCCGACCTCTCCCTGCAAAAAGCCGTGCATTCCCTGTACGAGGATCATCATTCCTGGCTCTGTGGCTGGCTGCGCAACCGACTCGGCTGTGTCGAGCATGCGGCGGACCTGGCCCAGGATACCTTCATCCGCGTTATCACCCTGCGCAAGGCCGCCGAGCTGCGCGAGCCGCGAGCCTATCTGAGCAGTGTGGCGCGCAGCCTGATGATCGATCTGTTCCGCCGTCGTGCACTGGAGCAGGCCTATCTGGAGGCGCTTGCAGCTCGCCCCGAGGCACTGGAGGTGTCCCCGGAAACCCGCCTGCAGATCATCGAAACCCTGGTGGAAATCGACCGCCTGCTCGACGGCCTGGGCGGCCGCACCCGGGAAATCTTCCTGATGGCCCAGCTCGATGGCCTGAGCTACGTGGAGATCGCCCGGCGCCTGGCGGTGTCGGTGACCACGGTGAAGAAGCATGCGGTACGGGCCTTGACCCATTGCCTGCTGCTGGTCGGGGACTGAGCCGTGAGCCTGCCCCGTGACGTGCTCGAAGCCGCCGCCCGGTGGTATGTCGAGCTGCGCTGCGAGCCGAACGCGGCAACCCGTGCCGCACACCAGCGCTGGCTGGACAGCGATCCACGCAACCAGCAGGCCTGGGCCCGGCTCGACAAGTTGCAGGGCACCTTCGGCCAGGTTGCCCCGCAACTGACGCGCAGTGCCTTGGCCGGGGCCCGGGCCAAACGGCGCGAGGTGCTCAAGGTGCTGTCGATCCTGCTCGCCAGTGGCGGCGCCGGTACCCTGGCCTGGCGCGGCACGCCGGTGCAGGCCTTGCTTGCCGACCAGCGCACCGCTACCGGCGAGCGGCATGCCCTGCGCCTGCCCGACGGCAGCCGCTTGCAGCTCAATACCGCCAGCGCGGTGAACATCCGCTACAGCAACGAGCTGCGCCAACTCGACCTGGTCGAGGGCGAGATCCTCGTGGAAACCGCTCGCGATGCCCTGGCCCGGCCCTTTGTCGTGCACACCGCCGAGGGCAGCATCCGAGCCCTCGGCACGCGTTTCCTGGTCCGCCGCGATGCCGGGCTGAGCCAGGTCAGCGTCCTGGAGCATGCGGTGGAGGTGCGTTGTGCGACGGGCGCCCAGGTGCAGCGTGTCGAGGCCGGCCAGCGCCTGGCCTTCAGTGCCGAATCTCCCGGCCCATTGCGCGCGGCACTGCCCGGGGCGGATGCCTGGAGCCGCGACCTGCTGGTGGTCAGCGACTGGCGCCTGGGGGATTTCATCGCCGAACTGCAACGCTATCGCCCTGGCCACCTGGGCTGCGCCGATGCCGTTGGCGATCTGCGGATTTCCGGGGCCTTCCAGTTGGGCGACAGCGATATCGTGCTGGACAACCTGACCACCACCTTGCCGGTGCGCATCCGCCGCTTCAGCCGCTTCTGGGTGCGGGTCGAGGCGGCCTGAAGATTTTTTCACCCAGGGGGTTATCGATTGCGGAACTGCTTCGACTTGTAGGTAGAGGCGCCACAGAGACGCCATTCATCACTGCCACAGGGCGAAAGGAAACCGCATGTCCCGTTCCGTCATCACTCCCTTGAACACCCCGGTCCTGCGCCGGGCGATCCGCTGCGCACTGCTGGGTGCGGCCCTGGCCGCTCCCGCCGGGCTGCTGTTGGGCACTGCTCCGGCACTGGCGCAGGAGCAGGTCGAAATGAGCTTCGATATCGCCCCCGGTCCGCTGGACAGCGCGCTCAGCCAGTTCGCCGCCAACGCCGGGATCACCCTGTCATTCGACCCGGCCCATGCTCGTGGCCTGAAGTCGCCAGGGCTGCGCGGCCGCTACCCGGTCGATGCTGGGCTACGCCAGCTGCTGGCCGGCAGCCGCCTGACGGCGTTGCGCCAGGCCAACGGCAGCTATTCGTTGCTGCCGGCAGCCGGCGAGGGGGTGATGCAACTGGACGCCACCAGCATTACCGGCGCTGTTGCCGAATCGGCCTGGGGCCCGGTGGACGGCTATGTCGCCAGTCGCAGTGCCAGCGCCACCAAGACCGATACGCCGATCCTGGAAATCCCCCAGAGCATCAACGTGGTCACCGCCGAGCAGGTGCAGAACCAGGGCGCGCGCAACCTGACCCAGGCGCTGCGCTACACCCCGGGCCTGAACATCGGCGGCTTCACCGACCGCAACAGCATCGCCGACGAAATCACCAGCCGCGGTTTCGCCCCGACGCCGCTGTATTTCGATGGCGCCTACGTGCCCTACGCCGGCAGCCTCGGCGGCGCGCCGCAGATCGATCCCTACACCCTGGAACGCATCGAAGTGCTCAAGGGACCGTCCTCGGTGCTGTTCGGGCAGAACCAGCCGGGCGGGCTGATCAACATGGTGTCCAAGCGTCCGACCAGCGAAGCGCGCAACCAGGTCAGGCTCGGCGCCGGCAGCTACAACCGGGTCAACGGAGCCTTCGACAGCAGCGGGCCGCTGGATGAGCAGGGCGAGTTCGCCTATCGCCTGATCGGCCTGGCCAACAAGGGCAACGAGCAGGTCGACCACACCCATTCCGAACGCACGCTGCTGGCACCAAGCCTGAGCTGGACGCCGAACGAGGCGACCAGCCTGACCCTGCTGGCGCAGATCCAGCACGACGAGGGTGCGCCCGACTACCAGTCGTTGCCGCGGGTCGGCTCTCTCGACCGGGGCCCGAATGGTGAGCGTATCGATCGCAATTTCTACTCCGGCGACTCGCGCTACAACGACTATCGGCGCGACCAGTTGATCCTCGGCTACGAGTTGCGCCACGACTTCAACGACGATCTGACCCTGCGTTCCACCGCGCGCTATATCGATATTCGCGACCGCTATCGCGGCTTCTACCTGCGCAGCTTCGCCAGCGATGGCGCCGGCGGCACCGACTACACCCGGGCCAACCGGACCAAGCTCGACTGGCGCCAGCACAACATCGCCTGGACCCTGGACAACAACCTCGAATACACCTTCGCCACCGGCGCCTTGCAGCACACCGCCCTTGTGGGCGTCGACTACCGTCACTTCAGCCGCCGCTACGATGGCTACAACGCCAACAACGTGCTGCCGGTGGACCTGTACGGCAAGAACAACTACGACACTTCGAGCGTGGTGCCGACCCTGGATACCCGCTGGGACAACACCGTGCGCCAGACCGGGCTCTATGTGCAGGACCAGATTCGCCTCGACCAGTGGGTGCTGACCATCGGTGGCCGCCAGGACTGGGCCGAGCTGGACAACAAGGACCTGCTGGCGCACTCCATCGCCTCGCAGCGTGACAGCAAGTTCACCGGTCGCGTCGGCCTGACCTACCTCACCAGCTTTGGCCTGGCGCCCTATGTCAGTTACTCGCAGTCGTTCCTGCCCAGTGTCGGCACCGAAGCGCCGGAGCGCGGCGGCAAGGCGTTCGAGCCGACCGAGGGCGAGCAATACGAGTTGGGGGTGAAGTACCAGCCGTGGGAGAAGACCCTGCTGACGGCCTCGCTGTACCAGGTCAAGCAGAAGAACGTGCTGACCGGCGATACCGAGTACCCGCAGTACCAGGCCCAGGATGGCGAGGTGCGGTCGCGGGGCGTGGAACTTGAGTTGAAGACCAGCCTGGAGGCCTTCGACGTGCTCGCTGCGGCGGGTTACATCGACTCCATCTACACCGCCAGCACCTACGGCGACGAGGGCAACCGCAGCGAGGCGCAGGCACCGGTTTCGGCGAGCCTGTGGGTGGACTATCACGTCACGGCGGCCGGCCTGGATGGCCTCACCGTTGGCGGTGGTGCGCGCTACACCGGACGCAAGCCGGGAGATTCGTCGAACTCCTTCGACGTCCCGGCCTACACCGTGTACGACGCCACCCTGCGTTATGACCTGGGACGGCTGCAGCCGAGCCTGCGCGGTTTGCAGGCCAGCCTCAATGTGCAGAACCTGTTCGACCGCAAGTATGTGTCCGACTGCAACTACTCGTTCGGTTGCTACTACGGGCAGGAGCGGGTGGCTTCGGTGCAGATGAGCTACGACTGGTAAAGCGTTCTGCGTTGATGCCAATGGCTTCATCGCTGGCAAGCCAGCTCCCACAGGTTATGCGCCGAGCACAAGTACTGTGGCTGGCCCAAAATCCTGTGGGAGCCGGCTTGCCGGCGATGAGGCCATCAGTCATTCAGACCCCTTTGGTCGACGGCAGCAGGATGGTCAGGATCCCCAGCAACGGCAGGAACGAGCACAGGGTGTAGACCTCGGTGATGCCGTGGATGTCCGCCAGGTGCCCGAGCAGTGCCGCGCCGATGCCGCCGAAGCCGAACATCAGGCCGAAGAAGATCCCGGCGATCATGCCGACGTTGCCCGGTACCAGCTCCTGGGCATAGACCACGATGGCGGAGAACGCCGAGGCCATGATGAAGCCGATGATCACGCTGAGTACGCTGGTCCAGAACAGGTCGGTGTAGGGCAGCGCCAGGGTGAAGGGCGCAGCACCGAGGATCGAGAACCAGATCACTGCCTTGCGTCCGATGCGGTCACCGATCGGTCCGCCGAAGAAGGTGCCGGCTGCCACTGCGCCGAGGAACAGGAACAGATGCAACTGCGAGCTGGCCACCGACAGGTCGAACTTCTCGATCAGGTAGAAGGTGAAGTAGCTGGTGAAGCTGGTCATGTAGAAGTACTTGGAGAACACCAGCAGGGCGAGGATCACCAGGGCGAAGGTCACCCGGCGCCGCGACAGGCCGTGGGTGGCCTTGGTCCCGGCCTTGAGCTTGAACAGGCTCAGGTGGTTGCTGTACCAGCGGCTCAGCTTGTACAGGACGAACATCGAGAACAGCGCCACCAGGCCGAACCAGGCCGTGTGGGTTTGCCCGTAGGGAATGATGATCGCCGCCGCCAGCAGCGGGCCGAAGGCGGAGCCGGCGTTGCCGCCGACCTGGAAGGTCGACTGGGCCAGGCCGAAGCGGCCGCCCGAGGCCAGGCGGGCGATGCGCGAGGCTTCCGGGTGGAAGGTCGAGGAGCCGATGCCGACCAGCGCCGACGCCAGCAGGATGGCACCGAAGCTGCCGACGAAGGCCAGCATGATGATGCCGACCAGGGTGCAGATCGAGCCGACCGGCAGCAGCCATGGCTTGGGATGGCGGTCGGTGTGGTAGCCGACCCAGGGCTGCAGCAGCGAGGCGGTGAGCTGGAAGGTCAGGGTGATCAGGCCGATCTGGGTGAAGCTCAGGCCGTAGCTGGCCTTGAGGATCGGGTAGATCGACGGCAGCACGGCCTGGATCAGGTCATTGACCAGGTGGGCGAGGGCGCAGCCGGCGATGATCTGCATCACCAGCGGGCTGCCGGTGCTGGTGCTGGCTGTGGCTGAGACGGGTGGAGCGGTACTGGCTGTTGTAGTGGACATGCGGGACCTTCCGGAAATAACTCGACACACAAGGAGAAAGCGAGCTTATGCTAGGCGCCCCTCGGTCGCCTGTCTCGCGCGATTGGGACAATGGCTGTCGAGAAACGGGCAAGATGATCAGACCACTGGAAGAATTCGTTCGCGATATCGACCGCGGCGACTGGCGCGTTATCAGCAGCGCCACCGACTACCCGGAAAACTGGCACATCCAGCCGCATTCCCACGAGAAGCATCAACTGATCTACGCCATCGAAGGGGTGATGGTGGTGCACTCGGCCGAGGAGCAGTGGACCGTGCCGCCCAGCCGTGGCATCTGGATGCCGCGCGGGCAGGAGCATTCGATCCGCTGTGTCGGCCCGGTGAAGATGCGCAGCGTGTTCATCCAGCCCGACGATCAACTGCACCTGCCCCGGCAGACCTGCGCGGTGAGCATCTCCAGCCTGCTCAGCGAACTGATCAAGGTCTCGGTGGAGATCCGCCATCCCTGCGCTCCGGACTCCCGCGAGGCGCGGGTCCTGCGGCTGATCCTCGACGAGCTGGAAATCCTCCCGACCTTGCCATTGAACCTGCCGCAACCGCAGGAACCACGTCTGCACAGGCTCTGCGCGGCGTTGCAGGACAACCCCGGCGATAACTCGACCCTGGCGGACTGGAGTGCGCGTCTGGGGCTGGATGAAAAGACCATCCAGCGCCTGTTCCAGCGCCACACCGGGATGACCTTCGGCCAATGGCGCCAGCAGGCGCGCTTGCTGGCGGCGCTGGAGCGGATTGCCCTGGGCGAGAAGATCATCGAGGTGGCGGGGGCGCTGGGGTACGACAGCCCGAGTGCGTTCAGTGCGATGTTCCGGAAGCATTTCGGGCGCACGCCGAGCCGGTTCTTCAACTAGCAGTGGGGACCAATCGCTGCCCGGGTATCTACACATCTCTCTCAGGTACAACACGGACCTTGTGGGAGCCGGCATTGCCGGCGATGAGGCCATCAGATTCGACATATTCCCTGCTGGTCTGTGTTGTTCTTACCGGCCCCATCGCTGGCAAGGCCAGCTCCCACAAGTTTCTGTGTCGGGCCTAGATCCCGTGGTCGACCGGAACCTGTGGGAGCCGGCTTGCCGGCGATAGGGCCAATGGCTGCGGCACCTCCTTCGGATCAGTAGGCGTAGCGCAAGGTCGTCATGAAATTACGCGGTGCCCCGTACAAGCCGGCCGCCGTGGTAGTCAGGTATTCCTTGTCGAACAGGTTGTTGACGTTGACCGTGGCCGACAGCGACGGGGTGATCTGGTAGCGCGCCATCAGGTTGGCGATGGCGTAGCTGCTCTGGGTGGTGGCGTAGCTCAGGGCGTAGCCGGTTTCGCTCTGCCAGTTGACCCCGCCACCCACGGTCAGCTTGTCCAGCTCGCCAGGCAGGCGGTAGCTGGTGAACAGCTTGACGCTGTTGCGCGGGATCTCGGTGACGATGCGCTTGTCATCCGAGTTGAAACTGACGTTGTAGGAGTAGCCGCCGGTGACCTGCCAGCCTTCGCTGATCTCGCCATTGACCTCCAGTTCCACGCCTTCGCTGGTAGTGCCGCTTTCCGCCTTGTAGGCCTGGAAACCGTTGGGTTGCAGCAGGCCGCCGTCGGCCACGGCGAGGTTGTCCTGTTCGACGCGGAACAGCGCCAGGCTGGTGTTCAGGCGGTCGTCGAGGAAGCCGGCCTTGATCCCCACCTCATAACCAGTGCCTTCCTGCGGATCCAGCGGGGTGCCGTTGACGTCGCGGATATTGGCGTTCTGCGGGTTGAAGATCTGCGTGTAGCTGGCGTACGCGGTCCAGGTGTCGTCGAGGTCGTAGACCAGGCCGGCATAGGGGATGACGATGCCGGTCTCGGTGCGCTCGGTCCTGGTCACCGCGCCGGTGCTGTACAGCCGGCTCTTGCTGTCGCGGTTCCAGTCCACCACCCGCGCGCCGAGGATCAGGCTGGCGGCATCGGTCAGGTGCCAGCGCGAGGTCAGGTAGGCGGCGTACTGGGTCTCGGTCAGGTCGCTGTCGCCGAGTTTTTTGAACACCGGCTTCGGTGTGTGCCCGTCCCAGGCGAAGATGTTGTCGATGGTCCCGGCATAACCCGAGCTCGCCCGCTGCCAGCCGCCGTAGTTGGCGGTGCCGCGCTCCTCGATGCGCGACAGGGTGACGCCGCCGATCAATTCGTGCTCGCGGCCGAACAGGTCGAAGCCGCCGGTGAGGTAGGCGTCGATGTTGTCCTGGGTCGGCGCGGCCTGCCAGCGGGTCGGCATGATGAAGGCGCCGCTGCCGTCGGCCATGTCGATTTCGCCGTCCATGTAGGCGACCACCGTGTCGTAGTCGTTGCGCGCGTGGCTGTATTCCAGCTTGCCGCTCCAGCCATTGGCGAAGTGGTGTTCCAGCGAGGTGAACAGGGTGCTTTGCTGGCGATCGTAGTAGGACCAGTCCGGCGAGGTATTGAACGAGCGCTTGATGTCGGTACGCCCGCCATCGGTGGTGAACAGCGGGAAGCCGGTGCGCATCGGCGCGTTGCTGTGGGTCACCTGGTGGCTGAAGCCGGCGGTGAACAGGGTGTCCTCGTCCAGGTCGATTTCGCCGATGCCGTAGAGGGTGGTCAGTTCCTGGCTGAAGCGGTCGATCCAGGCATGCTGGTTCTTCTGCTCGGCGACGAAGCGTCCGCGCACGTTGCCGGCGTCGTTCAGCGCGCCGCCGACGTCCAGGCTCAGGCCATAGCGATCCCAACTGCCGGCTTCGGCGCTGATCAGCACCTGTGGTTCGACGGTCGGCCGCTTGCGGATCAGGTTGATGGTCGCCGACGGGTTGCCCAGGCCGCTGATCAGGCCGGTGGCACCACGGACCACTTCGACGCGGTCATACATCGCGGTGTTCTGCGTGTAGTTGTCCATGTTCGCCGAGGTCGGCACGCCGTCGATCTCGAAGTTGCGGATGGCGAAGCCGCGGGACATGTAGGCGGTGCTGTCGGCGCCGAGGCTTTCGCGGATCACGGTGATGCCGGTGGTGGCGTCGAGGGCGTCGGTGAGGTTGTCGAGTTTCTGGTCTTCCAGGCGCTGGCGGGTGAGCACCGTGATCGACTGCGGGGTTTCCTTGAGCGACAGGTTGAGCCGCGTCGAGCTGCTCGACGACTCGGTGGTGTAGGAGCCGGAGCCTTCGGTGGTGGAGCCCGGCGCCTTGCCGGAAATGCTCAGGGCGCCGAGCTCGATGGTGGAATCGCCGCTTGCGGTGCGGGGCATCAGCAGGTAGCTGCCGTTGCCGTCGCGACGGGCTTGCAGGCCGCTGCCTTCGAGCAGGCGGGCGAGGCCGTCTTCCACCGAATAGTCACCGTGCAGGCCGGGGGACGACAGGCCCTGGACCTGCTCGCTGGGGAAGGCGAAGGTCACCCCGGCACGGGCGGCGAACTGGCTGAGTGCAACGCCGAGCGGGCCGGGGGCGATCTCGAAGCGTGCTACCTGGGTCTGCGCCATGGCCACGCCGGGCACGACCATCACGGGGCTGGCCAGTGCCCCCAGCAGGGCCAGATGGACAGCGCGGGCCAGGGGTGTCGCGGCGTGCTTGGCAAAACGGGACATGCGGATTTCCTTCGGTTGGCGTGGCAGAAGTGCGGCAGTTGTCGCCGCTTCAGTGCATGGCCGAACGAGAATGAAAATCGGCAACCCTTGAGACGAAAGTTTTTTCACGCCGCATCGAGACGCACCCAGTAGCGGGTCAGATAGCGAACGCGGATGGGCAGGGAGCTGGCCAGGTAGCCGAGGACGGCGTCGCTGTCGTCGAGGCGGAAGGCACCGGTGACCTTGAGCCCGGCCAATTCGTTGGCACAGCCCAGGTAGCCCGGGCGGTAGCGGCCCAGTTCGTGGAGCAGGCGCGGTAGCGGCCAGTCCACGGCCATCAGCATGCCGCGGGTCCAGGCGTCGCTGGCGTCGGCCAGGGGCGTGATGTCCTGCAGATGCTGGCTGTCGAAGGCCGCTTGCTGTCCGGCCTCGATGCGCTGGACCCGCTCAGGCGCGCTGCCGGGGCGTATCTCCACGGCATGCTCGAACACCCGCACTTCGCTGCGCCCGTCATGGCTGTAGACGCTGAAGCGGGTGCCAAGGGCGCGCACGCTGCCTTGCGGCGTGTGCACCAGCAGCGGTCGATTGGCCGGGTCCTTGGCGGTTTGCAGCAGCAGTTCGCCGCGATGCAGGCGGATCTCGCGCAGTTCACTGTCGTAGTGCACATCCGCTGCGCTGTCGGTGTTGAGGATCAACTGGCTGCCATCGGCCAGTTGCAGCTCGCGACGTTCGCCCTTGGCCGTACGGTACTCGGCCAGGCGCGACGACAGCGGTTCCACCGCCAGCAGGCTGGCGCCGCCGGCACTGGCCATCAGCAACAGGCCGAGGACCTTGTTCACCGCACGCCGGCGCGCCCGCACATCGGCCAGGGTCGGCAGGGCCAGGTCCGGCGAGAGCAGGGACAGGCGCTGTTGCAGGTGCTCGACCTGGGTCCAGGCCTCGGCATGTCGCACATCTTCGGCCAGCCAGTTGCGCCAGGCCTTGCGCTCCTGTTCGCAGCCCGGCGCGGCACTGAGGTTGACGTACCAGGTGGCGGCGGCTTGCAGCACTTCGCGATCGAGCATGGCGTCAGCCCTGGGCCAGCAGCAGGCATTGGGTGATGGCGCGGACCATGTGCTTCTTCACCGTGGTCACCGACACCCCCAGGCGTTCGCCCACCGCGACATAGCTCAGGCCCTCCAGTTGCACGGCGAGGAAGATGGTGCGGGTGCGTTCGCCGAGCTCGTCGAGCATGACGTCGACGGCGGTCAGGGTCTCGATGATCAGCAGGCGGGTTTCCGGGGAGATATCCGTGGCTTCCGGGCGCAGGGCCAGGGCGTCGAGATAGGCCTGTTCGATGGCGCGACGGCGGAAGCGGTCGATCATCAGCGCCCGGGCGATGGCGCTGAGGTAGGTGCGCGGCTCGCGGATCGCCTCGACATTGCGCGCGCTGAGCACCCTGACGAAGGTGTCCTGGGCCAGGTCCGCGGCATCGCTGGAATTGCCCAGGCGTGTGCGCAGCCAGGTGTTCAGCCAACCGTTGTGCTGCTGGTAGAGGTGGTGCAGGGCGGAGGAGTCGGACATGGCAGGGAAAGGTATTGAGAATTATTCGCTGCATTGTTGGTGAAACGGGTGGGGATAACAAGTCGGCATGAGGAGCTGTTCACCCGCAAAGAACAGATCCAGGAGCAACGCGGACCCTGTGGGAGCTGGCTTGCCAGCGATAGCTGTGGTGAATTCACCGACGTCATCGCTGGCAAGCCAGCTCCCACAGGGGGCGCGTCGCTATCTGAAATTGTGGAGATACCCATGCAGCCATAGGGCAGTCAGCAGCGAAACCCTAGTGTGGCCAGGCCTCCACCAGAAAATCCCGCACCGCCTTGATCCGCGCACTTTCCCGCAGCGAGCGGTGGGTGCACAGCCACACTTCGCGGGTCAGTCCGGGCATGTCCATGACCAGTTCCAGGGTGGGCGTGAGCCGGGCCGTGCGCTTTTCGACGATGCCCAGGCCGGCACCGGCGATCACCCCGTCGTAGATGCCCAGGGTCTGGTTGCAGCGCAGCCATGGCGGCGGGGCGCCGTCCAGGCCTTGCCACCAGGTTTCCAGGTCCTGGTCCAGGCGCGACTCTTCCAGCCCGACGAAATCCAGGCGCGCCCAGTCCCGTGCGGCCACGGCCGGGCGGTGCTGGTCGAGGTAGCGGTTGGCGCCGTACAGGGCGAACTCGATTTCACCGAGGGGTTCGGCGATCAGGTCCCTGGTTTCCGGCTCGGCATAGCGCAGCGACAGGTCGGCTTCGCGGCGGGCCAGGTTGACCGGGTGCGGGGTGGTCAGCACCTCCATGTCCAGCAGCGGATGGCGCGGGCGGATCGGCGCCAGCAAGGCGATGACCAGGAACGACAGCCATTCATCGGCATTGACCCGCACCGTGCCTTCGACGCTTTCCGGCGAGTCGGCCTCGCGCAGGATCTCGTTGGCCGCGCCTTCCATCTGCTCGGCGAAACCGGCGATGCGCTGGCCGAAGGCGGTGGGCAGACAGCCGGTGGAGCTGCGTTCGAGCAGTTGCCCGCCGAGTTGCTCCTCCAGCGCATCGAGGCGCCGCGACAGGGTGGCGGTACTCAGGCGCAGGCGCTGGGCCGCGCGTTTCAGATTGCCGGTCCGGACCACGGCCAGCAGCACATGCAGGTTGTCCCATTCCAGGCGTTTCATATTTGCAACCAGTGCTTGGGATATTGGCTGTTGAGGTACGGAAATGTAGGTCATAAGCTGGCCGGGTTCAACGTTTCCAGGAGTGGCTGACATGACCACCGACAAGACCCTGACTACCCGAATCGTCCATGCGCTGGGCTTCGAATTCTTCGCACTGCTGCTGTGCGCACCGACCATCGCCCTGCTGATGGACAAACCCTTGATGAGTGCCGGGCTGCTGACCCTGGCCATCTCGGTCACCGCTACGCTGTGGAACATGCTCTACAACGTCATGTTCGATCGCCTGCAGGCGCGCCTGGGCTTCCAGCGCACGCCGCTGGTGCGTATCGCCCATGCCCTCGGCTTCGAGGGCGGGCTGATCCTGGCGGTAGTGCCGGCGGCGGCCTGGTGGTTGTCGATCAGCCTGGTGGAAGCCTTCCTCATGGAGGTGGGGCTGCTGGTGTTCCTGCTGCCCTACACCTACCTGTACAACCTGGGCTTCGACAGGCTGCTGGAGCGGCGTCAGCGCCTCACTGTGGCGTTGAAGCCCTGAGCCTTAGCGCTCTTGCAGATGATGGGCGAGTCGCCATGTCACAGCAGCGCCTCGGTTAGGCTGCGCGACCGGCCATCATCCAGGTACCCGGCCCTCGAATTGATCTGTTTGATCAGCTCGAGTGGGTTCAGGGGGATCTTCAGGAAGCATTTCGGGCACTCCCGGCCGGCTTTTCACCTGGCGCGATTTTTTCGTAACTGTCCTTTTGCCATCATTGCGAACTCTTTAGAATCCATACGCGTTCTCCGCTGGTGGAGGCGCATTCGAATGATCAAGGAAGCTGTTATGCATGTAGGAAAAGCGCTGGGCCTGTCGTTGGCACTTACACTGAGCGGTTGCGCCAGCTTCACTTCGGACCAGGTAGCACCGGTGAGCATGCCGTCGATGGCCAGCTACACCAACAAACCGAACGTTTATGTGGATTTTGACTTCTATCAGGGTGAACCGCAGCAGGCCTCTGCCGTGGAAATGCCTGGAGCCCGTGACTCATTGCGTCCGGCACTGCAGAAGACCCTCAATGATTCGGGCCTGTTCGGTCGTATTACCCTTGACGAGTTCCAGAAGCAGCCGGGCGACTACACCTTGCGCTTGAAGGTCTATAACCACGGTGCCAACGGTGGCCAACTGGTGATGGCTGCCATTAGCGGTTTCAGCTTTGGCGTGATTCCGGCTATGGCTACCGACCAATACACCATGACCCTGGAGGCGCTGGATCAGCAGGGTGCTTCGCTGCACAACATCAGCAACCACGACGAGGTCAACACCTGGATCGGCCTGATCTTCATTCCGCTGATGGTCAAGACCCCGACTGCTGCGGTCAATGACACCTTCACCCGTCAGGTCAATGCCCTGCTCAAGCAGATGGTGGAGAGCCAGCAGTTGAAATACTCGGCGCTGGAGTTGCGCACACCACGGGCTTGAATGGAGAAAGAGCCGCTGATACGGCTCTTTCTCTGTGCGTCACTTCATCGCCTGGATGAACAGCGGATCGCTGTACAGCGACTTCAGAAGGTCCTGGACCATCGGGTTGTAGGAGTTGGCGGCGGCAGGGATGGCAACGGCGCCGACGAAGTGACTCTCCCAGGTACGAGTCACGGATTTTGTCTGGTCGTAGATCACCTGGTCGCTGTTGCGCAGGGTAAAGCGTGCCTGCAACTCGCCCTGGCCGGTGCTCGAACCTGCGGTCAGATCGCTCTTGAGCACCAGCACGTCCAGATGGCGCTGCGATTTGGCATCGAGCAGGCCGGCGCGACCCAGCTCATCGTTGATCGCTTCCTGGATGTGCAGGGGGATGCTGCCGCTGGGCGAACGGATCGGGTTGTTCCGCACGGTCAGCGCCTGCTGTTCCTTGCCGGCCTTGACCTCGGCGCGGTCCACTGCCTGCAACGGCGCATGCTCCTTGAGTTGCTGGACGTTGGCGTAGCTCGGCTCGTAGCGAGCCATGTTTACACCGCAGCCTTGCAGGACGAGTATCAATGGAATGAGCAGAAGGGATTTTTTCATGGTGCTTCCTGGCATTTGAATGAGGCGGCGGATTATCTGGTGATGGCCGTTGGCCATCAAGTGTTTGATCCAGCTTTATCCACGGCCGATGACCCAGCCGGAAATTTGCAGATCAGAGGGATTGCAGGAACAGCAATAGCGCATCGCGATCCCCCCGGGGCATTCCTGCGAACCGCTCCCGCGCCGCTTGTGCTTCCCCTCCATGCCAAAGCACAGCCTCGCTCAGGCTGCGCGCCCGTCCATCATGCAGATAGCCAGCCCCCGGATTGATTTGCTCGATCAGCCCGACGCCCCATAACGTCGGCGTGCGCCATTCCCGTTCGTTGGCGAGAAAGTCCTCGCGCCCGTCGGCCAGCCCGTCGCCCATATCGTGCAGCAACAGATCGGTATAAGGCTCAATCACCCGCGTTCCGGCCTTGAGCTGCGGCCGATGGCAAACAGCGCAACCGGCTTTGGCAAACAGGCGCTCCCCGGCCTGCACCTTGTCCCGCTCGCGGCGTGGCGGAGGCGCCAGGTTCACCAGGTAGAAATACAGCTCGCTCAACTGCATCGCGTCCACCTCCGGCTCGCCGCCCTTCAGGGCCAACTGGCAATCCCGTTGCTGTGGTGCGCAGTTTTCCCTGGGGTACAGCGGCGAGGTGATACCGAGGTCGCCGTGCAGGGCACTGGCGATCTGTTGCAGCAGGTCCGGCTGATTGGCCTTGAGCCCGAAACGCCCGGGCTCCAGGCGTTGGCGCTGGACACTCCAGACCTGGTTGACCCGCCCACGCACGCCATCCGCCTTGGGCTCGTCGGCCATGCGTTGCAGTTCCTCGGCACTGACCTGTTCCAGCAAGCCCAGGCCGAACACCGGGTTGCCGACCCGTGCCGAGGTACGGATATCGCCGAGCGGCCCATAACCCAGCTCGCTGAACTGCAAGTGCGGCTGACGCAGGCTGACCACCTCGCCATCGGCCAGTTGCACAGGCCTTTCCTCCCAGCGGATCCGCGCCTGACCTTCGCCACGCACGCCGGGAATACCCAGTTCGTTGAGCTGGTCGCCATAGGCCGGATGGGGCCTGGGGCCGCCATGGGCATCCGTGCCCGGCAAGGACAGGCGCACCAGCATGGTCCGCATCGGCGTCGTTTCGTCCGCCGGTGCCTGGCCGCGACCATTCTTCGGGTGGCAGGCGATGCAGGTGAGACGGTTGTACAACGGGCCGAGCCCGTCCACCGCTTCATCCCGCGACGGCGCGATTACCCAGGCCTGGCGGAACAGCCCGCGGCCCTTGAAGAAACGCTCGCGCTGCATCTCGTCGTCCAGACCTGGCAGCGGCTGGGCGAAGGCTTCGCGGTCGGCCCGGGCGCCAGCGGCAAAGCCCGCCAGTGCGCCAAGCAACAGCAGCGCAGCGATGCGCCTCATAGCCCCATCTCGTCCAGCAGGCGCGCGGCTTCGGCATGGCGGGTGGCGCTGTAGAACTGCCAGCTGATTTCGCGCTGGCCGAGCACGTCCTGGTCACTGGCCGGCTGATGCTCCATGCCGCTGTCCTGGCGTGCGCCGAACAGGGTCAGCAGATCCGCCGAAGCGGCCTGTCCGGCACTGATCGGCGGCACCACCAGGTAGGCGCGCACTGCCTGCAGGTCGCGGCCCATGGCTTCCCCGGCATGCACCCGCGCCCACAGCCCGGCCAGGCGCTCATGGGGTTGCCCGAGCCATTGCACGAACAGCGAAGTGACCAGCGCCAGGCGCTCGCGCGAGGCCTCCTTGTAGCGGTAGGCGCCTGCCTTGGCCGCCACGAACGGGTCGTGGTAACCCGCCGGCAATGCGGCGTAGACAGCAGGGCGCACCGGCAGCTTGCGGATGTCCGGGTCGGCCAGCAGCTTCTGCCCGGCATCGGACAGCACGAAGCGCACGAAGGCCCGCGCGCCGTCCACCTGGCGGGCGCTGCGGGTGATCGCGATATGCGCCGGGTTCAACCCGCCATGGGCCGGATAGACGAAGCCCACCGGCTGGCCGTTGCTCACCGCCGAGGCGACGAAGAAGTCGATGGACAGGCCCACTGCCGCGCGCCCGCTGGCCACCTCGTCGCTGACCAGGGTGCCGCCGCGGCTGACCAGCCGCGACTGCCCGGCGATCTCGCTCCACAGCGCCCAGCCGCGCTCCCAGCCATAGGCCTGGAGCACGATGTCGAGCAGCACCGGGGCGAAGCCGACCCGGCCCGGATCGGGCAGGGCGATGCGTCCGCTCAGGCGCGGGTCGAGCAGGTCGGTCCAGTCCTTCGGCGCGTCCAACCCAAGGTCCTTCAGCTCCTCGGGATTGGTGGCGAAGCCGTAGCCAGCCAGTTCCGTGGCTTGGTAGCGCGCCTGCTCGTCGCGCAGGGCGGTAGCGCCGATGCGCGGCGGCAGGCCGGCCAGGTCGACCCCCAATGGCTGCCAGCCGCCATCCTTGGCCAGCCGGGCGAAATTGCCCGGCGACGGTGCCCAGTACACATCGACCCCGCCCTGGTCCGCCTGGCGCAGGAAGGGCAGGGCATCGAAGCCCTGGCGCCAGAGGATCTGCAGGCGGTAGTCGGGGTTGGCCTGTTCGAAGGCTTCCTCGAAGCGGCTCATCATCTCCTCGGGGTAGCTGGTCAGCACCACCACCGGTTCGGCCGCGAGCAGGCTCGCCGGGCTCAATGCCAGGGCGAGCAGCCATGCCTTACAGCGGAACATTGAACTGCACGAAGTAGTTGCGGCCGATTTCCGGGTAGCCCTCGCTGTACTCGTAGAGGCGGTCGAACAGGTTGCGCACCCCGGCCTCCACCAGCACGTCGTTGCTGAAGCGGTAGCCGGACTTGAAGTTGTACACCGCGTAGCCGCCGGACATCTGCGAGCCATCGGAGACGTTGTAGCGCTTGGACGCGGCTTCGGCGCTGCCGGTCAGGCGCCAGGCATCGTGGTTCCAGGTGGCCGAGGCGAACAGGTTGTGGCGCGGCGTGTCGATCGGGTGCAGCTCGGGATTGCTGCGGTTCTCGCGGTCGAGGAAGGTGTAGCTGGCGCCCAGCTCCCAGTCGCCGAGATCACCCTTCAGGCCCAGTTCGAAGCCTTGGTTACGCGCCTTGGCGATGTTCTGGTACTGGCCGCAGGGCGCTGCGCAGTTGAGTTGCGCCGGCACCGTGACCTGCTGGATCGAGTCTTCGATATTGGCCACGAACAGCGCCGCGTCGAGGTTCCACTGCGGGGTCAGCGCACCGCTGTAGCCCAGCTCGTAATGGGTGGCCCGTTCCGACTTCAGGTCGGGGCTGGGGATCACCGTGCCGAAGCGGGTCGAGTAGCGGTCCTTGATCGTGGCGAAGCGGCTCTTGCGCGACACGGTCAGGCGCACCTGGCCGTTGTGGTCGATGTCCAGCAACGGCCCGGTATTCATGAACAGGCCGAGCTGGCTGTTGACCGCGTCGTCGCTGCCGGTGGGCTCGTCGTACAGGGTCTTGCGCGTCGGCGAGGTGCTGTTGGTGCCGTAGTTCTCGGCGTCCAGGCTCTTGCGGTAGTTGTAGGAGACGCCGCCGACGATGCTGAAGATCTCGTTCAGGCGCAGGGTGTCTTCCAGGGCGATGGATTGGGTCTGGTCGCGGAAGTGGGTCTGCGGGTCGCTACCGTCGCGGGAGCGGTGCACGTCTTCCTTGAAGTGATAGGCCACGCCCAGGCGGTTGCCCTCGGTCAGGGCCAGGTCGCCTTCGATGGAGAAGCCGGTGGATTCGTCGTCGTACTTGCTCGGGAAGCCGGACTGCAGTGTGCCGGGGATGCCGTTGTTGTAGTTGAAGCTTTCCAGCGAGTTCTTGAAGGTGTCGTGGTACACCCGGGACTTCAGGCCGTGCTCGCCGAAGCGGGTGTTGGTGGCGATGAACAGGCTGGTCTTGTCCCATTGCGGCCATTCCCACCAGCGCTTGCGCTGGCCGGTGGCGGGCAGGTCGCCGGCGTAGGGCGGCTGGCCCTTGCGGCCTTGTTGCTGGACGTAGCCGACCACGTATTCGTCGGTGGCGTTGGGAGTGAAGCCGAGCTTGAAGCTGAACTTGCCATCGCGCTTGTTGCTGTTTTCGCGGCGGCCTTCGCCTTGCTGGTTGTTGGTCGGTTCGAAGTCGTCCGGCAGCATCGTGTAGTCGTAGTCGACATAGGACACGCCGCCCTGCATCCACCAGTTGCCCTGATTCGAGCCGACGTTGGCGTAGCTGCGGTAGGCGTTGACGTTGCCATGATCGGTCAGCTCCAGGCCGCCGCCCACTTCGCCCTCGAAGGTTTCGGTAGGGCGTCGGGTCACCAGGTTGATCGCCCCACCCAGGGTGTTCGGTCCGTACAGCAGCGAGGCAAAGCCCTTGGCCACTTCGATGCGCGACAGGTCGTAGGTGGTAAAGCGGCCGAGGTCGATATTGCCGTCGTAGGGCACATAGGTCGGGATGCCGTCGATATACACCGGCACCTGCAGGCGGTCGAAGCCGCGCACGTAGACCACCTGTTCGGCACGGCCGCCGATATAGCTCTGGTTGACGCCGGGGGCCAGGGCCAGGGCGCGGTCGACGGTTTCGCGGTCGTGCAGGCGGATATCCTGCAACTCGACCACGGTGCTGCCGGTGGCGAGCTTGTCGTCCTGCGGGGCGGCGATCTGGATCTCGCCGAGGCTGAAGGGCTTGCTCTGCTCGGCGGCGAGAGCGGACTGGGCACTGATGGCGGCAAGGGCCGCGACCAGGGCGCGAGGGGCGAAGGACTGCATGACTGCTCCATGTTGGTGGGGCTGGTCGTTGCGGGCATGCCATTGCCGGAGGGTGTTCCTGGGGACCTCATCGCTGGCAAGCCAGCTCCCACAGTGTTCATCGACCCTGTGGGAGCTGGCTTGCCAGCGATGACGGAGTAACAGGCGACACATCCTGAATTGCCGTGCACCGAAAACTGATCCAACCCGCTTCGTTATATATTTTTATATACATCGACATCCGCAACGACAGCTCGGGCTTTCCTCCCCGAAAACTACGAGCCATATGGAAAATCCAGCGGAATGTTGACCCGGGGGACAACCGGGTCGCGGCGAATACTAGCGTTGCCAGGTGCTTGCTGACAACGCTGTATATCAAAATACACAACGATGCTGTCGTGATGCCATTCGACGACAGTCGTGATCAGGCAGCCTGGAACTCAGATACGCCCGGCGCTCACCCCGCCATCCACCGGCAGCAGTGCCCCGGTGATCCACGCCGCCTGTTCCGAGGCCAGGAACAGGATCGCCTGGGCCACATCTGCCGGCTGGCCGTTGCGTCCCAGCGGGTGGAAGGCGTTGAAGGTCGGCAGCACTTCCTTGACCTGCTCGGCACTCATGAAGGTGCCGTATACCGGGGTTTCCACCACGGCCGGGGCCACGGTGTTGATGCGAATGTTCGACGCCGCCAGTTCGATTGCCAGGTTGCGGGTCAGCGCATGCACCCCGGCATTTGCTGCCGAATAAGCCGCCGACGGCGTCGCGCCGATGGCCTGGGTCGCCCACAGCGAGCCGGTCTGCACGATCACCCCGCCGCCGCGCTGGAGCATGGCCTTGGCCGCTGCCTGGGCCATGAAGAACTTGCCCTTGAGGATGATGTCGAGGAAGCCGTCGTACTCCGTCGGCGTCACTTCAAGAAAGGGCTTGGGATTGAACACCCCGGCGTTGTTGACCAGGATATCGACCCCGCCGAATGCGTTCTGCGCCACGGCGACCAATGCCTCGGCCGTGGCCGGATCGGCGATATCGCCAGCGAGGATGCGCACCTGCTGCCCGCTGGCGTCGATGCGCAGCGCGGCTTCCTGCAGTTTCTGTTCGTTGCGCCCGCCGATCACCACCTTGGCGCCGGCTGCCACCAGGCGCCGGGTGACCTCTTCGCCGATGCCCGAACCGCCACCGGTGACGATGGCTACCTTGTTAGAAAAACTTTGCATGATGAACACTCCGCGGACTCGTAATGGGATCAACAGGAAACAGCTTGCCGCTCGTTGAAAACCTGCTAGCTTTCGCAGGGCTCCGAACGGTTTCGGGCTCCATTGTTGTCCTGTGCGGGTCTGTCAACAACGCAGGTTATGTTCACTAGCGAGAAAGAAAAACTTTCCATGTCACTGGCCTATCTCAACGCCCTGCGCGCCTTCGAAGCGGCGGCGCGGCACCAGAGTTTCTCCGCCGCGGCGGCGGAGCTGAACGTCACCCCGGCGGCGGTCGGGCAGCAGGTGCGCAGCCTCGAAGCCTGGCTGGGCATTCCGTTGTTCACTCGCGCAGGCAGCGGTACGGCGCGGCTGATGTTGACCGATACCGCCCGAGCCGCGCTGCCGGATATCCAGGCCGGCTTCGACCGCCTCAGTGTCGGCCTGGCGCGGCTCAAGGATGCTGGCGTGCATGCCGGGCTGCGGGTCAGCGTCAGCCCGGCGTTTGCCTCGAAATGGCTGCTGCCGCGCATCGAGCGTTTCCAGCAGGCCCACCCGCGTCTTGATGTGCTGCTCGACACCAACCTGCGCACGGTCGACTTCCAGGCCGAGCGCATCGATATCGGCGTGCGCTACGGCGCCGGCAACTGGCCGGGGCTGACGGCGCTGCACCTGATGGACGAAACCCTGTTCCCGGTCTGTGCGCCGGACTACCCGCTGCTGAAAAAAGGTCGCCTGCCCGAAGCGGCATTGGAGCGCTGCACCCTGATCCACGACCAGTCCATGGCGGGCGACCCGGACTACCCGACCTGGCGCATGTGGATGGACGCGTCCGGCTTCACCGCCATCGACACCGAGCGCGGCCTGCGCATCAACAACTCGGCGGCGGTATTGCAGGCGGCCATGGACGGCCAGGGTTTGGCGCTGGCGCGCAGCGTGATGGTCAAGGACGACCTTGACGCGGGGCGGCTGATCCGGCCGTTTGCCGACAAGGGCGTGGATTGCCCGCTGACCCAGGCGTACTACGTGGTCTACCGGCCGGAGTGCGGGGAGCTGGGCAAGGTGCAGGCGTTTCGCGATTGGTTGTTGGGCGAGGCTGCTCGGTAGTCCTCTTGCGCAGCCTCGCCAGTGCCACCAGCGCCGTTGCCGAGGCCAGGCCACTGATCCACCAGGTGGCCTGCCAGCCGCCAGCCAGGGCGCTGGCCTTGGCCATCAGCGGCGGCAGCAGGCACATGCCGAGCGAGGTCATCTGTTGCACCTGGCCCACGGTCGAGGCAATCAGTCCTTCATCGGGCGCCGACCTCACCGCCAGGAGGAACAGGCAGCCCGGCAGCAACCCGCCAAAGGCCGAGAACAGCAGGATCGCCAGGTACTGCTGCGATGGCGAGGCGGCGAGCAGCGGGGAGAAGGCGGCGAAGGCCATCAGGGTCATGCCGGCGTAGCCGGTCACCAGCAACGGGCCCAGTCGTCCGCCACGGTGCAGCACGGCTGCGGCGGCGAGGCTGCCGAGGATATTGGCCAGGGCGATCAGGGCGCTGAGGCTGCCCGAGAGTATCGGCGTTGCATGTTGGCCGGCGAACAGGCTCGGCGCAAAGCCCACCACGGCCAGCCATTGGCCGGCGTACAGGGCGAATGCCAGCCCCACCAGCAAGGCATCGATGCTGATGACCAGGCGCCGGGCCTCCCGGCGTGGAGCGGTCTGTTCCCGGGGCAGTCCCCTGGCCAGCAGCACGATCGCCAGCGCCGAAGCGCCTGCCGGCACCAGCCACCAGCAACGCCAGCCGCAGGCGTCGATGACCATGGGCCCGATGAAGAATGCCAGCGCGGTGCCGAGCGCCACGTAGCAACCCCACAAGCCCATATGCAGCGGCAAGCGCTCGGCCGCTACGGTCCGGCGCAGCAGCCCCGGTGTGGGCAGCACCACCATCAGCAGGCCGACGCCTTCTGCACCGCGCAACAGCAGCATCGCCCCGGCACTGCCGGCGAAAGCCCCGGCCAGGCTGGCCAGCAGCAGAATGAACTGGCCGCACAGCAGGCTGCGCCGGGCGCCGAGGCGGTCGCAGTACAGGCCGACCAACAGGCCGATGGTCATACCGGCGAACTGCATCAGCGACAGCAGGAAACCGGCCTGGACCAGGGAAATCTGCAGGTCGCCGCGCAACGCCTCGATTGCCGGCGGCACTTTGCCCAGGTGGCTGGCGGCGATCACGCCGGAGAGGATGACGATGGCCGCGGCGGGGGAGAGGGAGCGCATCATGAAGGGCTGTCCGCAGGTGGCTGGAATGGCCCGGACAGTGTCGCTGCGCCGCCTGAAAAGATCCGATCATGTTTTTCATGGCCGGGTTTAAACTGAAATCCTCAGTTCATCAGGTGTCACTTCATGGATCAGGCAATTCATCTGGACAATCTCGACCGCCGTATCCTCCGCGCCTTGCAGTCCGACGCGACCTTGAGCGGCACGGCCCTCGCCGAAGCCGTCGACAGCTCCCCGGCCTCGTGCTGGCGCCGGGTGCGTGCCCTGGAGGAGAAAGGGGTGCTACAAGCCACGGTGCGCCTGGTCGATCGCCGGGCGCTGAACCGCGATGTCGATGTCATGTGCTCGCTGCGCCTGAAGAGCCACGGCGAGAAGGATGCCGAGGCGTTCGAGCGGTTTGTCGCCACCCAGGACAACATCCTCGAATGCTTCACCGTGTCCGGCGAGTGGGACTACCTGCTGAGGATCGTCGCGGCGGATATCCGCGACTACGAAACCTTCCTGATGAAGACCCTGCTCAGGCACCCGGCGGTGGCGGCGGCCAGTTCGCAGTTCGCGTTGTCGCGGATCAAGTATTCGACTGTTGTGCCGGTGTGAAAGGGTATGGGGTGATTGGCTGTGGATTCAGGTGGTGCTTGATGGCCTCATCGTTGGCAAGCCAGCTGCCACAAGGATCTGAGCCGCACCGCCAACCCTGTGGGAGCGGGTTTACCCGCGATGGCGGCAATGAATTCACCGACGTCATCGCGGGTGAACCCGCTCCCACAGGGGCCGCGTCGCTCTGACACCTGCTCATATCGCCCAGCCAAAGATCCGCCAATGCTGATTGGCAAAACGCACCCGCACCGGCAGCGAGTCGATCCGCCATTCGCTGGCCAGCGGTTCGTCGAAGCGTGCCGGAACCATCAACCCACGGGTCGGGCTGCTGAACGGCTTGCGCAGGTCGCTGGGCAGGGGGTTAGCGCTTTCGGCGGGGCTGATGACCCGGGCGCCGACCCATTGGCCATTGGGCAGGCGCACATCCAGCGCCGAGCCCGGGGTCGAGTGCTCGACATCCTTGGGATCCAGGTACACCCACAGTTGCGCCGGTCCTTCACGTTCCAGGCGCATCAGCAAGGTCCCCGGACCGACATTCTCGCCCGGCGCGGCAATCACTTCGGCGACCCGGCCCGCCTCGCTGGCGTGCACGTCCATGCGTGACAGCTGTTCCTTCAGCCACTGCCCCTCGCGCTCCTGCTGGCGCTGGTAATCCTGCGTCGCGCCCGCCGTCAGGCTGCGTTCGAAGGCCAGTAATTCCGACTCGCGACTGTCCAGGGCATTCTGCGCTTCAAGCAGTTCGCCGCGTGTCGCAGCCCCTTGCCGCAGCAGTCGCCCGACCTCGCTGACATGGCCTGCCGCGCGCTGTACCAGGCTGCGTAGCACCGCGCGATTCTGCTCATTGACGCTGGCACTGGCTGCGGGTGCCGCTCCCGCCTGCAACAAGCTCAGGCGCAGGCGCCATTCGGGATTGTCCAGGTCCACCAGGGGCATGCCGGCTTGCACATGATCCCCGGCCTGGACCCGCAGCGCGCGGATTTCGCCGGGCTGCATGGCGCGTACTTCCAGGGTCGGCAGACGCACCAGCGCCGGAGCCTCGATGCGCAACAGGGCGAGTCCGTAGCGCCCGACCAGCCACAGCGCAGGCAGCAGGATCAGAAAGAGGATCAGGTACCAGCGCACCTTGAACGCCAGGCGCTTGCCCGGCGCATATAGCACCTGCATGCCGTTGTCTTCGGTGGGGCGGTGTTCCTTGGCACTGCTGAATTTGATCTTCATCGGCTTCTCGGGTACTCGGTCCAGGATTGCCAGTCGATGCCGCTGATGCCGGCCGGCAACAGCGCCTGTTTCCAGTGGGTGGTCTGCTCCTGCAATTGCCGCTGGCCTGTGTCGGCCCAGCTGATGTCCCTGGGTTGGTCGGTTTCCACGCTCTGCGCCAGGCGCAGCTTCAAGCCCGGCCAGCGTTTGGCGATCTGCAGCGCGCGGCTGGCACTGCTGCTCGGGTTGCGCGTGTAGATCATCAGGCTGATCGGGCCGATATCCATCTTCTGCACTTCGCAGGGCACGCACGGGGTGCGCCGGGCTTCTTCGAGGAACCAGCGCGGATGGCTGGACAGGTGCAGCGGCCAGGGACTGGCGGCCTTGGCCGCGCGCAAGGTGGCGAGCCAGTCATGCAGGCGCTGGTCGGGTACCGGCCAACCCAGTTGCTCGACTTCCAGGTCCAGGTGCAGGCCATCGAAGGGCAGGGCGCGCAATTGCTCGATCAGAGCAAGCAACTGCCCGCGCTCCCGAGGCCTGATCCAGGCCGGATCGCCCAGCAGCAGGTTGACCTTGAAGCCCTGGGCATGAGCGCTGCGCAACAGTTCGTCGAGTGCCGGACGGGTGCTCGCCATATTGGCGACTTGCACGGCGTCCAGGCCAAGATTCAGCTCCTGCATGCCGGCCTGTTTCAGCGCCTGCAATTCGCCGTCACGTTTGCGCGGATCGAGCAGCGCCTGGCTGTGCCAGAGATAAACGCCCTGGCGCCAGTCTGTCGCGGCGACCTCTGCCGGTGCTTCGTCGACCGCCTGCCAGCGCAGGCGCTGATCGCCAAGCAGCGCGTCGAAGTCTGCGCTGTCGTCGCCGAACAGGCGCAGCGCCGCATCCTGCAACCAGGCGGCATGCCAGGCGGCGATCTGGGCGAAGCCGGCGTTGTAGCGATCCACCTCGGCCTGCATCAGGCGCAGGCTGGCCTCGCCGGCATCCAGGCCGGTGCGCTGGCGGCGTTCGGCAACGATGCGCTCCAGCGCGGTACGCCGCTCGCTGCGCCAGACGTACTCGTTGGCGTTGCGCCGTTGTTGCTCCAGCACCTTGCCCAGCTCGCGCAGCAGCGCGCCATGTTCCTGTTCCCGCGCCTGTATCGCCGCCTGGTAGCGTGCCTCGCCTTCGCGGTTGCGCGCGGTGCCGTAGTCGAGCAGGTCGACCGGCGCACTGAAGGTCACCCCGGCGCTCAGGCCGCTGCCGTTATCGCCGGCACCGCTGCGCTGTTCCACGGTCTGGGTGACGTTGAAGTAGGCATCGATAGCGCTGTACCAGGGCCGCTGGCGGTTCTGCTCGGCCAGGCTCAGCTCGGCGTCGCGGCGGGCCATGCGCGGGTTGCTGTCCAGTTGCGTGCGCCAGGCCTCCAGCGGCCGTGGCTGGCCGGCGAGGGGCATGGCCACTGGCGTGGAGCTGTCATCCAGGGTCAAGCCGAGGCTGCGCAGGCTGGTGCGGATATCGACGAGCAGGTCGTCCTGCAATTGGCAGCGGCGGGTCACGGCGGTCCATTCGCTGCGCATCAGTTCGGCATCCGACGGCAGGATCCACTGGCCGGCCAGGCGCGTGCGCAGTTGCTCTTCGGCGTTGCGCGCTGCGCCTTGCACGTCGCGGCACAGTTGCTGCTCCTGGCTGGCACGCCACCAGTCGGCGTAGCTGCTGCGGATCGCCAGGCGCTGACGGGCGCGCTGGTAGCCCTGCTGGATCTGGCCGACGCGCACATCACGCTCGCTGGCCCGCAGTGCTTCCATGCGCCGGGCCAGGCTGCCGAGCAGCGGATAGCGCACGCCGATGGCGGCGTTGCGGCCGTAGTAGTCGTCGCGCAGGTCCTCGGTGACCAGTTCGCGGTAATGGCCGACGTTGGCGCTGCCGAACATCTCCCAGCCGCTTTCGCTGTCGCGCTGGTCGCGGGCGGCATAGCGGGCTTCCAGGGCAGCATTGCTGGCCCCGTTGCCATCGCCGGCCTGGCGCAGGGCCTGATCGAGGGTCAAGGGAGCGGCCTGGGCCAAAAGCGGCGCGCACAAGGCCAGCGGCAGCAGCCGCAGTGCTGTTTTCGTCATGGGTTGGAAATGCCTTAGAACCGGTTGGCCCGCTTGAGAACCCACCACGGCGCCATGCTCGATTCCTCGTGCCCGCGCCGCAGGGTTTCATTGAGAATGGCGACTACGCTCCAGCAGCGCAGGGCGTACATCGCCAGGGGGTAGAAGGGCAGCACCCAGGCCAGGGCCAGGTCCTCCCGCGGGCGTTCGCTGACCAGCAGCAACTGCCCCAGGTACAGCAGGCCGCTCATGGCCAGGTACAGGGTGTAGATCAGCAGCGAATAGAACAGGAAGGCGGTCGGCGGCAGGATGAACAGCGCCACCAGGCTGTAGCCGAGGATGATGAACGGCAGCACCAGCTGAAAGAACAGCCCGCTGACCAGCAGCATCAGGAAGTTCGGCCAGCCCAGCAGACGTGGGGTGAAGGCATGGCGGTGCTTGCGCAGGTAGACGAAGAACAGGTCGCCGTCCCAGCGCAGTCGCTGGTCGAGAAAACCGCGCAGGGTTGCCGGGGCATCGGTATGGCCGATGGCGCGGGGCTCGAAGGGAATGCGCAGGCCGTAGCGGCGGAAATAGCTCTTGATGCGCAGGGTCAGGTCGAGGTCTTCGGCGGTGTGGGTGTCCCAGCCGCCGATCTGTTCGAGGAAGTCGCGGCGGAATGCACCAAAGGCACCGGACACGTTGTTCACCAGGTTCCACTCGGCCAGGCCGATCTTGCACATCTGGATCGACAGCAGGTACTCCAGCGCCTGGATCCGCGCGATCCACGACTGCCGCGCATTGCGCACCCGCAGGCTGCCGGCCACTGCGGGCACCTTGGGATCGCTGAAGTGGCGGACCATGCGCAGCACCATGTCGTTGTCGAAGGAGGTGTCGCCGTCGACGTTGATCAGGATCTCGCCGCTGCTGAAGGCCAGCCCGGCATTCAATGACGACACCCGGCCGCCGCGTTGCCATTTGGCAATGGGCCGCAGCACGCGGTTGCCGGGGAGCCGCTGGCTGGCCTTGAAGCGCCGCACCACCTCGGTGGTCTCGCGGTTGGCGCTGGCGCCGTCGACGATCGGGATGATCTCGATCAGCCCCGGGTAGGTCTGCTCCGCCAGGCTGCGCAGGGTCAGTTCGACGTCCTTGCCTTCGCTATAGCAGGTGATGATGCACGACACCCGCGGGTACCAGGCGTCATGGCGCGGCAGCGCGGTGTGCTGGCGCTTGAACCAGCGCAGGGTGCCAAGCAGTACCAGCAGGTTCAACGGCACCTCCAGCAGCAGGAAGTATGGAAACACCATCAGGAACAGCCGCCAGTGACCATCCGGCCCCTGGATCTCGCCAAGCCAGGCGTCGAGGTGAGCGAGCAGGGCATCCATCAGAGCGCTCCCGCCAGGCGCGCCATCAGCAGTTCGGCGTCTTCCTTGTCGACCAGATCGGCCGGGGCCACGCAGCCGCTGGTGGTGAGCACGATGTCCTGCAGGTCCTGACCGACGAACAGTTCGCTGATCAGATTGAGACGCTCGGTCACCCGTTCCAGGCCGACCTTGTCGGTGCACATCAGCAGCAGCCACAGCTGTTCTTCGCTGGTGCGGGTGCATCGGTCGGTATCGCGGATGGCTACCTGGATGCGTTCGATCAGGGTATCGAGCAGGGCATGGCCGCGTTGCGGGCCGAGGCGTTCGAGGGCACTGCCGAGGTTTTTGAAGCGCACGCCGAGCAGGGCGAAGGTCGGCGCGCTGTGCCGGGCGAGCAGCTCCAGTTGCCAGTCGAGCAGGGTCTTGAAGGCGTTCACCCCGACCAACGACAGGCCGCCGAAATACTGGTCGAAATCCCGCTCCAGGCCCTGGCGGGCGCTGATCAGGCCGGTCTCGGAGAGCTGCAGGTCATGGATCTGCCGCACCAGCAACTCGTCCGGCGCGTGCTGCTCGCCGCAGTCCAGGCAGCGCGCCTGGATATCGCCATCGACGAAGAACGCCGAGCAGTCCTGGCAGCGGTAGTTTTCCAGTGGCCGGTCGTAATCGGTGCCGATATGGCGCAGGCGGGTCAGGCAATTGGGGCAGACCAGCACGCCGTCCTTGAGGTACTCGGCCTGGGCTCCAACGTGTCCGCAAGTAAAGCAATGCAGGGATGGTTCGCGGACGATCTGTAGCGACGAGCACTCGACGCACACATCGACGTAATTCAAATGCCCGCTGCCGCAACGGCGGCACAGGCGGATACGGTCGACCAAGGCGACCGGAGCCAACAGATTGCGTTGCGCCAGGCTCTGTACCAGAGCGTGGCCGTTGAGCTGGTCGTCGCCCAATGCATCGATCAGTGGGTAGTGGTACAGCGCCGGGGATTCCGGTTTGCGCAGGGCCTTGAGTTGACCGGGTGCACGTAGCCACAGGAAGGCCAGCAACTGCGCTTCCGGGCCTTCCGGTGCGCGACCGCGATTGAACAGGGCCAGACGCTCGCGCCATTGGTGGAAGGCTGGTATCGGGTCGGCGGGTGGGACGCCGTCGCACAGGGCCTGGGTCAGCGGGTGGTCGCCGAGGCAGTAGATCAGGCTCAGGCTGTAGGCCGGGTGACGGCGCAGTTTCAGTGCTGATTCGGCGTTCTGTTCGGGGCTGCCGGTGAGGAGCAGCACATCGAAAGCTGGCTGCTCCAGCAGGTCGTCAACGGTGGTGAAACAGCGGGTGGAAGTTGCAAGGGAGAGGTGGCCGGGGCCTATCGCGGCAATGCGGATGGTCGTGACGGTCATCAGGCTTTTCCAGGATTCAGGTCTGTTTGGTCCGAGCCTGATACCGCGAAAAAGTTCTACAAATGTTTGGCCTGTACAAGTTTCATGTACAAATTTACGGGGTGTTCATGCCCAGGTCCAAAGGGGCGTCCTTGAGCCAGAAACGAGCACCATTCCGGCCGGATCTTGCGTGGAAAAGGTGGCCTGGAGGCAGTCGCAGCCAGCTCAGTCTTTCCAGTTTCGAATCCTCGGTGCGGAGATCGCCGTCGAGCAGCAAAAGCTCAAGTCCGCGCGGGTTTTCCACGGTGAATTGCGTGTTTTTCGCCAACGTTCGCAGCCAGACGCGCTCGTGGATGTTTTCGAATAGCAGCTCGTCGGTTTGGGTTGGTAATGGACGGGCGAGATGGACGGAATCCAGGGGATGAAACTGGCGCAGGCGGACGAAGATCATGCAGCCGTCGGTCGAGCCCGGTGCGTGCTTGCTGCCGGGTGGATTGCGTACATAGCTGCCTGTCGGGTACTGGCCGTGCTCGTCCTCGAACACTCCTTCCAGCACCACGAACTCCTCCCCGGCACCGTGCAGGTGCGGGCTGAAATGGCTGCCCGGCGCATAGCGCACCAGGGTCGTGGCGCGGGCCTGTTCGCCGCCGAGACGGTACAGCGGGCGGCGCTCCACGCCGGGGAGGGGGCTGGGTAGCCAGGGTAGGGTCGCGCCGTGCATCAGGGCGGGGAGGGTCAGGTCGGCGTTGAGGTGTTCGTCCAGCATGGGCGGTTCCTGGGGGAGGGGAGCCTGCATTATCGATGCGGGCCGGGAGGTGGGGCGAACGAGGAATTCTAGTGGGGTGAGAAACGGATGCTTTGCCGGTTGCCGGGATTGCGTCGTACCTCAGGCCCCTGTGGGAGCTGGCATCGCCAGCGATAGGGTCCGAAAGAACAACCGAATCAGCAAGATCGATGTCGAGGCTGATGGCCTCATCGCCGGCAATGCCGGCTCCCACAGAGTTGAGTGCCGGTCGCATGACCTGGGTCAGTCAAAAAAACATGTGCAGATACCCATGCAGCGATGGCGCCAGCCCTGACAACATCAAACCTCCGGTAGGACTGATGAGCCCGCAGGCGCCGCAACCTCCATGGTCATGATCTGATAGTCGGACGAACCAAAGCCGTTCTTCCGATAAGCCCGGATGGCCGCCGAATTGTCTTTGTGGACATACAGCCGCAGTTCCAGCGCCCGGGCCTTCCCGGCCTGTTCCTGAACTGCACCGATCAGCAGCTTGATCAGGCCCTTGCCGCGATGGCCGGGCTCGATATACATGCTCTGGATCCACCAGTAGTAGCCTGCGTTCCAGTCGCTCCACTCCTTGACCACGGAGACATTGCCGATCACCTCGCCGGCGCACTCCAGCACCCAGTAGGTGGCAAAGCTATTGTCCTCCAGCGCGGTCAGCACCCCCTCGCGGACATTGGCACCGATCTCCGAGCCCTCGGCATCCACGGCTTCGGCAATGGTGAACTGCACCAGCTTGTCCAGATCGCTGACGGTGGCGGGGCGGACGGAGTAAGTCATCTGGGGTTTCTCTTTTGGCAGGTTGAACGACGGGCCAGTTTACCCATGCCTGTCGCTGGCTGGCTGCCCGTCAGGGTGAAAAACACGGGGAGTGGGCCGCATCGGCGGCCCTTGCAGCGATCCGTTGCCTATCCGACAACCTCGACATCACCTGCTGCCAACAGGGTTGAATTGTAAGTTTCCATGCTCAGTTCACGAGGCCGGGCGAATCCAGATCCGCTGTTACCCCGTGATCCTTGATCGCCACGACCAGGCACGCCTGCCTGTTCCCTTCGATCACCCGCTTGCCTCCCAGATCTCCTTCCAGTTCCGTCAGTGCCCCCCAGAATGTCTTGCCAAACACCACGGGATGACCCTGCCGCCCTTCGAACTCCGGCAGCACAATCCGCTCTGTCTTCGCCAATCCCTTCAACCTCACCAACGTCCCCACCTCAACCCAAGGCATATCCCCCAGCATCACCGCCAGCGCTTGAACCCCTGTTCCCGATTCCGCAATCGCCCGAACACCTGCCGCCAGACTCGCTCCCATTCCGTCATCCGCCCGCTCGGCCCGCACCACCTTCACCTGGGCAACATCGACCCCCAGAGCCACAGGATCATCTTCCGGCCGCAACACCACCCATACCTCCTCGAACGCCTCCAGCACCCGCCCGAGGGTGGTCGCCAGCAGCATCTCTCCCGAGGGCAAGCGGGCGATGCGTTTGTCGCTGCCGAAGCGGCGTCCGCGGCCGGCGGCGAGGACCAGAGCGGCGCAGGGGGTGGTTGGTTGATTGAAGGACATGGGAATACCTGTGCAATGTCTGGGGGGTATTGAAGCAGTGCGGTCTAGCCGGTGCCATGGCCAGCTACCTATGCTGGCCGGGCTGACGCTATCGCTGGCAAGCCAGCTCCCACAGGGTCTGCGTTGCTCTTGACATGTTCAGACACAAATCCCCGCGCCAGCGGGAATACTTCTTGCTGCCACTCAACAAGCGTCAAAAAACAGTGCAGGAAGCACAAGCGGCCCAAACCTGAATGCCAGAGTGCCTTGCATTACACGTCCCCCAAGCCGACCACCACAGAGAACACCATGCTGACCATCCACGACCTCAACACCTTCACCAGCAACCCTGACATGACCCAGTGCATCGACCAGGTCTGGGCATTGATCGGCCAGCATTTCGAGCAGGCCCAGGCTTGCCTGCCCCCCGAGCACGCGATGCTGCGTCGCGAGTTGTCGTTCCATGACCATGTCCGCCTGCTGGGCTACCTGTCCGCATTGATCGCCGATCTGCCGGGCGATGTAGTGGAGATCGGCGTGTGGAAGGGCAAGTCGTTGATGCTGATGAACGAGGTGTGCAACCGCGAGCGACGGGTCATCGGCATCGATCCGTTCGCCTTGCCCAATCAGTTCGAGGAGTTCAGCCATTACCACGAGCTGCTGCTGCCCAACGCCACGGTGATCCGCAGTTTCTCCGAGGTGGCGGCCGAGCGCTTCTATGACCTCGCTCCCCAGGTCGCGCTGCTGCATATCGATGGCGGCCACGCCGCGCGCAATGTGGTGCTGGACTTCCTGCTGTATTCGCCGAGCGTGGTGCCGGGCGGTTTGATCGTGTTCGACGATTACGGCGACTTCGAACATTCGCCCGAGGTCGGGCCGACCGTGGATCTGTTGCGGGCGACCGGGTTCTTCAAGGGCTTCAATGTGCTGGGGCGGGTGCATGGGTTCGAGGCGAGCTATGTCATTCAGCGTGTGTGAGGGCTAGCGTCCGGCTGCCAGCAGGCCGCGCTCGCGCGCCTGCTTGGCCCTGACCACCGACATCTCCCCCGGCAACACCACCGCATTCTTCTCCGCCAGCACTTCTGCCATCACGCTCACTGCAATCTCCGCCGGGGTTTTGCTGCCGATATAGATGCCGATCGGCCCGTGCAGCCGCTGCAATGATTGCTCCGTTTCGCCGAAATGCTCGATCAAGCGCTCGCGCCGGTGCTGGCTGTTGCGTCGCGAGCCAATCGCGCCGATGTAGAACGCCGGGCTGTGCAGCGCCTCCAGCAGCGCCAGGTCATCGAGCTTGGGGTCATGGCTGAGGGCGATGATGCAGGTGCGCTGGTCCGGGGCGAAGGCGCGGACGATGTCGTCGGGCATGCCGACCAGCTTGTCGACGCCGTCCAGCTTCCAGGCGTCCATGTATTCCGGACGCGGGTCGCAGACGCTGACGCGGAAGCCGTTGAAACTGGCCATGGTGGCGAGGTACTCGGCAAGGGCGCCGGCGCCGATCAGGAGCATGCGGTAGTCGGGGCCGAGGGTGTTGAGCATGCGCTCGCCATCGAAGCTGAATTGCTCCGGGGCGAGGGTGGGCGTCAGCGATACCCGGCCACTGGCGAGGTCGAGGCTGCGGCGCATCAGGTGGCCGGCACCGAGTTGCTGGAGCAACTGGCCGAGGCTGTCGGCGCAGGGGGCGAATTCGAGGACGATTTCCAGGGTGCCGCCGCAGGGCAGGCCGAAGCGGTGGGCTTCGTCGGCATTGATGCCGTAGCGCACGACGCGCGGCAGGCCGTCGGGCAGGCCCGGGCCTTCATAGGCGCTGGTGTAGCGGTGGATCAGGTCGTCTTCGATGCAGCCGCCGGAGACACTGCCGATGACCCGGCCGTCAGCGCGCAAGGCCATCATCGAGCCGACCGGTCGCGGCGACGAGCCCCAGGTGCGCACCACCGTGGCCAGCAGGGTACGCTGGCCAGAGACGAGCCAGTCGTGGGCGGTGCGCAGGACCAGGAGGTCGATGCTTTCCATGGTGGGTGATCCTCTGTTTGGTGGTTGGGGGAGGCTGCTGGCCTGGCACCCACAGTGTTTTGTGATGCACACGGTCCTGTGGGAGCTGGCTTGCCAGCGATGAGGCCAGGTCGAACAACCTCTTTGTTCCTGCTGGCCAAATCGCTGGCAAGCCAGCTCCCACAAAGGCTCAGCGCATGCGCAGGACTATCGGGCTGGTACTGGCCGGATCGGTCCGCTCACGCAACTGCGCGACATCCTTGACCTCGACCGCACCACCCCGATTACCCCACTCGGTCCTGATAAAGCTCAGCACCTCGGCAATCTCCCGATCCGACAGCTGCTCGCGAAACGCCGGCATGCGATAGGCATCCGGCACCCCGGCGGCCACCACCCGTTGCGCGCCATTGAGGGTGATGTTGATGCTCGATGCGTTCTCCTGGGCCATGGACGACGAGGCTCCGGCCAGCGGCGGCATCCATTCGCCCTGGCCGCGACCGTCGCTGCCGTGGCAGGAGGCGCAACGAGTGGCGTAGGTGTGCGCACCCGGTGCATCGGCGCGGGCCTGCTGGTATTGCCAGGGCGGACCGTCACGCTGCGGATCACCCGGCAGCGATTTGAGATAGCGGGCAATCGCCGCCAGGTCGTCGTCGCTCATGAACTGCGTGGAGTTGTTGAACGCCTCGGTCATCGAGCCGAACACCACCGCGTGCTGGTTGCGCCCGGTCTTGAGGAAGCGGGCGATGTCCGCTTCGTTCCAGCGCCCCAGGCCGGTGTTCGGGTCGTTGCGCAGGCTCGGGGCGTACCAGCCGTCCAGCAGGGCACCGGAGAGGAACGCGGGCTTGCTGCCATCCAGGGCCTTTTCGTTGAAGGCCAGGCCGCGCGGGGTGTGGCAGCTGCCGCAGTGGCCGGGACCTTCGACGATATAGGCGCCGCGATTCCACAGGGCATCCTTGTCGGGGTGATCGGCACGCGGGCTTGAGACACTGAACAGCCCGTTCCACAGTGCGATCGGCCAGCGTAGGTTCAGCGGCCAGGGAATCTCGCCGGGCTTGTTCGGCTCGGCCACCGGCGTCACGCCCTTGCTGAAGAAGGCGTACAGCGCGCGGATATCCTCGTCGCTGAGCTTGGCGTAGGAGGGGTAGGGCATCGCCGGGTAAAGACGCCCGCCATCCGGGCGCACGCCATGGCGCACGGCGCGGTCGAAGTCGGCCAGGCTGTAGGCGCCGATGCCGTGCTCGCGGTCCGGGGTGATGTTGGTGGCGTGGATCGCCCCCAGCGGCGTGTCCATCTTCAGCCCGCCTGCGAAGGGCTTGCCTTCCGGCAGGCTGTGGCACGCCACGCAGTCGGCGAGGCGGGCGACGTATTCGCCACGTTGCACCAGCTGCGCGTCGGTCTCGATCGCCTGCGCGGCAAAGGGCGAGGCCGGCGTGCGGGTGACGTACCAGGCAAGCACGGCGGCGCACAGCAAGACCAACAGGCCAAGTCGTTTTGCAGTCATCGGCCGCCCCTTAGCTGAAGGTGTAGCGCGACAGCGGCATGCTGCGGATGCGCTGGCCGGTGAGATGCGCCACGGCATTGGCCACCGCCGGCGCTGTGGCCGGCAGCGGCGGCTCGCCGATACCGCCCATCTTGGCGCCGCTTTCGATGATCTTCACATGCACCCTGGCCATGCTTGCCGCCGGCAGGATCGGATAGAGGTCGTAGTTGCGCGCCCGCGGCTTGCCGTCGATGAACACGGCTTCTTCCACCAGTGCCTGTGACAGCCCCAGGGCCACCGCGCCATTGACCTGGGCGTCGATGATCGCCGGGTTGACGATGCTGCCGGGGTCGATGGCCTGCCAGATATCGTGGACCTTGACCTTGCCGTTTTCGATGGAGACTTCGGCGATCACCGCTGCCTCCGAGCCGAACGGCGAGGCCATGGCCACGCCGCGGGCGCGACGGGTGCCGTCTTCGGCGATGTACGGCCCGCGCTTCCAGCCACCGGACAGATCCCCCACGGCCTTGAGCAGGGTGGTCAGGCGCGGGTTGTCGCGCAGCAGTTTCAGGCGCAGTTCGAAGGGGTCGTGCTTGCCCTGGTCGGCCAGTTCGTCGAGGAAGGCTTCGTAGAAGAAGTCGTTCAGCGAGTTGCCCACCGAGCGCCAGTAGCCGAGCATCATCGGGCCTTTCACGTAGTTCTGCGCAATGCGCCGGTTGGCGATGGCGTAGGCCTTGCCCGCCAAGCCTTCGATGGCGGTGGGGTCGACTTTCTCGGCTTGCTTGCCGGCCAGCGCTTCGCTCGGGCCTTCGGTGGCGCTGACCGCTTCCAGCGCGACGGGCAGGCCGTCCTTGTCCAGGGCGGCACGGAACTTGACCACGGCCATGGGCCTCAGCACATCGCGGACGAACTCTTCCTCACGGCTCCAGATCAGCTTGACCGGCCGCCCGACCGCCTTGGCCAGCTCGATGGCCTGGGGGTAGGGGTTGGCGCTGTCATAGAGAAAATGCCGGCCGAAGAAGCCGCCGAGCAGCGGCGAGTGCAGGGTGATCCTTTGCGGATCGAGGCCGGTGCGCTTGGCGATATCGGCGCGGAACATGTCCGGCGCCTGGTTCGGCAGCCACACCTCGAGGCTGCCATCGGCGTTGAAGCGAGCGGTGGCCGACGGCGGCTCGAGCTGGGCGTGGTTGAGGTACTGGTTGTGGTAGGTGGCTTCGACCTTGGTGGTGGCGTTGTTCCAGGCACTGGCGAAGTCGCCTTCTTTCTCGGCCTCGCGACCCGGACCGGTTTCGCCGGCCAGGCGCTCGCGGTGGGCATCGCTGGAGAAGTCCGCCGGCATGGCGCGCACTTTCGAGTCGGAACCGGCCTCCAGCCAGTCCACCTGCAGCGCTTCGGCAGCGCGTTTGGCGTGCCACCAGCGCTCGGCGACCACCGCCATGGCGCCCGGCAGGCGATGCACCGAATGCACGCCCTTCATGGCCTTGACCTGGTCTTCATTGCGCACGCTGCCCACGGTCATGCCCAGGCGCGGCGCGTGCTGCACGGCGGCGTGGAGCATGCCGTCGACCTTGATGTCGATGCTGTAGATGGCCTTGCCGGTGGACTTGTCGTAGGCATCGACCCGTTGCACCGGCTTGCCGATCCAGCGGAACTGGCTGGGGTCGCGCAGCTGCACGCGCTCTGCATCCGGCACCGGCAGGTCCATGGCCCGCTCGGCCAGTTCGCCATAGCCGATGCTGCGACCGGAAGAGGCGTGGATCACCTTGCCGGGCTCGGTGGTCAGTTCGCCGACCGGTACTTGCAGGCGCTCGCTGGCGGCCTGCAGCAACATGGCCCGGGCCAGGGCGCCGAGCTTGCGCATGGTCGGGTAGCTGGTGCGCACCGACATGCTGCCGCCTGTGATGCGCATGCCGTTGTCCATCACCACGAAGGGCGGGCCAGCCGGTGCGGCTTCGACCAGGAAGCTGGCCGGATCGACATCCAGTTCCTCGCCGACGATCTGCGCCATGGCGGTGAAGATGCCCTGGCCGCCTTCCATGAACGAGCAGAGCAGGCGCACCCGGCCGTCGGGGCGGATCTCCAGCAGGGCCGGGACCTGGATGGTCGGTGTTGCAGCGCCGTTGGCGGCTTCCACGCGGCTGATGCCCAGGGGCAGGCCGCAGCCGAGGACCAGGGCGCCGACGGCGGCCCCGGCACTGGCCAGCAAAAAGCGCCGGCGCGACAGGTTGACCGGTGCGCCGAGGGGCAGGTTTTCGCTGTTCATCAGGCGGCCCCCCCGTTGTTGGCAACGTCGTGGACCGCGGTGCGGATGGCGTTGTAGGTGCCGCAGCGGCACAGATTGACCATGGCCGCCTCGATCTCGCCGTCGTTGGGGCGCGGGTTGTGCTTGAGCAGGGCGGTGGCGGCCATGACCTGGCCGGACTGGCAGTAGCCGCATTGGGCCACCTGGTGCTTGACCCAGGCGTCGACCATGCGCTTGCCGACCTCATCGGCCTCGACCGCCTCGATGGTGGTGATCTCGCGTCCGGCCACTGCCGCTACCGGGGTGACGCACGAGCGCAGCACATTGCCGTCCACCAGCACCGAACAGGCGCCGCACTGGGCCAGGCCGCAGCCGTACTTGGTCCCGGTCAGGCCGAGATCGTCGCGCAGCACCCAGAGCAGGGGCGTGTCCGCGTCGGCGTCGACCTGGTAGGTCTGTTGGTTGATTCGCAGGTCCATGAGGGGTCACCAGTCTTCGGTCGGTTGTCTGATCGGGCTTTTTCTAGGCAGCAGTGCGCGGCGTGGCGCGCGAACCCGTCGGGAAACGCTAGCACAGGGACTGGAGGCGGATGGGTGGTCTGGATTGCTAGGTGCTAGTGGTGGGATTGATAAATCGGTTCAGGTGCAGGCTTTTGTTGTGATGCTGTTGGCCCGATCGCTGGTCTGTCAGCTAAAAGCAGAACGCGAACGCTGTGGGAGCGGGTTCACCCGCGATTGCGGTGCTGAGCCCGCCGACGTCATCGCGGGTAAACCCGCTCCCACAGGGTCGACTCAAGGCCTGGGTTCACTCGAATCTCAGCTCATCGATCACCAGCTGCATCGCCCGCGACACCTCGCGCTGGCTGGAGTAGTACAGGTGGAACCCTGGAAATTCGCGCCACCAGTCCTCCAGCACCGCCACCAGCCGGCCGCTGTCGAGGTGCGGCCGGGCCATGTCTTCCGGCACGTAGGCCAGCCCGTGTCCGTCGAGGACGGCAGTCATGATCTGGTAGATGCCGTTGAACACCAGGCGTCCGTTGACCCGCACGTTCAACTCCCGTTCGCCGCACTTCAGCTCCCAGGCATACAGGTTGCCCAGGGTCGGCAGGCGCAGGTTGATGCAGTCGTGGTTGACCAGCTCTTCCGGCGCCAGCGGCACCCCATGCGCCGCCAGGTACTGCGGGGTGGCGACGATCGCCAGGCGCATGTCCGGGCCGATGCGCACCGCCTGGATATCCTTGGCCAGGCCGTCGCCCAGGCGCACGCCGAAGTCGTAGCGGCCCTGGACGATATCGGTGAAGGCGTAGTCCGAGTGCATCTCCACCTGCAAGCGCGGATAGCGTTGCAGCAAGGGCGCCAGCCTGGGCCAGAGCAGGCTGTCGATGGCGTGGTCGCTGGCGGTAAAGCGCAGGGTGCCGCCAGGGCTGTCGCCCAGTTCGATCACCGCCTCCAGCTCGCTTTCGATCGCCGCCAGGCGCGGGCCCACCGCCTCCAGCAGGCGTTCGCCGGCTTCGGTCAGGGACACGCTGCGGGTGCTGCGGGTGAGCAGACGGATCTCCAGGCGCTTTTCCATTTCGCGGATGGTGTAGCTGAGCATCGACTGCGACATGCCCAGTTGCGCCGCCGCGCGGGTGAAGTTGCGTTCGCGGGCTACCGCCTGCAGGGCGAGCAGTTCGCCGTAGGGTTCGCGGGCCATCAGTCCTGCTCCAGGCGCAGCGCGGCGATCAGCAGGTTCATCGCGCCCGACGGCTGGCGCCGACTCGGGTAGTACAGGTGCAGGCCCGGCCAGACCGGGCAGTAGTCCTGCAGCAGGCGCACCAGGTGGCCGGAGCGCAGCCAGGGATCGGCCAGTTCCTCTGGCACATAGGCCAGGCCCAGCCCGGCGATCGCCGCGTCCAGGCAGTCGAGGATGCTGTTGAAGGTCAGTTGTCCGTCCACGCGCACGTGCAGTGGGCGACCGTCACGGGCGAATTCCCAGGGCCAGAGGTTGCCGTGGGTGGTGAAGCGGATATTGATGCAGTTGTGCTGCGCCAGGTCTTCCGGGCGGTCGAGCTGAGGGTAGCGGGCAAGGTAGGCGCGGGTGGCGACCAGGGCAAAACCCGCGTCCGCGCCGATGCGGACCGCGATCATGTCCTGGGCCAGGGCTTCGCCGAGGCGCACGCCGGCGTCGAAGCGCTCGGCGACGATGTCCACCAGGCCGTTGTTGGAGGAAATCTCGACGTTGATCCCGGGGTACTGCGGAAGGAAGCGCTTGAGCTTGCCCATCAGCACCGACTGTACGGCGTGGTTCGAGGCGGTGATGCGAATCGTCCCGGTGGGGCTGTCGCGCAGGTCGTTGAGTGCTTCCAGCTCGGCGTCGATCTGCGCCATCTGCGGAGCGACGCTGCGCAGCAGGCGCTCGCCGGCATCGGTCGGCACCACTCCCCGCGAGTTGCGCGACAGCAGGCGTACGCCCAGGCGCGCTTCGAGGTTGCGGATGGCATGGCTGACGGCGGTCTGCGACAGGCCCAGGCGCGCGGCGGCCTTGGTGAAGCTGCGTTCCTCGGCAACGGCGAAGAACAGCGGCAGGCCGGCGAAGGCGTCGCGCAGATGGCGGTGTTCCATCAGCGGCCGCGACGCCGGGAAACCACGGCTTCGATGTTCTTGCGGCCGATCAGCTTCGGTTGCTCGGGTTCGCCCAGCCACTTGTACATCACCAGGCAATCGACCAGGCCCAGGCGGCCGTGGCGGTAGGCCTTGGGCAGGCGGCCGACGGTGTCGAAACCGAGTTTGGTCCAGAGCGCGACGGCGACTTCGTTGGTGGCCACCACCGAGTTGAATTGCAGTGCCAGGAAGCCGGACGCGCGGGCCAGTTGCTGGGAGTGTTCGCACATCTGCCGGGCGATACCACGGCCGCGGGCGGCTTCGCTGACCATGTAGCCGCAATTGCCGACATGGCTGCCGGGGCCGGCGGCGTTGGCCTTGAGGAAGTAGGCGCCGAGCAGTTCGCCGTCGTCTTCGGCGACCAGGGTGTGCAGCGGTACGTCGAGCCACAGCTGGCGTGCCTGTTCCTGAGTCATGGCCGGGTCGTAGGCGTAGGTTTCCCGGGCCGCGATGATGGCCTGGAAAGTGGGCCAGAAACGGTCGAAATCGGCGGCGGTCATCGGGCGGATCTGCAGCATGCGGAGGGCCTTGGGTCGGGGAGGGCAGCGGGGCATTCTAGGGGATTTGCATTGCCTGTGCCGGACTCATCGCTGCATGGATATCTACACATTTTTTCAGACTGATCTGTCGAAGCGGGTGGCCTCATCGCCGGCAACGCCGGCTCCCACAGGTTCCGTGTCAGCCGCATGGTCCAGCCCCGACACAAAAACCTGTGGGAGCTGGCGTTGCCAGCGATGGGCCGTCGTGACTTACTCGGTCGCTTTGCCCACCGCATCCAGCGCCCGCGCCGAGTACACCAGCGCCGCTCCGGCATTCATCGCCACCGCCACGCCCAGCGCCTCGGCGATCTCCTCGCGGGTGGCGCCATGCTTCACCGCCTGTTGCGAATGCACGGCGATGCAACCATCGCAACGGGTGGTGACGGCCACGGCCAGGGAGATCAGCTCGCGGGTCTTGGCATCCAGGTGATTGGTCTTGGCCCCGGCCGCGCTGGCGGTCGCATAGCCGGCCACGGTATCCGGAGAGAGCTGCTTGAGGTCGCCGATGCCCGCCATCAACTGCTTACGGTAACCATCCCAGTCCATCATGCTCATCGTGTTTCACCTTGTTGGTTTGGATCGATCGAACAGAGAAGCTAGCCGCTGGAAGGGTACCTTGCCAATGGTCGTTGGGCCTGAGCGGGTAATGCTTTAGAACCAGTCGCCCGCCAGCACATTCAGCAGCGCCATCAGGATCGTGCTGCACAGCACCACGGCGATCGCCAGGCGCTGCACCCAGCGCCTGTGGCTGCCGTTGTCGCCGGCCAGTTGCAGGGCCATTTCGATCTTGCCCGGCGAGGCGAGAATGGAGATCGCCGCCGCGACATTGTGGGTGGCCATGAACAGCAGCAGGTTGGCCCCGAGGGACTTGCCGATCTCCGCCTGGGTGGCGGCGAACATGGCGTTGGAGCCGCTGCTCGAACCGGTGACGAAACCGCCCAGGGCGCCCACGAACGGCGCGATCGCCAGGTAGCCCGGGCCCATTTCCGCCAATAGCCGGGCCAGGTACGCCGCCGTGCCGCTGACGGCCATGAGGATGCCCATGACGATGAACAGCCCGGTCACCGGCGCCACCTGCATCCACGATTTCCACGCCCGTGCCAGTGGCTCGGCAGGCGGACGCCCGGCGCAGAACCACAGGGCGGCGAAAAACAGCCACAAGGCCGGGGAGGCGAGGTAGTGCCATTGCTCGGGTAGATCGAGAATGCGGACCAGACTGCCCGTCACCAGTACGCCGCCGAGCAGCAGGCCATAGGCCCTCAAGGCCCGCTGACCGATGGGCAGCAGCGGCTCTCTGGCGGTGCGGGCACCGCGCAGCAGGTGCAGGCAGATGATCGCCACGCTGCCCAGGGCACCGGCCGGGGCGGTGCCGAAGACCCGGTTCGCCAGACTCACCGCAATCGTCAGCAGCAACGCCGACGCGAGGGCCAGCAACAGCGCCTGCGGCCGTTCTCCCGGTGTACTGACCAACCAGGCAGCCAGCGCGCCATTGATGGCGAAAGGCAGGAAGCTCAGGGTCGCGGAGGCGATGCCCAGCTCATCGAAGCCCAATCCGGCAAGACTCGCGGCGATCATCGTGCCGGGCCCCATCGAGCCCCACGGCACGGCGCACAGCCCGAGCAGGCCGACCAGCGCTGCCAGGCGCGGGGCCAGGCCCATGAACACCAGCAGCGGAATGCCGATGGTCACGCCAATGCCGAAGCCGGTTACCGATTCGGCAAAAGGTGTAATGCCATGTACCACGAGCAGTACGGCAGCCACGCCTGTACCGGCACGCCCCTTGATCCAGTTGGCCAGGGCCGCCTGGGCGCCGGCGTGGCGCAGCACTTCCGACATCAGCAGGCCGCCGCCGACGATCAGTAGCACCTCCAGCACCAGTGGCAACCACTTCAAGGAGGCCACGCCGATTTCCGCTGTGCCCAGCGGAAAGGCAATAATGGCCGCCATCACGGCGGCCAGCACGCCAAGCAGCGCCGCGTGCAGTGAACGGATACCCAGGCCGAGGGCCAGGATCGAGGCAAGCACCGGGGATGCTGCAAGCAGGGCATTCATGGCTACAGTACTCATATTTGCTTTTGCGCAATTATATTTGCGGATAAGCAATTGGCAAGCACGAAAGGATCGGGATGAAAGACACAGACGAACGCACGGAACAGGACCTGTTCGGCCTGGCGGTACGCCAGCGCCGTCTGCAACTGGGGGTGACCCTGGATCAACTGGCGGAAAACAGCGGGGTATCGGCGGCGGCCCTGTCACGCCTGGAGCGCGGCATGCTCAGCCCGAGCCTGCGCAATGCCCTGGCGATTGCCCGGGGCCTGGGTTGCGAGTTGTCGGAACTGATCGAGCAGGCGCCTACCGAAGTCACCCGGGCCGGGGACAACCTGCGGTTCGTCGACGAAGAGACCGGCATCGTGCGCCTGGCCCTGGCGCGGCCGGGGCCGGATCTGGAGCTGCTGTCCTACAGCGTGCCGCCGGGAGCGTCATCGGCCAGGTTTTCGGCGCACAAGAGCGGCTCGCGGGAGATCTTCCACATCATCAGCGGCACGCTGGAGGTGCATGCCGGGGATCAGGTGGTGGTGTTGAACGAAGGGGATACCGCGACCGTGCGTGGCGACTGCGAGCACTGGTTCAGGAATGTGGGGGAGGGGGATGTGCGGATCTTGCTGACGATTTTCAAGTAGGCGGGATTTGTGCCGGGGCTGATGGCCTCATCGCCGGCAACGCCGGCTCCCACAGGGTTTCGGGCCAGCCACATAATCCAGGCCTGACACAGAAACCTGTGGGAGCTGGCTTGCCAGCGATAGCTCAGATATAGATGAACACCAAGGCAATCGCCGCCACCACCGCCCATTTCTCGGCGTAGTAACGCGCGCGGTTGCGCTTCTTCAGCGCCTTGCCGCGCTCGCGGATCTTGTAGATGCGGGTGAACAGCCGGTTGATCCCGCCGGTCTTGTCCCCGGCATCGTTCGGTGCGGCGGCCGCAGCCATGACATTGGCACTGAACCAGCGGTTGAACGCCGTCGCCCAGCGGTACTTCAGCGGCCGCTCGACGTCGCAGAACAGGATCACCCGGTTGTGTTCGGTCTGGTTGGCGGCGTAGTGGATGTAGGTTTCGTCGAACATCACCGCCTCGCCGTCACGCCAGTGGTAGTTCTCGCCATCGACGCAGATGTAGCAGGCTTCGTCGTTCGGCGTGTCCAGACCCAGGTGATAGCGGTAGGAACCGGCATAGGGGTCGCGGTGGCGCACCAGCTTCGAACCCGGTGGCAGGGTGGCGAACATCGCCGCCTTGACCGTGCCGATGCCTTGCAGCAGTTCGGTGGTGCGCGGGCACAGCTTCATCGCCGAAGGGTGACTTTCGCCGTACCACTTCAGGTAAAAGCGCTTCCAGCCACTCTTGAAGAACGAGTTGAAACCGACGTCGTCGTAGTTCTGCGAGCTCTTGATCTCGCCGCCATGCAGCAGTTGCAGGGCTTCTGCGCGGATCTCCTGCCAGTTGTCCTGCAGCGGCTTGAGCTCGGGGAAGGACTCGGTGGGCAGGTACGGCTTGGCCGGCAGTTTCGAGAACAGGTAAAGGAAGGCGTTGACCGGGGCCAGGAAGCTGGAGTGGTCACCCAACTGGCGGGTGAGCTTGTGCCGCACGCGGCCGCGCAGGTGCACGTAGGCGATGGAGACGACGAACAGCAGGACGATGAAGATTTTCATGGGCGGGTACTTGTCGATGTGGCGATGCGCCATGGCATAAGCCCGCCAGCATAATCAATTGGCCCGTGGGTTTGTACAAAATGTTGCGGGGGTGGGGGGAGACCTTGGTGCAATGGCCCACCCCGCTGGGGGCGCGGGGTGAGCCGTTTCAGCAGGGCTTACTGGGTGATGGTGATGAAGGGGTCCCAACTGAACGGGTTCTGGTTGAGGTTCTTGCCGGTCGAGTCGAGCAGGTAGAACTCGATCTGGTAGTTGAGCTTGCCGGGGATCGCGGCGTTGGCCTGCCAGTAGCTGACGGTGACTTCGGTGTAACCGAACTGGGTATTGCCTTGTTCCTTCATGTACGGCACGAGCATTTCAGACGGCGTCACCAGTTCGATGTTGGACAGCTTGCCGGTTTCGTTCTGGGCCGGGTTGCCCTGGTAGACGCTGCTGATCACTGCGGAGATATCGGCGTTGCGCGACAGGGTGGTGGCGCGCCAGCGGATGATGTCGTTCTTCTTGACGTCGATCCACAGCTCGTTGCCGCCGTCCTGGTAGGCCGGGCCCTGGCCTGCGGCGTTCGGGTCCACCTGACTGCGCTGGGCCAGAAGGAACACCGCGTTGCTTGTATTACCGGTTTTCAGCAGGTAATCGGCGTCGACGACCAGCAGCACGTCGATGGTATTGGTTGTTCCGGACATGCATCACGCTCCATGAGTGTTGGGTTGACAAGGCGACCTCACCCCGATGGGTGCATCCCGGCCCCCGGTCCTTGGGTGCGGTCGCGGTCTCAAGCATGGTTGATGGCCATATGCTGTCAATTTTCCCGAGGTGACGGGCGCCTGACGGTGGTGTCGTGCTGCTCGTGCATCTTGTTGAATTGTCTGACGATGGGCTGAACTCTCCCGTCAGGACAGGCTGTTATCCGACAGTATCCCTGGCTGAAGGCTCACGACATCCGACGGCAACTCCCTGGGGTTTTTGCTGTCGTAGGCCGGCTCGCGGCAACTGCCTACAGCAATTGTTCTATCGTTCTGAGGACCGTCGGACCGGACAAGGACCCAATGACTTTCAAGCACATCGACCTGCGCAAGATCATCCTGCTGTTTGCCCTGGTCACTGCCGGGGTGACCCTGGCCAACAGCTTCTATGCGGCGCGTCAGGTGCAGCACCAGGTCCTGGTGGACAATGCCCTGGAAGCCAACCGCGCCTACGCCGCCAAGGTGGCGTCGAGCATCGAGGCGTTTCTGCTTTCCGCCCAGCAGCAACTGGCCTACAGCGTCGGCCAGATGAGTCGTGATTTCGGTGATCCGCGCCTGCTGCATGCCGAGGCGAAACGCATCCAGGAGCAGGACCAGGGCTTCAACGCCATCACCGTCGTCGACGCCACCGGCCATGTGCTCGCCGCCTGGCCGCCGTCGTTGCTGCATGACGGCCAGGCCCTGACCTCCAGTGGCGCCGAGCACGCGCTCAACAGCCGAGTGCCGTTGATCAGCGATGCCTACACCTCCAGCACCGGCAACCTGGTGGTATTCATCTCCCACCCGCTGTTCGACGAGAACAAGCGCTACCTCGGCTTTGTCGGCGGCGCCGTGTACCTGCGGGAAAAGGGCATCCTGCACACCCTGATCAGCAACCATTTCTACCGCGACGGCACCCTCAGCTACGTCGTCGACAACAACCGGCGCCTGCTCTATCACCCGCAGTTCGACCGGGTCGGCAGCGTGGTGGGAGAGAACCGTGTGGTGGATCAACTGCTGGCCGGGGAGAGCGGTGCCATGCCGGTCACCAATACCCAGGGCGTGGACATGCTCGCCGGTTTCGCCAGCATTCCCCTGACCCACTGGGGCGTGGTTTCGCAAAAGCCCTACCGCGACACCGTGGCCCCCCTGGACCGGCTGATGTGGCAGATGCTCTGGGGCACCGCGCCGGTAGGCGTACTCGGCCTGATCGGGATCTGGTGGATGACCCTGCTGATCACCCGGCCGCTGCGCCAACTGGCGGACAACGCCAACGCGATGAACGCCAGCAGCTCGCCGCAGCGTATCCGCGATGTCCGCGCCTGGTACTTCGAGGCCGACCACATCAAGCGCGCGCTGCTGCGCGGGATCGATGTCATGCAGGAACGCATGGGCCGCCTCAATCTGCAGGCGCAGACCGACCCGCTGACCGGGCTGTTCAACCGCCGGGCGCTGGGCGAAGCGCTGGAGGTCATGGACGGGCGCCAGCAGGGCTTCGCGGTGATTGCCCTGGATGTCGACCACTTCAAGGCGATCAACGACGGCCATGGGCACGATGTTGGCGATGAAGTGCTGGCCCGCTTGGCCGGTGTCCTGCGCGAATGTTCGCGGCAGGGCGACCTGGCGTTTCGCTTGGGTGGCGAGGAGTTTCTCCTGCTGTTGCCGGACACCGCGCTCGGTGTGGCGGGGGAGATCGCCGAGCGCTTGCGCCGGCAGGTGGAAATGACCCGGATCGAGCCGGTGGGACGGGTCACCGTGTCCCTGGGCGTGGCCTGCCGAACTCCCGGCGCCGAGGGCGGCGACGTGCTGAAACGCGCGGATGAACTGATGTATATGGCCAAGCAAGGCGGGCGCAATCGCGTGACCACGGATGTGACGGGCTGAGACAGACGCTCTGTTCCGGGGCTTGCGCCGCTACCTGATATTTCTGTCAGTAGCGGGAAATCCAGCGACTGATTAGCTTCATCGAATCCGTGGCCGCCAAGGCTGCGCAACGCGATGGAGACCCTGCCCATGGCCCGGCGCAAGGCAGCACCGTTCAGTGATTCCCTGACCCGTATCGCCAACCGTCCGGAGCAGGCCGAGCAGTTGTTGCAGGCCGGCTTCGGCTCTGCGCTCGCCATCGCCCGCGGCAGCGTGGACAGCCTGATGAAGCTGGCGCCCGGCCTGTCCGGTGACGAGGCCCGGCGCCTGCACCAGCGCGCCAGCGCCCTCGCGGTACTGGCTGCACGGCACTACCGCGAGCAACGCCTGACTGCCAGCGCCGCTACCCGCCAACCCTGGCAGACCGGCCTGCGTGCGCTGGTCGATGGGCCGACCTTCGAAAACCAGTTCAGCCCCAGCTGGGAAGAAAACTGTCCGCCCGGTTCGATCGAGGCCACCACCTCGCCGGCGGCCTACCTGACCGCATTGTTCCAGTGGGCGACCCAGGTGATCGAGCCCATGGCCAACACCGAGGAGGATCAGCCGATCCTGCTCGCCGAACGGCGCCCCGACCTGGCGGCGCTGGTTCTCGACAACCACAGCCTGGAGCGGGTCGAACCGACCATCGGCATCGTTAACGAGATCCTCGAGAACGCGGCGCGCAAGCATCTTGACGACCATAACCTCAAGGATCGCAGCGTCGACGACGCGCTGCTGGAGACGCGCTATCCGCTGGGCCTGCCGTTCGAACGCTACATATCGCAGATCAACCGCATCCTTCAGGAAAACAGCTACGGCCTGGGCGATCTGGTGCGCCAGCTTGATCCCGAGTTCCCCTACTTCTGCCGTGGCGGCCTGCATTCGTTGCGCTCCGACGACGCTTTGCAACTGGACACGGCGCTGGGGCCGGAGCAGCGCGCCTTGCTCCTTGAGGCTGCGTACTTTCCCCGTGGCGCACGACGGGTGAGCGCTCGCTCGGTACAGACCCGGATCAGCCCGCGCACGGGGCTGCGCGAGTCGTTGCATGCCTTGCAGGCCAGCTTCTTCATGCGCCATTACGGTGTGGAGAAGGCCGAAGACCTGTTGCCGCTGAGTGCTTTCTGCTTGCGCACCGGCCTCAACCAGGATGGCATCGAGTCGCTGCTGTCGATCCAGCTCCATGCCCCGGTGGCCTCACCGAATGTGCCCGGCCTGGAAGCGCCGAGCCCGGCCCGGTTCGGCTCGGTGTATATCAACGCCGGGAGCGAGCCGACGCTTGGCGTGACCAGCAGTACTGGCGAGCACAGCTTGAGCGACTGGAGCAACGATCACTTCGATCGCATGCAGCGCATGATTCGCTTGTCACACTGGCTGGAGCTGCCGTTTGGCGAAGCCGACCAGTTGCTCGATGCGGCCCTGCAAGCGGAATACGGCAGTGGCGTGCGTGACCGGGAAATCAGCGAGAACACCTTGCGCGCCCTGGGCCTGTTCCGGCGCCTGCGCCGCGATTTCAAGGTCAGTGCCGAGGACTTTGCCGCGCTGCTGCAAGGGATTGCCTTGTATGCCCGGGGCAGCGAGATTCCCCAGTTCGACCGGGTGTTCAACGACCCGGCGCTGTTCAGCGAGCCGCTGGTGCTGGACGGCAGCCCGTTCAATATCGTGCCGAGCAACCAGACCGAGTACCACAAGGTCCAGCATCTGTGCACGGCGCTGGGCATCGACTACGAGACCTATCTGTACCTGGCCCGTTGCATCGCCCAGGCCCGGGGCGAAGAACGGATGCGGGAAAATCGCCAGGACGAAACCCTGTACTGGTCGCATGCCGTGGTATCCGCCTTCTACCGGCTGGCCCGGCTGCCGGCGTGGCTGGGCCTGAGCAGCATCGAGGCATTGGCCTTGCTGCAACTGCTCGGCGAGCGTGGCCACCAGTATGTCTCGCGGCTGGTACGCACCCGGCTGGCGATCCATCAGCACAGCGACCTGAGCGATACCCTCAGCGTGATCCAGTCGCTGGCCGATGCCGTGCAATGGTGCCGTGAGCACGAGCTGAGCGTGAGCTGGCTGTACCAGCACCTGATGCCGCTGGCGCCGGTGGCTGCGGCCAGCGACCGCGAGCTGGACCTGCTGCGCCAGATCAACGGGCGCATGCTCCCGGCGATCCTCGACGAGGCAGTGTTCCGCGAGGCCGGTATTCCCATGCAGTCCGGTGTCGACATCCCCACGCCCATCGACTGGTTGCAGCAGTTGCAGGCCTTCGTCTCGGCACAGGGGCTGATCCTCGAGCTGGAGGGTTATCCGAGCAACGACGACTACGAAGCGGCGCTGAAGCAGCGTCTGCAAGCGATAGTCAATGACCTTGAGCTGCCTGACGGCCCGCATGTGCTGGTGCGGGTGTTCCAGCTGGTGATGGACGCTCGTTCGGCGCAGCAGAGCCTGGTCTGGGAGTCGTTGGCCAGTACCTTCGGCGGCAGTGCCGAGTTGAACCAGGAGGTGCTGGCCTGGGCAGGTGGCAGCAGCTATCAGTTGCTGGGTGAGGTATTGCGCCTGTTCGATGGGCAGACCGAGCCGCAACCGATTCCCATCGGTGACGATGTGCTGGCGTTGTTCGCCCGCCTCAACCAGCGCATGGGCATCGTCGAGCAGCTCAGTCTCAGTCCGCTGGCGTTGCGCAGCTGGCGCCTGCACCCTGCCTGGTTCGAGGGACCAGGTGGTGCCGACAGTGGCGAGATCAGTTTCGCCCGTGTGCATTTGCTGGTGCAGTACCGCTACCTGCTGGCCTTTATCGGCCAGGCCGAACAGGCATTGCTGGACTACCTCAAGCTGGTCGACAACCTGCCGCCGGATCTGACCGAGCAGGACCTGCAACTGATCCGCGAGGATGCTGCGGGCAAGGTCGCAGCGTTCACCGGCTTTGGCATTCGCGACATTCTCGAGACTGCCCTGGAGATCACCGAGCACGGCTTCGTGGCCACGTTGCGCCAGCTCGATCACCTGGTGCGTGTACGTCAGGTCTGCACCACGCTGAAGCTGGGCAGCGACGCGGCGCTGGAGCTGAGCCGACTGCGCAGCGACAGCCCGCGCACGGAGTATCGCAGTGCCGCAGAAAAGGCCCTGGGCAGCCTGCAGCAGGACGTCGGCCAGGCACCGCCGATGCATGGCGAACTGGGCCAGAGCGAGGCGTCGTGGATCGTTGTCGATACCGTGACCCTGGTGGCGAAATCCGGCGGCAAGGCACGTTGCCGGTTGACCGTGAAGAACTTTCTCGGGCAGCCACTGGAGGGCATTACGGTCACCTGGGAAACCAATCTGTCGAGCATGGATCTGTCGCTGCCCTTGGTCACCGACGAGAACGGCCAGGTGGAAAACGACCTGCTCGCCGGCCAGGAGATGGGGGCTGCCCAGGTCATCGCCCGCTATGGCCTTGATCGGCAGATTCTCGCGCCGTTGATCGTGATCGACTGCGATGAAATCGAGCTGCACTTCAAGGACCCGGTTCATGCGCCGGAGGAGGCCATGGCGGGCAACCTGGAAGTGATCGAATACCGCGTCCAGGTGCTCGACAAGCTGGGCAATGCGGGGCGTGACCGGGTGGTGGAATGGAGCACCGACCTGGGAACCCTTGAACGTCCGCAGACCCGTACCGATGCCGATGGTTTTGCCAGCGCGCGGTTGCGCAGCCTGTCTTCCGGGCCAGCCCTGGTGATCGCCGGGCTGCCGGTTAACGGCGAGCAGCACAAGTACCCGGCGGTGACCTTCCTGGAGCAGGAATACTTCCAGTACGTGCGCTTCAGCGGTCCGGTGGCGGCTACCCAGGAGACCGTGGCAACGGCACGGGTGGTCAACCTCGATGGCACCCCGGAACGTCGGGTGACGGTGCTGTGGTCGGCGGACACCGGAGGCTTCGTCGAGGAGCCCGCCAAGAGCATCACAGCTGATGACGGAATTGCCGTGATCCACTACCTCAGCCCGGAGGCGGGGGAGGTCACGCTGACCGTCAATGCGATCTACAACCATCAACCCTTGTTGCCACTGTCGTCCAAGCGCACCACCATCCACGAGTTGCCGAGGCTGGTGGAAATGGAACCGGCGCAGCAGTTCTACTCCGCCTACCAGGTGCTGCCGGCCATGTTCCGGGTGCGCCTGGAGCCCGCAGCGGCGGGCTACCCGGTGACCTGGTGGGACGGTGAGGAGCTGCTGGCGACCACCTACACCAGTGCCGACGGTTCGGCCGGGTACCAGACCCGCTACACCGAGGAGCAACTCGGCGAGCACACCATCACCGTGCGCTCGGTGCGCGCGGGCGATCAGTTCGACTTCAAGGTCAACGTCGTGGTGCCACATACGCGCCTGGTTGCGCAGCCCGGACCGGACAGCCCGGGCATTGTGCTTGCCGAAGCAGAGCGCTGGGTCTTTGCCGTCGACCCCGGGCTGTCGTCCGAGCTGCAGGTCTTCGCCGAGCGTATCGATGGAGTCGGTGATGACGAGGCACGGCTGACCTTCAGCCTGGAAAACTATGCGGATCCGGTGGCGTTGGGCGTAGTGTTCGACCCACCCCTGGGTGAAACGATCTTCTGCGACATCGATGGCAAGGTCTCGCTGAAGATCGACTGCACCAATGCCGCCTTCCTGGCCAACAGCGACCCGCATAACAACCACATAAGGCTGATCGTTACGTCCAACCTCGGGGTTACGCTCGGCATCTGGGTCGGCTTGCGCTATCTGCTGGACCTGGAAAAAAGTGCGCTGCATTTCTTCCGTGCAGAGAACAAGGCCGGGCTGTCAGGTTATCTGCGCCGACATAACGGCACGGTGCCGCCGGTCTTGCGCGAGGGGCAAAAAACACTTCGGCTGACGCTGGATGGGGCGAACGATCCGCTGGATGTGCAGCTGTTTACCCATGGCGAGGACGTGCTCGGGGTCTTTGCGCCCTTGTTTACCGGTGCGACAGAGCAGCTTGGATCGAGTTGCAGTTTCACCGCGCTGGGGGATTTGGTGAAGCGCGTGCATTTCGTTGGGGCGAATGTCTTCGAGGCGGATCGGATCATCAGCGATGCCACGATGAGCCTGGTAGTGGATGAAGGTTCGGGTCTGTTCCCAAACGGCGATGGTTTCGTTGTGGATCAAGGAGGAATCACGCGCCTCACCCTACAACTGAGCGATGCCGAAGAGCCGCTCGCCGGAGTGACGCTCGCCGCTGATATGACGCTAAATGGCATCGAATGCCGCAGTAGCGGACCTACCGACGAGCAAGGGCGGACCTCCATCGAGATCGATACCCGAAGTGCCGCTGTGAAAGCGTCGCTCACCCTGCCTATGGGGCTTGCTGACTTTTACCAGGCGTCGGAGATGAGAGTCTGGGAAGTGGCTGTCACCACCATGAGCGTCAGCCTGGCGGAAGAAGACCGAGTCCAGGCACCTACCCGCTTCGTTCGCCGGGAGGGGCGGCTGTTCAGTTATTTGGAATATGGCTGGAGCATGGTCCACCGATGTGGTGAAAACGGTTATCAGGCGTCGTACCACGCGACGCCTGAGGAGTTGGCCATAGCACCTTCGGTAGTGAGACCGAGGCTGCCGGCTGTCATGAGCGTTACGTTGTTGTATGAGATCAGCGAAATCGTCTGGCTTATCGGCGAGACCCACGTCGATGTCACCGAAGATACGCCACGGGCAGATGAGTCATGAACTCGCTGCGCTACCTGTCATTTCTGCTAGTAGCGCAATCCCCCGTGACTGATTAGCGTCATCCAACAGCCGGCCCGATCGGCTCGCGCAACGATGGAGACCCTGCCCATGGCCCGGCGCAAGGCGACACCTTTCAGTGATTCCCTGACCCGTATCGCCAACCGTCCGGATCAGGCCGAGCAGTTGTTGCAGGCCGGCCTCGGCTCTGCGCTCGCCATCGCCCGCAGCAGCGTGGACAGCCTGATGAAGCTGGCGCCCGGCCTGTCCGGTGACGAGGCCCGGCGCCTGCACCAGCGCGCCAGCGCCCTCGCGGTATTGGCGGCGCGGCACTACCGCGAGCAACGCCTGATTGCCAGCGCCGCTACCCGCCAACCCTGGCAGACCGGCCTGCGCGCGCTGGTCGATGGGCCGACCTTCGAAAACCAGTTCAGCCCCAGCTGGGAAGAAAACTGTCCGCCCGCTTCGATCGAGGCCACCACCTCGCCGGCGGCCTACCTGACCGCGTTGTTCCAGTGGGCGACCCAGGTCATCGAGCCCATGGCCAATACCGAGGAGGACCAGCCGATCTTGCTCGCCGACCGGCGCCCCGACCTGGCGGCGCTGGTCCTCGACAACCACAGCCTGGAGCGGGTCGAACCGACCATCGGCATCGTCAACGAGATCCTCGAAAGCGCGGCGCGCAAGCACCTCGACGACCACAACCTCAAGGATCGCAGTGTCGACGATGCGCTGCTGGAGACGCGCTATCCGCTGGGTCTGCCGTTCGAACGCTACATGTCGCAGATCAACCGCATCCTCCAGAGCAAGGACTATGGCCTGGGCGATCTGGTGCGCCAGCTCGACCCGGAATTTCCCTATTTCTGCCGCGGCGGCCTGCATTCGCTGCGCTCCGACGACGCTTTGCAACTGGACACCGCGCTGGGGCCGGAGCAGCGCGCCTTGCTTCTCGAAGCGGCGTACTTTCCCCGTGCTGCGCGGCGGGTCAGTGCCCGCTCGGTACAGACCCGGATCAACCCGCGCACGGGGCTGCGCGAGTCGTTGCATACCTTGCAGGCTGGCTTCTTCATGCGTCACTACGGCGTGGCCAAGGCCGAGGACCTGTTGCCCCTGAGCGCCTTCTGCCTGCGCACGGGACTCGACCAGGATGGCGTCGAGTCGCTGCTGTCGATCCAGCGCCATGCTCCGGTGGCCTCGCCGAATGTACCCGGTCTGGACGCTCCGAGTCCGGCCCGGTTCGGTTCGGTGTATGTCAACGCCGGGAGCGAGCCGACCATCGGTGTTAGCAGCGTCGACAACTCGCACCGGCTGAGTGATTGGAGAAACCACCATTTCGACCGCATGCAGCGCATGATCCGCCTCGCGCGCTGGCTGGAACTGTCGTTTGGCGAAGCCGACCAGTTGCTCGATGCTGCCCTGCAAGCCGAATACGGCAGCGGCGTGCGCGACCGGGAAATCAGCGAGAACACCCTGCGCGCCCTGGGGCTGTTCCGTCGCCTGCGTCGCGACTTCAAGGTCAGCGCCGAGGACTTTGCCGCGCTGTTGCATGGCCTGGCGCTGTATGCCCGGGGCAGCGAGACTCCCCAGTTCGACCGGGTGTTCAACGACCCGGCACTGTTCAGCGAGCCGCTGGTACTGGATGGCCGTGCATTCAGCATCGCTCCCGGCACCGAGGCCGAGTATCGCAAGGTCCATCACCTGTGTGCGGCCCTGGGGATCGACTACGAAACCTATCTCTATCTCGCTCGCTATATCGCCCAGGCCTGGAGCGAGCAGGCCACGCCCGATGGCGAACAGGGCGAAACGCTGTACTGGTCCCATGCGGTGGTCTCGGCTTTCTACCGGCTGGCCCGGCTGCCGGCGTGGCTGGGCCTGAGCAGCATCGAGGCACTGGCCTTGCTGCAACTGCTCGGCGAGCGCGGGCATCAGTACGTCTCGCGCCTGGTACACACCCGGCTGGCGATCCATCAGCACAGCGAGCTGGGCGATACCCTCAGCGTGATCCAGTCGCTGGCCGATGCGGTGCAGTGGTGCCGCGAGCACGAGCTCAGCGTCAGTTGGCTGTACCAGCACCTGATGCCACTGGCGCCGGTCGCCGCAGCCAGCGACCGCGAGCTGGACCTGCTGCGCCAGATCAACGGACGCATGCTGCCGACCATCCTCAACGAGGCGGTGTTCCGCGATGCCGGCCTGCCGATGTTCTCCGGCGTCGACCAGCCCACACCCATCGAATGGCTGACGCAACTGCAGGACTTCGTCTCCGCCCAGGGGCTGATCCGCGAGCCGGACCCCTACCTCGACAACGAGGCATACGAGGCAGCGCTGCAAGTGCATCTGGTCACGGTGATGGACAACCTCGAACTGGAGAACGCTCCGCGGCTCATCCTGACGGTGTTTCGGCTGGTGATGGACGCGCGCTCGGCCCAGCACAGCCTGGTCTGGGAGTCGCTAGCCAGTACTTTCGGTGGCAGCGCCGAACTGAGTCAGGAGGTGCTGGCCTGGGCGGGTGGCAGCGGCTACCAGTTGCTCGGCGAAGTGCTGCGCTTGTTCAACGGCGAGACCGATCCCTTGTCGATCCCTGTCGGTGACGACGTGCTGGCGCTGTTCGCCCGGTTCGCCCTGCGCATGGGCATCGTCGAACAGCTCAGCCTCAGCCCACTGGTGCTGCGCACCTGGCGCCTGCACCTCGACTGGTTCGAGGGCGCAGGCACGACCGACAGCGGAGCGGTCACCTTCGCTCGCCTGCACCTGCTCACCCAGTACCGCTACCTGCAAGCGTTCACCCGGCAGGACGAGAAAGCCTTGCTGGACTACCTGAAACTGGTCAACAGCCTGCCACCGGACCTGACCGAACAGGACCTGCAACTGATCCGCGAGGATGCCGCCGGCAAGGTGGCGGCGTTCACCGGCTTCGGCATCCGCGACATCCTCGAGACCGCACTGGAAATCACCGAGCATGGCTTCGTCACCACGTTGCGCCAGCTCGATCACCTGGTTCGGGTACGTCAGGCCAGCACTCACCTGCAACTGGGCAGCGATGCGGCCCTGCAACTGGGCCGGCTGCGTGGTAACAGCCCGCGCGCGGAGTACCGCGCAGCCGCCGAGAAGGCCCTGAGCAGCCTGCTGGAGCAGGGCGAAGGGCCACGGCCGTCGACCGAGGGCGAACTGGGCCAGAGCGAAGCGTCGTGGATGGTGGTGGACAAGGAAGTGCTGGTGGCCAAGGTCGACGACAAGGCGCGCTTGCTGTTGACCGTGCGCGACTTCCTCGGTCGGCCGCTGGCAGGCATCACGGTCACCTGGCACACCGACTTTTCGACCCTGGGCGCGCCGTCATCGATCACCACCGACGAAAACGGCCAGGTGCACAACGAGCTGCTGGCCGGTGACGAAATGGGCACCGCCCAGGTCATCGCCCGCTTCGGGCTGGACCGGCAGATCCTTGCTACCCCTGGTGGTGATCGACTGCGAGGAGGCCTCTCTGAGCATCAAGGATCCGGTGTGTGCGCCCATGGAGGCGCTGGCCGGCAACCTGGCGGTGATCGAATACCGCCTGCGCCTGGAGGATGACCACGGCAACCCCGGGCGCGACCGCATGGTGCAATGGAGCACCGACCTGGGGATCTTCGAGCGCCCGCAGACCCGCACCGATGCCGACGGCTTTACCAGTGCCCGGTTGCGCAGCCTGTCTTCCGGGCAGGCCGTGGTGTTCGCCGATCTGCCGGTCAATGGCGAGCAGTATGAATACGATGCGGTGACCTTCCTCGAGCAGCCGTACTTCCAGTACGTGCGCTTCAGCGGTCCGGTGGCGGCTACCCAGGAGGTCATGGCCAGGGCACGGGTGGTCAACCTTGACGGCACCCCGGAGCGCCGCGTGACCGTACTGTGGTCGGCCGACACTGGAGGTTTCGTCGAGGAGCCCGGCAAGAGCATCACCGACGATGACGGGATCGCCGTGATCCACTACCTCAGCCCGGAGGCGGGGGAGGTCACGCTGACCGTCAATGCCATTCACAACACTCAAACCTTGCTGCCGCTGACGTCCGAGCGCACGACCATCCACGAGTTGCCGAGGCTGGTGGAGATGGAACCGGAGGAACAGTACTTCGTGGTCGACCAGCCACATGCGGCGAAATTCAACGTGCGCCTGGAGCCGGCCGCAGCGGGCTACCCGGTGACCTGGTGGGCAGGCGACGTGCTGCTGGCAACGACCTACAGCAGCGCCGACGGGGCCGCGAGCTACCAGCGGCATTTCAACCAGAGCCATCTGGGCGAGCAGGTCGTCAGCGTGCGTTCACTGCGCGAGGGCGATCAGTTCGATTTTCGGGTCAAGGTGGTCGCGCAGCATGACCGCCTGGTCGTGGAAGTGGACCCGCATGACCCCGGCATCGTTCTGGTCGAGGAGGCACGGCTGGTGTTCGCGGTCGATCCCGGGTTGTCCTCCGGGTTGCTGGTGACTGCCGAACGCGAGGATGGCAGCGGCGATGACGAGGCGCGCTTGACCTTCGACCTGGGCCAATACGCCGACCCGGCTGCCCTGGGGGTGGTGTTCGACCCGCCATTGGGTCAACCGATCAACTGCGACCCGCAAGGCCGGGCCAGGCTCAGGATCGATTGCACCAACGCAGCCTTCCTGCCGAGCAGCGATCCGCACAACAACCACATCCGTTTGCTGATCACCTCCAACCTGGGGGTGACCGTGGCTATCTGGGTCGGGCTGCGTTACCTGCTGGACCTGAAAAAAAGCGCGCTGTACCTGCTCAGGTGGAACGTCGAACCCGCCGCCGCGTTGCTCTTCTACGGCCGCCTGCAGCGTCGCAATGGCCAGGCCGCGCTGGCCCTGCGCGACAGTGCGCGCAGCCTGAGACTGACCCTGGACGGGGTGGCGCAGCCGGCTACCGCCAACCTGACCGTCGATCAGCCGGGCAGTTGCCATCTGCAGTCGGACACCTTCCTCGACAGTGCCGGCGAGGCCGGGACCCAGTGTCGTGTCGAGGCCCTGGGCGATCTGGTCAAGCGCGTGGAGTTCGTCGGTGGCAACCTCTACGACGTGCAACGATTCATCGACGACGCCGCGCTGACCCTCAGCGCAATCGACCACCCGGGCCTGATTGAACTGGGGCAAGGGTTCGAGGCCGACCATGGCGATACCTACGGATTCACCCTGAGGCTGAGCACTACCGAAGGTCCCTTGTCCGGCGTGTTGCTGCGGCCCGCGCAGGCGCAGGTCAATGGCATGGCGTACAGCATTGGCGCTATCACTGGCGCCAACGGGCAGACGACCCTTTCCGCCGATTCCTCCGCAGCGGTGCTGGCGCAACCGCACGGGACTTCCATCGAACTGGGGCCTCTCTCCGTGGCATTGGACCTAAAAGTGAAGGAATGGGCCATGACGGAAATGTCTATCAGCATGGTCGGGCAAAACGAGGCTCGCCTCAGTGCGTCGTTCAGTCGCCGCGACGGTAAACGGTTCTTGGTCGATGGCTTCAACTGGACGGTTGGTTTCGACTCCTTGGCGGATGATTACCAGGTCACTGTCGCGCCGAAGCCGGACGGTTTCAGTATCACCGTGAATAATCTGCGGGTGTCCGTTCCAGGCAGCATGGTTTACCTCTACTACAACTCGCCTACCAGCGCTCGCGTGCGCTTCACGGGAGAGACAGCAATCTACGTTCCAGAAAGCCCGCTCGAGGGAGACGCCTCATGAACGCCATCTTCGCCAACCTCGCCGAGGACCACCGCGACGCCCTGGTCGCCTACTACCTCGGCCAGATCGTCCCGCAGCACCCGGTACCGGCCGGGCGTGGCCTGGTCACCGAGCAGGACCTGTACGAGTTCCTGCTGATCGACAACCAGGTCAGCGCCAAGGTCGATACCAGCCGCATCGCCATGGGCATGGCCAGCGTGCAGCTGTATCTCGCGCGGATCTTCACCGGTGTGGAACCAGGCTACCTGGACCTCGCCGATGGCAACGAGCAGCGACAGTGGCGGGTGGCGAAGAGCGAGTACTCGATCTGGGGCGCCAACCAGATGCTCCAGGACTACCCGGAAAACTACCTCGTTCCGGGCCTGCGCCTGAAGCAGACCGAAGCCTTCCGCGAGTTCATCGGCGATACCGAGCAGAGCCGGATTTCCCAGGATTCGGTGCAGCGCGCGCTGCAGCACTATCTGGACAAGTTCGAGCGGATCAGCAACCTGGAGGTCACCAGTGGCTATATCGATGGCATGGACTTCCGCAAGTCCGACTATTACTTCATCGGCCGGCAGAACGTCGAGCCGCGCGCATGGTTCTGGCGCAAGGCTGCGGTGTACTTCGGCGATGCCGAGGAGGGACGGGCGGAAGGCGACGATTACCTGAGCCCGACCGCCTGGGGCGAGTGGATGCCGGTGGAGGTGCCCAAGGGGCATGAAGTAGTGAACATGCGCCCGATGGTACTCGACGGGCGACTGTATGCGGTGTGGGGCGAGCACCGTCGCGAACAGCGACCCGTACCTGCCGCGCGCGCGGAGGTGCCGGGGCTGATGGAGGAGGTGTCGCGCTATGCGATCAAGCTTTCCTATCGCACGCTGGACGGGACCTGGTCGGTACCGATGACCTATGAGCTGTCGCTGGAGGAGGAGGTCAAGTACCCCCGGCTGTTCGCCTACGTCAACCACGCGGACCCTCAGGCGAAAAAGATCATCATCGGCTTTGCCGCCAACAAGGACCTGGCCATCGAGGGGCTTGCCCTGGATACGCGTTTCAACGTCCTGTATCAGGGGCTGGTGGCCAAGAAGGAGGGCGAAGGTGACACCCTGCTCGCCAGGTTGGTCAATGGCATCCGCTATTTCGTCGAGCCTGCGAATGTGTTGCAGCATCCGATGATGACGGACAAGTCCCAGAACACCCTGGTGCGTGAGGTCCCTGATGGCGAGCATGCCGTTGCCGGGCCGGTCAATGGCACGCTGCGCCTCAGTTGTGATCTCGGCGCGGGTCCGACAGGGTCGCAGCTCTGGCTGCAGGGGCGCTCCAGCCTGAGATTGGGCTATCAATACCCGAGCATTACCGAGTTCGAGATGCGCGCCTACCAAGGGGATACCGAGCTCTGGGCATTGCGCAGCAATGTCGAGCTCAATGGCTCCGTGCATAGTCCCTCGCGGATCCAGGCTCTTGGTGCCGAGCCTCTCACGGTTGTCGTCGGTTTCCCGGATCCGTTGCTCAATTCGTTCAATCAATACGAGATCGCCGTGCCGGTCGATTTGCCCAAGGCCCCGTTGCTGGTCACCAGTGGCGGTGGCCAGTACCTGGACCTGGAAAACCTCGGCTTGCAGGGCCTGCGCTATGTGCGCCTGAACACCCTGTTCGCCAAGGAGCTGGTGGCCCGGGCGATGGTGTCGGTGGATGCGCTGATCAGCTGGGACACCCAGCACATCGAGGAACCGAAGCTGCCGGGCTCCACGGACGTGCAGATCATGGACTTCCACGGCGCCAACGGTCGCTACTTCTGGGAGCTGTTCTTCCATATTCCCCATGCGCTGGCCTGGCGCCTGCACCACGAGTTCGACTTCCAGGGGGCCGAGCAGTGGCTGCACTACATCTTCAACCCGCAGGCACGGGTCAAGCCGACCAACCCGCCCAGCCCGTTCTACTGGGGCGTGCGCCCGCTGTCGGAGCCTGGGCGCGGCGAGTACGAGATCGACGGCATCGCTGACCCGGATGCCATCTGTTATTCAGAGCCCAGGCATTACCGCAAGGGCATCTTCGCCCTGTATGTGCGCAACCTGCTGGCCTACGGCGACCTGCTATACCGCCGGCTGACCCGGGATTCGCTCAACGAGGCCATGCTCAACTATGTCCGTGCCCTCAGCCTGCTCGGCCCGCGACCGGACAATCGCATGATCGGCCGCTGGCAGCCGGTGACCCTGGAGGAAGCGGCCAAGGCGGACGAAGGATTGTTCGCCGAGATCGAAACACAGTTGCCGCTGGGCCAGCCCCTGTTGCAGGCCTGCAATGGCACGCCCTGGCTGGAATTGCTGGATTCGCAGCGTTTCCGCCTGCCGGTCAATACCCATTTGCTCGATCTGTGGGACCAGTTGGAAAGCCGCGTGAGCAACCTGCGCAATAACCTGACCATCGACGGCAAGCGCCTGATGCTGCCGCTGTACGCCAAGCTGGCCGACCCCCTCGACCTGCTGCGTGCGCAGAACAGCGGCAGTGGCCTGATGCAGCGCAGCGTCGGCAGCCTGGCGCCAGTGCTGGCGTTCCGCTTCAATGCGCTGTTGCCGCGCCTGCAAGGCGCCGTGGAAACCCTCAGCCGCTTCGGCGAGCAGGTGCGCCTGTTCCGCGAAATGAAGGACCGCGCCCAGCAGGAAGAACTGCAACAGTCCCATGTCCTGGAGCTGTCGCAGTTCGCCCTCCAGTTGCAGGAAGTCGCCCTGGAGCAGGCCGATGCCACGCTGTTGGCGCTGGAGGCGAGCCGACGGGTGATCGACCAGCGGCGCGTGCACTACGAGGCGTTGGCTGATGAAAATGTGTCGGCTGCCGAGGAGCAGTCCATGGACCTGCATCGGCAGTCGTCGATCATCAGTGTCAGTAGCCAGGCGGTGGAGGCCACTGCCGGTTCGGTGAATACAGCGGCTTCGATCATCGCCACGGCATTTGGTGGCGGTCTGACCCAGGCCGGTGCCGTACTGCATTCCTCCGCACAGGTCATCAATGTCGCGGCGGGTGTCACCCGCCACCTGGGGGATCGTCTGGCAATCAGCGAACAATACCGCCGCCGCCAGCAGGAGTGGCTGCTGCAACGCGACCAGGCCGCCGCCGAGCTGGACACCATCGACGAGCAGATCGTCGCCCAGCGCAGTGCCATCGAGATGGTCAGGGTGCAGATCGCCCAGGCCGGCAAGGCCGAACAGCAGGCCCAGGATTACTACCGCTTCCTCAAGACCCGCAGCACCAATGCCGGCCTTTATCAATGGTTGCTGAGCCAGATGTCGACCTTCTACTACCAGGCCTACGACGCGGTGGTCGGCCTGTGCCTGAATGGCGAGGCCAGCTGGCAATACGAGATGGGCGACTACCAGACCCGCTTCATCCAGCCCAACGTGTGGTTCGACAACCACTTCGGCCTCACCGCCGGCGATGCCCTGCGCCTGCAACTGCTGCGCATGGAGTCGGCCTGGCTCAAGCGTTTCGAGCGTCGCCTGGAGCTGGTACGCACCGTGTCGCTTAAACAGTTGTTCAGCCAGCCTGGCAGCGATCGCAACTGGGACACCGTGCTGAACGACCTGATCGGCCAGGGCGTGGTCAATTTCGAGCTGGCGCCGAAGCTGTTCGACAGCGACTACCCGGGGCACTACCTGCGTCAACTGGTCAGTGTCTCGGTGTCGCTGCCGGCCCTGGTCGGGCCTTACCAGGATGTGCGTGCGGTACTCACCCAGGTCTCCAGCCGCACCGTGCTCAAGCCCGATCCACGGGCGATGAACGAGCTGTACAACCAGCCGGACAAGGACCCCACCAACATCCTCTACAACCCGCGGGCCAGCCAGAGCGTCTGCCTGTCCCGGGGGATCGACGACCACGGCATGTTCCAGCTCGACTTCAACGACCAGCGCTACCTGGCATTCGAGGGCACCGGGTTGATTTCGATGTGGGAGCTGAGGTTCCCGCGGCACGCCAAGGAGGAGCAGAAGGCGATGCTGGAAAGCCTCACCGACATCATCGTCCAGGTACGCTACACCGCCCTGGCCGGCGGGCCGGACTTCGTCAAGCATGTGGAGGGGTTGCTGGGGGATTGAGTGCTGCGGCAGGCGATGTATGCCTGCCCGGCCGTTTGCCTTTGAAGCGCTTTATTCCAGTACAAGTCACTAGAACGCACGCAAGCGTCCGGCGAACCTGGGGTTGGAGCGCAAGCGGGCAACATGCATCAGGGACTCGTAAGTCGCATCGTACTGGACGGAAGGGATGGCTGCGGCATTCTGTTGCTGTCCGTCCAGAACATAGAACACGCTCTGCGGATCCTTCATCGCCGAAACCTGGGTCCATACCTTTCCCGTGGCCAGCCAACTGTCGAGTCTAGCCTCCATGACATCGTCATCGAATACCGGCAGATCCTGGTAATGCTGCTCACGCAGTGCATCGACCTGCTGATAGCCGATCGCATATTCGGGGTCGCCGGGCATCCTGGGAGTAAAATTGCTCAGTTCGACATTGCCAGTCGAGTTGTGGCTTTGCGACCAGGGGTGAACGACCGGATAGGTTACCCATGGATCGACCGTCAGAGGGTCGGTGATACGAGGATCGCCCAGGATCGCGGAGCGATGCACAGGCTGTTTGACCGAGTAGATGGGCACGTTGGGCCAGTCGGCGGAGGACGCCATCAGGAACACGCTGATTATCCCGAATTCATCGCAGAATCCGGTGCTGGCTGCCAGTGAATGCTCGGCGCGGCTTCTGTGCAGGGGTTGCGAGCCTATGAGATCTCGCATGTGCGAGCCGGCAGTCGCTGCTTCATAGTCGCTGCGCTTGATGTCGCCCGCCTGGTTTGATGCGCCCAGATGCAGGTATTCCCTGACAGACCAGTTGGTGTTGTAGGCGAACTCCGCGATCGGGCCTTTTCCACGCAGCAAGGACATTCCCGATTCGCCCAGACCGTTCAGCATGCGCTCGGCCCCCGGTTCCTTGGGCTCCTTGCTGAATTTCTTGATGCTGTAGTGCTGGTCCTGTGGGTTCAGGCCAAAATGGTCGGTCAATGTCAGCGGGTTATTGCGCACGAACCGGTAACGATTGAGCCCGTCCACATCTCCCCCCGGATCCGGATTGATCCAGCGCATCAACCACGGCGCGTAGTAGCGCAGGCCGTAGTCGTACAGGCCGCTGCTGTCGCGCTCCTTGCCGGAATAGCGACGGGTCTTGTAGCTCGCCTCGATGGCAGAACCTGCCGCCCACCACGCGGTGCCACCGAAGGGGTAGTAGCCCTCGTGGCTGATGATGCGCGCGTCGCCGTCCAGCTCCAGGCCGCTGCTGTCATGCAGGTCGTCGAGGCTGTAGCGCAGTTGCGGGTTGGCGATGCCTTCGGGCTGGCCCTCGCTCCAGTGCAGGCAGCGGATCAGGCCGTGGCCGGTGTCGACGGTGATCACCGCCAGGCGTTCACCTTCGCTTTCATGCAGTTCCAGGCCGGGCAGGTAGCGGGTTTCGCTGCGGCGCTGGCGGCCTGCCACGCGGCGGCTGATGACCTTGCGCAGGCGCAGGCGGTTGCCGCCATAGCGGTAGTGCTCTTCGTCGTCGCCGTCTGTACGAGCCACCTGGCGGGTGCTGTGCAACTGGTTGCGGGCGTTCCATTGCAGGGGCTGACCGGGCGCGAGCTGGAGCAGGTTGCCGTTGCCGTCGAAGGCCTCCAGCGGATTGCCGGGGGCGGGCACGGCGCGGTTGCTGTCGGCGGCCACGTTCAGGCTTCGGGTGTAGTCCTGCTGGCCGACATGGCGCAGCGACAGCAGGTTGCCGCTGGCGTCGTAGTGGTATTGCTGGCCGTAGTTGAGCAACTGGCTGGTATCGCCGGGGAAGGGCGTCAGCTCGGGCAGTCCGGGGCCGATCATGGCGCCGACGGCTTCGCGGCCGCTGGCTTCGGTCAGGCGATAGAGCGAGTCGTAGACGAAGTTACTGACCGGGTCGATCCGCTGGTTGGCGAAGTGGCGCACGGGCTGGCTCAGGTCTTCGATGCGGGTGACGTTACCGACCGGGTCGTAGCCGTAGAGCAGGTCCTGCAACTGGCTGCGGCCCGGGCGGCTGGCTTGCATTCGTTCCAGGCGGCCGTTGGCGGGGTCGTATTGAGCGTGACGGACCACGTCATTGCCGAGGGTTTGCCGTTCCACCTGGCCGAAGGCGTTGTAGCGGGTTTCGACCAGCAGTGGGTGCTGTCTGCCGTCGTTCAGGTGCAGGGTCAGGCGGGTGAGTTCGCCGCCCAGGGTAAAGCCCGAGCATTGGCGATGACCCTGGGCGTCGGTCTGTTCCAGTACCTGGTCGAGCGGGCCGTAGCGCCAGTGGGTGCTGGCACCCGCGCCGGGTTCGAGAGCGGCATCCGGCCAGTCCGGCAGGTCGAGGGCTGCGAGGAAGTGACGGGTTTCGCCAAGTTCCTGGCCGGTCAGGCCGTAGCTGTCGATCATGCGGCTGCCGGCATCGTCATCATGGCGGACCAGGCGACCGCGGCGGTTGAGGCCCTCTTCGCGGGCGTAGCTGAACGACTCGGCCACCCGCGTCGGCTGTCCGCCAGCGGTTTCGCGGATCAGCACGGGGCGCAGCAGTTCGTCGTACTCGGTCTGCCAGTGGCTGGCGCGGCTGTCCCAGGCGTGCGTGGCCTGTCCGGCTTCGCCATGCAGGGTCAGGCGCCAGCCGGCATCGCGGCTTTCCTCGAGCAGGGTGACGCCGGACAAGGCGCTGGTGACCTGCTGGCTCGGGGCAAGGTCGGTCTCCTGTTCCAGGCGCTCGAACAGGCGCGGATCCCATTGGCCGCGCCATTGCTCGTTGGCGCTGCGCCGGGTCAAGGTGACGAGCCGCTGCATCGGCTCCTGTTCATCGGCCTTGAGGTAGGCCACCTGGCGCACGCTCATGCCCCGCGCGTTGTACACCTCGAGGTTGGGCGTATGTCGATGAACCAGGCCGGAGCTAGGCTTCGCCACCTTGCATTTCCTCCCAGGTATCGTTCTCGTCCTCGCTGATGCTGTACCACGGCAGGTAGCGCTGGCGGCGCATATAACCCTTGGCGGTAAGCACCCGCACTTCGCGGCCGAGGGGGTCGTAGAACTGCTGGTCGTTGTAGCCGAACAGGCGGAACGAAGCATCGTTGATATAGCGCCAGCGCTCGGCGAAGTAAGGCCGGTAGACCCGCACCGGCAGGCCCTTGTTGTTGAATTCGACCCGCTCGCTGACCCGCCAGCGCTCGGTGGCCTCCACCTGCACCGGCTTGCCGTCCTCCAGACGCAGTTCGCCGTTTTCGTCGACGGCATAGGCCAGGCCCGGTTCGACCTTCTGCTTGCTCTGCAACGAGCGGCCGAAGCCGTCGCTGCTGTCCAGGCTGATGCGGATCTGCAGCTCCGGGTCGCCGGGATAACGGTCGGCCAGCAGCACCCCGCTCTGTACCGGCTGGCGTGTCTCCACTGGCTGCATCCAGCTGAAAGCGTCGTAGTAGCAGGCGCTGGCGGCGTTCTGTAGTGCTGCCGAGGGATCGGCCAGGGCGTCGGCCAGGTCCTCACCGTTGCGCTGGTACTCGCTCAAGGGCGCGAAGCCTGCCGGTTCGCCGTCCTCGGTGCCGTGGAAGCTGCTGGCCAGAAGCCGGCCGAAGCCGTCGTAGAGGGCTTCCTGGATATTCTCGTTGGGGTCGGTGATGTGCACGGGTTGCAGGCAGTGGTAGTCGAAGCGGGCCAGGGTCCGGCAGCCGTCGGGCAGGGTGATGCCGGTGACCTGGCAGTGATAGGCGTCATGGCTGATTTCGGTCAGGCCATGGCTGCGGGTTTCGCGCATGGCCTGCGGGCGGTAGAAGGTGCTGGCCGGGCCGAAGGTGGTGAAGCCCTGGCGGATCGCCCACAGCTCCATGTCTGCCTGCTCCGGGAGAAACGCCGCCATGGGTTCGTAGTTGAGCTCGACCAGTTTCTCGCGCAGTTCGTCACGGCTCATGACCCGGTCGTAGGCCTGCATCGCCTGTTCGTTGAGTTCGGCACTTTCCAGGTAGCCGGGCAGGGCCTCGAAGCTGGCCTGGCCGTCGGGCAGCTCGGTGCGGGTGCTGCTGTCGGCAGCCTGGTAGCGTTGCACGCTTTGCCCGCGCAAGACTCGTTCGGCGTCTGCGCCCAGGGGACTTTCCGCACTGACAAAGTGCTCGTAGCTGATCTGCCTTGGCGGCAGCGCGCTGCGCGGCAGCACCAGGGCATTGTCGCGCTGGCGCCAGGGCAGGCCGAGGCGCCAGGCCTGGGCGCTGGTCAGGTGGATGGCCTGGCTGCGGGTTTCGTTGAGGTAATGGTTGTACTGCGCCTCGTCATGGGCGTCGCGCCACCAGGTCTGCTCATGCTCGCTGTCGAACGGCGGCGGATCACTGACATGCCGGCGCCGTGCACAGTGGATGACCACGGCATGGGTCGGCTGGGCGTACTCGTCATGGGCCAGGCTGATGCTGTGCTGGCAGCGCGGGTCGTCGGCCTGGCGTTCGTAGTCGAGGCTGATGCTCTCCAGGGGGAGCGGCAACATGCGTGCGTAGGGCTGGTGAGGATCGGCGGGGGCGAGTTCGCGCAGCAGGTAGCGATGCTGCTCCACCGCGTAGGGCACCGCCGCCTGCGGGCTGTCGTCGAGCCCGTAGCGCTCGCTACGGATCGGCGAGCCGCTGAGAGCATGGGCCATGGCCCGCAGGCGAGCCTCGTCGGGGGCTTCGACGATCTGGTCGCTGCCGCTCAGGCTGTCGAACTGGCTGAGCAGGTCGGCGCCCAGGGTGGCAGCTTCGGCGTCGTGGAAGAAATCGTCCCGTGGCGGCGCCGGGTATTGGCCGGTGTGGAACCAGGTCTTGCTCAGTAGCGGCGCGGTGAAGTGCGCGTCCTGGTCGCCACGAGCGCTTTCGCTGTCGGTCTGCAGCAGCAGGCCGAAGCCACGCAATTCGCGTTCGTGGCGGTCATAGTGGCCGCGGCGGTACTGCATGCGCTGTACCAGCAGGTTGCCGGTGATCTCGTCGAGCTGGGTCTGCCGGGTTACCACATGCAGGGTCATCGGCAACTGGCTGACCGCCGGGCGCCCGGCCTGACGCAGTTCCTGTTTCTCGTCCAGCCATTCCTGGCCGGAGCTGCGGTACTCGACGCTGCCCACCGCGCCCATGTTGTTGCTGGTGTGGTTGAGCAGGTACGGCTTGTGCGTGGTGAAGTCCATGCGCCAGTGGCGCGGGCGCATATGCGGCACGGTCAGCACCAGGCTGGCGCAACCGAGGCCCTGCAGGTCGGCGACACTGACCTGGCACAGACGGTCGTAGCGCACGCCGTGCGGCCAGGGTTGCACCACCGGCGGTTGCAGGCCGAAGCCGCTGCGGTTCATGAACAGGCGCACGCCATCGCTTTCCAGGTAGAGCAGATCGCTGGCGCCGGAACCGTCGAGGTCGGCCAGGCGGACCCGGCTGGCATCGAAGCGGGCATGCTCGAACGGCAGGCTGGCGAAGCGGAAACCCTTGCCGAAGCGCCCGTGGCCGAGGTTCGGCCAGCAGCGCACTTCGTTGTGGCGGATGCGCACCAGGTGTTGCTGGCCGCTGCCGAGGATGTCGCTGAAGGCCACCAGCTCGGCACGGTCGTCACCGAGCACCGGCAGGGCATCGTCGGGGATGCCGTGGGGCACGTCCACCGGTGCGGCGTGTCCGCGCTCGCGGCGGTTGGCGTACAGGCGCACGCTGCGCGGGCCGATCAGGGCCAGGTCGAGCAGGCCGGCACCGCTCAGGTCAGCCTGCTGGGCCAAGGGATGGAGCAGCTCTGAAGCGATCGCGGCATAGGGCACGAAGCCGGACCAGCTGCGGTCCTGGTTGAGGGTGAAAAAGCCGTTGAGCCCGGGGGCGCTGATGCTCCATTCCAGGCGTCCGTCGCCGGTCAGGTCCTGCAGTGACTGGCGCACCGGGCTGCGGCTGTCGGCCACGGGAATGCGCGGCAGCAGCGACCACTCGCCATAGGTCACCCGATCATTGTGCGGCTCATCGCTGCGCTGGCTGTCGTCGCGCAGCGGTTCGCGGTAGTACCAGCCCTGGTCGCTGCGCAGCAGTACGCCGGGCAGGCCTTCGCCGTAGAGATCGACCAACTGGTAGTCCTGGCCGTCATTGAGCCCGGCCATGGCGGGAAACTCGCTGAAGGTGCAGGACGCTTCGGGATCGTAGTCCGCGTAGGCGAAACTCATCGGCGGCAGGCTGCTCGCCTGGCCGCTGGCGGACCAGGCCTGGCTATGCACCTCGCTCAACAGGTTGTAGGACAGCGCGTGGTCGCGGTATTCCAGCAGCAGGCGGCGGACCAGCACCGGGTTGGGGCCCAGGTCCTCCTCGAAGCGGTGGAACATCAGGACCTGGCGGCACAGGCGCAGGTTGCCGAGTTCGAAGCCATAGGCGAACGAGCTGTGCGGATCGCTGCGCACCGGCCAGGGCTCGACTTCCGCGTAGCCGGGCTTTTCCGCCAGCAGGGTGGTGCGCTCGCCATAGTCCAGCAGCAGCTCGAAGTGCCATTGCACCTGATCGATGGTTTCCGGCTGCCACAGGTACAACCAGGGATGGGCACTGGCATTGCCGTAGCAGATTCGGTTCAGGTAGCACTGGGCCCGGAAGTCGCGGGGCGGATCCGGCTCCAGGCCGGCCAGGTCTTCGCCCTTGTACTGGTAGAGGATGTGCTCGCCGTGGGCGTTCATGCTTTCTTCCAGCAGCCATTCGCCGACCCGCTGCGAGTTGTCCGGGTCGGTGCTGCGCGATGACGGATTGCGCCCGTAGAAATGCAGGCTGCCGTCGCTGCCATGGACCAGCCAGAAGCCCGGATCGTCGGCATCCGCGCGCCAGTGCTCGATGCGCTGGAAGGCGCCCTCGATGCGGGGGAAATGGCGCAGGACGCGGTAGCTGCGGTCCAGGGCCAGGCCGCGGTACTCACTGATGTCGGTGAATACCGGCTTGCCGCTGCCATCGCGCTCGGGCAGCCAGACCACGCCGTCGGGGCCGAGGATCACGTCCTCGTCGGTGTAGCGCGGCACACCCTTGCTGGTGCGGCGGGCGACGCAGCCGTGGGACAACTGCCAGCCCATGCCGAACAGGCCATTGCTGACCGTGCTGCGGTAGCTCAGGGTCAGTGCAGGGGCATAGCCGCGGCCCGGGGAAACCGGCAGGGGAATATCGAAGGAGGCCGCGCCCGAGGTCCCGACTCCACCCCAGCCGCTGCCGATGCTCTGGATCGCTCCGCCGCCCTTGGGCAGGGCGGGAACTGCGACTGCGGGTGCCTGATCCTGCATGACCTGTGCTCCATGACGCTGTCCTTGGAGCAAGGGTGCCTTGTTCGCGCTGTTTCGTTAACTGGCAAAAATGCTAGGTAGCGGGGATATCCATGTCGTTCAAGGCGTACCGAACAGTGCCGTCCAATAGATCCCGGCATCGCTTTTCGGGTCGGTGGCATAGGCCGCGCCCAGTTCGCGCAGTTGCGGGTTCATCAGGTTCAGGCAATGCCCCGGGCTGGCCAGCCAGCCGTCGACTACCTTGCGCGGGCTGTCGAGCCCGGCGGCGATGTTCTCGGCAATGCGCTGGCCGCTGTAGCCGGCCAGTTCGGCGCGGTCGCCGGGCGTACGGCCTTCACGGTCGATATGGTCGAAGAAGTTCTGGTTGGCCATGGCCCGGCTCTGGCCCTGGGCGGCACCGGCCAGGGTGTCGTTCCAGCTCAGCGCGGGGGCGGCGCTCATCTGCTGCGCACCGCACAGGCGGGGCTGGGCGCGGGCAGCGTTGACCGCTTCGAGCAGGTTGCGCCCCTCGCTCTGCCAGTCGCCCAGGCGCGCGCTGAGCAGCGGACGGGCGACCACGATGCGCCATTCGCGGTCTTCGCGGCTGACGCCGATATCGACGAACTGCGGATCGAGCACCACCTGGCAGAAGCTCTCGCGGATCGCCTGCATGGCGGCTGCGGCATCACGCGGGCCGGACAGGCTTATGGCCTGGACATTGACCATCGGATAGGCGACCCGGGCCAGTTGCTGTTGCAGGTCGCCCATGCTGGTGGCCGACAGCACCAGGCGCGGGTCGCTGGCCAGCGGCGGCAGCTCCAGCGACGCCTGGTTGGCGCAGGCCTGGGACTGGTTGCGGTAGGCGTTGATCGAGTCGATCAGTTGCGTTTCTTCCGATGCCCGGGCCTGGCTGGCGAACAGCGGCCCGAGGCAGAGCAGGGCGAAGCAGAGCATGGAGGAGCGGACGCGCATTTGAATCTCCCTTGGGCGGAACCCCGTGGCTGCTGGCGGGCCTGGCGGGGTTCCTGGTACATGATGTCCGGCGGGTCCGCGCTCATGGCCCGGCCGGTGTCCCCGATGGATTGGGGAATAAACGATGAAGAATGGCGTGCATGGTAGCCAGATTGGCCTGTGCCTGTCGTCTTTGTCCGGCATCAGGCCGTTTGGGTTCCCCGCGACCTGTCAGCGCGCCGCGCCATTTTGCGGCTTGTAGAAGACAAATCGACTGGTCCGGGCGGTTTCCACGAAGCTTTTACGCCAGGCGGGAGCGGCCTGGAAGTCGTGGAAATACAGGGCGCCGTGGGTGTTGTCGGGCAGTTGCCGGTTGAGGGTCTTGCGCGCGATTTCCTTGGCCTGGAGGTAAGGTTCGTCTTCCTTGATCTGGTCGGCGCGGCCATCGCACCACCAGGAGAACTGGCAGGCGTGCTGTTCGGAGCCTTGCTTGACCACGGCGCAGACGGTATCGGGGAAGCCCTCATGGCCGAGGCGATTGAGCACCACGTTGGCCACCGCCTGCATATCGGCGGCGCTGGCGCCCTTGGCTTCCCAGTAGATGGTGCGTGACAGGCAGGTCAGGGTGTCGTCCAGGGCTGCCTCGCCGTTGGGGTCGACGGCCTTGGCTTCGGTTGGGGTCAGGGTGGTACCGGGGGTGGGCTTGGCCTGCACGGCGACCGCGTGTTCCAGGGCTTCGGCTTTCTTCTCGGCCTGGTTGGCGACGGGGTCGGCGGCATTGGCGCCGAGGCTGAGCAGGGCGGTGAGGCAGAGGATGGTCCACGAAGCGTGCATGGCCGCAACTCCAGGTTAAGTACCTGATGTATTGACTACGGCTGAAGTTCAATGATTCCGGGGTTGCCGCCGGACGGTAGCGGTTCGGTTGTTTTCGCCAGGAGGGTTTGTGTTGTGGTTGATGGCCTCATCGCTGGCAATGCCAGCTCCCACAGGTCTTTTGCCTGGCCCGGATCCAGCGGCCGACCGGGGTCCTTGTGGGAGCCGGCGTTGCCGGCGATGAGGCCGTCAGCCTCGACATCGATCTTGCTGGCCGGGTTGTTCTTGCCGGCCTCATCGCTGGCAATGCCAGCTCCCACAGGTTCTTGTGCCTGGCCTGAGTCCAGCGGCCGACCGGGATCCTTGTGGGAGCCGGCGTTGCCGGCGATGAGGCCATCAGCTTCGACATCAACCTTGCTGGCCGGGTTGTTCCTGCCGGCCTCATCGCTGGCAAGCCAGCTCCCACAGGTTCTTGTGCCTGGCCTGAATCCAGCGGCTGACCGGGGTCCTTGTGGGAGCCGGCTTGCCGGCGATGAGGCCATCAGCTTCGACATCAACCTTGCTGGCCGGGTTGTTCCTGCCGGCCTCATCGCTGGCAAGCCAGCTCCCACAGGTTCTTGTGCCTGGCCTGAGTCCAGCGGCCGGCCGGGATCCTTGTGGGAGCCGGCTTGCCGGCGATGAGGTCATCAGCTTCGACATCAATCTTGCTGACCGGGTTGGTCCTGCCGGCCTCATCGCTGGCAAGCCAGCTCCCACAGGTTCTTGTGCCTGGCCTGAATCCAGCGGCCGATCGGGGTCCTTGGAGGGAGCCGGCGTTGCCGGCGATTAGCCCATCAGCCTCGACATCGATCTTGCTGGCCGGGTTGTTCCTGCCGGCCTCATCGCTGGCAATGCCAGCTCCCACAGGTTCTTGTGCCTGGCCTGAATCCAGCGGCCGACCGGGATCCTTGTGGGAGCCGGCGTTGCCGGCGATGAGGCCATCAGCTTCGACGTCAATCTTGCTGGCCGGATTGTTCTTGCCGGCCTCATCGCTGGCAATGCCAGCTCCCACAGGTTCTTGTGCCTGGCCTGAGTCCAGCGGGCGGCCGGGACCTTGTGGGAGCCGGCTTGCCGGCGATGAGGCCATCAGCTTCGACATCAATCTTGCTGGCCGGGCTGTTCCTGCCGGCCAGCCATCAAACCACCCGCACACCCCGAACCTGCCACTGGCCGACCCACTCTCGGGCGAACGCCGCCGCGTGCCGGGTCAGTTCGTCCAGATGGCGGTCGCGTTTGCGCTCGGCCTCGACCATGGCCTTGCGCCCGTGCTGCTTGAGCAGGTAGCTGTGGATCTGCTGGATCTCCAGGGTGCGGTAGATCGGCGCCACATCGAGTACCGCCAGTTCGCTCGTTCCGGCCGGGGCATCACTGGCCATCAGCACCTGCGGCCCACGCGCACCGACCACCTGCAGGCCAAGCGCTTCGAAGCAGGCCACCTTGCCCTTGCCACAGGCCAGTTCGATACGCGGATGGCGCTGGCGGACTTCATCGAGCATCGCCCGGGCAATCCCGCGTCGGCGCAGGTCCTGGCGCACCGCCATATAGGCCACGGCACAGGCGCTGTCCTCGCCTTCGATCGGCAGGTACAGCAGGAACCCGGCCAGCTGCTCTTCCTCGCAGGCCAGCACCAGCCCCACCGGCAGCCGCGTACCGCCCAGGGCCTGGAGATACAGGTGCACTTCGAAGCCGAGGCCGTACTGGTACAGGCTGTACAGCGGGTTGCTCGGCGGCAGGGCGGTGGCGCTGAGGTCGCTGAAGTTGTCGACCACCAGTTGCATCAGCTGGCTGTGCAACGGTTCGTCGGGGGCGGTCTGGTGCAGGGTGACAACGGGCATCGCGCGGTGGGCTCCGGTAGCTGGGCGGGGCGCCAGTCTACAGGAGCCGAACCGCGGCTTCGATGTCAGACCCGGAAACGCCCGACCAGCGCCGTCAGTTCGGTCGCCAGCCCCGCCAGGGTCTGGCTTGCCGCGCTGGTCTGCTGCGCACCCTGGGCCGAGTGCGCCGAGAGCTCGCGGATGTTCAGCAGGTTGCGGTCCACCTCCCGCGCTACCTGGGCCTGTTCCTCGGCGGCGCTGGCGATCACCAGGTTGCGCTCGTTGATCTGCCCGATGGCGGCGTAGATGCCTTGCAGCACCTGTTCCGAGGCCTGTGTGGTGTCCAGCGCCGCGCGCGCCCGCTCGGCGCTGGCGTGCATGGAACTGACCGCCACTTCGGTGCCGTGCTGCACGCTGCCGATCATCTGCTCGATTTCCTGGGTCGATTGCTGGGTGCGGTAGGCCAGGGTACGGACTTCGTCGGCGACCACGGCGAAACCGCGCCCGGCCTCGCCGGCACGGGCGGCTTCGATGGCGGCGTTGAGGGCCAGCAGGTTGGTCTGCTCGGAGACCGCACGGATCACTTCGAGAACCTTGCCGATATCGCGGATCTCCCCGGCCAACTGTTGCAGGCGCTCGCTACCGGCCTGCACTTCGCCGGCCATGGCCTGGGTGCCATCGAGGGTTTCGCTGACCTGGCGGCGGCTTTCCTCGGCCAGCCGGTTGGAATCGTTGGCGGCCTGGGAGGTGGACACCGCGTTGCGCGCCACTTCCTCCACCGCCGTGGTCATTTCGGTGACGGCGGTGGCCGCCTGCTCCAGCTCTTCGTCCTGGCGGCGCAGGCTTTGCGCGCTTTGTTCGGTGACCGCATTGAGCGCGCCGGCAGACTCGGCCAGGCGCGCGGCGCAGGCATTGATCTGGCCCAGGGTGTCGCGCTGGCTGTGCTGCATGCGTTGCAGTTCGGTGAACAACTGGCCGATCTCGTTGCTGCCCGGCACCGTGACCGGCTCGCTCAGGTCGCCGCCGGCGATGCGCTGGAAGTGCCGTCCGGCGTCACGCAGCGGGCGCAGCACGCGTTGCTGGATAAAGCCCCAGCACAGCGCCGCGAGCAACAGGGTGGTGACCAGCAGGGCCAGGCTGAGCAGTTGCGCCTGGCGCAGGCGGCGTTCCGATTCGGCCATGATCTGCTGGCCGCGTTCGCCAAGGGCCTTGACCAGTTCCTGACGCAGCGCCTGCAGGCGGCCCATGGCGTTGCCGGCGTCGACGTTGACCGCGAAGTAGTGCTCCAGGGAATTTTCCAGGGTCGCCTGGCGTTGTCCGGCGATGGCTACCGAGTAGCTCTGGAATGTGCGTTGCAGCTCTTCGGCGGTAGGTTTCAGTGCGGGATCGTCGACGGCGGCAACGAATTCGCCGGTCAGCGCCAGGCTGGCGTTGATCAGCTCTTCCGAGCGGGTCAGGCGGCCCTTGGCGCTGTCCAGGTGGCCGCCTTGCTGCTCGATGAAGCCGGAGGAGACGTTGGCGCTGGAACGGATCGCCATCAGCAGGGCGTTGTTCAGGCGGTCGGACTGGTGCGCGGTACGGTCCAGCTCGGCGATCTGCGCGTCGCTGCCGACGGCGCTGCGCCAGGCGCTGGCGCTGGAGAACAGCAGGGTCAGGCTGAACAGGGACAGCACCCAGAACATACCGGTGCGGATTTTCAGGTCGGCGAACATGCGGGCAGGGCTCCTCAAGTGGTCCCGCCACTTGTCGGACCGGGCGGGTTGCTACTGCTATCGGAGGGCGCATATGACCGCTTGAGGGGGCGGAACCGGGTTGTGTTCGATTATCGAACGGAGATCATCGCCGTGCTGTCGACGCAGGCGCGGCGGTACTCGCCTGGCGTGACCCCATAGGCCTGCTTGAACTGCCGATTGAGGTGGGCCTGGTCGGAAAAGCCCAAGTCCACCGCGACGTTGAACGGCAGGTAGCCGTGGCGCAGCAGGGTCCGCGCCCGGGCCAGGCGGCGCTGCTTGAGCCAGGCATGAGGCGGCAGGCCGGTGGCCTGGCGGAATACCCGGGCGAAGTAGAAGGGCGACAGGTGCACGGCGGCGGCCAGTTCTTCCAGGGACGGCGGGCAGTCCAGGCGGGCGTCCAGCAGCTCGCGGGCACGGGCCACCGCCAGCGGTTCGTTGCCTGGCTCGCGCGGGTCGCGGACCTTGGCGTGGCGTTGCATCAACAGCAAGGCCGCCTCGCGCCAGGCCGACTGCTGCTCCAGCGCGCTGGCGCCCTGTTGCGCACAGCGGTGCAGACCGAGCAGGGCACGGAATACCAGCGGGTCTTGCAGCACGCTGCTGCTGAACCCCGGCGTGCCACCGGCGCTGAGTTCCAGTTCGTCGAGCACGCTGGTCATATGCGCCACGTCGGGGTAGCAACCGCGGTAGCTCCAGCCGTTCTCATGGGCGCGAGAACCGGTGTGCAGCTCCTCGGGATTGATCAGCACCACGCTGCCCACCGGCGCCACATGGTCGGCGCCGCGGTGCCAGAAGCACTGCGCACCGGTCTCGATGGCGACGATGGAATAGCCTTCGTGCACATGGGGCGCGAAGCGTTGCTGGAAATAGCGGGCCTGGAGCAATTCAAGATTGTCCAGCGCCGGCGCTTGCCAGAAGTGGGTCTGTTCCCGTGGAGCCTGTGTCATGGCGAACCGTTGAGCCACCAGCGATAGACGAAGAAGAAGCCCATGCTCAGGAGCATGCTGAGCAGGGTATTGCGCGTCCAGAGTACCAGCACCACGGCCAGCAGCGAACCCAGCAGATAGGGGTTGGCCGGATCGAGGTTGAGCTGGTGTTCGGGCAGGAACACGATCGGCCCGCAGATCGCCGTGAGCATGCCCGGTACGGCGAAACCGAGGAATTGCCGTGCATTGGAGCTCAGGCGCAGGGGCAGGCGTGGTTCAAGAAAGGCATAGCGGTTGAGGAAGACCAGCAGGCCCATGGCGAAGATCAGGACGAAGACCATCAGCGTGCTCCGGAGAATTTCTGGCAGATAAAGCCTGCGGCCATGCCCAGCAGACCGGCGGCGACCAGTGCGGTTTCCCAGTGCCAGTAGCTGAACAGCACCGAGCAGAACAGCGCCACGGCCACGCACACCACCGTCGGCAGGTTGCGCACGGTGGGCGCGATCAGGGCGACGAAGGTGGCGGCGATGGAGAAGTCCAGGCCCAACTGGTCGAGGTGCGGGATGCTCTGGCCGAGGATGATCCCGACCAGGGTGAACAGGTTCCAGGCCAGGTAGAAGGTGAAGCCTACGCCAAAGGCGTACCAGCGGTTGAACTGCTGGCGGTCGTGCTGGCTGACCAGGGCGAAGAACTCGTCGGTGAGCAAAAAGCCCAGGGTCACGCGCCAGCGGGTCGGCAGTTCGCTGAGCACCTGGCGCATCGACAGGCCATAGAGCAGGTGCTGGGAGGTCAGCAGCAGGGTGGTCAGCAGGATCGAGAACAGGTTGGCGCCGCCCTTGAGCATGCCGATGGCCACCAGTTGCGCCGCGCCGGCGAAGACGATCGCCGACAGGCCCTGGCTTTCCAGCGGGGTAAGGTTGGCTTCGATGGCCATCGAGCCGGCCAGCAGGCCCCAGGGCGCGACGGCCAGGGACAGCGGCAGGCAGGCGATGGAGCCTTTGATATAGGCAGTGCGGGCAAGGGAGGCAGGCATGGACGACAGCGTATGGGGGACGGCCTTGCAGCATGCCAGAGCGCCGCGCGGGCGCCTTGAACAATCTTGCCCTGTTGCCTCAGGGGTGCTGGCTGATCAACTGGTGCCGGGCGGCCTGGCAGCCGTTGATCTCCATGGCCTTCTGCACGTAAGTGACGCGCTGGTTGGCGTCCAGGCCGGCGAGCAGGCGGTAGACCTCGGCCTGGAAATCCCGCTGGCGTCCCCATTGCAGGGCCAGGCCCTGGGGCCGCTCGCGCATGCACAGCAGGCGCACCGCCGGTTGCGGGTAGTAGCCGGCATACAGCGAACTGCGTGACGACACCTGTTCCAGGGCCTGGCGGTATTCGCGGCTTTGCAACTGGTCAGGGCACCAGTTGACGATTTCCAGCGCCGCCGGAGCGAAGCCCTGGCCGAGGCTGGACTGCAACAGCGGGCAGGCTTCGGCGGAGATCTGCCCGGCGGGCAGGTGGGTGATGTAGTGCAGGGCCAGGCGGTATTCGGCCACTGGATGGCGCAGCAGCGCGGCGCGTTGCAGCAGGGCCACGGCCGGTTGCAGGGTCTGGTCCAGCGCCTGGACCTTGCGGATCAGCTCGCGGTCGGTGGGCAGGGCGTCCAGCGGCAGCGCATTGCTCTGTGCGTCGGCCTTCTCCAGCAGGGGCAGGGCCTGACGATAGAGCAGGTCGGCGTGGGGGTCGATGACCGGATCGCCAGCCAGTGCCGTCAGCGGCAGCAGCCATAACAGGGAAAGCAGGGGACGATCACGACGCACGGGGTTGGTCCTGCAGGAAAAGGGCTCTAGCGCAATTCATGGTGTCAGGCACTGTCCATAGTGAAAGAAGAAGCTCCGTGGCGGGGCATTCTAGCCGGATGCCCGGCGCGCCGAAACCCGTCGCGGTATTTGTGTCGACGAGACGTGTTGCGGGTAGAATCCGTTCCCTTTTTCAGGGCAGCGCCACGGAGCCTGTGGGAGCGGGTTCACCCGCGATGACGTCAGTGACTTCACTATCACTATCGCGGGTGAACCCGCTCCCACAGGCTCCGTGGCCTCCGCTGGACTCTCGGTAGCAGAGGAATCCAAGGTGCAGTCACAACAGGGCTTTGTCCTGACCCGCCATTGGCGGGATACGCCCCAGGGCACCGAGGTGGAGTTCTGGCTGGCCACCGACGCCGGCCCGCGCCTGCTGCGCTTGTCGCCGCAGACCTCGGTGGCCTTCATCCCCGCCCGTTACGAGGCCCGTGTCCGCGAACTGCTGCGCGGCGAGCGGGAGGTCGAGCTGCGCCCGCTGGCCCTGCAGGACTTCGAGCATGCTCCGGTGCTGGGCCTGTATTGCCGCCAGCAGCGCCAGTTGATCCAGCTCGACAAACGCCTGCGCGGCGCCGGCATCGAGGTGCTGGAAGCCGATATCCGTCCGCCGGAGCGTTACCTGATGGAGCGCTTCATCACCGCGCCGGTGGCCTTCGACGGCCAGGTCGACGGCGCCGGCGTGTACCTCGACGCCCAGTTGAAAGCGGCCAATGACTACCGCCCGCGATTGAAGCTGGTGTCCGTGGATATCGAGACCAGCGAGCGCGGCGAGCTGTATTCCATCGCCCTGGAAGGTTGCGGCCAGCGTCAGGTGTACATGCTCGGCCCGGCCAATGGCGATGCCACGGCGGTGGATTTCGACCTGGCCTGGTGCGATACCCGTGCTGACCTGCTGCACAGCCTGAATGCCTGGTTGGCCCGGCATGACCCTGACGCGATCATTGGCTGGAACCTGGTGCAGTTCGACCTGCGCGTGCTGCATGAGCACAGCCAGCGCCTCGGCGTGCCGCTGCTGCTCGGGCGCGATGCCCAGCCCATGGAGTGGCGCGAGCACGGCAGCCGTGCACATTTCTTCGCCGGGGCAGCCGGACGGTTGATCATCGACGGCATCGAGGCGCTGCGCTCGGCGACCTGGAGTTTCCCGTCCTTCAGCCTGGAGTACGTGGCCCAGACCCTGCTCGGCGAAGGCAAGGCCATCGACACCCCGTACCAGCGCATGGACGAGATCAACCGCATGTTCGCCGAGGACCGCCCGGCCCTGGCGCGCTACAACCTCAAGGACTGCGAGCTGGTCACGCGGATCTTCGAACAGACCCGGCTGATCGACTTTCTCCTCGAGCGCTCCACGGTCACCGGCCTGCCGGCGGACCGCAGCGGCGGTTCGGTGGCCGCTTTCTGCCATCTGTATATCCCGTTGATGCACCGGCTTGGCTTCGTCGCGCCGAACCTCGGCGGGCGCGAGGGTGAGGCCAGCCCAGGCGGGTTCGTCATGGATTCGCGGCCGGGTTTGTATGAATCGGTACTGGTGCTCGATTACAAGAGCCTCTATCCGTCGATCATCCGCTCCTTCCTGATCGACCCGGTGGGCTTGATCGAAGGCCTGCGCGAGCCGGACGACGAGCACTCGGTGCCGGGGTTCCGCCAGGCGCGCTTTTCCCGCACCCGGCATTGCCTGCCGGCCATCGTCGAGCGGGTCTGGCAGAACCGCGAAGCGGCCAAGCGCGAGGGCAACGCGCCGCTGTCCCAGGCGCTGAAGATCATCATGAATGCCTTCTACGGCGTGCTCGGCTCCAGTGGCTGCCGCTTTTTCGACCCGCGCCTGGCCTCGTCCATCACCCTGCGCGGGCACGAGATCATGCAGCGCACCCGGCAACTGATCGAGGCGCAGGGTTATGAAGTGATCTATGGCGACACCGATTCCACCTTCGTCTGGCTCAAGGGCGCTCATGCGCCGGAGGACGCCGACCGCATCGGCAAGGCGCTGGTGGCCGGGGTCAACCACTGGTGGCGCGGGCACCTGCGCGACGAGTACGGTTTGGAGAGCGCGCTGGAATTGCAGTACGAAACCCATTACACGCGCTTCCTGATGCCGACCATCCGCGGCGCCGAGGAGGGCAGCAAGAAGCGTTATGCCGGCCTGGTGCGGCGTGCCGATGGCAGCGAGGAGATGGTCTACAAGGGCCTGGAAAGCGTGCGCACCGACTGGTCGCCGCTGGCCCGGGAGTTCCAGCAGGCCTTGTACCAGCGGATCTTCCAGCGCGAGCCGTACCGCGAGTTCGTCCGCGATTATGTGCAGCGCACCCTGGCCGGCGAGCTGGATGAGCAGTTGGTCTACCGCAAGCGCCTGCGCCGGCCTCTGGATGAATACCAGCGCAATGTCCCGCCCCATGTACGTGCCGCCCGCCTGGCCGACGAGTACAACGACCGCCAGGGGCGGCCGCGGCAGTACCAGCGCGGCGGCTGGATCAGCTACGTGATCACCACCAGCGGGCCGGAGCCGCTGGAGAACCGGCGCAGCCCGATCGACTACCAGCATTACCTCGATCGCCAGCTGCAGCCGGTGGCGGATGGGATATTGCCCTTTGTCGGGGATGACTTCGCCGGGTTGATCGATCGGCAGATGGGGTTGTTCCAGGACTGAGTCTTGTGGTGTTGCTGATGGCCTCATCGCTGGCAACGCCAGCTCCCACAAAATATCAGGCAAGTCATAGGAATTGTGCCGGGCGATGTCCCTGTGGGAGCTGGCGTTGCCAGCGATGAGGCCATCGGCAACGACAAACCCTTGCTGTCGACCACCATCGACTATCCTCCTGTTTAACCAGGTCGGAATTTTCCCTCCGGCACCTGCGAAAAATTACCTTTCTGAAACCGAAAGTTACCTTTGTCCCGGGCAGTCGTTTAGGCTCCGACCTTCGGATCTTTCCTGGAGGTCTGTAGTCATTGTTACGAGGATTGAAAAAGGAGAAACACATGCTTGCCCGGTCCCTGACCCTTGCCGTCCTGCTGGCCATCGCCGGTCCGCTGTTCGCCGATGACAACCCTCTGGATCTGGATGCGGGCAGGGCCCGTCCGTTGGTGGTGATCGCGCCCACCAGTGCCGACCCGCTGTTGCGAAGTCTCAACGAGTCGCTCAAGGACCCGGCAACCCAGGCCGGTTTCAAGGAGCGCGGCCTGGTGCTCTACAGCGTTGCCGGGATGATCGGCAAGCGTGACGACAAGAACCTCGAACAGCAGACCACCATGGCCCTGATCCGCCAGGTCAGCCGTGGTGCCCAGGTCGGCACCCAGGTGACCCTGGTGGGCAAGGATGGCAGCAAGCATCCGCTGGAAAACGATGGTTCGCTGGATATGAGCAAGATTTTCGCTGCGGTGGATGCGCTGCCGGCGGAAGAGAAGGCGATCAGCACGCCGGCCCCGGAAGCCGCGCCAGTGGCCGAGGCCAAGCCGGGCAAGGGCGGCAAGGCGGCCGAGGCGAAACCGGCCAAGCCGGCGAAACCGCTGCCGCCACCGAAGCCCCTGGAAGATTGAACCCTGTATTGAAGAAGGGCCGGAGCTGTAAAGCTCCGGCCCTTTTCGTTCGTCTCAGCGAAAACGCTCGGCGCTGTAGGGGGCGGGGTCGGTAAACGGCGTTTCGCCCGTCATCAGCTCCGCCAGCAGCCGCGCGCTCACCGGGCCCAGGGTCAGGCCATGGTGGGCGTGACCGAAGTTGAACCACAGGCCCTTGTGCCGGCTGCCCGGGCCGATCACCGGGCGCATGTCCGGCAGGCAGGGTCGACGGCCCAGCCAGGGCTGCCGGTCGATCCGCTGGCCGAGGGGGAACAGGCTGCGGGCCACGGTCTCGCAGCGCTGCAACTGGATTTCATTGGCCGGATCGCTGCTGGCGGCGAACTCGACCCCGGTGGTCAGGCGGATGCCCTGGTCCATCGGCGCGAGGACGAAACCGGCCTCGACATCGCAGATCGAGTGCCGCAGTGGCTTATCGGGCCGGGCCTGGTAGTGCATGTGGTAGCCGCGCTTGTTCTCCAGCGGAATGCGGTAGCCCAAGGGCGCGAGTACCTCGGCGGCCTGCGGCCCGAGGGCGATCACCACCTCTTCGGCCGTGATCGGGCCGCGCTGGCTGTCGACCTGCCAGCCGTCCTCGACCTGGCGCAGGCTGCGCGCATCGCCATGGATGAACTGCCCGCCACGTCGCACGAACAACCGGGCATAGGCGCGGACCAGGGCCCCGGGATTGCTGACGGTCTTGGGGTCGAGCCAATGAATGGCGCCGATGGCGTTCTGGCTCAGGCCCGGCTCGCGTTCGTGCAGTTGCTGGCGGTCGAGAATGTCGAAGGCCAGGCCGTAGGGCGCCAGGTTCGCCGCGTCGGCCTTGGCTGCGCTAAAGGCGGCTTCATCGCGGTACAGCTCGATCCAGCCGTCGGCCTTGACCAACGCCTGGGCGCCGGCGGCTTCGATCAGCGGGTCGTGTTCGCTGATGCAGCGCTGCATCAAAGGCTGGATGGCGCGTGTGGCATCGGCCAGCGGCGTTGGTGCCGAATGCCGCCAGTAGCTCAGCAACCAGGGCGCGACCTTCGGCAGGTAGCGCCAGTCGTAGCGCATCGCGGACTGGCGGTTGAGGCTGTAGCGGGCCAGGGTTTTCAGGTCACGGGGGAAGGCATAGGGGGTCACGCTGGAGCGCTGGATCAGCCCGGCGTTGCCATGGCTGGTGCCGCTGCCGGGGTCGTCACGGTCGATCAGCACCACCTGGCGGCCACGTGCCTGCAGTAGCAGGGCGCTGCTCACGCCAACGATTCCGGCACCGAGAACGAGGGTCTGGCATTGCATGCGGGTAAACCTCCAGCGTGATCGACGTTGTTACAGACTTTGACAGAAAGCGGTCATCCGGAGAAAGTCCACGGGTAGCTGTTCCCAGTCCAATACCAAGCAAGGGAGCTTCAGATGTCCGCACCTGCCACACAGATTCCGTTCGCCGAGCTGGTGAACCTGTTGCAGCGCATTTTCGTTGGCCATGGCTGCAGCGAGGCTGTCGCCCAGGTACTCGCCGCCAATTGCGCCAGCGCCCAGCGCGATGGCGCCCATAGCCATGGCGTGTTTCGCATTCCCGGTTATCTGTCGACCCTGGCCAGCGGCTGGGTCGATGGCCGCGCCGAGCCGGTGGTCAAGGACGTGGCCAGCGGTTATGTCAGCGTCGATGCCCGCGGCGGCTTTGCCCAGCCGGCCCTGGCTGCGGCCCGCGAGCTGCTGGTGAGCAAGGTGCGCAGTGCCGGGATCGCGGTGCTGGCGATCCACAATTCCCATCATTTCGCCGCGCTGTGGCCGGATGTCGAGCCGTTCGCCGACGAGGGCCTGGTGGCGCTGAGCGTGGTCAACAGCATGACCTGCGTGGTGCCCGAGGGGGCGCAGCGACCGCTGTTCGGCACCAACCCGATCGCCTTCGCCGCGCCCTGTGCCGGTGCCGCGCCAATCGTTTTCGACATGGCCACCAGTGCCATGGCCCATGGCGACGTGCAGATCGCCGCGCGCAAGGGCGAGTTGCTGCCCGACGGCGTCGGCGTGGACCGCGAGGGCAGGGCGACCCGCGATCCGGCGGCGATTCTCGACGGTGGCGCCTTGCTGCCGTTCGGCGGGCACAAGGGCTCGGCGCTGTCGATGATGGTCGAGTTGCTGGCGGCGGCGCTGACCGGGGGCAACTTCTCGTTCGAGTTTGACTGGTCGCAGCATCCGGGGGCGAAAACGCCCTGGACCGGGCAACTGATCATCGCCATCGACCCGCGTCTGGCCCAGGGCGAGCGCTTTGCCGAGCGGGCGCGGGAGCTGGTCGGGCAGATGGAGGCGGTGGGGGTGACGCGGATGCCGGGGGCGCGGCGCTTCAAGGAGCGCGAGCTGTCGGCGCGGCAGGGGGTGACGGTGACGGCGGAGGAATGGGCGCAACTGCAGACGTTGGCCTGACACTTGACCCTGTGGGAGCTGGCTTGCCAGCGATTGCTCTAGTGAATTCACCATTGCAATCGCTGGCAAGCCAGCTCCCACAGGGGATTGTGCAATCCTGCACAAAACCCTTGCACCAAGGGCATGTTCCTCGGCCCGGACTCCGGGTATCCTCGACACACTTTGTTCGATTGATCCTGTCCCAAGGAGTTGTGCGCTGTGTTCAAACATGTCGATGCCTATGCTGGCGACCCGATTCTGTCGCTGATGGAAACCTTCAAGACCGATCCGCGTGCCAACAAGGTCAACCTGAGCATCGGCCTGTATTACGATGCCGCTGGCGTGGTACCGCAGCTGGCGGCGGTGGGCGAGGCGGAGAAACGCCTGGCCGACAAGCCCCACGAAGCCTCGCTGTACCTGCCGATGGAAGGTCTGGCCGGCTACCGCCAGGCGATCCAGAACCTGCTGTTCGGCGCCGATCACCCGGCGGTGACCAGCGGTCGCGTCGCCACCGTGCAGACCGTCGGCGGCTCCGGCGCGCTGAAAGTCGGCGCCGACTTCCTCAAGCGCTACTTCCCTGAATCGCAGGTCTGGGTCAGCGATCCGACCTGGGACAACCACCGCGCCATCTTCGAAGGCGCCGGGTTCAAGGTGCACACCTACCCGTACTTCGACCCGGCCACCCGCGGCGTCAACTTCGACGGCATGCTTGCCACCCTGCAGACCCTGCCGGCCAACAGCATCGTCCTGCTCCACCCGTGCTGCCACAACCCCACCGGCGTCGACCTGAACCAGGGCCAATGGCAGCAGGTGATCGAGGTGGTCAAGGTGCGCAACCTGATCCCGTTCCTCGATATCGCCTACCAGGGCTTCGGCGAAGGCCTGGCCGAGGACGCCTTCGCCATCCGCGAAGCGGCCCGTGCCGGCGTGCCGTGCCTGGTCAGCAACTCCTTCTCGAAGATCTTCTCGCTGTACGGCGAGCGGGTCGGCGGCCTGTCGGTGGTCTGTGACGACGCCGAGACCCAGGCCAGCGTGCTTGGCCAGCTCAAGGCCACCGTGCGCCGCAACTACTCCAGCCCGCCTGCGTTCGGTGCCCAACTGGTCGCCGCGGTGCTCAACGATGCCGGCCTGAATGCCCAATGGGCGGCGGAAGTGGAGCAGATGCGCCTGCGCATCCTCGACATGCGCCAGGGGCTGGTGGATGCCCTGGCGGTGCTGCTGCCGGGCCAGGACTTCTCGTTCTTCCTCAGCCAGCGCGGCATGTTCAGCTACACCGGCCTGAGCGTGGCCCAGGTCCGCCGCCTGCGCGATGAGTTCGGTGTGTACCTGATCGACAGCGGCCGGGTGTGCATGTCGGGCCTGCGTCCGGACAACCTGCAGCAGGTGGCCGAGGCGATCGCCGCCGTTCAGTAAGTCTTGACGGCCTCATCGCCGGCAACGCCGGCTCCCACAATGTTTGGCGGCGACGCTGGACCTGTGGGAGCCGGCGTTGCCGGCGATGAGGCCATCGGCAACACCTTCAAGTTTCCTGTTCATGCACTGCAAAGGTGCAACCATTCCTCGGACAGTACTTTAAAAGTGCAACCTTTCAGCGCACAATCGCGCCCCTCTTTTATGGTCGGGGTGTGTTGAGGCGTCTATTCAGCCACTCCCGGCGCTGTTGCAGTCTTGCGAGTGGAGTTGCACCCGGAATGAACGAGCAGTCCCCGAGCGTTGAACAACGCTTCGAATCCACCCCGGCGGCGAGCCTTGCGCGCTGGGATCGTCATGACACTACCTGGATGCTCGGCCTGTTCGGCACCGCCATCGGCGCCGGTACCCTGTTCCTGCCGATCAACGCCGGCCTCGGCGGTTTCTGGCCGCTGCTGATCCTGGCGCTGCTGGCCTTCCCGATGACCTATTACGCCCACCGCGGCCTGACCCGCTTCGTCCTTTCCGGACGCGACGGCGGCGATATCACCGATGTGGTGGAAGAGCACTTCGGCCTCAGCGCCGGGGCGATGATCACCGTCCTGTACTTCCTGGCGATCTTCCCGATCCTGCTGATCTACTCGGTGGCCCTGACCAATACCGTTGGCAGCTTCATGGAGCACCAACTGCATATCCAGCCGCCACCCCGCGCGCTGCTGTCGTTCGTGCTGATCCTCGGCCTGCTGGCGGTGGTGCGCTGCGGTGAACAGGCCACGGTCAAGGCCATGAGCCTGCTGGTCTATCCGTTCATCGTCGCCCTGGCGTTCCTTGCGGTGTTCCTGGTTCCGCACTGGAACGGCGGCATCCTTGCCACCGCCGGCGACCTGCCAAGCGGCGGCGCCTTCCTGCATACCCTGTGGCTGGCGATTCCGGTGATGGTGTTCTCCTTCAACCATTCGCCGATCATCTCGGCCTTCGCCGTCGACCAAAAACGCCGCTACGGCGCCCATGCCGACGAGCGCAGCGGGCAGATCCTGGCCCGTGCCCACCTGCTGATGGTGGCCATGGTGATGTTCTTCGTCTTCAGTTGCGTGCTGACCCTGTCCCCGGCGCAACTGGCCGAAGCCAAGGCGCAGAACCTGTCGATCCTGTCGTACCTGGCCAACCACTTCAGCAACCCGACCATCGCCTTCGCCGCGCCGCTGATCGCCTTCGTCGCCATTGCCAAGTCGTTCCTCGGCCACTACATCGGTGCCAGCGAGGGCCTCAAGGGCATCATCCTCAAGACCGGCAAGCGTCCCGAGGCGAAGACCCTGGACCGGGTCACCGCCGCGCTGATGCTGGTGGTGTGCTGGATCGTCGCCACCCTCAACCCGAGCATCCTCGGCATGATCGAAGCCCTGGGCGGCCCGGTGATCGCGGCGATCCTGTTCCTGATGCCGATGTATGCCATCCGCAAGGTTCCGGCGATGCGCCAATACAGTGGCAAGGCGTCCAATGTGTTTGTCGTGGCGGTGGGGTTGGTGGCGTTGTCTTCTGTCGTCTACTCACTGTTGCCTTGAGATAGAAGCCGGGATTGCTGGCTGGCCAGAACGCCTGTGGGAGCTGGCTTGCCAGCGATGAGGCCGGCACTGACAAGGATGTTGTCAGATCTGGCCCTATCGCTGGCAAGCCAGCTCCCACAAGGATTTGTGGCGGGTTGTCGGGTTTTGTACGGCAGGATTGTCCACAAAAAACGTCCGACAATTCAACAATTTGCATTCCCCCATAGGTGCCGAAGCACTTTCGTGCTTAACTCTGGGTCCTTTCAATCCCGCATAAGGACTCCGCTCATGGCTCAAGTGACTCTCAAAGGCAATCCGGTTCAGGTCAAAGGCGAGCTGCCGAAGGCTGGCGCCCAGGCTCCTGCGTTCTCCCTGGTTGGTGAAGGCCTGGCCGACAAGTCGCTGAAAGACTTCGCCGGCAAGCGCAAGGTGCTGAACATCTTCCCGAGCGTCGACACCCCGACCTGCGCCACCTCCGTGCGCAAGTTCAACGCCCAGGCCAACGACATCGCCAACACCGTCATCCTGTGCATCTCCGCCGACCTGCCATTCGCCCAGGCACGCTTCTGCGGCGCCGAAGGCCTGGAGAATGTGAAGAACCTGTCGACCCTGCGCGGCCGCGAGTTCCTGGAAAACTACGGCGTGGCCATCGCTGACGGCCCGCTGGCTGGCCTGGCTGCCCGCGCGGTAGTGGTGCTGGACGAGAACGACAAGGTCCTGCACGCCGAACTGGTAGGCGAAATCGCCGAAGAGCCGAACTACGACGCGGCCCTGGCGGTCCTGAAGTAAGGCAATCTGGCAACACCTTGAAACGGCCTGGCTTAGTCCAGGCCGTTTTTGTTTAAAGTTCAGAAACTTGGCAACGTCAGTTATCAGTAAATTGCCGGTAAAGGCGCTTTGCTAAAACGTCTCGAGTGCTTATCGTTCAGCCTCCTTCAAAGTTTCCTGCGTACTCATGGTCGAGAACCCGATGCAATCTTCCTCCCGTTCGTCCCGCCGCTGGCTGTTCAGCCTCTTGATCCTGCTGGTTATCGCCGGTCTGTGCTGGTGGCTGTGGCCCAGCGCGCAGACCCATACCACGCCGACCGCCCAGGGCGAGGCCAAGGGCCATCCCGGTGGCCGTCGTGGCGCTGGCGCCATGACCGGCCAGGGTCGCCCGGGCTTCGGCACCTCCACCGCCAGCGTGCCGGTGCGGGTGGCGCCGGCCACGGTCGGCGACTTCCCGGTCTACTACAAGGCGCTGGGGACGGTGACCGCGACCAACACCGTCAACGTGCGCAGCCGGGTGGCAGGGGAACTGGTCAAGGTCTACTTCAAGGAAGGCCAGCAGGTGAAGGCCGGCGACCTGCTCGCCGAAATCGACCCGCGCAGCTACCAGATCGCCCTGCAGCAGGCCGAAGGCACCCTGGCGCAGAACCAGGCGCAACTGAAGAACGCGCAGATCGACCTGGCCCGCTATAAAGGCCTGTACGCCGAAGACAGCATCGCCAAGCAGACCCTGGACACCCAGGCCGCTCTGGTGGCGCAGTACGAAGGCACGATCAAGACCAACCAGGCGGCGGTCGGCGACGCCAAGCTCAATCTCGACTTCACCAAGATCCGCGCCCCGATCGGTGGCCGTCTCGGCCTGCGCCAGCTCGACCTCGGCAACCTGGTGGCGGCCAACGACACCACCGCCCTGGTGGTGATCACCCAGACCCAGCCGATTACCGTGGCCTTCACCCTGCCGGAAAACGACCTGGATACCGTGCTGAGCCGTTTCCGCACCGGCAATCCGCTGCCGGTGGAAGCCTGGGACCGCGGCGATACCCGCCAGCAGGCCACCGGTGTGCTGGCCAGCATCGACAACCAGATCGACATCACCACCGGCACCCTGAAGTTCAAGGCACGCTTCGAGAACCAGGACGAAACCCTGTTCCCCAACCAGTTCGTCAACGCCCGCCTGCTCGCCGATACCCTGAAGGACGTGGTGCTGGCGCCGTCGGCGGCGATCCAGTTCGGCAACAACGGCACCTTCGTCTATGTCATCGATGACGAGAGCAAGGTGCATATCCGCAACCTCAAGGTCGGTGTCAGCGACGGCGAGCGCACCGTGATCAAGGAAGGCCTGGCCAAGGGCGAGCGGGTAGTGCTGGAAGGCACCGACCGCCTGCGCGACGGCACCAAGGTCGATGTGGTCGATGATCCGGCCAAGGTCCCGGTGACTCCCGGCCAGCACCTGCAAGGCCAGGACAAGCCCGGTGTGTCCTCCAGCGAAGCCCCGGCAGCTAACGGCAAGGCTGGCGCATGAACCTCTCGCGCCTGTTCATTCTCCGCCCGGTCGCCACCACCCTGAGCATGCTGGCCATCGTCCTGGCCGGCCTGATCGCCTACAAGCTGCTGCCGGTGGCGGCACTGCCGCAGGTGGATTACCCGACCATCCGGGTCATGACCCTGTACCCCGGCGCCAGCCCGCAGGTGATGACCAGCGCGGTGACCGCGCCGCTGGAGCGCCAGTTCGGGCAGATGCCGGGCCTGGAACAGATGGCTTCGACCAGCTCCGGCGGCGCCTCGGTGCTGACCCTGCGCTTCAGCCTGGAAATGAACATGGACGTCGCCGAGCAGCAGGTCCAGGCGGCGATCAATGCCGCCAGCAACCTGCTGCCCAGCGACCTGCCGGCACCGCCGGTGTACAACAAGGTCAACCCGGCCGACACCCCGGTGCTGACCCTTGCAATTTCCTCGAAGACCATGCCGCTGCCCAAGCTCAACGATCTGGTCGACACGCGCATGGCACAGAAGATCGCCCAGATCAGCGGCGTCGGCATGGTCAGCATCGCCGGTGGCCAGCGCCAGGCGGTGCGGATCAAGGTCAATCCCGAGGCCCTGGCTGCGGCGGGCCTGAACCTGGCCGATGTGCGCACCCTGATCGGCGCCTCCAACGTCAACCAGCCCAAGGGCAACTTCGACGGCCCGACCCGGGTGTCGATGCTCGACGCCAACGACCAGCTGCGTTCCCCCGAGGAATACGCCAACCTGATCCTCGCCTACAACAACGGCGCGCCGCTGCGCCTGAAGGACGTCGCCGAGATCGTCGACGGCGCCGAGAACGAGCGCCTGGCGGCCTGGGCCAACCAGAACCAGGCGGTGCTGCTGAATATCCAGCGCCAGCCCGGGGCCAACGTGATCGAGGTGGTCGACCGGATCAAGACCCTGCTCCCGGAGATCACCGACAACCTGCCGGCCGGTCTCGATGTCACCGTGCTCACCGACCGTACCCAGACCATCCGCGCCTCGGTGCGCGATGTGCAGCATGAACTGCTGTTCGCCATCGCCCTGGTGGTGATGGTCACCTTCCTGTTCCTGCGCCGGCTCAGCGCCACCCTGATTCCGTCGATCGCCGTGCCGCTGTCGCTGATCGGCACCTTCGGCGTGATGTACCTGGCCGGGTTCTCGATCAACAACCTGACCCTGATGGCCCTGACCATCGCCACCGGGTTCGTGGTCGACGACGCCATCGTCATGCTGGAGAACATCGCCCGCCATATCGAGGAGGGCGAGACGCCGTTGCAGGCGGCGCTCAAGGGCGCGCGGCAGATCGGCTTCACCCTGATTTCCCTGACCTTCTCGCTGATCGCGGTGCTGATTCCGCTGCTGTTCATGGCCGACGTGGTGGGCCGGCTGTTCCGTGAGTTCGCCATCACCTTGGCGGTGGCCATCCTGATTTCCCTGGTGGTGTCCCTGACCCTGACCCCGATGATGTGCGCGCGGCTGCTCAAGCGCGAGCCGAAGGAAGAGGAGCAGAGCCGCTTCTACCGCGCCAGCGGGGCCTGGATCGAATGGCTGATCGAGCATTACGGCCGCGGCCTGCAATGGGTGCTCAAGCACCAGCCGCTGACCCTGCTGGTGGCCGTGGCGACCCTGGGTCTTACCGTGCTGCTGTACATCGCCGTGCCCAAGGGCTTCTTCCCGGTGCAGGACACCGGGGTGATCCAGGGTATTTCCGAGGCCCCGCAAGCCACTTCCTTCGCGGCCATGAGCCAGCGCCAGCAGGAACTGGCGGCGCTGATCCTCGAAGACCCGGCGGTGGACAGCCTGTCGTCCTATATCGGCGTCGATGGCGACAACGCCACGCTCAACAGCGGGCGCCTGCTGATCAACCTCAAGCCCCACGGCGAGCGTGACCTCACCGCAGCCCAGGTGATTGCCCGCCTGCAACCCAAGGTCGACCGCCTCAGCGGCATTCGCCTGTTCATGCAGCCGGTGCAGGACCTGAGCATCGAGGACCGGGTCAGCCGCACCCAGTACCAGTTCAGCCTGTCGTCGCCGGATGCCGAAATGCTCTCGGAGTGGAGCGACAAGCTGGTCCACACCCTGCAGCAGTACCCGCAACTGACCGATGTCGCCAGCGACCTGCAGGACAAGGGTCTGCAAGTGTTCCTGGTGATCGACCGCGACGCCGCCAGCCGCCTGGGTGTGACCGTCTCGGAAATCACCAACGCCCTGTACGACGCCTTCGGCCAGCGGCAGATCTCCACCATCTATACCCAGGCCAGCCAGTACCGCGTGGTGCTCCAGGCAGGCGTTGCCTCGACCCTCGGGCCAAAGGCGCTGGACGGTATCTACGTGAAGACCACCGCCGCCACCCAGGTACGCCTGTCGGCCCTGGCCCATGTCGAGGAGCGCCAGGCGCAACTGGCGATCTCCCATATCGGCCAGTTCCCGGCGGTGATGATGTCGTTCAACCTGGCCGAGGGCGTGTCCCTGGGCGAGGGCGTGCAACTGATCGAGCAGGTGCAGAAGGACATCGGCATGCCGCTGGGCGTGCAGACCCGCTTCCAGGGCGCGGCGGAAGCCTTCCAGGCCTCGCTGTCGAGCACCTTGCTGCTGATCCTCGCCGCCGTGGTGACCATGTACATCGTGCTCGGCGTGCTCTACGAGAGCTACATCCACCCGGTGACCATCCTCTCGACCCTGCCGTCGGCGGCGGTCGGCGCCTTGCTGGCGCTGCTCCTTACCGGCAACGACCTGGGCATGATCGCCATCATCGGCATCATCCTGCTCATCGGCATCGTCAAGAAGAACGCGATCATGATGATCGACTTCGCCCTCGAAGCCGAACGCCACCAGGGCATGGCCCCGGAGCAGGCGATCTACCAGGCGGCGCTGCTGCGCTTCCGGCCGATCCTGATGACCACCCTGGCGGCGCTGTTCGGTGCCGTGCCGCTGATGCTCGCCAGTGGTTCCGGCGCCGAGCTGCGCCAGCCGCTGGGCCTGGTGATGGTCGGTGGCCTGGCCCTGAGCCAGGTGCTGACGCTGTTCACCACGCCGGTGATCTACCTGTACTTCGATCGTCTGTCGCGGCGCTTCAAGAAGCAGCCGGCGCTGGCTGGAGAACAGGCATGAACCGCGTCCGCCTGCTGTCCGGGAGCGTGCTGTGAACCTTTCCGGACCCTTTATCCGTCGCCCGGTGGCGACCATGCTGCTGAGCCTGGCGATCATGCTGCTGGGCGCGGTGAGCTTCGGCCTGTTGCCGGTGGCGCCGCTGCCGAAGATGGACTTCCCGGTGATCGTGGTCTCGGCCAGCCTGCCAGGGGCCAGCCCCGAGGTGATGGCGGCCACCGTGGCCACGCCGCTGGAGCGCAAGCTCGGTACCATCGCCGGCGTTACCACCCTGACCAGCAGCTCCAACCAGGGCTCGACCCGGGTCGTTCTCGGCTTCGACCTGGACCGCGATATCGACGGCGCCGCGCGGGAAGTGCAGGCGGCCATCAACGCCGCGCGCAACCTGCTGCCCAGTGGCATGAAGAGCATGCCCACCTACAAGAAGATCAACCCGTCGCAGGCGCCGATCATGGTGTTGGCGCTGACCTCGGACGTGCTGCAGAAGGGCCAGCTGTACGACCTGGCCTCGACCATCCTGTCGCAGAGCCTGTCCCAGGTGAGCGGGGTAGGGGAGGTGCAGATCGGCGGCAGTTCGCTGCCGGCGGTGCGCATCGAACTGCAACCGAAGATGCTCGCCCAGTACGGCCTGGCCCTGGACGACGTACGGGAAACCGTGTCGGCCGCCAACCAGCGGCGGCCCATGGGCTTTGTCGAGGACAGCGAACGCAACTGGCAGGTGCGCGCCAACGACCAGTTGGAGAAGGCCAAGGACTACGAACCGCTGGTGATCCGTTACCAGGACGGCTCGGTGCTGCGCCTGAGCGATGTGGCCAAGGTCACCGACGGCGTCGAGAACCGCTACAACAGCGGCTTCTTCAATGACCAGGAAGCGGTACTGCTGGTGATCAACCGGCAGACCAACGCCAACATCATCCAGACCGTGGCGCAGATCAAGGACGAGCTGCCGGCCCTGCAATCCCTGCTGCCGTCCAGCGTCAAGCTGGAGATTGCCATGGACCGCTCGCCGGTGATCAAGGCGACTCTCAAGGAGGCCGAGCACACCTTGCTGATCGCGGTGTTCCTGGTGGTGCTGGTGGTCTATCTGTTCCTCGGCAACTTCCGCGCCTCGCTGATTCCGACCCTGGCGGTGCCGGTGTCGCTGGTGGGCACCTTCGCGGTCATGTACCTGTGCGGCTTCTCCCTGAACAACCTGTCGCTGATGGCGCTGATCCTCGCCACCGGCCTGGTGGTGGACGACGCCATCGTGGTCCTGGAGAACATCTCGCGGCATATCGAGAATGGCCAGCCGCCGATGCGCGCGGCCTATCTCGGGGCCAAGGAAGTGGGCTTCACCCTGCTGTCGATGAACGTTTCGCTGGTGGCGGTGTTCGTCTCCATCCTGTTCATGGGCGGCATCGTCAATGCGCTGTTCCGCGAGTTCTCCATCACCCTGGCGGCGGCGATCATCGTCTCCTTGCTGGTGTCCCTGACCCTGACCCCGATGCTCTGCTCGCGCTGGCTCAAGCCCCATGACCCGGCAGCAGAACAGACCCGCCTGCAGCGCTGGAGCGAGCAGCTTCACCAGCGCATGGTGGCCGGTTACGACCGCAGCCTGGGCTGGGCCCTGCGCCATCGGCGCCTGACCCTGTTCAGCCTGTTCGTCGCCATCGGGGTCAATATCGCCTTGTATGTGGTGGTGCCCAAGACCCTGATGCCGCAGCAGGACACCGGCCAGTTGATGGGCTTCATCCGCGGTGACGACGGCCTGTCGTTCAGCGTGATGCAGCCGAAGATGGAGATCTACCGCCGTGCCTTGCTCGCCGATCCGGCGGTGCAGAGCGTGGCCGGCTTCATCGGTGGCAACAGCGGCACCAACAACGCCATGGTCCTGGTGCGCCTGAAGCCGATCAAGGAGCGCAAGCTCTCGGCCCAGCAGGTGATCGAGCGCCTGCGCAAGGAAATGCCCCTGGTGCCCGGCGGACGCCTGTTCCTGCAGGCCGACCAGGACCTGCAACTGGGCGGTGGCGGTCGCGACCAGACCACCTCGCAATACCTCTACACCCTGCAAAGCGGCGACCTGATCGCCTTGCGCACCTGGTATCCGAAGGTGGTCGCGGCCCTGCGCGCGCTGCCGGAACTGACCGCCATCGACGCTCGCGACGGCGGTGGTACCCAGCAGGTGACCCTGGTGGTCGACCGCGACCAGGCCAAGCGCCTGGGCATCGACATGAGCATGGTCACCGCGGTGCTCAACAACGCCTACAGCCAGCGGCAGATCTCGACCATCTACGACAGCCTCAACCAGTACCAGGTGGTGATGGAGATCGCGCCGAAATACGCGCAGGATCCGAGCACCCTGGAGCAGGTCGAGGTGATCACCGCCGATGGCGCGCGAGTGCCGCTGTCGACCTTCGCCCATTACGAGAACACCCTGGCCGATGACCGGGTCGGCCACGAAGGACAGTTCGCCTCGGAAGATATCGCCTTCGATATCGCCGAAGGCTATGCCCCGGACCAGGCCCTGGCGGCGGTGGAGCGGGCAGTGGCGGCGGTGGGCCTGCCGGAGGACGTGATCGCCAAGCTCGGCGGTACCGCCAATGCCTTCGTCAAGACCCAGCAAGGCCAGCCGCTGATGATCCTCGGCGCGCTGGTGCTGGTGTACCTGGTGCTGGGCATCCTCTACGAAAGCTACATCCACCCGCTGACCATCCTCTCGACCCTGCCATCGGCCGGGGTCGGCGCCTTGCTGACCCTGTACGTCACCGGCGGCGAGTTCAGCCTGATCTCGCTGCTGGGGCTGTTCCTGCTGATCGGCGTGGTGAAGAAGAACGCCATCCTGATGATCGACCTGGCCCTGCAACTGGAGCGCCATGAAGGCCTTGGCGCGGACGAATCGATCCGCCGCGCCTGCCTGCTGCGCCTGCGGCCGATCCTGATGACCACCCTGGCGGCGATCCTCGGTGCGCTGCCGCTGTTGCTGGGCAGTGCCGAAGGTTCGGAAATGCGCCAGCCGCTGGGCCTGACCATCATCGGTGGCCTGGTCTTCAGCCAGGTCCTCACGCTTTACACCACTCCGGTGGTCTACCTCTACCTGGACGGCGCGCGCCATCGCTTCAACCGCTGGCGCGGCGTGCGTACCGATGCTGCCCTGGATACCCCGCTATGAGCCAACGCCTGCTTCTTTCCGACCCCTCGCTGATGCGCCTGCTCGGTGCCCGTGGCTCGCGCCTGCTGGCTGCCAGCCTGTGCGTGGCGATGCTCAGCGCCTGCACCCTGAGCCCGGACTACCAGCGTCCTGAAATGCACACCGACGTGCCGTTCAAGCACGCCGAGGGCTGGACCCAGGCCACGCCGTCCGATGCCCTGGCCCGTGGCGCCTGGTGGGAGCTGTATGGCGATGCCCAGCTCAATGCGCTGGTGGCCGAGCTCAACGCCTCGAACCAGACCGTGGCGCAGTACGAAGCCCAGTATCGCCAGGCCCAGGCCCTGGTGCGCAGCTCGCGGGCCTCGCTGTTCCCCAGCCTCGACCTCAGCGCCAGCAAGAACCGTTCGAGCCAGGGCACCGGCAGCAGCAGCTCCAGCCTGAGCAACAGCAGCAGCGGCATCCGCGATACCTACAACGCGCAGTTGGGCGTGAGCTGGGAAATCGACCTGTGGGGCAAGCTGCGTGAAGGCCTCAACGCCAACGAAGCCAGCGCCGAAGCGAGCTTCGCCGACATGGCCTCGATCCGCCTCAGCCAGCAATCGGAGCTGGTGCAGAACTACCTGCAACTGCGGGTCATCGACGAGCAGAAGCGCCTGCTGGAAAAGACCCTGGCGGCCTACCAGCGTTCGCTGAAAATGACCCAGAACCAGTACCAGGCCGGGGTCTCCGGCAAGGATGCGGTGGCCCAGGCACAGACCCAGCTCAAGAGCACCGAGGCGGACCTGGTGGACCTGATCTGGCAGCGTGCCCAGTACGAGAATGCCATTGCCGTGCTGATGGGCAAGCTGCCGGCGGAGTTCTCCCTGGCGGCGACCGACAGCATCCCGGCCTTGCCGCAGATTCCGCTGTCCTTGCCCTCGCAGTTGCTGGAGCGGCGTCCCGACATTGCCGCCGCCGAGCGCAACGTGATGGCCGCCAACGCCAATATCGGCGTGGCCCGCGCCGCCTACTTCCCGGACCTCAGCCTGAGCATGAGCGGTGGCTACAGCAGTAGCAGCTTCAGCAACTGGATCAGCCTGCCGAACCGCTTCTGGTCGGTGGGGCCCAGCCTGGCCATGACCCTGTTCGACGCCGGCAAGCGCTCGGCGGAGGTCGACCGTACCGAAGCCGCCTACGACCAGACCGTGGCGCAGTATCGCCAGACCGTGCTGGATGGTTTCCGCGAAGTGGAGAACTACCTGGTGCAGCTCAAGGTGTACGGCGACGAGGCGGTGATCCGCCAGCAGGCGCTGGAGTCGGCACGGGAATCGCTGCGTCTGACCGAGAACCAGTACAAGGCCGGGTTGATCGGTTATCTGGATGTGGTCAACGTGCAGACCACGGCACTGAGCAACGAGCGCAGCGTGCTGACCCTGCTGCAGGGTCGGCTGGTGGCCAGCGTGCAACTGATCGCTGCGCTGGGTGGTGGTTGGGATGGGCAGATGGCGGCGGCCGAGGACTGAAATCCCGGTTGTTGCCAGTGGCCTCATCGCCGGCAACGCCGGCTCCCACAGGGTTCTCGTCAGCCCGGTCTCTCGAGGTCAACTCATAACCCTGTGGGAGCTGGCGTTGCCAGCGATGAGGCCATCAGCCTCTCCACCGACTCCGGATCAGGCCCCGTTCTGCCACTCGGCACACTCCCTGTAAAACTCCGTGCGTTTCCCGAAAGCTTGAGTACAATCATCGGATTTTGCGCTGGCACATTGCCCGCGCACCTTCCGCCTGGATTGCTTGATGTTGAACGGCAGCTACTCTCCCTCCCTGGTTGTGATTTCCCTGTGCGTGGCGATCCTGGCGTCCTATACCGCCCTCGATCTCACCGGCCGCCTGGCCACGGCCAAGGGCCGTTCGGCCTGCCTGTGGATGGTCGGCGGCGCGCTGGCAATGGGCATGGGCGTCTGGTCGATGCACTTCATCGGCATGCTTGCCTTCAGTCTGCCGATCCAGCTGGGCTACGACATCACCCTGACCCTGCTGTCACTGGTCATCGCCGTGCTGTCCTCGGGCTTTGCCCTGTGGCTGGTCAGCCAGCGCAGCCTGCCGCTGCACATGCTGCTGCTCGGCGCGGTGATCATGGGCGCGGGTATCGCCTGCATGCACTACACCGGCATGGCAGCGATGCGCATGCAGCCGGGCATCCAGTACGACCCGCTGCTGTTCGGCCTGTCCCTGCTGATCGCCGTCGGTGCCTCGATGGCCGCGCTGTGGATCGCCTTCCGCCTGCGTCGCACCACCCCCTATGTTCGCCAGGTACGCGGTGGCGCGGCGGTGGTGATGGGGGTGGCCATAGTCGGCATGCACTACACCGGCATGGCCGCCGCCAACTTCCCCGAAGGCAGCTTCTGCGGCGCCTTCGAAACCGGCTTCAATGGTGACGGCCTCGATTACCTGGTGCTGATCACTACCCTGGCGGTGCTCTCGGTGGCGCTGCTGACCTCGGTGCTCGACGCCCGCCTGGAAGCCCGCACCGCCGAACTGGCGCGCTCGCTGACCCTGGCCAACCAGGAACTGACCCAGCTCGCCCTGCACGACACCCTGACCGGCCTGCCCAACCGCACCCTGCTGGCAGACCGCATCGACCAGGCGATGAAGAAAGTTGCCGAGCATGGCGGCCAGTTCGCACTGATGTTCATCGACCTGGACGGCTTCAAGCCGGTCAACGACGCCTTCGGCCATCACACCGGCGACCAGTTGCTCAAGGAAGTGGCCCTGCGCCTGCGCGGCCATCTGCACAGCCAGGACACCCTGGCGCGGATCGGCGGTGACGAGTTCGTCCTGCTGGTTGATCTGGACGACCCTGATGACGCGGTCAATGTCGCCGCCAAGCAGGTCAACCTGGTGTCCCGCGCTTTCCGCGTGGCCGAGCAGAACCTGCAGATTTCCGCGAGCATCGGCATCGTCCTGTACCCCGGCAATGGCGCCGACCAGCACGAGCTGCTGCGCAACGCCGACGCCGCCATGTACCACGCCAAGAGCGCCGGCAAGAACGGCTACAGCTTCTTCGACGTGTCGATGAACAGCAACGCGCGCCTGCAACTGCAACTGCTGCAGGACCTGCGCAACGCGGTCGAGGAAAAGCAGTTCCGCCTGTTCTACCAGCCCAAGTACGACGCCATCGGCCGTCACCCGATCGGCGCCGAGGCCCTGGTGCGCTGGGAGCATCCGCAGCACGGCCTGTTGCTGCCGGACCGCTTCATCACCCTGGCGGAAAAGACCGGGCTGATCATTCCCATCGGCGAGTGGGTGCTGGAGGAGGCTTGTCGGCAGATGCGCGTGTGGATCGACCAGGGCTTCGTCGATTGGCGGATCGCGGTCAACCTGTCGGCCATCCAGTTCTGCCACGCCGGGCTGGTCGACAGCGTGGCCACGGCCTTGCAGCGCAATGGCCTGGCGCCCAACAGCCTGACCCTGGAAATTACCGAAACCACTGCCATGCGTGATGCCGATGCCAGCCTGTGCGTGCTGCAACAGCTGTCGGACATGGGCGTGGACCTGTCCATCGATGACTTCGGCACCGGCTATTCCAGCCTGATGTACCTCAAGCGCCTGCCGGCCAACGAGTTGAAGATCGACCGCGGTTTCGTCCGCGATCTGGAGCAGGACAGCGATGATGCGGCGATCGTCTCGGCCATCGTGGCCCTGGGCCAGGCGCTGGGTCTGCGCATCGTTGCCGAAGGTGTGGAAACCGACCGCCAGCAGGACTTCCTGACCCGCCTGGGGTGCGATTCCTTGCAGGGCTATCTGCTCGGTCAGCCGGTGCCGGCCGAGCGTTTTCTGGAGAACATCGAGCGGGTGAAGGTGGCCCAGGCGCGGGCTTGAGAATCAGGCCGAGTGCTTGAGGGCGCAGGACGGCTGGAAGGCTTCCAGTTCGTCTTCCACCGCTTCGATGATCCGCTCGACATCGTGGGCGGCCATGACGGTGGAGCAGGGGATGCCGGCGATCGCCAGCAGGGTTTCACCGGTGGCCCGGTCGAATAGCCGGGCGACCATGCTGCGCGGCGCGTCCATGCTCGCTTCGAAGCCGAGGGGGTGGAAATGCCAGCGCATCATTTGGCAAGCGCCGGGGAAAGTGAGTTTGTTCATGCGGGCCTCCTTGTACAGCGCGACGATAACCCTGAATGAAACCTCTGATGATCCTGTAGGCCTTTTCGGCCACTTTTCGACCAAGAGCCTAACCATAGCAGGCTTGCCCTGGGTGAAAAGGAATAATTCCCGGTGCTTTTTACCGTTCCATGACCCTGGTCACATTCCCGTAGACCCGATGATTTTTGCGCAAACGTTTTCTCTGCCGCTTTGGCTCCGGTAGCCGGGGCCAAGTGGCGGAATACCGGCGGTCGCCGGGATGTATTGGATCCAATTTTTCCGACCAGCGGTGGCAATCGGGAATGACTGCCAAATGACATGAAGCGGTTCAGCTGAGCAGGCCGGCGGCGATGTTCACCGTAAAGCCGAGGATCGCCGTGTTGAACAGAAAGCCGATCAACGAATGCAGCAGCACCACCCGACGCATCGGCTTGCTGCCGACGCCGACATCCGAGGTCTGCACGGCGACGCTGATGGTGAAGGAAAAGTAGTGGAAGTCCCAGAAGTCGGGATGGCACTCGCCATCGGCAAAGCGCAGCAGCGGCTCGCGGCCGTCGCAGGTATAGAACAGGCGGGCGTAATGCAGGCTGAAGATGGTGCCGATCAGCAGCCAGGAGCCGGCCACGGTCAGGCCGGTCCAGGCGTAATGCAGGATCAGCGCCTGGCCGTGCAGGTCCTTGCTGCCGGCCAGTTGCAGGGTGACCGCGGCCAGGCTGGCGACGGCGGCGATGCTGACCACGAACAGCACCAGGACGGCGTTCTCGTCTTCGATCTCGGCGATCCGCCGGACATCGTCGGGGGCGGCCCTGAAGGTCAGGTACAGGACCAATGCCAGGTAGACCCACACCGCGATATTCCATCCGGCCAGGACATGCTGGACCGTATCGCCTGCGGGAATGAACAGCCCGCCAAGCACACCGAGGACGGCGGCAATGCTCAGGCGTGGATGGGTTCGGGCCAGTTTGTGGAATGCCATGGGGGCTCGCTGACAGGGGTGTTGAGGCAACTGTAGACGGTGCCTGGGCCCTGGGTGTTCCCCGATGCAGTTGCGGCGTTGCCAGTGGCCTCATCGCCGGCAAGCCGGCTCCCACAGTGACCGCGTCGAGCACAGATGCTGTGGCTGGCCCAGAACCCTGTGGGAGTCGGCTTGCCGACGATGAGGCCAGCAGTCACAACATCAGGATTTCGGGCCAGCCACAGCATCTGTGCTCGACGCGGTCCCTGTGGGAGCTGGCGTTGCCAGCGATGCCTCTCCCGCCAGCAATGAGGTTTGACGGGAAACCCGACCCTCGGTCATCCTGCCTCGCTTTCCACCCTGCCGAGGAACCCCACGGTTTGCCCGCTCCACTGACCAACCCGCTTTTGCAATACCTCGCCCGACTCGCACCTTCCAGCCAGTTGACCATGAAGTACGTCCTGCAGGACGCCGCCGACCGCCTCGGTTTTGCCGACATGGACATCGTCGAGGTGCCCTGGCACCAGCTCGATCCCGCCCATATCACCGACCTTGTCGCCGCCTTGCGCAGTGACGGCTATGCGCCCAACAGCACCTCGCTGTACGTCAATGCCATCCGCGGGGTGATGAACGAGGCCTGGCGCCTGGGCCTGATCGACCAGGAGCGTTTGCTGCGTATCCGTGAAGTAAAAGGCGTGCAGGGCAGCCGCCTGCCGGTGGGGCGCAATCTCAAGCGCAGCCTGATTCGTGAGCTGATGGAGGTCTGCGCCGCCGACCCGCGTCCCCAGGGCCTGCGCGACGCCGCGCTGATCGCCCTGCTGTACGGCACCGGCATGCGCAAGTCGGAATCGGTCAACCTCGACCTCGACCAGGTCGACTTCGCCGAGCGCAGCCTGCGGGTGCTGGGCAAGGGCAACAAGCAACTGATCAAGTACGCCCCGGTGTGGGCCTTCGAAAAACTTGACGCCTGGCTGAGCTTCCGTCGCCAGCAATTGCCGGCCGGCCAAACAGACGACGGCTTCCTGTTCAACCGCATCCGCCGCGGCAGCCATATCACCCGCGAGCGCATTACCAAGCACGCCATCTACTACATCGCCCGCCAGCGCGGGCAGCAGGTCGGGGTGAAGATCATGCCCCACGATTTCCGCCGCTCGTTCATCACCCGGGTGATCGAGGAGCATGACCTGTCGATCGCGCAGAAACTGGCGCACCACAGCAATATCCAGACCACCGCCAATTACGATATGCGCGACGACAATGAGCGGCGGCGGGCGGTGGACAGGTATGACTACTGAGCTTCGCGGGGCTTGGTCATCCAGTCTTCTTTTTGACCAGAGCGGCCAGCGAGGCAACGTCTGTCACGTGCTCCCAGTCGGCGTCACTGATCTGGATTCCGAACTCCCTTTTGAGGGCTGATACGAGTTCGGCTATGTTGAGAGAGTCGGCGTCAAGATCCTCTCTCAGGCGGGCCGTGGGTTTTGGCAAACCGACGCCTAATGTTTCAGCGATGATGCCCTGGATCTTTTCTAGGCTCATATCGACGTTCTCCTGAAGTTCCCCATGGATGAGGGGCGGATGAGCATTCCAGCAGAGCGCCGGACTTCCCGAAACTGACAAAAATATCAGGTAGCCCTATTCAGCCTGGCACTGACCTCGTCGATCAAATCCCCCACCGTCGCCAATTGCTCGCTGTCCTCGTCGGGAATCTCGATATGGAAGCAGTCTTCCACCTGCATGATGATTTCCAGCGCATCCATCGAGCTGAGCCCGAGGTCGTCACGGAAATGCTGGCTGCGGCTGACCCGCGTGAGGTGTTTCTTGTCAGCGACGATGGAGTAGATAAGGGATTCGGGATTCTGTCCGGTGTTCATGTCGCGTGCTCCAGCTGGCCCTTTACCACTACGGGTTATTTCAGCAGAGACGGGGGGAGGGCGAAACTGACAGAAATATCAGGTGCCCGCGTAGTGGCGGGCACCTGCTGGATTCAGGATCCGGCTTTCGGCAAGGGCGCGGTGACGGGGTCTGCGGTCTGGCCCGCGCGACGCATCACCTGAATCGCCGCCAACGCCGCCACCACAAGTCCCGGCGACGCCGCCAGCAACACCCCGGCAGTGCCAGCCCCCGCCGCCAGAATCTGCCCGGCCGCCAGCGGCCCGCTCACCGACCCCAACCGTCCGATGGCCACGGCCGCACCAACGCCCGTGGCACGCACGGCGGTCGGATACAGCGGTGGCGCCAGCGCATACAGCACCAGCTGCGCCGCCAGCACGAACAACCCGGCAGCGAAGCCGGCGATGGCCATCGCGGTGACGCCTGCCGACAGCCCCAGCCCGGCCAGCGAGGCGAGCAATCCGGCATAGATGCACAGGGTCACCCGTTGCGGATTGCCACGGTCCAGCAGTACACCACCGAGCAGCGAGCCGATGGCGCCGCCGATATTGAACAGCATTTGCACCAGCCCGGCGTCGGGCTTGCTGAAGCCCTGGCCGATCAGCAGCGACGGTAGCCAGTTGAGCAGCATGTACATCACCGTGAGGGTGAAGAAGTAGGCCAGCCACAGCAGCAGGGTGGCGCTGGCGCGGCCTTCGCCGAACAGGGCAGTGGAGGTGGAGGCGCGTTGCAGTATCGCCCCTGCCTGCTGGAAGGCGCGGGATTCCGGGAGCAGGGCGATCATCAGCGGCACTGCGGCCAGTGGCGCCAGGCCGCCGATGATGAAGGTCATCTGCCAATGGTCATGGCTGAACATCGCCACCACCGCCGCCAGTGCGCCGCCCAGCGGCACCCCGGAATACATGATGCTGATCGCGGTACTGCGCCGCTGTTCGCCGACCGCCTCGGCACACAGGGCGATCAGGTTGGGCAGTGCGGCGCCCAGCCCCAGTCCGGTCATCAGCCGGGCCAGCAGCAGGTGGCTGTAGGTCTCGACATAGGCGGTCCACAGGGAGAACACGCCGAACAGGATGACCGCCGCCACCAGTACCTTCTTGCGCCCGATGCGGTCGGCCAGCCAGCCGCCGAAGAAGGCGCCCGGCAGCAGGCCGACGATGCTGGCGCTGAACACCCAGCCGAGCATCTTCGGGTCCAGTTCGAAACTCTGGCGCAAACCGGCGGCCGCGGTGCCGGCCGATTGCAGGTCGAAACCCTCGATCAGCGCGACGATGAAACACAAAGCGATTGTCAGCGTCGGACGACGCGATGAAATGTCCATGGCATGGCCTCGTTTCTTGTTGTTGTTCTGCTTGCGCCGGCTTTCAGCAGCGGCGTGAAAACAAGATAACAAGAATAACTATTTTTGCAGCTGGTTTTTTCCGGGTTGTGCGAGAGGACAGGAACCCTGTGCTAGACGCTGGCAAGGCGTAAAAGCCGCTGTAAAAGCGCAAATAGTTAATAAAATTAATGTTCGATTATCGGTCATTTGCCGTTGACGGACTTCCGGCGCCTTTCCATTCTCCGCTGCAAGGCGATGCCTGAGTCATCGCCCGACTGCCAGAAAAACAACAACAAGAGTGGACTCCCCCTATGCATCACTGCGTTCGTGATACCCGCGCTACCCTGGCGCTGGCGGTGGCATTCGCCAGCACCCCGAGCCTGGCCGGCGGCTTCTTCGAAGACAGCCACGCCAATCTCGGCCTGAAAAACTACTACCTGGATCGCGACTACAAGGACGGCGGCGCCAAGAGCGCCGCGCGGGAGTGGGCACAGGGCTTCAACCTGTTCGTCGAGTCCGGCTTTACCGAGGGGCCGGTCGGCTTCGGCCTGGATGCCCGGGGATTGCTGGGTGTGAAACTGGATTCCGCGCCGCACCGCAGCGGCACCGAACTGCTGCCGGTGTCGAAAAGCGACGGCGTGGCGGCCGACGATTACTCGCGCCTTGCCCTGACCGCCAAGATGAAGATCAGCCAGACCACGCTGAAGAGCGGCGACAACCTGATCTTTCTGCCATTCGCCTTCGCCAGCCCCTCGCGCCTGCTGCCGCAGACCTTCCGCGGCACCACCCTGAGCTCGAAGGAAATCGATGGCCTGACGGTCAACGCCGGCTACCTCGACCGCATCAACAAGCGCGACTCCACCAGCTACGAGCGCATGGCGATAGCCTCGCCCAATGGCCGCTTCCGTGGCTCGGAAACCTCGTCGCACATGCTCTATGCCGGTGCCGACTACCAGTTGACCAAGGCTTTTGGCTTGCGCGCCTACCACGCCGAACTCCAGGACCTGTACCAGCAGGACACCCTCGCCGCGCTCTACGAGCAGGGCATCGGCGACGGCACCTTCAGCGCCGACCTGCGCAGCTTCTTCAGCCGTGAAGATGGCCAGGCGCGGGCAGGGCGGGTCGACAACATCAATGCCTCGGCGCTGTTCAGCTATCGCCTGGGCGGGCACAAGCTGGGCATCGGCTACATGCACTCCAGCGGCGACTCGGCCACGCCCTACGTCTCCGGTACCGAGCTGATGGGCATGAGCGAGCTGACCATGAGCTCGGACTTCCTCAATGCCAAGGAGCACACCTGGCAGGCGATCTACGACTACGACTTCGTCGCCATGGGCGTGCCGGGGCTGAAGGGGCGCTTGCGCTATGTGCGCGGGGACAATATCGAACTGGCGTCACTCAATGCCGACGACCGCAAGGAGCGCGAATTCCAGATGGAACTGGGTTATGTGATCCAGAGCGGGCCGCTGAAGAATGTCGGGTTCCTGGCGCGCAAGTCGATCTACCGCAATGACTTCCCGACGGGAGCGGCGTTCCGGGACGAGAACCAGACGCGGTTCCTGGTGACTTACACACTGCCGATCTGGTAGGGCGGGCTTGGCTTTCAGAGGCAACTCATAACTTGTGGGAGCTGGCTTGCCAGCGATGAGCATGGGTATCTACACAATTTCAGATCAACCACAAAACGACAGGTCGCCGCATACCTGTGGGAGCGGCTGTTAGCCGCGATTGGCCGCAAAGCGGCCATAAAACTTGTGTTCTCG
>Ga0222427_100283_pt1 | contig 105541 bp, 88 predicted proteins | sample 2B20Ametagenome_FD_182890 | JGI IMG/M metagenome (GOLD analysis project Ga0222427, IMG submission 182890) | Enriched microbial communities from leaf-cutter ant dump, University of Wisconsin, Madison, United States - 2B20A (version 2) | ecosystem: Environmental > Terrestrial > Nest > Insects nest... | reverse complement strand
TGCGACTTGGAGTCGGCCGACCAGGCGCCCATCTTGTGCGGGTGCTTGCGGGCGTAGTTCTTGACGGACAGCGGGGCGCGGCGGTCGGAGTTGCCTTCGCGCAGGACCGGGTTCACGGCGCTGCCCTTGACCTTGTCGTAGCGGGCCTTGACGTCGCGCTCGGTGTCGTTGGCGGGCGCGTCCGGGTAGTCGGGCAGCTTGTAGCCCTGTTGCTGCAGTTCCTTGATGGCGGCCTTCAACTGCGGCATGGAGGCGCTGATGTTGGGCAGCTTGATGATGTTGGCTTCGGGCTGGACGGCCAGGGCGCCGAGTTCGGCCAGGGCGTCGCCCAGTTTCTGGCTGTCTTCCAGGTAGTCCGGGAATACCGCGATGATGCGGCCTGCCAGCGAGATGTCGCGGGTCTCGACCGTGATGCCTGCGGGCTTGGCGAAGGCCTGGACGATGGGCAGCAGCGAACGGGTTGCGAGCGCCGGAGCTTCGTCGGTGAGGGTATAGATAATCTTCGGAGTAAGAGACATGATCCTTGAATCTGTTCGGCAGGCGCTAGGCGCAAACCCGAACATGCTATGCGGCGCGAAGCCGGTAGATGTTGTCGAGAGTGGGTTCGTCCGGGCAGGCGCGCAGGCTGCGCCCGTCTGCCCGGCATGGCCGGCGCCCGCCCTTTTTTGTCTGGCCGGCCGGATGTGCCGGCCTGCCCGTAGGGAAGTGCGACTGCCACGAACCTTCCATTGTAATACCGTGCTACGTCCGGCGCGCAGCAAAACCGGCGGATTCGGCCGGGGCATGAGCATATGCATGCGTAAATTAAACGGGGACGCATTATTTCAGAGGATCCCGCCGGCTGGACGGCGCGCGGATCGGGCCGGGCGGCCGTTTGACAAAGCGCGGCGCTTGGAGGAAGCTACGCCCCATGCATTTCCGCGCCGTCCGCATTTCGCTGATTATTACCATCATTCCTGGAATGGTGGGTTAGCGCGCGACCGCAATGTCATAGCCACCCGCCCCACGAGGCGGGTTTTTTGTGGCCGCCTCTGCCGGGCATAGCCTACCTACGCAGAGAACCGCATGCACGCCACCCCGCACGCCACCCCGCAAGCCGCAACGCCCGCCGCCGCCGAATTCCAGCATGGCAACGCCTCGTCCATGGAATACCTGAGGCAGATCCTGACCGCCCGCGTCTACGACATCGCCCGCGAGACCGAGCTGGATCCCGCGCGCGGCCTGTCGGCGCGGCTGGGCAACGCGGTCCACCTCAAGCGCGAGGACAATCAGCCGGTCTTTTCCTTCAAGGTGCGCGGCGCCTACAACAAGATGCGCAATACGCCGCAGGCCGCGCTGGAGCGCGGCGTGATCACCGCGTCGGCGGGCAACCACGCGCAGGGCGTGGCGATTTCGGCCGCCAAGCTCGGCGTGCGCGCCACCATCGTGGTGCCGCAGACCGCGCCGCAGGTCAAGGTGGACGCGGTCCGCGCCCATGGCGGCCCGACCGTCACGGTGGTGCAGGCGGGCGACTCGTACAGCGACGCCTACGCCCACGCCCAGACGCTGGCGCAGCAGGGCGACCTGACGTTCATCCCGGCATTCGACGACCCCTACGTGATTGCCGGCCAGGGCACCGTGGGCATGGAGATTCTGCGCCAGCACGCCGGCCCCCTGCATGCGATTTTCGTGCCGATCGGCGGCGGCAGCCTGGCGGCAGGCGTGTCCGCCTACGTCAAGGCCGTGTCGCCGGAGGTAAAGGTCATCGGCGTGCAGACGGAAGATTCCTGCGCGATGGCGCAGTCGCTGCGGGCGGGCGAGAGAGTCAATCTGCCGGAGGTGGGCCTGTTCTCGGACGGCACCGCGGTCAAGCTGGTGGGCGAGGAAACCTTCCGCCTGTGCCGCGCGCACCTCGACGAGGTCATCCTGGTGGACACCGACGCCGTCTGCGCGGCGATCAAGGACGTGTTCCTGGATACCCGCAGCGTGCTGGAGCCGGCGGGCGCGCTGGCGGTGGCGGGCCTGAAGCGGTATGTCGAGCGCGAAGGCGCGCAGGGGCTGTCGCTGGTCGCCATCACCTCGGGCGCGAATATGAACTTCGACCGCATGCGCTTCGTGGCCGACCGCGCCGAGGTGGGCGAGGCGCGCGAGGCCGTCTTCGCCGTGACCCTGCCCGAAGAGCGCGGCAGCTTCCGGCGCTTCTGCCGCGTGATCGGCCAGCGCAGCGTGACGGAATTCAACTACCGCATCGCCGACGCCCATACCGCCCACATCTTCGTCGGCGTGCAGATCGCCCGGCGCGGCGACGCCGCCGAGATCATGGCGGCGCTGCAGGAGCAGGGGTTCTCGGTCGGCGACCTGACCAACAACGAGCTATCGAAGCAGCACATCCGCTACATGGTGGGCGGGCGCTCGCCGCTGGCGGGCGGCGAACGCCTGTTCCGCTTCGAGTTCCCGGAACGGCCCGGCGCGCTGATGAAGTTCCTGTCGGAAATGGCGCCCAACTGGAACATCAGCCTGTTCCATTACCGCAACCAGGGCGCGGATTTCAGTTCGGCGCTGGTCGGCATCCAGGCGCCGCTGGCCGACAGCGGGGCGCTGGACGCCTTCCTGCGGCAATTGGGCTACGCGCACTTCGAGGAAACCGGCAACGAGGCGTATCGCCAGTTCCTGGCCTGAGCGCTCAGCCGGGCGTGCAGCCCGGCTTGCGGGGCAAGGCCGTTCCGGGCCGCAGGCGCAGCGCGGCGCGGCCGGAGGATTGCGTCAGTTGCAGGGCGGCGGCGCGCCAGGCCGGCACCTCGTCGAAAGCCACGTCGGGCGTGGCGCCGGGCCTGGACAAGGCGTCCGGGCGGTCGAACTGGATGGCCGGCAGGGCCAGGCAGGTGTCCTTGAAATCCAGGCGCGCCAGTTCCCGGCCGTCGCTCATGCGCACGGCCCGGAACGCGAGCGGCGTGCTGACGAACTTCGTGATGGCGGGCACGAGCTGCCGGTAGCCGTAGGCGTCCGTGACGTAATGGGTGGGTTCGACCTCGACCGCCTCTCTGCCGGGTGGCACCGCCAGGTAGGCCACGCCGTCGGCCACGTCCAGTAGCTTGCCCGCGCCGAGGTTCAGCGCCGCCAGGGGCGCGTGGCGGATCATCACGGTTTCGTTCCAGGCCGTGTACACCCGCGTCCAGCCGGGCAGGCGCGCGTCCTCGAACCGCGTGCCGCCGATGCCGTCGCGCTTGGGATCGCCGGACATGGCCAGCCGGGTCACGCGCAGCCCGCCGCCGGCGACCTGCAGGTGTGCCAGCACCGTGCTGGCGCTGGAGCTGGTGAAGTAGGCCAGCACCGCGTCCGTCTCCAGCGCCTTGGCCGTGGACGCGCAGAAGAAGGCGCGGGCCGCGACGGCCTTGCCGTCGGGATAGAGCAGCGCGCCGACGTCCTTGCCGCAGAGTTCGGCGCCACGGTAGGTAATGACGGTGCTGCGAGTGGGCTGCCGCTGGCCGGTGTTCCAGTCGTTGCGGCTGCCGGTGGCGACCTCGACCACCAGGCCGTGATTGTCGTAGATGACGGACGCGCACGCGGGCGCGGCAAGCAGGCTCAGAAAGAACGCCAGGTTGCGGCTTCTCGTCATCGGCGGGCTCCCAGTGGTGGCTCGAGCGGTGAATATATACCGTCTTCAGGCGCCCGCCAGTCCGTCCACGTGCACCTGCGCCTGTCCCTGGGGGCAATACTCGACCCGCGCCCGCACGCCGTAGACGCGGCGCAGGGTGTCGGGCGTCACCACGCCGGCGGGCGGGCCCTCGGCCTCGATGGCGCCGCCGTGCAGCAGCAGGGCATGGTCGGCGTGGCGCAGCGCGATGTTCAGGTCGTGCAGCACCACCAGCGTGATCAGCCGGTGCCGGCGCGTCTGCCGGCGCAGCACGTCCATGACGTGGAACTGGTGGTTCAGGTCCAGCGCCGACAGCGGTTCGTCCAGCAGCAGCAGGCGCGGGCGGCGCACCAGCGCCTGGGCCAGCGAGGCAAGCTGTTTCTGGCCGCCCGAGAGCTCGTCCAGATGGCGGCCGGCCAGCGCGGCGATGCCCAGGTCGGCGATGACGGACAGCGCGGCCTGCTGCATGTCGTGCCCCGCCGCGCCGCGGCGCCCCGAGCGCGCCGCCACCAGCACCGATTCGAAGACCGTCATGTGCACGCCCTTGGGCAGGGCCTGCGGCATATACATGGCGCGTTCGGCCCGGCGCGCGGGCGCGGCGCGCGCCAGGTCCTCGCCGTCCAGCAGCAGTTCTCCGCGCATCGGCGGATTCAGGCCCGCCAGCGTTTTCAGCAGGGTGGACTTGCCGCTGCCGTTGGGGCCGAGCAAGGCGGTGACCGCGCCTTCGGCCAGCGGTCCGGCGCTCAGGTTCCGCAGCACCGGCGTGGCGCCGTAGCCGGCGGCCAGCCCGCGTATGTCCAGGTGGGCCATCGTCAGGGTTGCAGCACCAGCGTGCCGCGCATGTGCTGCGCGTGGGCCGGGAACGAGCAGTAATAGGTGTAGGACTGGCCGGCGCGCAGGCGCGCGACCGGAAAGGTCACGGTGGCGGTTTCGCCGCCGCCCAGCATGGGCGTCCTGGCCAGGATGCGGGCGTCGCCGGGGGCCAGGAACTCGTGCTCCGCGCCGGCCCGGATGCCGTCCACCATCACCTGGTCGATGTCTTCGCTGCGGGCCAGCACCCAGTTGTGCCCGGCCTTTTCCTTGCTGTTCCCGCCCGTGTGGATCAGGCGCACGGTGTAGTCCTTGCAGGTGGACGGCACGACGATGCGGTCGGGGCCGAACTGCTTGCCGGGACGGCCTTCGACGTCGATCGAGCAGGGGGCGGCATGGGCGGCGCCGGCCATCAAGAGGGCGGCCAGCGTCAGGGGCAGGCGGGATTGCATCGGTGAAATCTCCTTGAGGGGAATGCGCGGGCGTCATGCGCGCTTGAGCGCGCGCACGACGATGGTGAGGAAGAAGGGAATGCCGACCAGCGAGGTCACGATGCCGACGGGAATCAGCGCCCCGGGCAGCACGGTCTTGGACGCGACGGAAGCCAGCGACAGGATCAGGGCGCCGGCCAGGGCGCGCTGCCCGGCAGGTAGTAGCGGTGGTCTTCGCCCAGCAGCAGGCGGGCGATGTGGGGGGCGACGAGCCCGACGAAACCGATGGTGCCGACGAACGACACGGCCAGCGCCGCCAGCGCGCTGACGCGCAGCAGGCTGGCCAGGCGCAGCCGCCTGACGTCGATGCCGAAGCTGGCGGCGCGCTCTTCGCCCAGGCGCACGGCGGTCAGCTTCCAGGCGTCGCGCAAGGAAAACGGGAGGGCCAGCGCGACCGCCGCGGCCATGACGGACACGGTGGTCCAGTTGGCGCGCGCCAGGCTGCCCATCGTCCAGAACACAATGCCCTGCAAGGCCTCCTCGCTGGCCACGAACTGCAGCAGCATCACCAGCGCCTGGAAGGAATACACCAGCGCGATGCCGAACAGCACCACGCCCAGCGTCGAGCCGCCGCGCCAGCGCGCCACGCGCTCCAGCACCAGCACGGATGCCAGCGCGCAGGCAAAGGCGGAGATCGACACCGCCATGCCGGCCGGCAGCGCGGGCACGCGCCAGTCCAGCGTGATCGCCAGCGACGCGCCGAAGGCGGCCGCGGCCGACACGCCCAGCGTATACGGGCTGGCCAGCGGGTTGTCCAGCATGGTCTGCATCTCGGCGCCGCCCAGGCCCAGCGCCACGCCCACCAGCAGCGCCATCAGCGCGTAGGGCAGGCGGAACTGCCAGACGATGACGCGCGCGCCGCTGCCGGCCGCGTCGGGATGCAGCAGCGTGCGGAGCAGTTCGCCGGGCGTAAGCGAAGCCGGGCCGCTGCCGATGTCGGCCAGCAGGCTGGCGGCGATGGCCAGGGCCAGCGCGGCGGCCAGCAGCAGGCGCTTGCGGACCGCGCGCCGGTAGGCGGCGATGGGATCGTCGGCGTGGGCGGACGCGCGGGCGGCGGCGGGCGTGGCGACGGCGGACATGGCGGTCTACTCCTTGCCCGCCGGTGCCGTCCAGTACGCGCCCGCGCTGTCCACGTCCAGGAACTGGCGGTACAAGGCGTCCAGCGTGGCCTCGGGATCGAGTTCCGCGGCGCGTTCCGGATAGAACCATTTCGCCATCGCCTCGATCGCGGCCACGTTATAGGGCGAGTTGTAGAAGGCATGCCAGATGCCGTAGGCGCGGTGCTGCCTGACGGCGTCCAGGTCGCGGATGCCGTCGCGCGCGAGCAGGGCGGACAGGCTGTCGGCCGACACCTGGGGCGCGGCGCCGGGGCCGGCCAGCAGGCCGGGCCGGCCGGGTTCGGAGCGGCTGCCGGTGGCGATGTAGACATCGGGCTTGGCGTCCAGCAGGAATTCCAGGCTGACGTCGCCGATCGCGCCGGGCAGCACGCCCGCCGCCGCGTTGACGCCGCCGGCCGCCTCCAGCAGATCGCCGAAGCTGCCCTTGCCGGTGGTGTGGCAGCAGGCCGGCCATACGCCCGCCAGCATTTCCACGAAAACGCGCGGACGCTGCGCCTGCGGCACCGGTTCCACGATCCTGCGCACGCGGGCCAGGTGCTCTTCGTAGAACGAGATATAGGCCTCGGCCTGCGCCTGCCGGTCCAGGGCCTGGCCCAGGATGCGCAGGCTGGGCACCGTGTTCTGCACGGGGTGCTGGCGGAAGTCGACGAACACGATCGGGATGCCGGCCTCCTGCAAGGCCGGGATCATGGGGTTGTCGCGCCCCGGGCCGTGGCCGCCCAGGCCGAACACCGCCACGTCGGGCTGGAGCGACACGATCTTCTCGGGGCTCACGCTGGCCTCAGAGGTCTTGCCGATCAGCGGCACGTCGGCCGCCTCGGGATGGCGCCGGATCAACTGGGACCAGGAATAGGGATCCTGCTGCTTCAGTTCGCCCTGCCAGCCGACCACCCGGCCCACGGGATCCTGGCGATCCAGCAGCGCCATCGCGAAGACGTAGCGGCCTTCGCCCAGCAGCACGCGCCGCGGGTGGTCGGGCACCGTGACGACCCGGCCGGCCAGGTCGGTGACCTGGCGCGCCTGGACGCCCGGCAAGGCGCAAAGCAGGGCGGCGGCGGCGAGCGCCGCGCGGAGGAGAGTGATCGTACGCATCGCAAATCCTGGATATCGCCGTCGCCCGCGGGCTTGCGGGTAACGCGAACCATTCCTATCGACACGCAGTGTCTGCCTAGCCGTCTCAAGAAAGCGTTAAGACGTTCGGGAGTGTGGCGTCGGGGCCGCAATCGGGAGCGGAAGCCTGGGGCCGCCTCTACAATATGAGACTGATTTCCATTCTCTGTCTTGCCCCATGCGCGTTCTTGTCATCGAAGACGATCCCGACATCCTGGCCAACATCGCGCACCACCTGGAACGGCGCGGCTACATCGTCGATTGCGCCGAGGACGGGCAGCGCGGCTACGCCATGGCCGCCGAAGGCCAGTTCGACCTGATCGTGCTGGACCTGATGCTGCCGCGCCTGGACGGCTACGAACTGTGCCGCCGGCTGCGCACGGAAGCCGCCTGCGACACGCCGCTGATCATGGTGACCGCGCGCGACACGCTGGACAACCGGCTGGCCGGCTTCGACGCGGGCGCCGACGATTACCTGGTCAAGCCCTTTGCGCTGGCCGAGCTGGCGGCGCGGGCCAGGGCGCTGCTGCATCGCGCCAGCGGCGCCGGGGTGGCGCGCGTGCTGCGCGTGGGCGACCTGACCCTGGACACGGGCACGCTGGAATTGGCGCGGGCCGGCCGGGCCTTGCGCCTGCCGCCGTCGCCGCTGCAATTGCTGACCCTGTTGATGCGCGCCAGTCCCGCGGTGGTCCACCGCGCGCGGCTGGAAGAGGCGTTGTGGCGCGATTCGCCGCCCGACAGCGACAGCCTGCGCACGCACATCCACCAGATCCGGCACGTGGTGGACAAGCCTTATGACAAGCCGCTGCTGCATACGGTGCACGGCATCGGCTACCAACTGCGGGCCGAGGACGATGCCTAGGCCGGCGCGGCGCGGGCTGGCGCGCCATCTGGTGCTGACCTACGTGGCGCTGGCGCTGTTGGTGGCCGGGCTGCTGTCCTGGCTGTCGGTCTGGAGCGTGGGCAAGCTGGAGGCGCATTTGCAGCGCATCGACATGGGCATGGCGGTGGAGCGGGTGCGCGGCGATTTCCTGGCGGGCATGGACCCCGGGCGGCCCAACCGCTTCTTCCACGGCGATCCGGGCAGCGATGCGTTTCCGGCGTGGCTGCGGCGGCTGTCGCCGGGTTTCCACAAGATCGAGCGCGAGGGGCGGGTCTGGCACGTGATGGTCGACGACCTGGACGGCCGGCGCTACATGCTGCTGCGCGACTACACCGATTACGAGCGGAGCCAGCAGGCGTCGCACTGGGCCGCGGTCAGCGGGCTGGCGGGCAGCCTGGCGCTGGCGTTCGTCCTGGGCAGCCTGGCCACGCGCAGGCTGCTGCGGCCGCTGTCGCGGCTGGCGGCGCAGGTCAATGCGCGCGGCGCGCAGCCGCCGCAGACGCGGCTGGCCGAAGACTATCCGCCCGACGAGATCGGCCAGTTGGCGGCGGCGTTCGACGCTACCTACAACCAACTGGAACAGGCGTTGCGACGCGAGCGGCTCTTCACCGCGGACGTGGGCCACGAGCTGCGCACCCCCTTGATGGTGATCTCCAGTTCCTGCGAACTGCTGCGCGAGGAGCAGGCGCTGGATGCCGACGGCAGGGCCAGGCTGGCCCGCATCGAAGCCGCGGCGGCCGAGATGAGCGAACGCCTGGACACCTATCTGATGCTGGCCCGCGGGGGCGATCCGGCCGAGCGCTTCGCGCGCGAAAGCCCCTTGGACGCGGCGCGAGGGCAACTGGCGGCCTGGGCGGCCGTGGCGCAGCGCCGCGGCATGGACCTGAGCCTGGAAGAGGCACGGGCCGCGGAGCCGGCCCTGCAGTTTCCCGCGCCGCTGCTGCGCGCTGTGCTGTCCAACCTGATCCGCAACTCGCTCCAGTATGCCGGCCCGCAGGCGCGGGTCGTCATCACGGCGGGCCCCGATTTCATGCAGGTGGCGGACGACGGGCCCGGCATCGCCGCCGAGCGCCACGAGGCGATCTTCAGCCCCTTCGTGCGGGGCGAGCAGCCCGACGCCGGCAACCTGGGGCTGGGCCTGTCGCTGGTCCAGCGCATTTGCGAACACCAGGGCTGGCGCGTGTTCTTGCAGTCGCAGCCGGGCCGGGGCAGCGTCTTCCGGGTGGAGCTGGCCGCGCCCGCGGCGGCCTAGAACGACAGGTCGGCCGTCAAGGTGAAGGTGCGGCCGGCGCCCGGCACGCCGTATAGCTGGAAACCGTCCAGCGATGCGCCCACGCGGCTGTAGTAGAACTTGTTGAACAGGTTGTCGACGTTCAGGCCCAGGGTGGCGTGCTTGTCGACCCGGTAGCGCGCGGCCACCGAATGCAGCCAGTAGGACGGCGCCTTCTCGTTGTCGCGCACCCAGACCGGATACGTGCCGGACGGACCCGACACCGTGGCGCTGTTGTTGTTCTTGCCGCCCACGTACTTGTTGTCGGTGTAGCGGCGCTTGCCCACATACTGCGCGCCGTAGCTCAGCGACAGGTCCTCGGTGGCCGCATAGGTGGCCCACAGGTTGAACGTCAGGTCGGGCACGTTCTTGGCTTCTTCGCCCTGGTTGGCGCCCTTGGTGATGCGGCTTTTCATGGCGCTGACGCCGGCAAAGGCCGACCAGCGCGGCGTGATGCTGCCCGACAGCCCCAGTTCGACGCCGTCCACGCGCTTGGCGGGCAAGGCGCGCACCACGTCCGTGGCGTCGTCGCCATACTCCCAGGAATCGCTCAGTTCCGTGCGGAAGACGGCCCCCGTCAGCGACAGATCGCCGTCCGCCAGGTCCCACTTGGTGCCCAGCTCCCAGGTCCGGGAGACGGCTGGCTTGTAGGTTTCCGGCCCGGTGGCGCCGTAGATGCTGTTGTTGGTGGACGCGCCCAGGGCCGAGGGCTGCGCGGCCTGGCTGTAGGAAGCGTAGATGCTGCCGATGTCCACCGGCTTGTAGGTGACGCCGAGGCGGCCGCTCCAGGCGCCGTCCGTCACCCGCCGGGTGGCGTCGCCGGTGGTCTGGGTGACGCGGTAGCGGTCGTAGCGCAGGGCGCCTTGCAGCATCCATTGCGGGCTCAAGGTCAGGGTGTCGCCCGCGTACAGGCCGGCGTTGAAGACCTCGGCCCGGTTGCCGGAGTCGCCCTTGACGGTGTCGACGCCGCCCATGTCCACGCCGCCGGTATCGCGCAGGTCGATCACCGGGTTGGTCGAGGGCGCGCGTATGCTGCGCGCATGGTCGCCATAGGTTTCCTTGTAGAACTCCACGCCCGCCGCCAAGGAGTGCTTGATGCCGCCTGTGCGGAAGTCCAGGTTCAGGTTGGTCTGGTTGGCCAGGATGGTGTAGCGCTTGGACGTGCCGAAATCGTTGCCGCGCAATTGAGCGTAGGGCGAGGGGTCGCCGATGGGCGCGTAGCCGCTGTAGGAGGGGATGCCGTCGGCGCTGTCGACCAGCGGCCCCGTGCCGACATAGCCGTAGGACGTGCGCGAGGTGGAGTTGAAGCGCGCGGGGGCGAGCACGCCGATGCGGTCGGTCTGCTGCCAGCGGCTGATATTGGACAGGCGCGCGGCCTGCGTGAAGTCGTGCTCGGCCTTCAGCGTGGCCTGGTCCGTGCGGGTCTGCTCGGTGTAGAGCCCGGGATCGCCGTACCAGGCGTTGCGCGCCACGTGGGGCATGCGCCGGCCGCCGGTGCCGCGCTGGATGGGCACGCCGCCGTCGGGAATATTGTCGTCCTCCTGGTGCAGGTAGTTCAGGGTGACGCGGGTGGGCGTGCCCAGGCCCATGGCCAGCGACGCCGCCATGCCGGACCGGTCGAACTCGGTCACGTCGCGCTCGGCCACGCCGTTGTGGTGCCGCATCAGGTTGATGCGCAGCGCCGAGCTGTCGGTCAGTTCCTGGTTGAGATCGGCGGCGATGCGCCGGTAGCGGTCCGTGCCCAGGCCGCCGGACAGCTTGTAGAAGGAGCCCAGGCGCGCTTCCTTGCTGGCCAGGTTGACGCTGCCGCCCACGGCCGACACGCCGGACTCGATGGAGCCGGTGCCCTTGAATACCTCGGCCTGTTCCAGGTTGAAGATATCCGTGCGGCTGGACAGGCCCGCGTCGCGGATGCCGTCCACGGTGATGCTCTGCTCGGCCGAGAAGCCGCGGATGGTGAACATGTCGCCCCAGCCCAGGTTGCCCTCGCCCGAACTGAAGGTGATGCCGGGCACGTTGCGCAGCACGTCCTGCAGGCTCTGGGCCTGCTGTTCTTCCAGCACCGCGCGCGGCACGACGGTGATGCTCTGCGGCGTATCCAGCAAGGGTTCGGTGAACTTGCCGGACTGCACGCGCTCCGCCTTGTAGGGCGGGGCATCCGCCTGCACGGTGACGGGCGCCAGCAGGGGCGCGTCGTCGGCGAGGCGCGCCTGGGCGTGGGCCTGGCCGGTGGCCATGGCGCCCAGCGCCATGCTCAGGGTCTTCAGGGCGAAACGGCCCTGGGCGTGTGTTCTTTGCAGCGCCATGATGGGATTTTGAGTGCCTCAATGAGAATCGTTGCCGATTCTATGGAGGGCGATCTCAAGATCCCGTTAAGGCGCGGCGGGAAGTTTCCGGAAAGGCCTCAGTACGTCTTGCCCGAAATCTGCCGGGCGTATCCCAGGTCTAGCCACTTCGGGTCCTGCGGGATGCGGTCCAGGTTGCCCAGGTCGATCTGCGTCTGCAGCGCGTCGTTCAAGGCCTGTTCCGGCACGGCAACCGAGTCCGCGAAGACGCCGTCGTCGATCAGGCGCTGGACCGAGGCGCGCACCACCGCGGGGTCCAGGTTCGGGAACAGCTTGAGCCCGCTGGCCACGGCCGCTTCCGGATCCTTGTGGATGGCCTTCAGCGCGCGGTCGATGCCCGACACGAATTTCTGCGACACCTGCGTCGGGATGTCCTGGCGCGTGGAGATGGCCGAAAACGTATAGGGGCCGATCTCGCGCGAGAACGCGGACACCACTTTGTAGCCCTGGGCCTGCGCCTGCGAGGCGCCCGGCTCGTACAGCACCGCGCAATCGGCCTGGCCGGAGCTCAAGGGGCCGATCTCGTTGCCCAGCGGCACTTCCAGCAGGTTCAGGTCGCGCGTGGGATCCAGCCCGGCGTTCTTCGCCAGCTTCAGGAAGGCGGACGAGCTGGTCGTGGGCATGGCGCCGGTGGCGATGGTCGCGCCCTTCAGGCTTTTGAAGCCGTCGAAGGCGTAGTCCTGCTTGCAGGTCAGCCAGACGCCCAGGCGGTTCAAGGTGCCGCCGACCACTTTCACCGGCGCGCCGCGGCCGAACGAGATCGCCGTCCATTCCGGGCCGTGCAGCGAGAAGTCGGCGCTCTTGGAGATGACGGCGGCCAGCGCGTTGGTCGACGATGAGGCCACGTCGATGCGCACGTCCAGTCCCTCGTCCTTGAAGTAGCCGTGTTCCTCGGCGAAATACACCGGCAGGTAGAACACGGATTTGAAGGCGGCGGAAACGACGGCCTTGTCGTTGGCCATGGCGGCCGCGGACAGCAAGGAGGCGATGGCGGCGGCGGCGAGGCGCAGGGGGAGCTTGGATTTCATGGCGGTATTGCGCCGCGGGCGCGGCTTACAGTTTGAATTGGGTGGCGTAGGTCTGGTCTTTCCAGCGCAGCAGGCGCTTTTCGGCGATGTCCACGCCCGCATACAGGACGAAGCCCAGCAGCATCAGCGAGAAGATCCCGACCCAGACGGTGTTCAGGTCGTACAGCGAGGAAGCCACGAAGATGACGTGCCCGAGGCCGTACTTGGAGGAAATGAATTCGCCCACCACCGTGCCCACCAGGGCGAAGCCGATGTTGATGCGGAAGGTGCTGATGATGGCGGGCAGGGCGGAAGGCACCACCACCTTGGTGAAGATCTGCCGCTTGGTCGCGCCCAGCGATACCAGCATCTTCTGGATGTCGGGATCCGTATCCTTGGCGGCCTGGAAGGCGGCCAGCAGCGCCACGATGGAGGTCAGCGAGATGGACAGCGCCACTTTCGAGATCAGGCCGGTGCCGAACCACAGGATCACCAGCGGCGCGAACGCGATCTTGGGCACGCTGTTGATGGCGACCAGGAAGGGTTCGACCACCTTGGCGCCATAAGGCGAATACCAGAGCGCCAGCCCGGGCGCGGTGCCCAGCAGGGTGCCGACCACGAAGCCGGCGGCGGACGCCCACAAGGTGTAGTTGGCGTGTTCCCACAATTCGCCGGACTGGACCAGCTTCCACGCGGCCTGCAGCGTGCCCGCGGGCGAGCCGAACAGAAAGCCCGAGACGGCGCCGGAACGCACGCCGGCTTCCCAGGCGCCGAACAGCACGGCGAGAATCAGCAATTGGGTGGCCAGCACGGGGACGCGAAAGCCCGCGGGGCGGGCGGCGGCCTGGCCGCTGGCGGGCGCGCCCGCGGCGCCCGGGGCGGCGGATACGGAGGTCTGGCTCATGCGTGGGTGCCGTCCTTGCGGGCGGTCTGTATATCGAGTTCCTGGCAGAGCAGGTCGAAGTAGGCGGGGAAGCGGCTGTCGTGGCGCGCCTGCAGGGGCGAACGGGTGCCCAGCTCGATCCTGTGTTCGCTTTTCAGGCGGCCGGGGCGGGCGCTCAGCACGAAGATGCGTTCGGACAGGGCGATGGCCTCGTCGATGTCGTGGGTCACCAGCACGACGGTCTTGCCCTGTTTGCGGACGGTGTCGGCCAGCATGGATTCGAGGAACAGGCGGGTCTGGTAGTCCAGCGCCGAGAACGGTTCGTCCAGCAGCAGCACGTCCGGGTCCGGCAGCAGGGTGCGGGCCAGGGCGACGCGCTGGCGCATGCCGCCGGACAGCGCCTTGGGATAGCTGTCCTGGAACGGCAGCAGGCCGAACGTGTGCAGATAGTCGCGCGCCAGTTCCACGGACTCGGCTCGCGGCGTGCCGCGGATTTCGAGGCCGACCAGCACGTTGTCCAGCACGCTGCGCCAGGGCATCAGCAGATCGCGCTGCAGCATGTAGCCGACGCGGCCGCGCAGGTTGGGCAGGGCCTGGCCGTCCAGCGAGATCGTGCCGGAATCGTGTTCCAGCAGCCCGGTCAGGATGTTGAACAGGGTGGATTTGCCGCAGCCGGACGGTCCGATGATGCTGACGAATTCGCCGCCGGCGGCGTCCAGGCTGATGTCGTCGAGCACCTGGACGGGGCCGGCATCGGTCTGGAACCGCTTGTTCAGGTTGCGGATTTGCAGCTTGGGAGGAAGGGCGGGGATCATGGCGGGGCGGCCTTGCGCTCAGGCGGCGCCGTGCCCCAGCTCCAGGGCCACCACGTCTTCGTGGGGGACTTCCAGCGCCTCGTTGAACCGCTTGAAGAAGCTGCACAGCGCGATGCGGATGGTCAGCTCGACGATCTGTGCTTCATTGAAGAAGGACTGCAGCTTGCGGTAGAACTCGTCGCTGACCTGGGCCGGGGTCAATGTGACCAGCACGGCGTAGTCGCGCACGACCAGGTCCTTTTCGTCCAGCCCGGGCACTTCCGGCTCCAGCAAGCGGTCGATGGCCTCCTGCGAAATGCCTTGCGCGGCCAGCTTGGGCGTGTGCAGCGTGACGCAGTAGTGGCATGCATGCGCCTTGGACGCGGTCAGCAGCGCGATCTCCAGGTGGCGCGGCGAGATCAGCCCGTCTTGGCGCGATTGCACCAGATAGGAAAAGAAATGCTTCAACGCCGGCGGCCGGGGCGCAAAGGCGCTCAGCATGTTGGCGTAGGGGCCGTAGTCCTGCAGCAGTTGGTTGAAGAGGGTGGCGGTGGCGGGATCCAGCTTGGCGGGATCCAGGGGAGTCAGGCGAGGCAAGGCGATTCCAGCGGAAGTGGGACGGGCAACGCTGGAATCCTAAGAGAGGCGCGCCGGGCTGGAAAATACCGATATCTAATATGTATATGGCCATACCCGCGCGATGGACGGCATCGCGCGGGGCGGCTTCGGCTCTACTGCGGGCCGAGCCGCTTGATCAGGGCGTCCAGCATGTCCAGCTCTTCGTCGTCCAGGTCCGTCAGCGGCGCGCGCACCGGACCGGCATCGCGGCCGACCAGCTTGGCGCCCGCCTTGACGATGCTGACCGCGTAGCCGGCCTTGCGGTTGCGGATTTCCAGATAGGGCAGGAAGAAATCGTCCAGCAGCCGGTTGGTGGTATCGGAATCCCCGGCGGCGACGGCGCGGTAGAACGCCATCGCCGTCCTGGGCACGAAGTTGAACACGGCCGACGAATAGACCGGCACGCCCAGCGCCCGGTAGGCGGCGGCGTAGACCTCGGCCGTGGGCAGGCCGCCCAGGTAGGCAAAGCGGTCGCCCAGCTTGCGGCGGATGCGCACCATGGCCTCGATGTCTCCCACGCCGTCCTTGAAGCCGATGAGGTTGGGGCAGCGCTCGGCCAGTTGGGCGAGGCTGTCGGCCGACAGCCGCGACTGCGCTCGGTTGTAGACGATGACGCCGATGCCGACGGACTTGCACACCTGTTCGACGTGGGCGGCGATGCCTTGCTGCGAGGCTTCGGTCAGGTAGTGGGGCAGCAGCAGGACGCCCTTGGCGCCCAGGCGCTCGGCCTCCTGCGCATAGGCGATCGCGCTGCGGGTGGGGCCGCCCGCGCCGGCCAGGATGGGCACCTTGCCGGCGCAGGCGTCCACCGCCGTGCGGATCACGTCGGAATATTCCTGCGGCGCCAGCGAGAAGAATTCGCCCGTGCCGCCGGCGGCGAACAGGGCGGTTGCGCCGTAGGGCGCCAGCCATTCCAGGCGCTGCGCGTAGCTTTTCGCGTTGAAGTCGCCGTTGCGGTCGAAGTCCGTCACCGGAAAGGACAGCAAGCCTTCCGAAACGATGTTCTTGAGTTCCTGCGGGGTCGTCATGTCGCGCTCATCCTAGGGGCCGGGCGCCGCCGCCGCGCCGGGGTCGGCAGGCAGAGGGCGCTATCGAAAAAAAGTAAGTCATCGTACAACATGGATTTTCGTGGTTCAAGCCGGTATTCCAATGAATATTCTGAAGTTTCAAGGGGAAACCCGGAATTCATCAGGAGCCATATTCGGCGTTATTCTCCAGGTTGTACGATAACTTGCCGAGCGACCTGGACAGGCCGCTCTCCATCCGAAGGACGTCCCATATGCAGCTTGAGGCAGGCCAGGCGCCGGTGCTCATCAAGATCCACCCCCAGGACAACGTGGCCATCGTGGCCAACGACGGCGGCCTGCCCGCGGGCACGGAGCTGCCCGATGGGCTGCGGCTGGCGGACGCCGTTCCGCAGGGCCACAAGGTCGCGCTGGCGGACCTGGCCGAAGGCGACGCGGTCCTGCGCTACGGCGTGGTCGTGGGCTACGCCGCCCGGCGCCTGCCGCGCGGTAGCTGGGTCAACGAACGCGTCACCACGATGCCGGCGGCGCGCAGCCTGCGGGACCTGCCCGTCGGCACGCGCGCCGCACCGCTGCCGCCGCTGGAGGGCCATACCTTCGAGGGCTTCCGCAATGCCGACGGCACGGTGGGCACGCGCAATATCCTCGCCATTTCCACCACCGTGCAATGCGTGCAGGGCGTGGTCGAACACGCGGTGGCACGCATCCGCCGGGAACTGCTGCCGCGCTATCCCAATGTGGACGACGTGGTGGGGCTGGAACATACCTACGGCTGCGGCGTGGCCATCGACGCGCCCGGCGCGGCGATCCCGATCCGGACGCTGCGCAACATCAGCCGCAATCCGAACTTCGGCGGCACGTCCATGGTGGTCAGCCTGGGCTGCGAAAAACTGCAGCCCGACCGCCTGCTGGCGCCCGAGGCCATTCCGATCCGGGCGGGCGCGGGCATGGGCGCCGACGGCGTCGCGACCATCGTGCTGCAGGACGAGGAGCACGTGGGTTTCGAGGCCATGATCGAGCGCATCGTGCGCACGGCGGAAGGGCATCTGCGCAAGCTGGATGCGCGCCGGCGCGTGACCTGTCCCGTGTCGGACCTGACGGTGGGCGTGCAGTGCGGCGGCAGCGACGCCTTCTCCGGCCTTACCGCGAATCCCGCCGTGGGCTACGCCACCGATCTGCTGGTGCGCGCGGGCGGCACGGTCATGTTTTCCGAGACGACCGAGGTGCGCGACGGCATCGACCAACTGACGGCCCGCGCCGCGACGCCCGAGGTGGCGGCCGCGCTGGTGCGCGAGATGGCCTGGTACGACGACTATCTGCAGCTCGGCATGGCGGACCGCAGCGCCAATACCAGCCCCGGCAACAAGAAGGGCGGCCTGTCGAACATCGTCGAAAAAGCCATGGGCTCCATCGTCAAATCGGGTTCCTCGCCCATCCACGGCGTGCTGTCTCCGGGCGACCGCCTGACGCGCAAGGGCCTGATCTTCGCCGCCACGCCCGCCAGCGATTTCATCTGCGGCACGCTGCAATTGGCGGCCGGCATGAATCTGCACATCTTCACCACCGGCCGGGGCACGCCCTACGGGCTGGCCCAGGTGCCGGTGATCAAGGTGGCCACGCGCTCGGCGCTGGCGCGCCGCTGGCACGACCTGATGGACGTGGACGCCGGCGTCATCGCCTCGGGCCGGGCCAGCATCGAGGAGGTGGGCTGGCAATTGTTCCGCCTGATGCTGGACGTGGCCAGCGGCAAGACGCAGACCTGTGCGGAAAAACTCAAGCTGCACAACGCGCTTGCGCTGTTCAATCCGGGTCCCGTGACCTGACGGCCGCCGGCCGTCCGCGCGATCCGCAATAAAAACCGAGAGGAGACAGCATGAACCTAAGCAAGAGGCAGTTCCTGGGCGGCGCCGCGGCGCTTTGCCTGTCGCCGTGGGTGCCGGCCTGGGCGCAATCGGCCGACTGGCCGACGCGCCCGGTCCGCATCATCGTGCCTTATCCGCCCGGCGGCTCGTCGGACATCATCGCCCGCCTGCTGGCACCGCGCCTGAGCGACGCCCTGAAGCAGACCGTGGTGGTCGAGAACAAGCCCGGCGCCAACGGCAACCTGGGCGCCGGCCTGGTGGTGCAGGCCGCGCAGGAAGGCCATACCGTGCTGCTGTGCGACGTCGGCGCGCTGGCGATCAGCCCGTCGGTGTACACCAAGCTGTCGTTCGACCCGTCCAAGGACCTGCGCGCCGTCGGCATGCTGGCCTACTCGCCGCACGTGCTTGCGGTGCATCCGGACGTGCCCGCGCGGACGGTGCAGGAACTGGTCGAACTGTCGAAGAAGCAGCGCCTGAACTTCGCCGTGACCGCCATCGGCAGCGCGCCGCACCTGGCCGCCGTGGCGGTGCAGCAGGCCACGGGCGCCCAATGGGAGTACGTGCCCTACAAGGGCGGTTCGCAGGCGGTGACGGACACCATGGGCGGGCAGACCCAGATCATCATGAACGGGCTGCTGGCCACGCTGCCCCACATCAAGGCCGGCAAGCTGCGGCCGATCGCGATCTCCAAGCGGGAACGCATGGAGCTCGTGCCGGACATCCCGACGATTTCCGAGCAGGGCGTGGCCGGGTTCGAATCCGGCACCTGGCAAGGCGTGATGGCGCCGTCCACCACCACGGATCCCGTTGCCAACCGCCTGTCGGAACTGATGGCGCAGATCGTCAGCCAGCCGGACGTGAAGGCGCAACTGAACGAGCAGGGCGCGGAAATCGTCACCCGCAACCCCGCCGAGCTGGCGCAGTTCTTCAGCAGCGAACGCGCGCGCTGGGCCGCGGTGGTGAAAAGCACCGATATCCGGCTGGATTGAGGGCAGGCCGTTTTGGCCTTCCTGGACAGGCCGCAAGGGACAGGCGCACACTGGACCCGTCCCGCGTCCGTCCAGGCCCCGGCGCGACGCGGGGACGGCAGCCGCGGATTCCCGGCAGCGGGCGCGGCATTCCCGGGGCGGAGCATGCAGCCATGAAAATCCTCTGGGCGGCGCTGCTGGCGGCGGCCTGCGCGCAAGTCGCCGCGCAAGGCGGCGCGCCCGCCGTGCCGCGGCCCCCGGCTTCGGCCCGGGTCATTCCGGATACCTGCGTGGGCGCGTCGTGCCCCAGGTTGATCACGCCCGGCGCGCCGGCCGAGCCCTGCCTGGGCGTCGGCTGCGCCAACGCGGGCCGGCCGCCGGGGCCGCCCGCGCCGCCTTCCAGCGGCCCCAGCCGCCAGCCGGGCTGGGTGAGCCCGGCGCCGTCCCGGCTGCCTCCGCCGCCACCGCCGCGGGGCGTACCCTCGGGGCCCCTGACTCCCGCGCCGCCGCTGCCGGTGCCGCGCTGATGCTCGCGGCGAGTTCATTCAAATGACAGGCCTGAGCGAGCGTACCGGACGGTCTCTGTTGCCTGCGCTGTATGGCGCGGAATAGCGCCAGCTAGCCCGCCATCCGCATATACGCCCGGTACGGCTCCGACGAGGCCATGCTCGCGAGCAATTCGCGCAGAATGCCTTGCACGATTTTCACCGCCTGGGTCAGCGGCCGGCTGGACGCGGTGGCCAGCATCAGGCGGGTGGACAGGCCCGGGTTGACGATGCGGCGGGCGACTAGCTGGCCGCAGGCCAGTTCGCGCACGACGGCGGGCACGCCCAGCACCGTATGCGCCAACCCCTCCAGCACGATCTCCTTCATCAGTTCCAGCGCGTCCATTTCGAACACCACGTTCAAGGGGGTGTCCTCGTGGGCCGCGGCATGCTCCAGGGTGCGGCGCAAGCCATGGCTGCGCGTGGGCAGCGCCAGCGGCAGGCCGCGCAATTGCTCGAAGTCGATCGAGGCCTGGGCCCGCGCCGCGGGCGCCAGGTTCTGCGCCGGCGACACCAGCAGCAGGTCCAGCTCGGCCAAGGGGTCGACCGCCACGTGCTGGGAACGCCTGGCGTCGTGCAGCACGGCGATGTCCACGCGGGCGTTGGCCAGCCATTCGTGCACATAGCCGCTGTAGCCGGTGACCACGTTCAACTGGATGCGCGGGTGGCGCTTCCAGACTTCCGCCACCAGGGGCATCCCCACCATGTGGCAGAGCGTCGGAGTCAGGCCCAGCGTGACCTGGCCGGAGGGCGATTTTTGCTCGTCGTGGAATTCGGTGACGACGCGGGTCATCTGCGTCAGCAAGGGGCGCAGCCGGTCCAGCAGCTTCTCGCCTTCCGGCGTCAGCGAGACGCCGCGGCCGTTGCGGTAGAGCAGGGCGCAGCCGCATTCGTCCTCGAGCTTCCTGACCTGCCGGCCCAGCGCGGACTGGGCGATGCCCAGCACCGACGCGGCCTTGGAGAAGCTGCCGGAATCGGCGACGTGGATCAGGTTTTCGATCTTGCGCAGGTCCATTCCGGGTATCGCCGTCCTTGTGTGCGTTTTCCGCATATCTGATAGGCACAGTATGCCTATATGGGGCCTCGCCGGCCACCCTAGAATGCCGACGTATCGTCCTCATGCGCCCGCGCGCTTTCTTTGCCCCGCCATCCATGACGCCTGCTTCCGAACCGCGCACGTCCGCCCACGCCTTGCTGGGAATCCTCGCCCGCAACGGCATCGACCGCGTTTTCCTCGTGCCCGGAGAAAGCTATCTGGGCGTGCTCGATGCCTTGCACGATTTTCCCGGCATCGACGTGCTGACCTGCCGGCACGAGGGCGGCGCGAGCTTCATGGCCTGCGCCGACGGCAGGCTGACGGGCCGGCCCGGCGTCGTGATGGTGTCGCGCGGGCCGGGCGCGGCCAACGCGGCCATCGGCGTGCATGCCGCGCAGCAGGACGGCGCGCCGATGATTCTGCTGATCGGGCAGGTGCCCCGCAAGGACTTGCGCAAAGAGGCCTTCCAGGAGATCGACTACCGGCAGATGTTCGGCTCCATCGCCAAGTGGGTCCACGAGGTGGCGGCGCCCGAGGACCTGGCCTGGGCGGCCTTGAAGGCCCTGCGGGTGTCCATGTCCGGCACGCCGGGCCCGGTCGTGCTGGTGGTGCCCGAGGACGTGCAGCAGGCGGCGGCGCCGCAGCCGGACTGGATCGCCCCGCCGATCAGCCCGAGCCAGCCCGCGCCGGCCGCGCTCGAGCGGGTGTGCGCCTTGCTGCAAGCCGCCAGCAGGCCGCTGATCATCGCCGGCGGCGCGTTCGAGGCGCCCGGCGGGCGCGACGCCCTGCGCCGGCTTGCGGAACGGCACGGGATACCGGTGGCGGTCTCGTTCCGCCGGCACGACATTTTTCCGAACACGCATGCGCTCTACGCCGGCGACCTGGACCTGGCGACGCCGGCGGCGCAGGTGGATGCCTTCGACTCCAGCGACCTGATCCTGGCGCTGGGAACGCGGCTGGGCGACATCACGACCCAGGGCTATACCTTTCCCGCCTATCCCCAGCCCTCGCAGACGCTGGTGCATTGCCATGCCGACGCGCACGCGGTGAACCAGCACTACGCGGCCGAGGTCGGCATCGTGGCGGATCCGGTGGCCACGGCGCGGGCGCTGGCCGCGCTGCCGCCGGCCGGGGACAATGCGGCGCGGGGCGATTGGGCGGCCTCGTTGCGCGCCATCCGCGAACGCGCGGCGGCCTGGCCCGATCCGTCCGCGGACGACGGCGTGCCCTTCGTGTCGGTGGTGCGCTGCCTGGCCGAGCAGGCGAGCGGCGACGTCATGGTCTGCCTGGACGCGGGCACGTTCGCCGCGCCGGTGTACCGCCACTTTCCCTTTGTCCACCCGCAGCGGCTGGTGGCCTCGCAGTCGGGCGCCATGGGCTACGGCACGCCGGCGGCGATCGCATCGCAGTTGCGCCACCCGCGGAGCAAGGTCGTGTGCCTGGCGGGCGACGGCGGCTTCATGATGACCGGCAACGAGATGATGGCCGCGGCGGAGCGCGGCCTGCCCATCCTGTTCATCGTCTCCAACAACAATTGCTACGGGTCCATCCGGCTGCACCAGGCGCGCGCCTATCCCGGGCGCTACGTGGGCACCAATCTCGCCAGCCCGGATTTCACGATGATGGCGCGCGCCTTCGGGATGCAGGCCGAGCATGTCACGCGCCCGGACCAGGTCGCCGCCGCGGTCGCGCGCGGGCTGGCGGCCACGGTTCCGTACTTCCTGGAAATCAGGACCAGCCTGGGCGCCATCCTGCCCGCGGGCGCGGACACGGCGGCGGGCGTCGACCTGCTGCGGCGCGGCGATGCGGTGCCGGCTCACTCCCGGTAGCCGGGATCCTTCCTGTCCATCAGGCGCAGCATGGCGGGCCATTCCAGCTCGCCGAAGGGCCGGCGGGTCGTCGGCTGGTACAGGTGCCAGGTCTTCTCGATCACCTCGGGCGGCGGCAGGCAGAGCTCGCGATTGGCCGACAGTGCATCCACCTGCGCCTTGCACGCCATTTCCAGCCAGTACAGGGTGTTGAAGGCCTGCGCGATGGTCGGCCCCACGGCCAGCAGGCCGTGGTTGCGCAGGATCATCGCCTCGGATCCGCCCAGGTCGGCCACCAGGCGCTCGCGTTCGTCCAGGTCGATGGCCACGCTTTCGTAGTCGTGGTACGGAATCTTGGCGAATCGCATCGCGGTCTGGGTCAGCGGCAGCAGGCCGCATTTCAGCGCCGACACCGCCATGCCGGCGCGCGTGTGCGTATGGATGACGCACTGCACGTCGTGGCGCGCCCCGTGGACCGCGCTATGGATGACATGGCCGGCGGCGTTGATGCCGTATTCGCCTTGGAGATTGCTCAGCACCCGCCCGTCCAGGTCGATCTTGACCAGGCTGGACGCGGTGATTTCGTCGTACGTCATGCCGTAGGGATTGATCAGCAGATGGCCGTCCGATCCCGGTATCCGGGCCGTGATGTGGTTGTAGATCAGGTCGCTCATGCCGAAGTGGGACACCAGCCGGTAGCAGGCGGCCAGTTGGACGCGGGTGTCCCATTCCTCGGGGCTCATGCCGGAATCAGTGCGCATGCTTGTCTTCTCCTGTTCAATCGGTGGCCTTGACGTTGAAGTCGCGGACCACCTTGCCCCACGACTCGTACTCGGTCTTCATCAGCGCGCCGAATTCGGCGGGCGAGGCGGTGGTGCGGACCTGGGCGCCCAGGCCCGCAAGCTTGTCGCGCACGGCCGGGTCCGCCAATACCGCGTTGACCTCGGCCGCCAGCTTTTCCTGGATCGGGGGCGCGATGCCGGCGGGCGCGATCAGGCCCAGCCAGGCGCCCATGTCGAACCCGGGAAACCCCTGTTCGGCGACCGTGGGCACGTCCGGCAGGCTCGCGACCCGCTCGGGCGTGCTGACGGCCAGCGCCTTCAGGCGGCCGGCCTTGACCAGGGCCAGCGACGACACCATGGTATCGAATGTGGCATAGGTGCGCCCGCCCACGATGTCCGCCTGCGCCTGGCTGCTGCCCTTGTACGGCACGTGGATCATGCTGGCGCCGGCCTTGGACAGCAGGACCGAGGTCACCAGGTGGCTGGTCGTGCCCACGCCGGTGGTGGCGTAGGTGTACTGGCTCGGCCTGGCCTTCACCGCGGCAAGAAAATCCGCCAGGTCGCGGGCCGGGTTGTCGGGGCTGACGACGAAGAGATAGGGCAGCCAGGTCAGCAGGGCAATGGGCGCGAAGTCCTTGCGCGCGTCGTAGTTCAGATTGGGATAGACATGCGGGTTGATGGCCTGCGGTGCCGAGGCGCCTATCATCAGCGTATACCCGTCGGGCTTGGCGCGCGCCCCCAGGCCGGCGGCGATGGAGCCGCCCGCGCCGGGCTTGTTCTCGACGATGAACTGCTGGCCCAGGCGCTGGGCCAGGCGGTCGCCCAGCATGCGGGCGACGGTGTCTGTCGCCGTGCCGGGCGGAAAGCCGACCAGGATGGTGACGGGCCTGGCCGGATAGGACTCCTGCGCGGCTGCCGGCCCGCCCGCCGCCCATGCCGCCCCGGCCAGCAGGGCCGCCAGCGCGGCGCGGCGCCATGAAGGACGAGCGGCTCCGGGGGCGGGTTGCCTCCCGCCTCGCGTTATCGCATTGCGCATCGTTGTCTCCAGTCATTGTTCTGATGGCGGGAGAGCGCCTGCGCCTGCCCGCAACGGCGCCCTGCCGGGCAGCCCGTCGCCGACCACGGTCGCACAAGGGCCGGCCGCCTTCAATGGCGCGGGCGGCCAAGCAGATAGCGCGAAATGGCATAGACGGCGGACGCCGGGCAGGCGTCCGCCGCAGAGATCAAGCCGAGAGGCTGATCCAGGTGGTCTTCAGGTCGCTGTACTTGTCCAGCGCGTGCAGCGATTTGTCGCGGCCGAAGCCCGATTGCTTGACGCCGCCGAAGGGCACGGTGATGTCGCCGTCGGCGTAGCAATTGACCCACACCAGGCCGGCGCGCAGGCGGCGCGAGAGCCGGTGGGCGCGCGACAGGTTGGCGGTCCACAGGCCGGCGCCCAGGCCGTAGACGGAGTCGTTGGCCAGCCGGACCGCGTCGTCCTCGGTGGCGAAGCGCTGCGCCGCCAGCACCGGGCCGAAGATCTCTTCCCGCACCAGGCTGTTGCCCTGGTCGGCGCAGTCGAAGATGGTCGGTTCGATGTAGTAGCCGCCGGTGGCGCCGCGCGCCTGGCGGCCGCCCAGGCGCAGCCGCGCGCCTTCCGCGGCGCCGGCCTCGATGCGGGAGAGCACGCCGCGCATCTGCCGTTCGTCGACCATGGCGCCCATGGCGGTGGCGGGGTCCAGTGGATCGCCCGGTTGCAGCGCGGCTGCGTGGGCGGCGACTTTCTCCATGAAGGCGTCATAGATGCCGTCCTGCACGTAAAGGCGCGAACCCGCGATGCAGACCTCGCCCTGGTTGGAGAAAATGCCCAGCGCCGCGGCCAGGGCGGCGCGGTCCAGGTCGGGGCAGTCCTCGAACACGATGTGGGGCGACTTGCCGCCGCATTCCAGCCAGACGCGCTTGAGATTGGACTGGCCCGAGTATTCCATGAAGCGCTTGCCCGTGGCGGTGGAGCCGGTGAAGGCGACGCAATCCACGTCCGGGTGCAGGCCCAGCGCCTGGCCGGCCTGCGCGCCGGTGCCGGGCACCACACTGAAGACGCCCGCCGGGATGCCGGCTTCCTCGGCCAGCGCCGCGAGCCGGATGGCGGACAGCGAGGCCTGTTCCGCCGGCTTCAGGATGACGCTGTTGCCGGCGGCCAGCGCGGGCGCGACCTTCCAGGCCGCCATCATCAGCGGATAGTTCCAGGGCACCACCGCCGCCACCACGCCCAGGGGCTCGCGGGTGATGGTGGCCAGCGCCTCGGGGCCGGTGGGCGCGATCTCGTCGTAGACCTTGTCGATGGCCTCGGCGTACCAGGCGTAGCAGCGCGCGGTCTCCGGCACGTCGAAGGCGAGCGCGTCGCGTATCGGCTTGCCCATGTCCAGCGTCTCGAGCAGCGCGAGTTCCTCGCGGTGCGCGTCGATCAGCGCCGCCAGGCGCAGCAGGCGTTCCTTGCGCTGGCGCGGGGCCAGGCCGCTCCAGACGCCGGCCTCGAAGGCGCGGCGCGCGGCCCGGACCGCGCGGTCCACGTCGGCCGCGCCGCAGGCGGCCACGTCGGCCAGCTTGCGGCCGTCGATGGGGCTGGTGGCCGCGAAGGTGGCGCCGTCGGCGGCGTCGCAGTACGCGCCGTCGATGTAGGCGCGGCCGTCGAACGAGAGGGAGGCGGCCTTGGCGCGCCAGTATGCGGTGTCTTGGGTCATGGCTATGCCTGCTTGTCGTTGGCGCGCGCCACCATGGCGTCGAGCAGCACGTTGCAGCCCGCTTCCAGGTCGGCGGGCTTGGCGTCCTCGATTTCGTTGTGGCTGACGCCGTCCTTGCACGGGACGAAGATCATGGCGGTGGGCGTGACGCTGGCCATGTAGACGGCGTCGTGGCCGGCGCCGGTGACGATGTCCATGGCCGCCAGGCCGCGGCGGGCCGCGCCGTCGCGCACCTTGCCCACGAGGTCGGGATCGAAGGGCGTGGGCGGGAAGTACTGCACGTGCTTGACGTCCACGTCCACGTTGTGGCGCTTGGCGATCTCGGCGCAGGCCGCCAGCCAGCGCTGGTCCATGCGGGTCAGCGTGGCCTCGTCCTCGTGGCGCAGGTCCACGGTGAAGCGCACCTGTCCCGGGATCACGTTGCGCGAGCCGGGGTGCGCGTGGATTTCTCCCACGGTGCCGCGCCCGTGCGGCTGGTTCTCGTTGGCGATGTCGACCACGGCCTGCAGCAGGTAGCTGGCGGCGTACAGCGCGTCGCGGCGGATCGGCATCGGCGTGGGGCCGGCGTGCATCTCCATCCCGGTGACGACCACGTCGTACCAGCGCAGGCCCAGCGATCCGGTCACCACGCCGACCACTTTCTCTTCATGCTCGAGAATGGGGCCTTGTTCGATGTGGGCCTCGAAGTACGCGCCCACCGGACGGCCGCCCACCGGGTCGGGGCCGGCATAGCCGATCGCGGCCAGCTCGTCGGCCACCGACTTGCCGTCGCGGTCCGTCGCGGTCAGCGCCGTTTCCAGCGGGAACTTGCCGGCGAACACGCCGGAGCCCATCATTACCGGCACGAAGCGCGAGCCTTCCTCGTTGGTCCAGATCGCCACTTCCAGCGGCGCCTCGGTCACCACGCCGTGGTCGTTCAGCGTGCGCATGACTTCCAGGCCGGCCAGCACGCCGTAGCAGCCGTCGAACTTGCCGCCGGTGGGCTGGGTGTCGATATGGCTGCCGGTCATGACCGGCGGCAGGTCGTTATTGCGGCCGGCGCGGCGCGCGAAGATGTTGCCCACCTGGTCCACGCGCAGCGTCATGCCGGCCTCGCGCATCCAGCCGGTGACCAGGTCGCGGCCCTGGCCGTCCAGCGCGGTCAGCGCCAGCCGGCAGTTGCCGCCCTTGGGCGTGGCGCCGATCCGGGCCAGGTCCATCAGCGACTGCCACAGCCGCTGTCCGTCGATAGAGATAGTCGTGGTCATGTCGAAGTCCTTGCTAGTCAGTGGGCGGCGCGGGCCAGCGCCGCTTCGCGGATGCCCATCAGCGTTTCGCCCGGCGAAATGCCGTTGGCGTCATAGCGGATCTCCAGCAGCGCCGGCAGGTTCTCGCGCTGGGCGAAGGCCAGCGCCCGCTCGAAGGCCGGGCCGAAGTCGGCGGTGTGCTCCACCGCCTCGCCGAAGCCGCCGTAGCCGCGGATGATCTGCGTGAAATCCGGGTTCTCGAAAGACAGGGCGATGGCGCGGGCCGGGAACTCGCGTTCCTGGTGGGCGCGGATGGTGCCCCAGATGCCGTTGTTGAATACCAGCACCACCACGCCCAGGCGGTATTGCAGCGCCACGCCCAGTTCCTGCATGTTCATCTGGAAGCAGCCGTCGCCGGCGTAGCAGACCACGGTGCGCTTGCGGTCCTCGAGCTTGGCGGAAATGGCTGCCGGCAGGCCGTAGCCCATGGATCCGACCGTGGGCGTCAGGCTGGTGCCCGGGCCGGTGTAGCGGCGGTAGCGATGGGGATACAGGGCGTAATTGCCGGCGCCCACCGTGATGCAGGCGTCGGCCGGCACGTGGGCGTCGACATAGGCGGCGGCCTCGTCCAGGCTCATCGGGCCGGGCGAGGGCAGCGGCGCGAGGCTGTCGAGCAGTTCCTGGTGGGCGGCGCGCACGGCTTCGCCGCGCGGCGCGGCGTGGCCGGGCGCCAGCGAGGCGGCGGCGGCGGCGAAGCTCGCCACGTCCGCCACGATGGCCTGGGTCGGCGAGAACACGCGGCCCAGTTCGGCGGCGTCGGGATACACGTGGATCAGCTTCTGGCGCGGCAGCGGGCTTTCGATCACGGTATAGCCTTCGGTGGTGGCCTCGCCCAGGCGGGTGCCCACCGCCAGCACCAGGTCGGCGTCCCGCAGGCGCTGGCGCAGCGCCGGCGTCATGGCCCAGCCCACGTGGCCCGCGGCGTTGGGATGGCGCTGGTCGAAGCATTCCAGGCGGCGCCAGGCGGTGCCCACCGGCAGTTCGAAGCGCTCGGCGAAGCCGGCGATCTGGTCCATGGCGGCCCGGTGCCAGCCGTTGCCGCCCAGCAGCAGGAACGGTCGCTCCGCCGCATCCAGCAATTCGGCCATGCGGGCCAGGTCGGCGGCGCCGGGGTGGCTGTGCGTCCGGGTGTAGCGCGGCAGGTCGGCCACGCTGGCGCGGCCCCACAGCGTGTCTTCCGGCAGCGCCAGCACCACGGGACCGGGGCGGCCGCTGGTGGCCACCGCGAACGCGCGCGAAATGTATTCGGGAATGCGGTCGGTGCGGTCGATCTGCGCGACCCACTTGGCCATCTGGCCGAACATGCGGCGGTAGTCGATTTCCTGGAAGGCCTCGCGCTCCATGAAATCGTTGCCCACCTGGCCGACGAACAGAATCATCGGGGTGGAGTCCTGGTAGGCCGTGTGCACGCCGATGCTGGCGTTGGTGGCGCCCGGGCCGCGGGTCACGAAGCAGATCCCGGGCTCGCCGGTCAGCTTGCCGTAGGCCTCGGCCATGTAGGCCGCGCCGCTTTCCTGGCGGCAGACGATGGGCTCGATGGCGTCGGTGTGCTCATTGAGCGCGTCGATGCACGGCAGATAGCTTTCGCCGGGGATCATGAACACGCGGCGCGCGCCATGGATGCGCAATTGCTGCATCAGGATCTGGCCGCCGTTGCGTTCGGGGATTGCGGCTGGCGTCATTCGGAGTCTCCTTGTTGCGGGACGGCCAGCGCGCGGCGCTCGGCGGCCCAACGTTCGAATTGATTGTGGCGCGCCAAGAGGCGGCGCGCGGTGTTGTAGGTCGGCGGGTCTATGCGTTCGGCGTCGTTGCGGCCGGCGCGCTGCGCCTCGTAGCGGGAGATGCAGTCGTGGGCGGCGGCGACCTCGTCGGGTCCGGGGGTGAACACCGCGTGGATCATCGGCACCTGTTCGGCCACGGTGGCGCACTTGGATTTCAGGCCCAGGCGGCGCGCCCAGCGCAGGTCGGCCTCCAGCGCCGGCATGTCGCGGTAATTGAAGGGGCAGTCGATGGGCAGGACGCCGGCGGCGGTGCAGTCCACCAGGAAGCGGGCGCGCAGGTGGTGCAGTTCGATGCCGTCCTTGCCGCGCTCCGCGCCCAGGCTGGCGGTCAGGTCCTCGGCGGCCAGCAGGCAGGCGGAGACGCGCGGGCTGGCCGTGAGGATTTCGTAGGCGCGGTGCACGCCCAGCGCCGACTCCAGCGTGGGCACGATTTCCGTGCCGCCGGCGGGCAGGCCCAGCCCTGCCTCCAGTTCGGCGATGGCCCGGTCCAGCGCCACGATCTGGGCGGCGCTTTCGGCATGCGGCAGGAACACGGCGTCCGGCGCGCCGGCCATGACGCCGCGCAGGTCGGCCAGGCCGTCGTCCTCGAGCTTGTTGATGCGCACGGCGGCCACCACGCCCTGGGCGCGGCAGCGCGGGAACAGCGCCGCGATGAGGCCGCGGGCGGCCGGGCGGTCGGACGGCGCGGTGAACTCTTCGAGGTCGGCGACCAGGGCGTCGGCGCCGCTGGCCAGGGCGGCGGCCTGGGCCGCGGCGTCCATGCCCGGCACGAACATCCAGCTACGGCGCAGGGCCGCGGGGCGCAGTGTGGGGTTGGCAGGGTTCATTGCACGTGCCTCGGCAGGAACAGCACCAGATCGGGTACGAAGGTCAGCAGCAGCATGACGGCGGTCATGGCCAGCATCATCCAGGACAGCGGGCGCAGGGTCTGCATCATGTTGATCCCGCCGATCTTGCAGGCGGCCATCAGGTCGACGCCCACCGGCGGCGTGTTGGCGCCGATGGCCATGTTGATCGACAGCAGGATGCCGAAATGCACCGGATCTATGTTGTAGTGCGCCAGGACCGGCATGACTACCGGGGCGACGATGATGATGACCGGGATCGCCTCCATGAAGGTGCCCAGCAGCAACAGTACTACCGTCAGCACCAGCAGCACCGCGACCCGGCTGTCGGTCCATTCGACCAGCAGCGAGGACAGGGCCTGCGGCACCTGTTCGGCCACCAGCACCCAGGCGAACAGCCCGGACGCGCCGATGATGAGCAGGATGGACGCGCTGCTTTCGCCGGTGGACTTGAGGTTGTCCCACAGCGATTTCAGGCTGAGCGTGCGGTACCAGAAGAAGCCGACCAGCAGGGCGTAGACGATGGCGCTGGAGGCGGCTTCGGTGGCCGTGAAGATGCCGAAGCGGATGCCGCCGATGATCAGCACGGGCACCATCAGCGCCGGCAGCGCGTCGACGGCCGCCGCGCGCAGCTCCGGCCAACTGAACGGCTGTCCGCCGGCCCAGTTGTGCTTGCGCGACTGCCAGATGGCCACGCCGATCAGCGACAGCCCCAGCAGGATGCCCGGGATGATGCCGGCCATGAACAGCTTGCCCACCGAGGTGTCGGTAATGGTGCCGTACACGATCAGCACGATGCTGGGCGGGATGATGGTGGAGGTGGCGCCGGCGCTGCCCACCAGCGCGCACGAGAAGCCCTTGTCGTAGCCGCTGCGGGCCATGGCGGGCAGCAGCAGGCTGCCGATGGCGACCACGTCGGCCACGCCGGAGCCGGACAGCGCGCCGAACATCAGGCAGGCCAGCACGGCGACGACGGCCAGGCCGCCCTTGATGTCGCCCACGATGGCCGCGCACAGGCGCACGATGCGCTGGGTCAGGCCGGCGCCGTTCATCAGTTGCGCGGCCAGGATGAAGAGCGGAATGGCCAGCAGCGTGAAGCTGTCCAGCCCCACCACGTACTGCTGGGCCGCCACCATCATGGGCGTGGCATCGTAGACGACCAGGTAGGCCAGGCAGGACAGCACCAGGCCGAAAGCGATGGGCATGTCGATCAGCACCGTGACCGTGAACACGCCCATCAGGAAGAGAGCACCCGAAGACATTTTGTCAATCCTTTGCGGCGATGGCGGGAGCCGGGGAGAACAACTGCGCCAGGTGCACGACCACGGTGACGGCGCAGGCGAAGGGCAGCGCCAGGTAGACCGCGCCGGCCGAGACGTCCAGCGCCGGCAGCGTCTGGTCCATGGTCAGCTCGGCCAGTTGCCAGCCGGCATAGCCCAGCGCCGCCAGGCCGACGATGACCAGCACCTGGTTGATGCGGTCGAAGACGGCGAGCACCCGGGGGTTGTGCACCATGAACGGCAGCAGGCCCGCCATCAGGTGCGAGCGGTCGAAACTGCAGGTGACGCCGCCGATGAAGGCGGACCAGACCAGCACCAGGCGCGGCAGCTCTTCGGCCCAGTGCGGCGTGGTGTGGGTGACGAAGCGGGCGAACACCACGTAGGAGATCAGGATCGCCAGCAAGGCCACCGCCAGGGCGGCGAAGGCCTTGCTGATGCCCGACAGGATCGCGGACAGTCGGTAGAGCATTACTTGGCCTCGCGGTACTTCTGGACCAGGGCCATCAGCTCGGGGCCGTAGGCGGCCGAATAGGTCTTCCAGACGGGTTCGACGGCGGCGGCGAAGGCGGCCTTGTCCACGTCGTTGACCTGCATGCCTTTTTCCTTGAGCTGGGCGATGAACTGCTGGTCGCCGTCGCTGATCATCTTGCGCTGGACGTCGCGCCACTTGTCGGCGGCGGCCTGCACCACCTGTTTGTCCTCGGCCGAAAGGCGGTTCCAGATCGGCTTGGAGACGATCAGGTTGGCCGGGCCCCAGACGTGGCCGGTCAGCGACAGGTACTTCTGTACTTCGAAGAAGGACGAGGTGTAGATGATGGACAGCGGGTTCTCCTGGGCGTCGAACACCTTCTGCTGCAGCGCCGAGTACAGTTCGCCGAAGGCCAGCGGCGCGGGGTTGGCGCCCAGCGCGGTGAAGGTGTCCAGGCGCATCTTGTCGGGCGTGACGCGGGTCTTCAGGCCGGCCAGGTCGGCGGGCTTGGCGATCGGGCCGCGGTTGTTCGTGACGTGGCGGAAGCCGTTTTCCCACCACGAGAGAATGACCAGGTTCTTCTTGTCGGCCAGCTTGGCCAGCGCCGCGCCGAGTTCGCCGTCATAGGCCTTGTACGCCTGGGCGGAGGTGGACCAGGTGTAGGGCAGCTCCACCACGCCGAACTTGGGTTCGATCGGCTGCAGCGAGCCCGAGCCGATGATGGCCGCGCCCTGGCTGCCGATCTGCAGGCCTTCGAGCATGGTCTTCTCGTTGCCGAGCTGGCCGCTGGGGAACAGCACGAAGTTGACGCGGCCGGCGGTCTTCTCCTTGACTTCGGCGGCGAAGCCTTCGGCCGCCTTGTTCCAGCTATGGCTGGGGGCCAGCACGTGCCCGAGCTTGATATCGAGGGCATGCGCCGACAGGGGGGCCAGGCCGGCGAAGGCGAGCAGGGCGGCGGCCAGCAAGGTCTGTTTCTTTTGAGGAGCGGTGGTCATGGCGGAACTCCAGGAGCGGGGTGGAAAGAGTGGGATTCGGATGAGCGGCGGGGTCAGCAGGATTGGGCCCGCATCGAGGCGGGCCGTCCGGGCAGGGCGATGCGGGTGCCGGTGTCGGCCAGGCCCTCGTCGCCCACGGCGAGGACTTGCATCTCGGCATCCAGGAAATTGCCGACATACAGGTAGCGGCTGTCGGGGCTGAAGGCGACGCCTTCGGGCAGCGCGCCGACTTCGATGGCGCCGGCGCGGGTCACGGACAGGCCGCTTATGCGCAGCAGCACGATCTGTCCGCGCGGATGGTGGAACCACTCGCTGGACGGGTTGTTCGAGCCCTGCACGATGGCCACCGCGGCGTAGCGGCCGTCGGGGCTGATGGCGATGCCTTCGGGGCCGTCCTCGACCATGATGCGATCGACCACGCGGGGCGGCGTCGCCCCCAGGTCCACCACGCTGACGGAATCGGCATGGCCGTCCGAGGCGGTCGGGCTGCCCATGTCCACCACCAGCGCCAGCGCGCCGTCGGGCGAGACCGCCAGGTTGAAGGGGACGAGGCCGGTGGTCAGGTCCTCGGCCGGATCGTGCGTCACGCGGGGAACGGCACCGCTGTCGTCGATGCGCAGCACGCCCAGGCGGTGGGTGTCCGTCTTCACCGCGAAGGCGCGGCGGCCGTCGGCGGCGAACGACACCGCCACCACCGGCGTGCCCATGTCGACTTCCCCGCAGACCTCGGCGCGGCCATCGGCGATGCGCAGCACCGACACCGAACGGCCGGCCTTGTTGGCCACCAGCGCCAGCGTGCCGGCGCGGTTGATCGACAGGCCCGAGGGCTGCAGGCCGACCTGCAGCCGCTGGCTGACGGCGGGCGGCCGGGCGGCCAGGTCGATCACGTACAGGTCGCGGCCGGGCGCAGGCTGCCAGCCGGCGCCGTCGGCGCGTTCGGGCCAGGCCATGGAATCGGCCACCAGGCCCAGGCGCTGGTCCGGCGCGACCGCCAGGTTCACGGGCGGCCCGAACAGGGAATTGGGCAGGGGCAGGGTGGCGAGCAGTTCGGGCGCGGCCGGGTCGGCGCCGGCGTCGAACACGCACAGGCTGTCGTTGCCGGGCGCGAGAAAGCGGATCCGGCCGTCGTCCCAGGTGACCTTCTGGTCATTGCCGACGAGCAGCAGTTGCGGGGCGCGGGCTGGGGAGTTCATGCCGTCATCTCCTGCGGTTCGGGCACGGCCAGCGTGGCGCCGATCAGTTGCTGGGTATAGGGATGGGCCGGCGCGAAATAGACTTGCCCGGCGGACCCGCGCTCGACCACGCGGCCGCCCTGCAGCACCACGATCTCGTCGGCGATGTGCTGGACCACGGCGAGGTTGTGGCTGATGAAGAGATAGCCCAGGCCGCGTTCGCGCTGCAGTTCCATCAAGAGGTTGAGGATTTGCGCCTGCACCGACACGTCCAGCGCGGAAGTGGGTTCGTCGCAGATGAGCAACTGGGGTTCCAGCATCAGCGCGCGGGCGATGGCCACGCGCTGGCGCTGGCCGCCGGACAGCTCGCGCGGATAGCGCGCGGCGAAGGCCGGCACCAGGCCCACGGCGTCCATCATGCGGCGCACCGACGCTGCGCGCGTCGCGGCGTCGCCGATGCCGTGTACGCGCAGCGGGGCGGTCAGGATTTCGCTGATGCTGCGGCGCGGGTTGAGCGAGGAATACGGATCCTGGAACACCATCTGGATGCGCCTGGCGCGGGCGCGGGCGGGCATCGCGGCCAGCGGCTTGCCGTCCAGCAGCGCGCGGCCCTGTGTCGGGGCCAGCAGGCCCAGCATGAGCTTGGCGATGGTGGACTTGCCGCTGCCGGACTCGCCCACCAGGCCGATGGTGCGGCCGGCGGGCACCAGCAGATCGATGTCGTGCAGGATGCGGGGCGCGGGCCGGCGCGAGAACAGGCCGGCTCGCCCGTACTGGAACGACAGGCCGTCCAGGCTGACGCTGGCGCCGCGGGAGGGATGTGGAGTCACAGGACTTCCTTCATGCCGCGCATTCGGGGATTCGCCCTTGGGGCGGTTCGGCGGGCTCATGCCGGCGCTCCGTGGCGCAGCGCGCCGGGTTTCACGCAGTAGCAGCGGTGGCCGCCCTGCACGCGGGCCGTGAAAGGCTGGGCGCAGCGCGGTTCGGCCGCGGGACAGCGTTCGCGGAACGCACAGCCGACGATGGCGGCGTCCAGCGAAGGCACGGCCCCCGCGATGGTGGGCAGCTCGGCCCGGGGCGCGGTGCGGCCCGGCTGCGGGATGCAGTTGAGCAGCATCGAGGTATAGGGATGGCTGGGGCGCTCCAGCACGGCCTGCACGCTGCCGGCTTCGACGATGTCGCCGGCATACATGACGATGACGTGGTCGGCGATGCGCGCCACCAGGCCCATGTCGTGCGAGATGAAGACCATGCCCAGGCCGAACTCCGCCTGGATGTCGCGCAGCAGGTCCAGCAGCTCGGCCTGCACGGTCACGTCCAGGGCGGTGGTGGGCTCGTCCGCGATCAGCAGCTCCGGGCCGCACATCAGCGCCATGGCGATCATCACGCGCTGGCGCAGGCCGCCTGACAGTTCGAACGGATACTGCCGCATGCGTTCCTGCGGATTGGCGATGCCCACGCGGCGCAGCAGGTATTCGGCGCGCTCGGCGGCCTCGCGGCGGCCGACGCGCTTGTGGCGGCGCAGCACGTCGATGAGCTGGGTGCCTATCGGGAACACCGGGTTCAGCGAGGTCATGGGGTCCTGGAAAATCATGGCGATGCGGGCGCCGCGCAATTGCGCCAGCGCCGCGGGCGTCAGGCCGGCCAGGTCCTGGCCGGCGAATTCCAGCGCGGCGACGCGGCGGCGCGCGGCCGCCGGCAGCAGGTCCAGCAGCGCCAGGGCGGTCAGCGACTTGCCGCAGCCCGATTCGCCCACGATGCACAGCGTCTTGCCGCGTTCCAGGCTGAAGTCCACCGCGCGCACCACGTGCTTGACGTGGGTGGGGGTCTGGATGTCGATGTGCAGGTCCTGGACCCGCAGCAGGGGTTGGCCGTTGGCATTCATGGTCAGCCCTTTCTCATTTGCACGGCGCGCAGCGATTCGCCCGCGCGGTTCACGCACAGCACCAGGACGAACAGCACGACGCTGGGTATCACCACCAGCGAAGGCTGGAACAGCATGTTTTCCTTGCCCTCGGCGATCATCAGCCCCAGCGAGGGCATGGGCGCGGGCACGCCCAGTCCCAGGAACGACAGCGAGGCCTCCAGCGTGATGGCCATGGCCGCGTCCACCGTGCCGATGATGAGCAGGTTGCCCACCAGGTTGGGCAGGATGTCGCGCCAGATGATCTGCAGGTGGGTGCAGCCCTGCAGGCGCGAGGCGGTGACGAATTCGGCGTTGCGCAGGCCGGCGGCCATGGTCCGGGCCACCAGCGCGTAGCGTTCCCACAGCAGCAGGCCCAGGACCAGCACCACGACGGTGAGCGAGGCGCCCACCACCGACACCACGGCCAGCGCCACCAGGATGATGGGCAGCGCCAGGCGGGCGGTGATGAGGAAGGACACGGCGCGGTCCACGGCGCCGCCGAAGTAGCCGGCGACCACGCCCAGCGTAGTGCCGATCAGCCCGCCCATCAGCGCCACGGACAGGCCGATCAGCGCCGACACGCGCACGCCGTACAGCGCGCGCGCCAGCACGTCGCGGCCGAGCTGGTCGGTGCCCAGGATGTGGCTCCAGGTTCCGTCCTCGCCCCAGACGGGCTCCTGCAGGCGCGCCAGCAGGTCTTGCGAGTAGGGATCTTGCGGGATCAGGTAGGGGCCGACCAGGCCGGCCAGCACCAGCAGCGCCAGCACGGCCAGGCCGAAGCGGCGGCCGTAGCGGGCCGCGCGGTCGCCGCGGGAAACAGCGGGCAGGGTAGAAGCGATACTGCTCATGGCGACACTCGCACGCGGGGGTCGAGCCAACCGTTGATCAGGTCGGCGACCAGGGTCAGGACGATGTAGATCAGGGCGAAGATGAGGATCAGCGCCTGCATGGTGGGAAAGTCGCCGCGCAGGATCGAGGTCCAGGCGAGCAGCCCCGCGCCGTTGATGGCGAACACGGTCTCGATGACGACCGAGCCGGCCAGCAGCGTGCCCATCTGGGCCGCCGCCAGCGATACCAGCGGCCGCAGGGCATTGCGCAGCGCGTACTTGAGCACCACGCTGGGGCCGCCCAGTCCCATGGCGCGGGCGGTGCGGATGTAGTCGGTGGCCAGCACGGTCTCCATCTCCGACTTCATCAGGCGCAGCATGGCGGGCATGGCGAACAGGCCCAGCGCGACCACCGGCATGACGTAGTGCTTCCAGCTATCGAAGCCGGAGGCCGGCAGCCACTGGTTGCGCACGCTGAAGACGATGATCAGCAGGAAGGCCAGGCAGAACGGCGGCATGGCCTGGGCGCAGGCCGACAGCAGCATGGTGGCGCGGTCGGCCAGCGAACCCTTGCGCAGGCCCGCCAGCACGCCCAGCGGAATGGCCAGCAGCAGCGCGAACAGCATGGCGGCCAGGCCCAGCTTGGCGGTCGCCGGGAAATGCTGGCCCAGCAGTTCGGCCACGGGGCGGCTGAAATAAAGGCTGTCGCCGAAATCGCCGCGCGCGACGCCGGCGAGCCAGCGGCCGTACTGCAGCAGTATCGGGTCGTCGAAGCCGTGCAGTTGCGACAGGCGCGCGGCGTCGGCCGCGCTGCCTTCGCCGGCCAGGCGCGCCGCCGGATTGCCGGACGCGAACACCAGCGAAAAGCTGATCAGCGACACGAACACCACCAGCAGCGCGGATACCAGCAGGCGGCGAAACAGGAATGCAATCATGGGTCAACCTTTGTCGGTGAGCGCCGGCGGCCGCCTGCCAGGCGCAAACGCGCCGGGGAGAGGGTCGCGCCGGCGCGGCCGGCAATCCGGATCAGTTCCAGGAGGCCTTGTAGAAACGCGGGAACTCGTCGCCGTCGACCGAGAAGTTCAGGTCCTTGGACTGCACGGCGTTCAGCGAGTGGTTCCACAGCGGCACCCAATAGGCCTGTTCCGCCACGATCTTCTGCGCCGCGCCGTAGTTCTTGACGCGCAGCTCGCGATCGACCGTGGTGTCGGCGGTCTCCAGGTACTTGATCACTTCGGGGTTGCGGGCCTGGTCGTCCGGCCCGCCGCGGAAGAAGTTGCTGGTGGACAGGGCCGCGTCGGCGATGCCGTAGGAGCCCCAGTTCGACGACAGCATGGCGATCTTGCCCTCGCGCCAGTTGGTCATCGCGGTGCCGTACTGCTGTTCGACCAGGTTCAGCTTGATGCCGGCCTGCGCCATCTGCGCGGCGGCCGCGTCCAGGATGGCGCGCGGCGGCGCGGAGATCACCAGGTCCAGCGTGACGCCGTTGGGGTAGCCGGCCTGGGCCAGCAACTGCTTGGCGCGGGCGGGATCGTATTTGTAGGTCTGCACGTCGCCGGCGCAGCCGAACTGGGCCGGGTTGCAGGCCGCGTTGATGACCTTGGAGGCGCCGCCCACCAGCGCGCGGCGGATGGCCTCGCGGTCGATGGCGTAGTTGATGGCCTGGCGCACTTCCTGCTTGGCCAGCGGCGACTTGCCGTCATCGAAGCGCGGGTTCAGCGAGATGTAGCTGATGCGCATGATGCTGCTGCTCTTGACCGTGACGGCGGGCTGTTTTTCCATGCGCTTGGCCACGTCGGGCGGCACGCGCCAGATCCAGTCCAGGCCGCCGGACAGCAGCTCGGCGTACTGCGTGTTGGCGTCGGGCAGCACCCGCACCACCAGCTTCTGCACGGCCGGCTTGGGACCGAAGTAGTCTTCGTAGCGTTCGTACACGTAGCGGCTGCCGGGCTGGCTTTCCACCAGGCGGTACGGGCCGGTGCCGATGGGCTTGGCGCCCATGTCGGACTGGTTGGCCTCGTAGTACTTGCGCGGATAGATGGGCAGGTTCTCCGACAGCATTTCCAGCGCCAGCGGGTACGGCGTCTTCATCTTGATGCGGACGGTATCGTCCGACACCTTCTCGGCCTTGGCGATCCACGCGACCTGGTTCTGGAAACGCGCCTTGTAGCCGTCGGAGGACACCAGGTTCAGCGTGTACAGCACGTCGTCGATGGTCAGCAGCGAGCCGTCGTGGAACTTCACGTCCTTGCGGATCGGCAGTTCGATGGTGGTGTCGTCCACGAACTTGTAGCCGGTGGCGATGGCGGGGCCGAACTCGCCCGTGTCCTGGTTCTTCTGCAACAGGCCCGAGAAGACCATGCGCGCCAGCGCCAGGCCCGGACGGTCCGATTCCTTGTAGGCGTCCAGCGTGGCCGGAGCCGCGTCGAAGGCGATGTTGAGGGAGTTGTCGGCCTTGTTGGCCTGGGCGGCGTGGGCGCCGAGCGCGAGTAGCGCCGCGGTCACCAGCTTTACGGTACGGGTCGGCTGCATGTTTTCACCTTGATATGTTTTAGGTATGGACTTCGGGACTGCGGGACTGCGTGGGACTGCGGATCGAAAGGCAAGCCGCTCCCCTGGCCGCGGGCGGCGCCAGGGCGCCGGCGGTGCAAGCACGGTCGGTGGGGAGAGGCGGGCGCCAGGGCGCCCGGCGGTTTTAAGGGGTCATGGAGTCATCGGATCCCGACGTTGCCGAAGTCTTCCCGCAGCCGGGCCAGGATGCCGACCAGGTGGTCGTGCATGGCGTGGCGCGCGCGGATGGGATCGCGGTCGACGATGGCCGCGAGGATGCGTTCGTGCTCCTGCTGGGCTTCGCTCCACACCTTGGTGGTCACGAAGTGTTCTTCCAGCCGGTGGAATACGGGGCTCAGCGTGCTGAGGTGCCAGATGTGCGAGATCGCGGCGGCCAGCGCCGCGTTGCCGCAGGCCGCGCCGATCGCGCTGTGGAAGGCGCGGTCGTGCACGCTGGGCGATTCGGTCAGGGACATGCCTTCGTGCGCCGCGCGGATCGCCGCGATCTGCGCCGGCGATGCCTTTTGCGCCGCCAGCGCCGCGCATTCGGGTTCGATCAGCAGGCGGGTCTCCAGCAGGTCGAAGGGCCCGATGTCGGTGGCCTCGGCGCCGTCGGCGGCCGCGCCGGCCTGGGGCGGTTCCTGGTACTGGCCGTCCTCGCGCAGCGCGTTGACGAACACGCCGGTGCCGACCCGCACTTCCACGTAACCCTCGATCTCCAGCGCGATCAGCGCTTCGCGCACCGAGGCGCGGCTCACCTGCAACTGCTCCGCCAGTTCGCGTTCGGCGGGCAGCCTGCCGCCCGCGGGGAAATCGCCCGCCTTGATGCGCGCGGCGATCTGGTCGGCAATCATGCGATAGAGGCGGGTGGAGGCTACGGCCTGGAGAGCGGTCATTGTTGCGTCGGGGTGGTTGGTCGGGACGTAGAGCGTAATGGGTCTGCCGGGTCTTGTCTTGCCCAGGACCGGCTGGGCCGGCCTGGAGTGTCAGGATATCTGGTGGCCCAGTGGTCAGGCCACTGGACGAAATGTACCGGAGGCTTCCCGGCTTGTGAACCGGGCAGGACGGCAATTTCGGCGTTTCTAGGGAAAACCACTAGCGGGCCGGCGCCAAGCGGCAAGCGCCGGCCGCAGGGCGGGGCTGCTTCAGGCCGAGGCCAGCCCCGCGAAGAAGCGCGAGGCGTTCGATTCCAGCCCCTCGATGTAGTAGCCGCCTTCCTGCACGATCAGGCTGGGCAGCCTCAGGGCGCCGACCTCCCGGCCCAGGCGCTCGAAGCCCGTCTCGCTGACCGCGACCTTGGCCTGCGGGTCTTTTTCGAAGATGTCGAAGCCCAGCGACAGCACCAGCGCGTCCGGCTGGAACAGTTCGATGGCGCGCCGCGCCTGCGCCAGCTTCTCGAAGAATACGGATTCGGGGGAGCCGTGGGGCATGGGCAGGTTGATGTTGTAGCCATAGCCCGCGCCCGCGCCGCGCTCGTCCTCGTAGCCGGCGACGACCGGATAGAAATTCCGCGGGTCGCCGTGTATGGACACGTACAGCACGTCGCTGCGTTCGTAGAAGATTTCCTGGATGCCCTGGCCGTGGTGCATGTCGGTATCCAGGATCGCCACGCGCGGAAACCGCGAAGTCAGGCGCTGAGCGGCGATCGCGGCGTTGTTCAGGTAACAGAAGCCGCCGGCCGCGTCGCGCCGCGCATGGTGGCCGGGCGGCCGGCAGATGGCGTAGGCATGGCGGTCGCCGGCCAGCAGCGCATCCGCGCCGGCGATGGCGCACTGCGCCGACCAATAGGCGGAATGCCAGGTATGGACTCCCACGGGGCAGCTTCCGTCGGCCAGATAGCGCGCGGCCTGGGCGAGCACGCCGCGCAGCGCGTTCGGCTCGCGCACGAACACGTTGGACACGACCTCGTCGCCCCAGTCTTCGGGCAATTGCTTCCAGTCGGCATGCGCGCTTTGCAGGAAGCGCAGATAGTCCAGCGTGTGGATGGCGGAGATCGCGGCGGCGCCCCGGTCGGGGGGCGGCTGCACGTCAAAGCCCAGGCGGCGGGCGGCCTGCGCCAGCGCGTCCAGGCGGGAAGGGACTTCCTGCGGGGTGCGCATTTTGCCCCGGGAGAAATAGGTCTGCGGATGATGCAGTTTCTGATCGTCGTGGAAGTACGCCTTCATGCCTGAGGATCCTCGCTCTGAAAGTGGCTGCAACGATGAACTTATACGGCCGAGGCCTCCAGGCCGGCAATATCGAGGAGCCAGTCGATGAATGCCCGGACCTTTTCGCGTTTGGCTTCGCTGGTCCGGTAGGAGAGAAAATGCGTTTCCCTTTGGACCTCGGGAAACTCGCCGCGGCCCAGTTGCACCAGTTCGCCGCGCCCGATTTCCCTTGCGGCCAGCCTGGCGCTTTCCAGTACGACGCCCATTCCGTCGACGGCCGCCGCGATGGCCATCGCGGCCCGGTCGAAAGACGGGCGAGGCGTGTCCGGCAGGTGCAGGCCATTGGCGCCGAACCAATCGTTCCAGGTCACCCGGCTGAGTTGCGAGTCGATCAAGGTCAGGCGCGAAATCAGCTCCCGCGCGGGCACGCCGGCGCGCGCCAGTTCCGGCGCGCAGAGCGGGAGGATGGGTTCTTGCCCGAGCGCCACGGTCCGCATGCCGGCCCGCTCCAGCGCGCCGCCATAGGAGACCGCCACGTCGATTTCGTTGACGCGGGTCAGGTCCAGGGGTTCGGCGCCCGTGGTCAGCCGGATCGTGATGCGGGGGTGGGCCGACGTGAAGTCGTTCAGGCGCGGTCCCAGCCATTTCGCGGCGAAGCTGGGCGCGCAATGCAGCGCAAGCACCTGCGCTTGCGGCGCCAGCGCCACTTCGGCGCAGGCGGCTTCCACGACGTCGAATACGCGAGTCAGGCTGTCCAGCAGGCGCACGGCTTCGGGAGTGGGTTCGACGCGGCGGTTGCGTCGCAGGAACAGCCTGCGGCCGAAGTATTGCTCCAGTTCCTTGACCTGGTGGCTGATGGCCGACGGGGTCAGGTGCAGTTCCTGGGCGGCCAGCGCAAAGCTCTGCAATCGCGCCGCGGCTTCGAAAGCGCGCAGCAATACAAAGTTCGGAACGCGTCGCACAGGTCCGCCTTTCGGGTGAATGAAATTCATCTTTCCATGAACAACCATCGTTTGTCAAAGGGTTGGCCGGCGTAGAACATATTCCTACCCGAACAGCAGAAAGGAGCAGACATGTCGGCCGTCTTGGAAAAAACGCGCCCCGCCATCGATCTCAATGGCCGGATCTCCATCTATCAGCCGGAACAGAAAGGGCTGATCTATCCCGAATTGCCCGTTTTCGCCTCCCACGCAGAGCATCGACAGCATTTGAAAGCGCGCCTGGCCGCGGCCTGCCGCGCATTCGCGCTGCAAGGTTTCGACTATGGATTCGCCGGACACCTGACGGTGCGCGACCCCGAGAATCCGGGCGTGTATTGGACCAATCCGATGGCGGTCCACTTTTCGCAGGTAAAAGTCTCGAACCTGATACTGGCCGACCATGAAGGACGCGTGGTGGAAGGGCGCCATGCCGTGAACCGCGCGGGCTTCGTGCTGCACGCGGCGGTCCATGAAGCGCACCCGGACATCGTCGCCATGTGCCATGCGCACACCGTCCATGGCACGGCGTTCGCCGCGCTGGGCAAGCCGCTGGAACCCATCAGCCAGGATGCCGCCGCCTTCTACGAAGACCATGTCGTCATCGGCGACGAGGCCGGCCAGGTCGCGGTGGAGGTCAAGGCCGGCCACAAGGTGGCCAATGCGTTTCGCGGGGTCAAGGCCGCCATCCACCAGAACCACGGTTTGCTGACGGCCAGCCGGCACAGCATCGAGGCGGCCGCCTTCTGGTTCATCGCCCTGGAGCGTTGCTGCCAGCAGCAGATGATGGTCGAGGCCACCGGCATCAAGCCGCGGCTGGTGACCGAGGAACGGGCGCGCTACAGCCGCGAGCACGTAGGAAGCGAATACATCGGATGGCTGCACTTCCAGGCCATCTGGGACCAGTTGGTCGCGACCCAGCCCGACATGCTGGATTGATGCCGCGGCGCCGCCCGGCGCCAACCCGCGCCGCGTCAGACGGCGCGCAGACAAAACCGACGGAGACGAATCGCCATGAGCATTTCCAGCCACGCCGGGTACGCGCCCCGGTCTGAAGAGGCCATCTATTCCAGAGTGATGTGGCGGCTGCTGCCGTTCCTGTTCCTCTGTTATCTCTGTGCTTACCTCGACCGCGTCAACGTCAGCTTCGCCAAGCTGCAGATGCTCAACGACCTGGGCATGAGCGAGGCCGTATACGGGCTGGGAGCGGGCATCTTCTTCGTGGGCTACCTGATGTTCGAGGTGCCCAGCAATCTCATCCTGTTGCGCGTGGGAGCCAGGCGCTGGATCGCGCGCATCATGGTGACGTGGGGGCTGATATCGGCGGCGATGATGTTCGTGACCACGCCCACCAGCTTCTACATCATGCGCTTCCTGCTGGGCGTGGCCGAAGCTGGGTTCATTCCTGCCATCCTGCTCTATCTGACGTACTGGTTCCCTTCCAGCCAGCGCAGCAAAGTGACCGCGCTGTTCCTGACGGGCATTCCCATGTCGGGCGTGGTGGGCGGCCCCCTGTCGGGCTGGATAATGTCGTCGATGGGCGGCGCGCACGGGCTGGCGGGCTGGCAGTGGCTGTTCCTGCTGGAGGGCATTCCTACGGTACTGATCGGCGTGGCGGCCTTTTTCTTCCTGGACGACAGGGTGGCCGACGCGAAATGGCTGAGCCAGGACGAGAAGGCGCTCATCGAGCGCAATCTGCGCGATGACCATGCCGGACAGAACAAGCTGCACACGCTGCGCGACGGCCTGCTGAGCCCGCGCATCCTCCTGCTGAGCGCCATCTACTTCTGCTTCACAATGGGCCTGTACGGCGTGAGCTTCTGGCTGCCGTCGCTGGTCAAGGCGGCCGGCGTGTCCGACACGATGGATATCGGATTGCTCTCCGCCATCCCATATGCCGCCGCGACCCTGGCGATGATTCTGGTGGGGCAGAGCTCGGACGCGCGCGGCGAACGGCGCTGGCATCTGGCGGTGCCGGGCGTGGTCGGCGCGATCGCGTTGTGCCTGAGCGTGGGCTACGCAAACAATACCGTGTTGGCCATGATCGCCCTGACTGCCGGCACCATGGGCGTCATGACCACCATCTCGCAATTCTGGGCGGTGCCCCCGGCAATTCTAGGGGGCGCGGCGGCCGCGGCGGGCATCGCGCTGGCCAATTCCGTCGGCAGCATTTCGGGCGTGATCAGCCCCTATCTGATCGGCTGGATGCAGACGACCACAGGCTCGACGGGCGGCGGTATCGTCGGCATTGCCGCCAGCATGGTGCTGGGCAGCCTGTTGACCTTCCTGGTGCCGGCCAAAGATGTCAATACCGCGCCTGCGGCGCGTCCTTGAGCGGCGGTCCGATGACCATCCTGCGCGCAACTGCCGCTGCCGTGGACTGCGGAAGCCGGGCTTCAACGGTCTTCCAGGACTTCGCCCAGGCGTTGGACCAGGTTGCGGCGGGCGCGCTCGGCGTGCTCGTCGGACAGCGCGACGGCACCGGCCTCGTCGCCGGCGTTGATGGCGTCGGCGATGGCGGCGTGCTCCTGCCAGATCGATTCGCGCTGCTCGGAGGATTGCAGCACGGCGCCCATCACGCGGCGCAGATGCACCCAGTGCAGGTGTGCGCTGTCGGCGATCAAGGCGTTGCCGGAAGCCTGGTAGACCGCGTTGTGAAAGGCGATGTCCGCGTCGATCATCGACTTGACGTTCCTGCTTCGCGAGGCCTTCCGGCCCTGCGCGATCAAGTCCTTGTCGATGCGCGCGCCGCGCTGGACGGCCAGCTTGGCGGCCAGCGCGTCCAGCGCGCCGCGGACCTCGTAAAGCTTGCCGATCCATTCCAGGTCCAGCGGGGCGACCAGCACCCCCCGGCCCGGCGCGTCCTGCACCAGCCCGTCTTTTTTCAGCAGGCGCAGGGCTTGCAGGACGGGGGAGCGCGACACGGCGAACTGTTCGGCGATCTCTTCCTGCGTGAGCCGGGTGCCGGGGGCCAGGGAGCCGTCGCTGATGGCGTCCAGCAGCACCCGGTAGACCTCGTCCACATAGTCGGGGCGGACCTGGATCTTGTCGAATTTGAGCGTCATAGGCATGTGTCTTTGTACTTTGAATTCAGAGTACAGGCCGGCATGCGGAGCGTCAATCGCAGCCATTGATCGGTATTAACCCGGGTGACCTTGGCGGTGGAACCCTTTTAAAGTCTGTATACAGACTTCGGTATTCTGAGTTTTGTAATTGGCCAACCAACGCGGCCCGAGCCGCAATCAGGAGACGAGACATGAGCAAATTGATGGATAAGCGGGACGGCGCGACAGGCACTGGCGGCGGCGGTCAGGGCACGGTGAAAAAGCTGATTCCGTACGGCGGCTATTACACGAACAAGACCGTGGCCCACGACCCGGAGTTGACCGAAACCGGGCCGGGCACGCCGACGGGCGAGTACATGCGCCGTTTCTGGCATCCGATCTGCATGTCCATGGAACTGACCGACACTCCGCGCTTCCTGAAGATCATGACCGAAGAGCTGGTGGCGTTCCGCGATGGCAGCGGCCGGGTCGGCGTGCTGCACGCGCATTGCGTGCACCGCGGGGCGTCCCTGGAGTACGGCGCAATCCAGGAACGCGGTATCCAATGCTGCTACCACGGCATGGTGTTCGATGTGGACGGCGCCTGTCTGCACGTGCCGTTCCCCGCCGGCGAAGAGGCCGAAGCCGAGAAATACGCGTGCTCGATCCGCCAAGGCGCGTACAAGGCCGTGGAACGCAACGGCCTGGTCTTCGCCTATATGGGGCCTCCGGAAGAGGAGCCGCCGTTTCCCGAGTGGGAGAGCGACTTCACCGTGCTGCCCGGCGATGAACTGGTGCCGTACAGCAACTTCCAGCATTGCAATTGGCTTCAGGTGCAGGACAACGCGGCCGACAACTATCACCCGACGGCCCTGCATGCCGGCAAGAATGTGGTGGGAGGGCATTACCAGGGCACCACCTTCGACGAGGTCGGGGCGGCGTCGATGGAAGTGGCGCCCGACATGCAATTCATTCCGGTGCAGAACGGCCGGAGCCTGGCTTGCGCAGGCGCCCGCCGGGTCGACAAGGACCGGCTGTTCATCCGGGTCCAGCACCAGGCCCTGCCGAATTTGAGCCTGCATGCCTACACCTCGGAAGACGGCTCCAGGAAAAAGCTGTTCAGCCGTTTCCACATCATCCGCTGGACCGTGCCGGTCGACGACGAAAACAGCAAGATGATCGGATGGCGCGTGATGGGGCCTGGCATCGACACGCGCGGCGTGGGCAAGAAGGAATGGGTGGGCTACGAAAGCATCGACTTCCTGGAGGGCCAGGTGGCCTTGCGGCGGCCCGAGCGCTTTGGCCGGTACAAGCTGGAGGACATGCCCCCGATACCGCCGAACCATCGCGAGCGGGCCAACTACAAGCAAGCGCAATACGCGCCCGGCGACTATGAGGCCATCATCAGCCAGCGGCCGATCGCGGTGCATGCGCTGGAAAATCCCACCAAATTCGATGCCGGCCTGTACATGTTCCGCAAACTGCTGCGCGACGCCGTGCGGGGTTCCAACCCTGCGGCCAGTCCCGCCGGGTTTGCCGAATGGCTGCGCTCGGTGGGCGGGGCGCCCAACAGCTATTGCTCGGGCAATGTCCTGGAGATTCCGCAGGCTGACGATATCAAGGACGAGGTGGCGCAACGCCGCCGCATCTCCAAGGGCATCGTCGCGATCCTGACGGAAGGCGAACACCTCAAGGGCGAGGAGCGCGCCGCGTGGGTGCGCAAGCGCCTGGAGGAATTGGAACGGTCGGCCCGCAGGGGCTGACGGCGCCGGAGTCCGGCAGTGCATGGCGCGACGGCCTGCCCCCCGCCATTCGGCGCGGGCGCGGCCGGGAGGAAAGCTTGAGGAGAAAAGACCATGAAGAGCGAAGCAGCGGCCGATCAGGCAGCGGAGCTGGAAGTGTTCCTGACGCAGATCCGCTATGAAGGCAGGAACATCCATTCGTACGAGTTCGTGGATCCGGAGGGGGCGGAATTGCCGCCGTTTTCGGCGGGGGCGCATATCGACATCCATCTGGGCCCGGGCATGCTGCGGCAATACTCGCTGTGCAATCCGCCCGGCGAAAGGCATCGCTACGTGATCGCCGTGCTGCGTGACGCCAAGGGGCGCGGGGGCTCGCAAAGCCTGCATGAACGGCTGCGCGTGCAGGACAGGGTGCGGATAAGCCGCCCGCGCAACAACTTTCAACTGGAACCCGCCGCGCGCAAAGTCGTATTGCTGGCAGGCGGTATCGGCATTACGCCGATCAAATCCATGGCCCACGTGCTGCAGGCGCGGGGCGTGGACTTCGAACTGCATTACTGCGCGCGCGATGCCGGCGCGGCGGCCTTCAGCCGGGATTTGGAGAAAATGCTTGGAGCAGGGCGCCTGCGCCTGCATTTTGACGACGGCGACCCGTCGCGGGGCCTGGACATCGCCGGCTTGCTGGACGGCGTGCCCGAAGCGGGCACGCACCTCTATTACTGCGGCCCGGCCGGTTTCATGGCGGCATGCGCGAACGCGGCCGCCCATTGGCCGGCCGGCACCGTGCACTGCGAACATTTCAAGGCTCCGGAACGCGTTCCCGGAGGGGCAAGGCCCGCCGCGGACGGGAGCTTCCGGATCGAGATCGCCAGCACCGGGGAGTGCCTGGATGTGCCCGCCGACCGCAGCATCGCGGACGTATTGCGCGCCGCGGGCATCGGCATCGAAACCTCCTGCGAAGCCGGCCTGTGCGCGACCTGCAAAGTGCGCTATCTATCCGGAGAGGTGGATCACCAGGACTATGTATTGGACTCCGCGGATCAGCAGGACTACCTGACCGTGTGCGTATCCCGGGCCAGAAGCGACCTGCTGGTGCTGGATCTCTAGGGCCGTCGGGGCCGAGGCGCCCGCGGCAAGTGGGGATGATTGCATGATCCTGGCCGACTACCTCACCGTGCAATCCGGCGCATCGTCGGAGTACGCGTTTCAGATGCTGGGCGAAACGGGATTCTCGATGCCGGCGGCATCGTGTCCTCCATCGGCGCTCATGCATTGGGAGCGGGGCGAGGCGCTGCCCCGGTCCCCTTGCCGGCTCATGGAGCAAGGCCTGCACCTGTCGCGCATCAGCGGGCTGGTGCGTGCCGTGTCCGGGAGCCTGTCCGGCCCGGATTCCGAGGCTGCCTGGATATTGGCGCGCAGCGACCAGGGGCTCGTGTCCATCGTGGTCCGCGGCGCGGCCGGCGCCAGCGCGCTCCGGCTGCGCGAAGATGCCGCGCTGGCCTTGAGGCAGGCCGCGCGCTATCTGGCGGGATACGCCGTGGTGCTGGTGCAGGCCGGCCAGGGCGATGAGAGCATGGATGGCTACGTGTGCTTTGCGCGGAACCGGGGGCGGCAGCAGGTCCGGGCGGATACGCTGTACGTCAACCGCGACGCGGGCACGGGGACGATGTTCGCCTGTGCATGGCTGGGATGCGGCTTCGCCGCGGCAGATTGAACGGCCGCGCGATGCCTGGCCGCGTGCGTGCGCGGGCAGGTGCTTACGCCGCCAGGCGCGGATTGAACGCGTCGTTCAGCGCATCGCCCAGCAGGTTCAGCGACAGCACGGTCAGCACAATGGAAATGCCGGGCAGCGCCGCCAGGTACCAGGCCGTGCGCAGCATTTCGCGCGCGTCGCCGATCATGCTGCCCCACGAGACGGCGTTGGGATCGCCCATGTTCATGAAGGACAGCGCCGACTCGATGAGGATGGCGTTGGCGACCAGCACCGAGGTCGTGACGATCACGGGCGGCAGCGCGTTGGGCAGGATTTCCAGGAAGGCGATGCGGAAATGGCTGAATCCGTTGCTGCGCGCCGCCTGCACGAATTCCGCTTCGCGCAGAGAGCGGAACTCGGCCCGCACCAGCCGCGCCACCACGGGCCACGAGGCCACGCCGATGGACAGGGCGATCACCGCCACCGACGGCCGGCCGATGGCGACGATGACCACCACCAGCAGGAACGACGGAATGGTCTGCAGCAGCTCGGTCACGCGCATCAGCGCCACGTCCGCCCAGCCGCCGGCATAGCCGGCCGCCGCGCCGACCGCGATGCCGATGGCCAGGCTCAATAGCGCGGCGGTCACGCCCACCGTCAGCGATACCTGGGCGCCGTGCGCCAGGCCGGCGGCAATGTCGCGTCCCATGGTGTCGGTGCCCAGCGGGAACTCCGGATCCTGGCCGGGCCACAGGATGGGCGGGCCGACCATGTCCAGCGGATCGTGGGGAAAGAACCACGAGGCCGTGACCGCGGCGAACAGGATCAGCAGCAGCAGGACGGCGCCCGCCACCGCGCCGGGGTTGGCCAGCAGGCGCCGCAGCGCGCCCGGGCGCGCCCGGGGAAGGCCGGCGGCCGGAACGGACAGGGAAGGGGAAGTCGCAGACATGGCGTGTCGGGAAAAGAGCGCGTCAACGGACGCGGATGCGGGGGTCCAGCAAGGCGTGCAGCAGGTCGACGAGCATATTGGCCAGGATCACGAGCAGGGAAGACAGGACCAGGATGCCCAGCAGCACCACGTAGTCGCGGGCCATCACCGATTCATACGCCAGGCGACCCAGCCCGGGCCAACTGAATACCGTCTCGACCACCACGGCGCCGCCCAGCAGCGTGCCGAAGTTCAGGCCGGCCACCGTCGTGACCGGGATCAGCGCATTGCGCAGGATGTGGCGCCGCGCCACCGCCCAGGGGGACAGGCCCTTGGCCCGGGCGGTGCGCACGAAGTCCTGGCGGCTGACTTCCAGCATGGAGGCGCGCGTCAGGCGCGCGAAGATGGCGACATAGAAGCCCGCCAGCGCCAGCGTGGGCAGCACCAGGTGGCGCGCCACGTCCAGCGCGTGCGCCAGGCCGGTGGCGCCCGATCCGATGGTGGACACGCCGCCCGGCGGCAGCCAGCCCAGTTGCACCGACAGCAGGATGATGGCCATCAGTCCCAGCCAGAAGCCGGGCGTGGAGTAAAGCAGCAGCGCCGCCAGCGACAGGACGCGGTCGGGCCAGCGGCCCGCGAAGCTGGCCATGAGCGCGCCCAGCGCGATGCCGGCCGCCAGCGCGCAGCCCAGGGCGCTGAGCATCAGCAGCACCGTGTTGCCCAGCCGGCTGAAGATCAGGTCCGCCACCGGCAGGTTGTAGCGGGGCGAGACGCCCAGGTCCAGCCGCAGGAGATTGCCCACGTAGGCCTGCAATTGCCGCAGCACGGGCTGGTCCAGGCCGAAGTGGCTGCGCATGGCCGCCATGCCGGCCTCGGTGGCCGAGCCGGACTCGGCCGCGATCACGTCGGCGGCGTCGCCCGGCACGGCCTGCAGCAGGAAGAAGCTGAGCAGGACCACGCCCACCACGGTGGGGATGGCCTGCAGCAGTGAGCGCCCGAGCGTCCGGGCGGCGCGCAGCGATGTCATGATGGCGCTTCCCGTGGCCTATTGCAGGTACACGTCCGCCAGATTGGATTCGACCCCGTCGGCCGTCAGCGAGTGGTCGTGGACCCGCTGGTTCGCGATGGTGATGAACTCCGGCTGGTACAGGTTGAGGTCCGGCACCTCCCGCGCGACGATCTGCTGGAACGCCTTGAACAGCTCGACGCGGCGCGCCGGGTCGTTCTCCACCGCGGCGGCTTCCAGCAGTTCGTCCACCTTGGGATTCCGGTAGTGCGTGCCGTTGGAGAACGGCACGCCCTTGATGAAGTTCTTGGACCAGTACAGGCGCTGCACGCCCACGGTGGGGTCGAACAGATTGCTGGCGCCGTTGGTGGTGAAGGCGAAATCGCGATCGGTATAGACCCGCTTGATGAAGGCGGAGGCGTCTTGCGACCGCACGGCCACCGCGATGCCCACCCGGGCCAGCGTGGTGCGCAGGTAATCGGCCAGGCGGGCGCCGTCGGCGCCTATCGGGTTGTAGTCCAGCGGCACCCGGAAGCGCACGCCGTCGGCGCCCTTGGGGTAGCCGGCCTCGTCCAGCAGCGCGTTGGCGCGCTTCAGGTCGTAGGCATAGGGCGAGGGCGCGGGGTCGTTGTAGGTCTTCAGGCCCGGCGCGATGGGCGAATAGGCCACCTGGCCCACGCCGTAGTTCACCACCTTCAGGATCACGTTGCGATCCACCGCGTGCGCCACCGCCTGGCGGACCTTCTCATTCTTGAAATGCGGCTCGTCCAGGTTGAATTCCAGGCGCGTGACATTGTAGGAATAGCTGTTGCCCTTGGTCTCGAAACGCAGCGTGGGCACGGTCTTCAAGCGCGCCAGGTCGGCCAGCGGCACCGGCGTGCGATAGCCCAGGTCGACGGTGCCGGTCTCGAAGGCGATGGCGGCCGCGGCCGGATCGGCCACGATGCGCACGATCAGCCGGTCGATATAGGGCTTGGGCTTGTCCCAGTAGTCCGGATTGCGTTCGTAGACGATATGGCTGCCGCGCACCCATTCCTTGAACTTGTAGGGGCCCGTGCCGATCGGGGCGGAGGTGGCCGGGTTGGACAGCGGGTCGGTGCCGTCGTACACATGCTTGGGCACGATGGGCGTTTCGGTGGCGACGAAGGCGCGGATCAGATAGGGCGCCGGCTTCGACAGGCGCAGGACCACGGTATGGTCGTCGGGCGTCTCGATGGCGGTCACGTTGGCGAAGGTATTGCGGCCGCGCGGATGGATGCGCTTGAGCAGGTCGATCGAGTACGCCACGTCGGCCGCGGTGAAGGGCTTGCCGTCATGCCACTTCACGCCCTGGCGCAGCGTGAAGGTGTATACCGTGCCGTGGGGCTGATCTGCCATGCGGTGGCCAACTGGGGTTCCGGCTTCAGGTCGTAGTCGTACTTGAGCAGGCCCTCGGTCACCTTGGCGCTCACGCTCAGGATGGGAGTGGCCACGTTGCCCACGGTCACCAAGGCGGTGGGCTCGGACGGCAGCAGCAGCGTCAGGGTGCCGCCGCGCGCGGGTTCGGCCTGGGCGGCGGGCGCAAGCGCCAGCAGCGCGCCGGCCAGGGTCAGGTGGAGAAAGGATCGGCGGGGAAAGGTCATGATGGGCAGGGGATATCGATGTAAGAGTGGAAAGGGCGGCACGGCGATCAGGGGCGTGTGGCCGCCTGCCGGTAGGCTTGCCGCGCCTGGCCGGCGCTGACCAGCCCGTCGCGCACGTCGCGCTCGACCCGCGCCGCGTCGCGCGCGGCGGGGTCGCCCAGTCCGCCGCCGCCCGGGGTGTGCACGACCAGCCGCTCGCCGGGCGGCACCAGTTGCCGGCCCTTGGCCTGCAGCGTCGCTCCGCCGGCCAGCGCAAGCTCGCCGCCGGCGCCGGACTGTCCGCCCAGCGCGCCGCGGGCCGGGTGCCGCACGCGGTCGAAGGCGGCCGCGATGATCATGGCGGCGTCCGGGTCCGCGTGGCGCACCACGATGGTCTGGCCCAGGCCGCCGCGCACCGTGCCGGTGCCGCCCGAGTCCTGGCGGTATTCCTTGCGCTCGAACACCAGGGGGTTGGCGCTCTCCAGGATTTCCAGCGAAACATTGCGCACCCCGCTGGGGTACGAGGTGGCCGACAGCCCGTCCTTGCCGGGCCGGGCGCCGGTGCCGCCGGTCGAGAAGCTCACCGCGTTAAAGCGCGGGCCGGCCAGCAGCGCGGCCTGTTCTTCCTGGGTGGCGCCGGCCAGCGGCTCGCCGCCGACCAGGTGCAGGTTCCACAGCGACGAGGCGCCTTCCGCCGGCACCTGGTCCGGCCGGGCCTGGCGCAAGGCGCCGAAGACGGCGTCGGGCAGCAACTGCCCGATGATGTGCCTGGCGGTGACCGCCGCGGGAAACCTGGCGTTCAGGATGGAGCCTTCCGGCGCCGAGACTTCCACCAGCGAGAGCGAGCCGGCGTTGTTCGGCACGTCGGCGCCGATCAGGCAGCGGATGCCGAAGGACGTGTAGGCGTCGGTATAGGCCTTCACCACGTTGATGCCGCGCGCCACGCTGGGCGAACTGCCGTCGAAATCGACCAGGATCCGGCCGGCCTCCACGGTCACGCTGGCCTGCAGCGTGATGGGCGCGTCGTAGCCGTCTATCACCAGCGTGTTGCGCCACGTGCCCTGGGGCCATTCGGCAATGGCCTGGCGCATCGCGCGCGCCGATTGTTCGATGATGTAGCCGCCCAGCGATTCCAGGTCGGCCAGCCGGAACTCCGCCAGCAGCGACTTCAGGCGGCGCCCGCCGATGTCGTTGCAGGCGACCAGCGCGTACAGGTCGCCTTCCACCTGCTCGGGTTCGCGGACATTGGCGCGGATGATGGCCAGCACGCCGGGGTCCACCTCGTGCCGGCGGAAGAAGCGCAGAATGGGCAGGAACAGCCCTTCGTGATAGATCTCCAGGCCATCGGCGCTGCTGCCGATGCCGCCGATGTCGATCACGTGCAGGGTCGAAGCGAAAAGCGCGACCAGCGCGCCCTCGTGGAACACCGGCGACACCATGGTCATGTCGAAGAGATGGCCGGTGCCTTTCCAGGGATCGTTGGTCAGCAGCACGTCGCCGTCCTGCAGCGACTCCGGCGGGAACACCTTCAGAAAGTGCTTGACCGACTCGGCCATCGCGTTGACGTGGCCCGGTGTGCCGGTGACGGCCTGCGCGATCATCCGGCCGTCGGGCAGGAACACGCCGGCCGACAGGTCTCCGGCTTCGCGCGTGGCGGTGCCGAAGGCCGAACGGATCAGCACCTGGGCCTGTTCCTCCACGACCGACAGCAGCCGGTTCCAGGCCAACTGGTAGCGGATGCGCTCCTGGGCGGCGGGTTGGGATGGCGTATTCATACTGCGGTTTCCTTGTCGGTGGAAAGGCCCCGGCCCGCGGCGGCGATGTCGTCCAGCACCAGCGAGCCCAGCCGGCTGCGGCGGGCCTCGAAGCCGGCCGGCACGAAGGTGGTGGTTTCGTCTTCGACCACCAGGGCCGGGCCCGTGAGCTTCTGTTCGGCGTCCAACGCCCCGCGCTCGAAGCAGGGCACCTCCGTCCAGTCGTCGCGCTCGAAGTCGTACAGCCTGCGAGTGCCCGACTGGCGGGCCGCCGTGGCGGGACCGCTGCCGATGTGATCGGCCTCGGGCCGGCGGCGCTCGCCGGCCTGCGCGGCGATCGACCAGCTCACGGCCTCGGCCGCCACGTGGGGCAGGTCGCGCCCGTAAAGCTGGGCGTAGCGCTGCGCGAACGCCTCGCCCAGCCGGGCGCTGGCGGCCGCGTCGAAGGGGCCGTCGGGCAGGTCCACGGCGATTTCGTGGCCCTGTCCGCTGTAGCGCATGAAGACCACGCGCTTGTGGCTGAGGGCCGCGTCGGGCGCCGCGCGGCGCACCACCGCGTCCACGCCCTCGGTCAACTCGTCCAGCAGGGCCTGCACCGCCGCGTGGTCGATGTCGGCCAGGCGCTGGTGGAAGCTGCGGACCGCCTGGTAGGCGATCGGCGCCCAGAGAAAGCCGACGGCGGAGCCCACGCCGGCCGACTCCGGGATGATCACCCGGGCGATGCCCAGCTTGCGCGCCAGGCCGGCGGCATGCAGGGGCGCGGCCCCGCCGAAGGCGATCAGCACGTGCTCGTCGGCCGATTTGCCCAGTTCCGACGCGTGCACGCGCGCCGCGTTCGCCATGTTCTCGCCGACCACTTCGACCACGGCCTGCGCCGCCTGCGGCGCCTCCAGCCCGCCGGGGCCGGCCAGATGTTCCTGGATGGCGCGGCGCGCCAGTTCCGGGCGCAGGCTGACCTTGCCCACGGCGAAGCGCTCCGGCGTGACGGTGCCGAGCAGCGCGTGCGCGTCCGTCACGGTGGGCAGTTCGCCGCCGTTGCCGTAGGCCGCGGGCCCGGGCGAGGAGCCGGCGCTGTCGGGACCGACCTGGATCGAGCCCAGATGGTTGATGCGCGCGATGGAGCCGCCGCCGGCGCCGATCTCCACCATTTCGATCGTCGGGATGCGGATGGGCAGGCCCGAGCCCTTGAGATGGCGGTGCACGCGGCCGAATTCGAAGCTGCGGCTGACCTGCGGCTCGTAATCGTCGATGTAGCAGATCTTGGCGGTGGTGCCGCCCATGTCGAAGGACAGCGCGCGCGCCGCGCCCGTCTGCTGCGCGATGTGCCGCGCCAGGATGGCGCCGCCCGCCGGGCCGGACTCTACCAGGCGCACCGGCTCTTCGACGCCGGTCTGCAGCGTGGCGATGGCGCCTCCCGAGGTCATCAGGAAGGGCTCCTCGCGCAGGCCGCGTTCGCGCGCGGCGTCGTTGAAGCGGCGCAGATAGCCCGACACCTGCGGCTGCACATAGGCATTGGCGCTGACCGTGGACAGGCGGGGGTACTCGCGGATCTCGGCGCACACGTCGGACGACAGCGAGATCCAGAGCCGGGGCGCGTGCGCGCGCAGCAGTTCGCGGATGCGCCGCTCGTGTTCCGGGTGGGCATAGCTGTGCAGCAGGCAGACCGCCACGCTTTCGATGCCGGCCTCGGTCAGCTCGCCCGCCAGCGCGATGACCTGCGCCTCGTCCAACGGCGTCAGGACCCGGCCCTGCGCATCGACGCGCTCGGCGATGCCGTAGCGCCATGGGCGCGGCACCAGCGGTTCGGGTTTGTCCAGGAAAATGTCGTACTGCGCGTAACGGTCTTCCTGGCCGATCTCGACCAGGTCGCGGAAGCCGGCGGTCGTCAGCAGCGCGGTGCGCGCGCCCTTGCGCTCGATGAGCGCGTTGGTGGCCAGCGTGGTGCCCAGGATCAGCAGGCCGATCTGCGGCCAGCCCAGGCCGGCCTGGTCCAGTAGTTCCTGGATGCCTTGCAGCACGGCGGTTTCAGGGGCGTCCGGGGTGGTGAGCAGCTTGGCGGACCAGCGGCGCTGCTCCCGTTCAAGCACGATGTCGGTGAAGGTGCCGCCGACATCGACGGCGACGCGCGCGGCTGGAGCGGCGGCGTCCGGGACAGGGGGAGTAGGCATATGCGGCAACGGAAATCGGGTCGTGGGGCCCGCGCGGCAAAGACGGGCCAAGACCGATGATGCTAAGCAGTCCCGGCGCCGGCTTGAACGACGGATTTCGAGTTTGCATATGCGGAAAGCGCGCGGCGCGTCCCGGGGCGGCGGCTCAGCCCGGACTGCCCGAGAGCGCCAGCAGCAGCGCCAGGCACAGCAGCGCGCCGAACGCGGCCAGCGCGAACGGGAGCAGCAGGACGTAGACGCCGCGCTCCTGTCCGCGGCCGTGGGCCAGCCCGGCCGCGATCGACATGCGGACCGGCGAGAAGATCCCCAGCGACGTGCCGGAGACGTGCAGCAGCGCGGCGGCGGCGGGCACGCTCAGGCCGGCCTGCAGGGCCAGCGAGAGCTGCGACGGCATGAACAGGCTGTTCGGCGCGTTGCCGCTGTTGGCCAGGATGCCGAAAGCGCCGGCCAGGACCGGCGTGATCAGCACGGTCCAGTCCCGCAGGCTGGCGAACAGGCCGTCGGCGAAGGCCTGCGAGATGCCCGCGCCCGCCAGCACTTCGGCCATCATGGCGAACAGGAACACCGAATACACCGCGTGGCGTCCGGTGGCCCAGGCGGCGCGCGCCTGCGCCGCCAGGATCCGGGGCTGCCGTCGCAGCGCCGCCATCGCCAGCGCGCCCGCGATCAGCCACGATCCGGCGTGCAGGAACGGCTTCCAGCCGGGCAGGTCCGCGTAGGGGCTGAACGAGGCCAGCGCGGACAGCCCGCGGTTCAAGCCGGGAACCAGGCGCGTCGCGACCAGCCAGGCGATCATCAGGATGTAGGGCAGGGCGCTGCGCGCCGCGGCCTTCAACTGCGCGCGGCCTGGACGGCGATCGAGCACGAAGCGCAGCACGATCAGCGGACCATAGGCCGACAGCAGCGCGGTTTCGGGCCCGAGCAGGGCGGTGGCGGCGGCCAGCGCCGCCAGGCTGGCCGCCATCCAGCCCGCCTCGCGCCAGCGCTCCGAAGCCGGCGCGCGCAGGCCCGCGCGCGCGGCGGCACGCCAGTACAGCGCCATCCATATCGCCATCAGCAAGGCCACCGGCACCATGCTGTAGAGCGCCAGTTCCGAGGCCGGCACCCGCGCATAGGCCGAGGCCAGCAGTGTGCCGCTGCCCATGGCGCCCCAGGGAATCAGCGTCTGGCTCAGCAGCGCGAACACCATGGTCTCGCGGGGCTGCAGATTCAACGGGCGGATCAGCAGCACCGTGCCCAGCATGCCCACGCCAAAGCCGGTGGCGGATTCGGCGAAGGGGCCGACCAGGAAACACGCGAAGAACAGCAGCCGGCGCCGCGCCGCCGCATCGCCCGGTCCGGCCGGGCCGGCCGCCTTGCCCGCCGGCGCGCGGTCCTGCGCCGCCATGTGCCAGAACAGCAGGCCGCCCAGGATGTAGGGCGTGATGATCCCGCCGATCCAGAGCCCGCGCGCCAGCGCCTGTTCCAGTTGCGCGCCGCTGAACGGCGCCGGCGCCGCGCCCAGGGCCACGGGCAGCGCGGCCGCCAGCCCCAGCACGGCCGCGATCGTGGTGTTGACCCGCCCGCTGGCGATGGCGCCGATGACGGTCAGGGCGGGCAGGGACCAGAGGAGATACGTCATGGAAGCGGTATCCGGGTTGGACGGGGCGGGTAGCAGTGTATGCCGTGCCGGCATGGGGGCGGCGCTCCCGCCCGTTACTCGCAGGGGCAAGACGGTAGTTCCATTAATGGAACACTGATGGCTATATGGCGATCTATCGCGATGTTCGTTCTATTTTTATTATTTCTCCAGCCATCCGGCACATTTCAAGGAGAGTCCCCATGTCCGCACCCGCCAACTTCAACGGCCAACGTCCCGTCATCGACCCCACCGACGCGGTCATGCTGCTGATCGACCATCAGAGCGGCCTGTTCCAGACCGTCGGCGACATGCCCATGCCCGAACTGCGCGCCCGCGCCGCCGCGCTGGCCTCGATGGCCACCCTGGCCAAGCTGCCCGTCATCACCACGGCCTCCGTGCCGCAAGGCCCCAACGGTCCGCTGATCCCCGAAATCCACGCCAATGCGCCGCACGCGCAATACGTCGCGCGCAAGGGCGAGATCAACGCCTGGGACAATCCCGAGTTCGTCGAGGCCGTCAAGGCCACCGGCCGCAAGACGCTCATCATTGCCGGCACCATCACCAGCGTGTGCATGGCGTTCCCGGCCATCAGCGCGGTCGCCGCGGGCTACAAGGTGTTCGCGGTGGTCGACGCCTCCGGCACCTACAGCAAAATGGCGCAGGAAATCACGCTGGCGCGCGTCGTGCAGGCCGGCGTGGTGCCGATGGACACGGCGGCCGTGGCGTCCGAACTGCAGAAAACATGGAACCGCGAAGACGCCCTGCAATGGGCGGAGGTCTACACCAAGGTGTTCCCGGCTTACCAATTGTTGATCGAAAGCTATGGCAAAGCCCAGGAAGTGGTGAAGAATAACGAGATACTGGATTCGCAACGCTGAGGAACCCCATGAAAACCTGCATCAACCGAACCCTGCTCGCGGCCGTGCTGGCTGGCGGCGCCGCGCAGGCCGCGGCCGCGGGCGTGGACTACCGCATCGACCCCGAGCACACGGAAGTCGTGGTGACGTGGAGCCACCTGGGCTTTTCCAGGCCGACGGCCCATGCGGGCGGCATACAGGGCACGATCCGCTACGACGCCGCCGATCTCTCCGCCTCGTCCGTCAAGCTGGACGTGCCGCTGGCGAACTTCACCTCGCACATCCCCAAGCTGGACGGGATGCTGCAGGGCCCGGAGTTCTTCGAGGCCGCCAAGTACCCCGCCATCGGCTTCCAGAGCACCTCCGTCGAGGACAAGGGCGACGGGCGGCTGCTGATCCACGGCAAGCTGCGCATCAAGGACCGCGAAAAGCCCATCGTGCTGGAGGCCAGGCGGAACAAGGCCGGCGTGCACCCGATGGCCAAGCGGCCGGCGATCGGCTTCGACGCGACCACGGTGGTCAAGCGCAGCGATTTCGGCGTGCAGGCCTACGCGCCCGACGTCAGCGACGAAGTCTCGCTGCGGATCACGGTGGAGGCCTTGGCCGACGCGGCGCGCTGAGCGCGGCGCCGGGGCGATCCCTTCGGCCGCGGCGGGTGGGGAGCTGATGAGTCATGAGGCGGCGCCCGGATCGCCTATGGTCCCGAATTCCACATGGCTTTTCGCGTAGAAGAGATGCAGGTCCGGTTCGTTGCGCAGGCGTTCCAACAGCGCGTCGCACTCCTGTTCGGAGACGATCATCGTGACTTCGACGGGCTGGTCCGCCAGGTCGAAGAAATGCGCGGAATGCAGGCGGTGGTGGCTGCCCAGGCCCTCTTGGGCGGCGATCAGCGTGGCGCCGCGGATCCGCATCGATTTCGCCAGGTCCAGCAGCCATTGGCATAGCTGCTGGTGGCCGTGCCGGCGGTCTTGTTGCGTAAAGAAGGTGAGCTGATACCCTTCCATGGAAGACTCCGGCCGGCCACCGCCGCAAGCTTTACTGCCCGCCGCCGTAGATGTTGCCGGCGATGCCGCCCGCGACGCCGCCGATGGCGGCGCCCGTCCAGCCGCTGCCGCCCGCTATCGCGGCGATGCCCGCGCCGGCTGCGGCGCCGATGGCCGCGCCCGACAGCGTGCCCTGCTGCTTGGAGCTCATGTTGGTACAGCCGGCAAACGAGACCATCGCTATGCCGATGATGATGGATCGAATGGCTTTCATGGCGGACTCCTAGGGCGCGCGTTTCGTGCCGGGCACGACGATTTCGAACCAGAGGGTTTCAACCACCGGCCGGTCCAGTTTTGCGGGGTTCGCCGCATACCAGTTGTCCAGGCTTTCGCGCACGGAATCCAGGGTTTGCGCCTGCAGCCCGCGGGAGAACCGGGGAACCAGGGTCTGGGCATCGGTGGGGGCATGGCGCCGCTGGTAAGCCTGCTCGACTTGAAGAAGATTCGCCATGCCCAGGAGGTAGGCCTTCTTCAGGTTCGCGTCGGACTCCGTCCATTGCTTGCCGGTGATGATGGGAGCCCCGTCCGGCGTTGCCGCCGTACCGGGGGTGGCGACCAGCAGCGAGAGAGCCAGGGCTGCCGGACCGAACAGGTGTTTCACTTTCATCGCATCGCTCCTCAAGGGAACAGGGATAGAAAAACAACCTTCTGACGCCATGCCCGCGGTACGCCCGTAAGAGCAAGCGATAAGCGGTAACGATAAATTTAGGCTTGAAAGCAGGCTTGCGCAAGGGGCGGAATGCGTGCGCCGCGGCGATACGCGGGCGCGGCTTACCCAATGGGAGCGATTGGTGTAGAGTTTCATTAAATAAAATGTAGTTTATTAAATGAAATAACTGACCATGAACGATTCCCCCGAAGCCAGACTCGTCGCCCACCTTTCCCGCCTGCGCCGGCAGGCCATCGTCCCGAGTACGCGCGAGCGGCTGGCGCAGGCCTTGCTGGACTGGTTCACGGCGGGCTGGTCCGCCGGCCGGACCGCGGCGGCGGAACGCTATTGCCGCGTGGCCGCAGACTGCCATCCCGGCTCCGGCGCGGCGCCGGTGTTCGGCCACGCGACCATGAACGCCAACGGCGCGGCCTTCGCCAATGCGGCCATCGCCCACATCCGCGAAATCGACGACGCGCATCGCGCGGCCATGCTGCATCCGGGCGTGGTGTCGATCACGCCCGTGCTGGCCCTGGCGGCAGGCGGCGCGTTGACCCGGCGCCAGGTCGCCGACGCGGTCATCGCGGGCTATGAAGTGTGCTTGCGGGTGGGCGAAGCCTTGGGCGCCGGACATGCGGCCGGCTTCCATGCCACCGCGACGGCGGGCGCCACCGGCGCGGCGGCGGCCGCGGGCGTGGCGCTGGACTTGCCGCCGGGGCAACTGCACCACGCGCTGGGCATCGGCGCCACGCAGGCCGCGGGCCTGTGGCAACTGGTGGACGACGGCGCGCATGAGTCCAAGTCGCTGCACCCGGCCTTTGCCGTGCGCAACGGGATGGCGGCGGCCTATGCGGCGCGCGCGGGCCTGCCCGGGGCGCGCCGCTACGTCACGGGCGCGCGCGGGCTGTACCGGCTGCTGGGCGGAGACGGCCCGCTGGAAGCGCTGGACGGCGGCCTGGATGCGCCGGAGCGGCTGAACACCGCCACCATCAAGGCCTGGCCCTGCTGCGCCCAGCTATTCACGCCGCTGGACGCGATCCGCGACCTGCTGGACACCCACGGCACGGCGCCGGGCGACATCGAATCGGTGGACCTGGAGATCTTCACGCACGCGCTCAAGATCGCGGGCGTGGACTGGCCCGCCAAGCCGGCCGAGACCTGCTTCAGCCTGCGCTACGTGGCGGCGCGCCTGCTGCTGTCGGGCAAGCTGGGCATCGAGGACATGGAGGCGCCCGACCTGCAGGCGGACGAGCTGCTGGCCATGGCGCGGCGCATCACGGTGCGGACCAGCGAGGAATTCCAACGGGAATTTCCGCGGCTGCGCCCCAGCCGCGTCACGCTGACGCTGAAGAACGGCCGCAGGCTCGAGGCGCTGAGAAAGCTGCGCCGGGGCGATCCGGAAGACCCCTACACCTGGACCGCGCTGCAGGCGCGCATGCGCGCGTTCGCGCCCATGATGGACGACGCTTCGGCCGCGGCCATCGTGGCCTGGTGCGAACGCTTTACCGACGCGGGGCAGGACGGCGAGGCCTGCGCGCCGCCGCCGGCGCTGTTCGGCCCCGCAAGGCGGTAACTGAGGGCGGGCCGCGGCCTCAGGGACAGGCCTTCGGCGTCCAGGCCGCGGGCGGGGTGGTGCGGAACCCCTGCTGCGCGAGCTCGTGGCGCGCGATCTCCACGGCCTTGCGCTGTGCGGCCTCGTTGTGGCGCGAGGCCAGGCCCAGCACCACCAGCGCGCCGACGAAGGTGTCGTCGCCGTCGAAGACCGGGACGGCCACCGACGCCATCTCGGCCACCCGCTCCGAGCGCGTCATGGCATAGCCTTTTTCATGGATGTCGCGTTCCAGCGGCGTCGAACCGCCGGTGTAGGCGCGCAGCACGTGCGCCGACGAACCGCCGTCCTTCAGGCTGATCCGCTTGCCCACTTCGACGTGGTGGCGGACTTCCTTGGAGGTGTTCTCGCGGTACAGGCAGATGCGGTCGTCGCCGCTGCGCACGTAGACCGCCACGGTTTCGCCGGTCTGTTCCATGACGTTGCGCAGCACCGGCTGCAGGCGCGAACCGAGGTCGAAGGTGTCGCGATACAGCATGCCCATGTGCAGCAGCGCCGGTCCCAGCGCGTAAGTGCTGCTGTCGTAGCGATGAATCATGCGCGCCTTGGTGAATACGCCCAGCAGGCGCAGCAGGGTGGCTTTGTCCAGGCCGGTGCGGTCGGCCAGGTCGCGCAGCGACAGGCGCAGGCTGTCCTCGCTGAAGCACTCCAGGATGGAGATGCCGCGTTCGAGCACGCCGGCGGGCGGCTTAGGGGATTTCTCGCTTGACACGGTTTCCTATGCTTCCTTATAGTTTCGATGAATAAAACATATTTTAATCAATGAAATGAAAAGCGGCTACCGGACCAGGGACATCCGCCTTCATTCACCAGGAGACCAGCGTTGCGCAGACCGGGTTCAGGGCCCGGCCGCGCGATCCACAGCATTATGCCCAATCAGATCGATGCATTCCCGGCGGCGCTGGCCGCCATCGTCGGCCAGGACCATGTCTTGACCGGGGAAGCGGACACCGCCCGCTACACGGCGGACTGGCGCCGCAATTTCCCCGGCGCCGCGCTCGCCGTGGCGCGTCCTGCCTGCACGGAGCAGGTGTCGCGCGTGGTGGCGCTGTGCGCGCGCCACGGCGTGGCGGTGGTGCCGCAGGGCGGCAATACCGGGCTGGTCGGCGGGTCCACGCCCGACGCGTCGGGCCGCGAACTGGTGCTCAGCCTGGACCGCATGACGGCGGTGCGGCGCGTGGACGCGCTGGACAACAGCATCACGCTGGAGGCGGGCTGCACGGTCCTGGCGGCGCAACAGGCGGCCGCCGGCGCGGGCAGATTGTTCGCCTTGTCCCTGGCCTCGGAGGGCAGCGCCACGGTGGGCGGCGTGGTGTCCACCAACGCCGGCGGCGAGCAGGTGCTGCGCTACGGCAATACGCGCGACCTCACGCTGGGCCTGGAAGTGGTGCTGGCCGACGGCAGCGTGCTGGACCAGTTGGGCACACTGCGCAAGGACAACACCGGCTACGACCTCAAGCAGTTATTCATCGGCGCGGAAGGGACGCTGGGCGTGGTCACGGCAGCGTCGTTCAAGCTGTACGCGCAGCCCGCCAAAGTGGTGACCGCCTGGGTCGCGGTGCCCACGCCGCAGGCGGCGGTGGACCTGCTGGCGCGCCTGACCGGCGCCGTGGGCGAGCGCGTCACCGCGTTCGAACTCATCGGCCGCCAGACGCTGGTCCAGGTGCTGGCGCATCCGCTGGACGGCATGCGCAATCCGCTCGGCATGGATACGCCCTGGTCGGTGCTGTTCGACGTGTCGGAAACCTCGGCGCAGATGGATCCCGAGCCCGCGGTGCATGCCGTGCTGGAAGCCGCCATGGAGGCGGGCGCGGTGACGGATGCGGCGATCGCGGCGTCCGGCCGCCAGGCGCACGAGCTGTGGGCGCTGCGCGAGCACGTGCCGGAGGCCCAACGGCTGGACGGCCCGTCCATCAAGCACGACATTTCCGTCGCGGTGTCGCGCGTTCCCGAATTCATCGCCGCGGCGGGCGCGGCGCTGGAGGCCCTGATGCCCGGCATCCGGATCGTGTGCTTCGGACACGTGGGCGACGGCAACCTCCACTACAACCAGAGCAAGCCGGCCGGCATGGACGATGCCGCCTTCCGGGCGCGGGAGGACGCGGTGCACGACGTGGTGCATGGCGTGGCCGCGCGCCTGGGGGGATCGATCTCCGCCGAGCACGGCATCGGCCGGCTCAAGCAGCAGGCCTTCCTGCAGTTCAAACCCGCCGTGTCCGTGGAGGTCATGCAGCGCATCAAGCACGCGCTGGACCCCCGCGGCACCTTCAACCCGGGCCGCCTGTTGCCGCGTCCCGTCCACCAGCCTTCCTAATCATCCAGGATCCCGCCTCATGTCCGTTTCCGTTTTCGATATGCAATCGCTCCAGCACCTGTGGAGCACCGATGAGCTGCGCGCCATTTTTTCCGAGGAAAACCGCATCCAGAAATGGCTGGATTTCGAGGCGGCGCTGGCCGAGGCGCAGGCCGAGCTGGGCATCATTCCCGCCGAGGCGGCCCGCGAAATCCGCGCCCAGGCGCGGGCCGGCAACATCGACATCGCCCAGATGTCGGCGGAAATCCGCCGCATCAAGCATTCGCTGGTGCCGGCGCTCAAGCAATTGCAGGCGCGCTGCGGCGAAGACCACGGCGAATGGCTGCACTACGGCGCCACGACCCAGGACGTGGTCGACACCGGCGTCGCGCTGCAGCTCAAGGAGGTGCACGCCGTGATCCTGCGTGACGTGGCGGCCGTGGGCCAGGAGCTGGCGCGGCTGGCCCAGGCGCATCGGGACACGCCCATGGCGGGGCGCACCCACGGGGTGCAGGCCTTGCCCATCACCTTCGGCCACAAGTGCGCCGTGTGGCTGGACGAACTGTCGCGCCATCACGAGCGGCTTAAAGAGTGCGAGCCGCGCGTGCTGGTGGGCATGGTGGTGGGCGCCGTGGGCAGCCAGGCGTCGCTGGGCGAGCAGGCCGAAGAGGTGGAGCGCCGTACGCTCGCCAAGCTCGGCCTGGCGGCGCCGTCCATCAGTTGGGCGCCCGCGCGCGATCGCTTCACGGAATACGCGCTATTGCTGGCGATGCTGGGCGCCACCTTGTCCAAGATCGGCAACGAACTCTTCAATATGCAGCGGAATGAATTCGCCGAGGTGGAAGAGGCGTTCTCGGCGGGCAAGCTGGGCTCCTCGACCATGCCGCACAAGCGCAACCCGACTTCGGCCGAGAACCTGGCGGGCCTGTGCCGGCCGCTGCGCGCCAGCGCCGCGCTGATGCTGGAAGGCATGGTGCAGGAAGGCGAGCGCGACGGCATCGCCTGGAAGATCGAATGGAAGGTGCTGCCCGAATGCTGCCTGATCGCCGGCGCCATGCTGTTCCAGGCGAAGAACCTGCTGGCCGGGCTGCGGGTGGACGCCGAGGCCATGGCGCAGAACCTGGACCGCATGCGCGGCTATCTGCTGTCCGAACACGTGATGCTGGAACTGTCGGAGCGCGTGGGCAAGCAGACCGCGCACGAATGGATCTACGAAGCGTCCATGCACGGCATCACCAACAAACTCGATTTCGCCCAGGCGCTGCGGCAGCACAAGGACCTGGCCAGCCTGCTGGGCGAAGACGAGATCCAGCGCCTGACCGATCCGGCGGGCTACCTGGGGCAGTGCGCCGCCTCGGTCGACCGGGTGGTGGCAACGCAGCGAGCCGCCTGGCTGGGCGCCTGAGGGCGACGGCCGGCATACGAAAAACGACAGGAGACAAACACCATGCGCATTTCTTCCTCTAGCCCTCGCGGCAGGCACCGCGCCCTGCGCGCCGCCCTGGCCGCGGCGCTGTCCATGACGGCCCTGGCCGGCGGCGCCGCCAGCGCCGCCTATCCCGAGCGTCCCATCACGTTGGTGGTCGGTTTTCCGCCGGGCGGCGGAGGCGACCTGTACGGGCGGCTGATCGCGACGGCCATGGGCAAGACCATCGGCCAGACCGTCATCGTCGAGAACCGGCCGGGGGCCGGCGGCAACATCGCGGCCGGCCTGGTCGCCAAGGCCGCGCCCGACGGCTATACGGTGCTGCTGGCCATGAGCGGCAACCTGGCGGTGTCGCCGGCGCTCAAGCCCCAGACCCTGCCGTACAAGGTGCCGGACGATTTCGCGCCGGTGGGGCTCATCCTGGAAGCGCCGCACGGTCTGTTCGTGGCGACCCAGTCGCGCTTCAAGACGGCGCAGGAAGTGATCGACGCGTCGCGGCAAAAGGAGATGACCTTCGCTTCGACCGGCACCGGGGCGGCCGCCCATATCGGCATGGAAACCATCAAAGAGCTGGGCCACCTGAAGCTGCTGCACGTGCCCTACAAAGGGTCCGGTCCCGCGATCACGGACATGATAGGCGGGCAGGTGGACATGTTCTTCGCCACGGCCTCGCCGCTGGTGCCGCAGGTGCAGCAGGGGCAGTTGCGCGTGCTGGCCCTGACGGGCAGCCAGCGCAGCCCCGTGCTGCCGGACGTGCCGACCTTCAAGGAGCTGGGCATAGACATGACCATGACGCAGTGGTATGGGCTGGCCGCGCCGGCCGGCACGCCGCCCGAAGTATTGAAGGTGCTGTCCGACAACCTGTCGCGCGCGCTGAAGGATCCGGCCGTGCAGAACACCATCCGCAAGGACGCCGCGATGGAGCGCGACCTGCCGCTGGACCAGTTCAGGCAGTACATTGTCCAGGACATCGCCAACTACCGCAAAGCCGCGACGCCCAGCCTGCTGAAGCAGATCGGCCAATAGCAAGTCCTTCTTTTTCCTGACCTTCCCGGAGATTTCCTCATGCTGCAGAACTGGACCGAGACGCTCGCCAACAACCGCAAGGCGGGCGAGCAACTGGGCAAGCACAACCCGCAATTGCTGACCGCGTTCCGCGCGCTGAACCAGGCGCAGGGCGCCACCGGCACGCTGGACGCCAAGACGCGCGAACTGATCGCCCTGGCCGTGGCCGTCACGACGCGCTGCGACGGCTGCATCGCGGCGCATGCCGACGCCGCCCGCAAGGCCGGCGTGACCGAGGCCGAACTGAGCGAAGCGCTGGCCACCGCCATCGCGCTGAACGCCGGTGCGGCCTATGTCTATTCGCTGCGCGCGATGGACGCGCTGTCGGCCGCCCAGGCTTGAGGGGAGGGCGCTCATGTACACCACCCTGATCGATGCGGAACACCTGGCCTGCGCGCTGGCGGGGCCGGGGCAGGACAGCGTGCTGGTCCTGGACTGCGGTTTCGACCTGGCCGATCCCGAGGCGGGACGGCGCCAGTACGAGGCCGGCCACATTCCCGGCGCGGCCTACGTGCACCTGGACGAGACGCTCAGCGGCCCCAAGACCGGCCTGAACGGACGCCACCCGCTGCCGGACCGCGAGGCATTCGCGGCAGCGCTGGCGGTGCTGGGCGCCAACCGCGATACGCAGATCGTCGCCTACGACAACGCCGGCGGCATGTACGCCGCGCGCCTGTGGTGGCTGCTGCGCTGGATCGGCCACGATGCCGTGGCCGTGCTGGACGGCGGCATCGGCGCGTGGAAGGCCGCCGGCCAGGCGCTGTCCACGGAACCGCCGGCGCCGCGCGCGCCCGGCGACCTTGCGGCGCGCGCCGGCCGCCAGCGCACGCTGACGTATGCCGAAATGCGCGAGGCCCTGAAGTCGGGCGGCCATGTGGTGCTGGACGCCCGCGCGCCCGACCGCTACCGCGGCGAGAACGAAACGCTGGACAAGGTGGGCGGCCATATTCCGGGCGCGCGCAATCGGTTCTTCCGCGACAACCTGGGCGCCGACGGACGCTTCCTGCCGCCGGAGCAATTGCGCCGGGCGTTCACGGAGCGCCTGGACGGCCGCGCGCCCGACGCCGTGATCAACCAATGCGGCTCGGGCGTCACGGCCTGCCACAATCTGCTCGCCATGGAGATCGCCGGCCTGGCCGGCGCGGCCCTGTATCCCGGCTCGTGGAGCGAATGGAGCGCCCAGCCGGGCGCGCCGGTCGCCACGGGTCCCGACGCCTAGCAACATGAACCGCGACACCGCCATTTCCTCGCGGCCGGACACCGGCCGCAAGCCCCACAGCGCCCATTGGGGCGTGTTCTCCGCCGCCTGGAAGAACGGCGTCCTGGACGTCCGGCCGCATCCGGGCGACCCGGATCCCAACCCGCTGATCGACAACTTCACCAACGCGCTGGACCATCCGGTCCGGGTCACCGCGCCCATGGTGCGGCGCGGCTGGCTGGAACGCGGCCCGGGCCCGGACGCGCGCCGGGGACGCGACGGCTACGTCCGCATGGAGTGGGACGAAGTGCTGGACCTCCTGGCGCGCGAGCTGGCGCGGGTCAAGGCGCAGCACGGGCCCGAGGCGGTGTTCGGCGGATCCTACGGCTGGTCCAGCGCGGGCCGTTTCCACCATGCGCAAAGCCAGGTGCACCGGTTCCTGAACACCGCCCTGGGCGGCTACGTGCGTTCGGTCAACAGCTACAGCGCCGGCGCCTCCGCCGTGATCCTGCCGCACATCCTGGGCAGCATGGACGACGTGGCGCGCCGCAACGTGACCTGGGAGCAGATCGTCGCGCACACGGACGTGGTGCTGGCGTTCGGCGGCATGGCGCTGAAGAACTCGCGCGTGGCCAGCGGCGGGATCAGCCGGCATATCGAGCGCGAGTCGATGCGCCAGGCGGCGGCGCGCGGCTGCCGCTTCATCAACATCAGCCCGCTGGCCTCGGACTTTCCGGACGACGCCCAGGCCGAATGGGTGCAGGCCGTGCCCGGGACCGACGTGGTGCTGATGCTGGCGCTGGTCCACGAGCTGGTCGCCAACGGCCTGCACGACCGGGCCTTCCTGAACGAATTCTGCGATGGCTGGGACGTCTTCGAAGACTATCTGCTGGGCCGCCCGGACGGCCAGCCCAAGACGCCGGCCTGGGCGGCGCCGCTATGCGGCGTGCCGGCCGACTGGATCGCCGGCACGGCCCGCAGCCTGGCCGGCAAGCGCGTGCTGGTCACCGTGGCGCATTCGCTGCAGCGCGCCGAACACGGCGAGCAGCCGGTCTGGATGGGGGCGGTGCTGGCGGCCGCGCTGGGGCAACTGGGCCTGCCGGGCGGTGGCTATGCCTACGCGCTGGGTACGCTGGCGCATTACGGCAAGCGCAGCAACGCGGTGCCGGTGGCCTCGCTGCCGCAGGGCGTGAACGGCGTAAAGGCGTTCATCCCGGTGGCGCGGATCTCGGACATGCTGCTGCACCCCGGCGAACCCTTCGACTACAACGGCAAGCGCATGCCGTATCCGCATATCCGCCTGGCCTATTGGGCGGGCGGCAATCCCTTCCACCACCACCAGGACCTGGCGCGCCTGAGGCGCGCCTTCGCCACCCTGGACACCTTCGTGGTGCACGAAATCGGCTGGACCGCCACGGCCCGCCATGCGGATATCGTGCTGCCCTGCACGATGACGCTGGAGCGCGAGGACATCGGGGGCGCGCCCACGGACCCGCTGATGGTGGCCATGCACCGCCTGGCCGAGCCCAACGGGCTGGCGCGCGACGACTACGACATCTTCGCGGACCTGTCGGCCCGGCTGGGCGCGCGCGAGGCCTTCACCGAAGGCCGCAGCAGCCGCGAATGGCTGCGCCACCTGTACGAGAAGACCCGCGTGGCGCTGCAGGAGCGCGGCCTGGAGGCGCCGGATTTCGATGAATTCTGGACGCGGGGCGAGCTGGTCCTGCCGCAGCAGGACGACGACGGCGGCATCCTGCGCGCCTTCCGCGACGATCCGGCGGCCAAGCCCCTGCCCACGCCCAGCGGCAAGGTGCAGATCAGTTCTCCGGTGGTGGCGGGCTTCGGCTACGCGGACTGCCCGGGCCATCCCGCCTGGCTGCCGCCGGCAGACGCGCCCACGCCGGAGCACCCCTTGTTCCTGGTCGCCAACCAGCCTGCCAGCCGCCTGCACAGCCAGTTCGATTTCGGCGCGCACAGCGTGTCGCAGAAGCAGCAGGGCAGGGAAGTGTGCTCCCTGCATCCGCAGGACGCCGCCGCCCGCGGCATCGCCGACGGCGACGTGGTGCGTCTCTTCAATGCGCGCGGCGCCTGCCTCGCGGCCGCGCGCCTGACCGACGGCATCCGTCCCGGCGTGGTGCAACTGCCTACGGGCGCCTGGTACGACCCGGACGACGCCGAGGCCGAGCATCCGCTTTGCGTGCACGGCAATCCCAACGTGCTGACGCGCGACGTGGGAACCTCGTCGCTGGCGCAAGGCTGCTCCGGCCAGTTGACCGCGGTGCAGGTGGAACGCTACGCGGGCCGGGCGCCGCGGGTGCGCGCGCACGAGCCTCCCGCCGTCGTCGAACGTCCATAGCCCGCGATGCGGATGCGGGAGTTTTGTAACGCCGGGTGAGCCGCGCTCGCGGCGCTCCGGCGGCGGGTTACACATACTGCCAACTTTCATCAAATAAAACAGCTTTCGCAGGACAACTGATTTAGTTGTACACATTGCTTACGGCGGCGTCCGGCAGCATGGCGCCTCGAGACCGTCGGCGATAGAAGACAAATAAATCGGAGGAGGAGTCATGCGTACGTTCAATCGCAGGGCCGCCGCATTGCTGGCGAGCGGATTGATGGCGTTGCTGGCGGGCTGCGCCGCGCCGGGAAGCAAGAAAGACACGATCAATATGGCCGGGCTGTCGCAGCCGGTGGAGATCGTGCGCGACCGGCACGGGGTGTCGCATATCTATGCCCAGAACCAGGAAGACCTGTTCTTCGCGCAAGGCTTCAGCGCCGCGCGCGACCGGCTGTGGCAACTGGACCTGTGGCGCCGCCAGGGCGAAGGCAAGATGGCCGAGCAGTTCGGCCCGCGCTTCGTCGAGCAGGACCGGGCCGCGCGCCTGTTCCTGTACCGGGGCGACATGCAGGCCGAGTTCGCCAGCTACCACCCGCAGGGCAAGGCGATCCTGACCTCCTTCGCCGCCGGCATCAACGCCTACGTGGACTGGGTCAAGGCGCATCCCGACCAGATGCCGCCGGAGTTCAAGCTGACCGGCACCGAGCCCGGCTACTGGAGCCCCGAGACCTCGCTCATCCGCATCTACGGCCTGACGCGCAACCTCGCCGAGGAAGTCCGCACGGCGCAACGCGTCGCTGCCCTGGGGCTGAACGCCGTCCAGGGGCTGAGCACTTTCGAGCCGCCGCTGGCCCTGCAGGTGCCGGCCGGCCTGGACGTGCGGCTGCTCGACAACACCGTGCTGGCCAACTACAACCTGGCGCGCAACGGCCAGAAATTCGTCGCCGAGGATTTCCCCCGCAGTCCGCTGGCCGCGGACCGGCGCGCGGAACTGGCCAGCAAGCTGTCCGCGGGCCTGCTGGCGTCGCTGGACCCGGCGTTCGACCCCATGGCGACCCGCTACGAAAGCAATAACTGGACGATGGGCGGCCAGCATACGGCCACCGGCAAGCCCATCCTGGCGGGCGATCCGCACCGCTCGATCGCCATGCCGTCGCTGCGCTACATGGTGCACTTGAACGCGCCGGGCTGGAACGTGATCGGGGCGGGCGAGCCCGCGCTGCCCGGCGTTTCCATGGGGCACAACGACCGCATCGCCTTCGGCCTGACGATCTTCGCCTTCGGCGACGAGGAAGACCTGTACGTCTACGACACCAATCCGGCCAACCCCAACGAATACCGCTACCGGGGCGGCTGGGAGAAGATGCGCCAGGTCGACGAATCCATCCCGGTGCGCGGCCAGCCCGCCGCGGTCCGCCAGCTCAAGTTCACCCGCCACGGCCCGGTGATCCACGAGGATCCGGTGCGGCGCAAGGCCTATGCGCTGCGCGCGGCCTACCTGGAGTTTCCGGGCACGGCGGCCTATCTGGCCAGTCTGCGGCTGAACCAGGCGCAGGACTGGAACCAGTTCGTCGCGGGCATGGAGAAGCACTACACGCCCAGCGAGAACATGGTCTATGCCGACGTGGACGGCAACATCGGCTGGTTCGGCGGCAGCATCGCCCCGATACGTCCGCGCGCCGACTGGTCCGGCATGCTGCCCGTGCCCGGCAACGGCGATTTCGAATGGCGCGGCTTCCTGCCGGGAAGCTCGCTGCCGCGGGCCTACAACCCGCCGGAAGGCTACGTCGCCACCGCCAACGAATACAACCTGCCGGCCGACTACCCCTACAAGGAAATGTCGGCGCGCACCTGGGCCGAGCCGTACCGCGTCCAGCGCATACGGGAGGTGATCGCCGACGGCAAGGGCCTGACGGTCCAGAACTCGCAGGCGCTGCAGTTCGACAACCTGTCGATTCCCGCGCGCACCCTGGCGGGCTACGCCAAGTCCCTGAACTCGGCGGACCCGGGGCTGGGCCAGGCGCTGGGCCTGCTGAAGGACTGGGACTACCGCACGGAAACCGACAGCCGGGCCGCCACGGTCTACGAGTTCTGGCTGCCCGAGGTGGTCAAGCGCGTGTCCGACCTGTACGTGCCCGCCGCCGGCCGCAGCGTCTTCGGCGACCTGTCCACGCGCAAGACGCTGGAGAAGCTGGCCGCCCCGGACGCCGCCTTCGGCCCGGTGCCGGAGCAGGGCCGCGACGCGCTGTTGCTGGAGGCGCTGGGCGACGGCATGCAGAAGCTGCGCGCCAAGCTCGGTTCGGATCCGGCGCAATGGCAGTGGGGCAATCTGCACCACATCCAGTTCGAGCACAGCCTGGCCAGCCTGCTGCCCGAGGAAACCGCCAAGTCCTACGGCACGCCGCGCTATCCGGTCAGTGGCGACAACGACACCGTGCACCGCGCCACCTTCCGCAAGAGCGACTTCCGCCAGATCAGCGGCGCGTCGTACCGCCAGGTGATAGACGTGGCGGACTGGGACAACTCGCGCGTGCAGAACGTGCCGGGCCAGTCCGCGGATCCGCGCAGTCCGCACTACCAGGACCTGCTCAAGGGCTGGGCGACGGGCGAATACTTCCCCATGGCGTTCAGCCGCGCCAAGGTGGACAGCGAGAAGGCCGACACGCTGACGCTGAAGCCGCTGGGGCAGTAGGGGAGTTGCAACCTAAGCTGTCCGCGGCCGCGGACAGCCCGCGCTTCCGGGCGGCTGCGCTGTCCGATTGACAAAGGTGCTTACGCACGGTTGCCGGTCGGAGCCGCCCATGCCAGTTAAGGTCACGGTAGCCCCTGGAGATAGAAGCGACCGATGCATTCCTCGCAGTCATACCGATCCGCAGCGCGTAATCCCCAACCCCATCCGCCCATGACCTGGCTGCAAGAGCGCAAGCAGTTCGTCCGGGCGCTCCTGTCCAACCCCGCCGCCATCGGCGCCGTGGCGCCATCCAGCCCGGCGCTGGCGGCCGCCATCACCGCGTCGATCCCGTCCATTGCCGGAAAAGTCCTCGAATTGGGCTGTGGCACCGGCGTCTTCACGCGCGAGATGCTGCGCAAGGGCGTAGACCCGGCCCGCCTCGTCCTGGTGGAGCAGGACGAGGCCATGAGTTCCAGCCTGCGGACGCAGTTTCCCCAGGCGTCCGTGCTGCAGGTCTCGGCGCAGGAACTGTCGCGGCACCGCCATCCGGAACTGGACGGCATCGGCGCCGCCATCTGCGGATTGCCGTTGCGCAACATGAGCAAGGCGCACCACCATCGGCTGCTGACGGCGGTATTCGACGCCATGGCCGAGGGCGGCTCGATGGAACTGTTCACCTACGGCGTTCGCTGCCCGATATCCGCGGGCGTGCTGGACGCTTGCGGGCTGGCGGCCCGCCGGGTCGGATTCGTGCCGTTCAACCTGCCGCCGGCGTCGGTGTTCAGGCTGGCCAGGCGAGGGTGACGGGCCGGCCTGAGCGCCATGGCCCTTGGAAGGGGAATCGGCGGCGGGGATCATTACCTTCCGCCTGTTAGAATTCTCCCAATTCCACTCATACTGAACGCAGCAATGGCAAGAAAGCAGACGGGCACCAACGGTGTCAACGCGACCCGAGAAAATCTGCTCAAACTCGCGGCTCGCACTTTCGGCATGCAAGGCTATTCCGCGACGACGATGCGCACTATCGCCGAACAGGCCGGTATCGAGGCGGCAAGCATCTACTACCATTTCTCGTCCAAGGAAGAGTTGGTCGACGAGATCATGGAAAACGGCGGAAACCGCATCGTTCAGCATTTGAACGAGCGGGTCGATGCGCTTGGCCCCGACGCCACGGCAGAGCAACGCTTCCGGGCGGCGGTTCTCGGGCAGATGTCCGGCGTCGTGAGCCACGGCGATTTCGCGCTCGCGCATAGAAGCCTGCTCGGGCAACTGCCGGAAAAGGTGCGCGAACGGCAGATCAAGCGGCGCGAACGCCATCAAAAGCTCTGGGACGGACTTCTGGAAGATCTGCGGGCCAGCGGGGCAGTGCGTGGCGATATCGATATCCACCTCGCGCGGATCTTCATCCTCAGCAGCATCAACTCCGTCCAGTCCTGGTTCAATCCCGGCAAGGGGTCGCTGGAAAGAGTCGCAGAGCAATTCTGCGATATGTTCTTCGAAGGCGTGCGCCCGCGTTCGTCCAAGGACGCTTGATCCGGCTGCCGCTCGTCGGCCGGCGCCCACATTTCCGACAGCCTTTCCATGACGCCACGGGAAAACCCTAGTGGCGCCGGTTTCTTTTGATCATCAAACTAACTACCAATAGTTAGGTAAAAGTCGATGGGCGACGGACCGAACACTCCAAGCTGAGGTTGCAATGACTACGACGCAGATGAAACCGATACGTTCTTTTCTCTTTGTTCCCGGCAATAAGCCAACCTGGATCGAGAAATCGATCAACTCGCGCGCGGACGCCTTGATCCTCGATCTCGAGGACAGCGTTCCGCTGGCAAACAAGGCGGAAGCCCGTCAAATCGTGGCGTCCAAGCTGGCCTGGCTGGCAGAGCAGAAGCAACGCATCTGGGTGCGCATCAATCGAAGCCCGCATCTTTACGACTTCGACGACATTCTTGCCGTCGTCAGTCCGCCGGTCGAAGGCATCGTGATTTCCAAGCCCTGCGGACCCGAAGACATCCACACCGTTTCTTCTATGTTGTCCGAGGCCGAATACCGCGCCGGTGTCGAACTCGGGCACACCAAGGTAATTCCCCTGCTGGAGACCGCGCGTGCGCTGCAGCATGCCTACGAGATAGCCTTGTGCGAGCGCGTGCCCGCCATCGTGGGCGCCACGGCGAAGAACGCTGACGTGGCCCGCGCGCTCAAGACTGTCTGGTCGCTCGACGGGCGCGAAACCCAGTTCCTGAAGTCGCGCGTCGTGATGGCGGCGAGGGCCGCGGGCAAGCTGCCCATCGGCGGCGTGTGGCAGCAGGTGCACGATCTGGACGGGTTGAAGGTGTCCTCGGAAAAGGACCGCCAACTGGGCATGAGCGGGGAGCTGGTGCTGCACCCCTCCAACGTGGAGATCGTCAACCGGATGTATAGCCCGTCCGACGACGAGGTGGCGTTTTATGAAGGCATGATCGCCGCGCTGGAGGCCGCCCAGGCCGAAGGCCGGGCCTCCTGCATCTACGACGGCGAGCACATCGATATCGCCCATGCCAAGACCGCTCGCGAAATCATTGATCTCGCCCGTTCGTTCAACGAGTGATCCCTATCCAAGGAAGAAAAAATGGCTGGCCTTTACTTCGAAGATTTCAAGCCCGGCATGGTGATCGAGCATGCCATCCGCCGCACCGTTACCGAGACCGATAACGTCCTTTTCTCGGCCATGACCTATAACTGCGCTCCGCTGCACATCGATGCCGAGTACAGCAAGAACACGTTCTACGGCCAGCGGCTGGTCAACAGCATGTTCCTGTTGGCGCTGGTCGCCGGCGTCACCGTGTACGAAACCACGCTGGGCACGACATTGGGCAACCTGGGTTTTGGCGAGATTACCTTCCCGAAGCCCACCTTCCATGGCGACACGATCCGTGTGGAGACCGAGATCGTGGAGACGCGGCTGTCCAGGAGCCGCAAGGATTCCGGCATCGTCACGTTCAAGCACGTCGCCAGGAACCAGCGCGACGAGATCGTATGTTCGGCCGTGCGCACGGGCTTGATGATGCTGCGTCCCGCCGGCCAGGCCTGATTCCATCTGCATAGGAGATCTCCGGATGGACTACCAACTCAGCGACGATCAGCTCGCGATCATTGACGCGGCGGAAAAAATCTGCGCGGACTTTCCGCTCGAATACTGGCGGAACAAGGACAAGAACCACGAGTTCCCGAACGAGTTCTTCGAAGCCGTCGCCAGCGGCGGATGGCTGGGCATTTGCATGCCCGAGGAATTCGGCGGTTCGAACCTGGGCGTGACGGAAGCTGCGCTGTTTCTGCGCACCATTGCCGAGTGCGGCGGGCAGGCAGGCGCATCGACCATCCACATGAACATCTTCGGTTTGCAGCCTGTGGTGCATTTCGGAACGGATGCGCAGAAGCGGGCCTGGCTGCCGCCGTTCGCCCGTGGCGAGCACAAGGCGTGCTTTGCGGTTACCGAGCCGGACACAGGGCTGGACACCACCAAACTCAAGGTCGTGGCGAAGAAGCAGCCCGACGGCAATTACCTGCTCTCCGGCAAGAAGGTTTTCATCTCGACAGCGCAGGTCGCCGACCATATGCTCATCCTCGCGCGCACCACGCCGGTGGAAGAGGTCAAGCAGCACAGCGAAGGGTTGAGCCTGTTTTACACCAGGCTCGATCGCAGCCATGTCGAGATCCGCGAGATCGATAAGCTCGGCCGCGCCGCTGTCGACACCAATGAGCTGTTCATCGATGACCTGCCGGTTTCCAAGGATGCGCTGATCGGCGAAGAGGGGAAGGGCCTGAAGTACATCTTTCACGGCATGAACGCGGAGCGTGTTTTTGTCGCGGCGGAGCAGGTCGGCATCGGCCGGGCCGCGCTCAGGCTTGCCACGCAATATGCCAAGGACCGCGTCGTTTTCGGCCGGCAGATCGGCCAGAACCAGGGGGTCCAGCACCCGTTGGCACGCAACTGGGCGGAACTCGAAGCCGCCAACCATATGCTGCTGGCCGCCGCCGATCTCTACGACAAAGGGCTGTCCTGCGGCGCCGAGGCGAATGCGTCCAAGCTGCTGGCCTCCGAGGCCTGCATGCACGCTTGCCAGACTGCGATGCTCACGCACGGCGGCTTCGGCTATGCGAAGGAGTACCACGTGGAGCGGTTCATGCGCGAGGCCTGGATCGGCTATATCGCGCCGGTCACCCCTCAGCTCATCCTGTCGAACATCGCCGAGCGCAAGCTTGGGTTGCCGAAGTCCTATTGAGCCCTCGAGCAGAATAAAAGCCTGCGAACGGCGTGGCGCTTGCAATTCGGGCGCCGGCCGCATCTGGGCTACAGGAGACAAATATGTCAGCGACAAAACCGTTGGACGGCATCCGGGTTCTGGATTTGACCGTAGCCCTGGCCGGCCCTTATGGATCGTTGTTGTTGGGAGGGCTGGGCGCGGAGGTGATACATGTCGAATCGCCCGGCGGCGGCGATATCGCGCGCAACAATCCACCGTACGTGGGCGCGGAGGGCATCCATTTCGGCATCAGGCAGGAAGCCGAGGTGTCGTTGAGCATCCTCAACCGGGCGCGCAACAAGAAGAGCATCACGCTGGACTTGAAGTCGGCGCAGGGCAGGGCGCTGTTCATGCGGCTGGCCAAGGAGTGCGATGTCGTCATCGAGAATGCCAGCGAGGGCGCCACGGCGAGGCTGGGCGTGGACTACGAGAGCGTGCGGGAGGCCAATCCGAGGATCATCTACGCGTCGATCAAGGCATTCGGCGAACCCAGCCCCTATCCGCGGCTGAAGGGCATGGACATCATCGTGCAGGCGCTGTCCGGCATCATGGATGTCACCGGCTTCGCCGACGGGCCGCCCGTGCGCTGCGGGCTGCCGATAGCGGACATGGTCGCGCCGCTATTCGCCGTCAACGGCATTTTGTCGGCATTGATCCACCGGGGAAAGACCGGGGAGGGGCAGCGCATACAGGTGTCCATGCTGGACTGCCTGGCGTCTTTGGTGGCCGAAGAGCACTTCGACGTCTACCTGAACGAAGGCTATCCCAAGCGCTCCGGCAACTTCATGGAACGGCTCACTCCCTTTGGCGTATACGCAAGCCAGGATGGCTGCGTGGCGCTGGTCGCGTTCCAGCCGGAATGGTTCAGAAACCTTGCCGATGCCCTGGGCCGGCCCGAGCTTGCCGAAGATCCGCGCTTTGCCGCGCTGGGCCCGCGCAGCCGGAATTCGGCGGAGATCAATGCCATTATCCAGGGCTGGGTGGGGCAGCGCGCCAGCGCCGAAGTCATCCGCGAATTGCAGGAAAAGCGCGGCGTGCCCTGCGCCGAAGTGCGCTCGCCGCACCAGGTTCTGAACGATCCTCATCTGCGCGCCCGAGGCGCGGTGGTGCCGCTGGAGCATCCGGGCCTGGCCGCGGGCGGCGCGACGGCCATGGGCATGGGGCTGCCGATTCATTTTTCCGAAACGCCGGTGGGCTTCGACCAGCCCGCGCAGGCGCTGGGCGCGTCCAACGACGAGGTGTACCGCGGCCTGCTCAAGGTATCGGAAGAAGAGCTCAGCCAATTGAGCAAGCATGGGGTGATCTGACATGCCGTCTCGTTCCGGCCCGCTCGCGGGCATCAAGGTGGTCGAGATCGCAGGCATCGGCCCCGGGCCGCTGGCGGCGATGTTCCTGGCGGATCTGGGCGCCACTGTCGTCCGGATAGACCGCAAGCAGCCCTCGGGCCTGGGCGTGTCGCGGCCGGTGCAGTGCGACCTGGGGCTGCGCAACCGAAAATCCATACGCGTCGATCTGAAGAGTCCCTCCGCGGTCGAACTGGTGCTGGAACTTGCCGGGCAGGCCGACGCGCTGATCGAAGGCTTCCGCCCGGGGGTAATGGAGCGCCTGGGCCTGGGTCCGGATGCTTGCCTTGCCGCCAATCCGCGCCTGGTCTACGGCCGTGTGACGGGATGGGGACAGGAGGGGCCGCTCGCCCAGGTGGCCGGCCACGACCTGAACTACATCGCCATTACCGGTGCGCTCAATGCCATGGGCCGGGAAGGCCAGCCACCCACCATGCCGCTCAACATCCTCGGCGACTATGCCGGCGGTTCGCTATACCTGGCTTTCGGGCTCTTGGCCGGCATTCTGCAGGCGCGCATCTCCGGCCAGGGACAAGTGGTCGATGCCGCCATGGTGGACGGGGTGGCGTCGCTGATGACGGTGACCCTGGGATTGCATGCCGCGGGCATGGTCCGCGGGCCACGCGGCACCAATTTGCTGGATTCGGGCGCGCATTTCTACGAAGTGTACGAATGCGCCGACGGCAAGCATGTGACCGTCGCTCCCATCGAGCCGAAGTTCTATCGGCAATTGCTCGAGCGGCTGGAGCTTGCCGGCCATCCGCTGCTGCGCGACCAGATGGACAGCGCGCATTGGCGGCAGGCAAAACAGGTGCTGGCCTCGAAGTTCAAGGAGCGTACACGCGACGCATGGACCGCCTTGCTTGGCGACCTGGACGTGTGCTTTGCGCCCGTGCTGGATTTCGACGAGGCGCCTGGTCATCCGCACATCCAGAAGCGGGGCACATTGATCGACATCGACGGCGTGGTCCATCCCGCCCCGGGGCCGCGCTTCTCGCGCACCCCCGCCGCGCGGCCCGAGCCGCCCGCGGCTATGACTACCGAGAACGCCATTGCCGCCTTGCAGGATTGGTTGCCGGACGCCCGCATCCAGGCATACCGGTCCGCCGGCGCATTCATTTGACAACGACAGGAGACGAGCATGCTGTCCAAGAGACGTGCATTCACTTGCGCCGCTATGTCCGGCGTGCTGGCGGCGGCCGCCTTGGCGGGGCCTTCGGCGTTCGCGGCGGAATATCCGGACGGGAAGCCCGTGCATATCGTCGTCGCCACCGGCCCGGGCTCGGGTTCCGATCTCACCGCGCGCCAGCTCGCGGCGGGCATCTCCAAAGAATGGGGCGTGCCTTTCGTCGTCGAAAACAAGACCGGGGCGGGCGGCGTGATCGGGACTCAGTTCGTCGCCAAGGCGGACCCCGACGGCCATACCTTGCTGGCCACCTATGCGCAGCACTACACCAACCAGCTTGTCAGGGACACGCCCTACGACGCGGTGAAGGACTTCCAGCCCATTGCCCGCGTCGCGAATTCGGCGCTGGTGATTTCGGTCGCCGCGGGTTCGCCGTACCGGACGCTCAAGGAGGTGATCGATGCGGCCAGGAAGCATCCCGGCACCATCACGTATGGATCTTCCGGCAATGGCACGACTTCCCACATGGCGGCCTCGCTGTTCGCGCACGTGGCGGGTATCGAACTGAACCACGTGCCCTATAAGGCGCCGGGCCAGGTGGCGCTGGACGCGGCTTCCGGGCAGATCGACCTCAGCTTCAACGGCATGTCCACGGTGCTGCCCTTGATCCAGGGCGGCCGGCTGCGCGCGCTGGCGGTGACCACGGCGCAGCGCTCGCAAAGCCTGCCTGACGTGCCCACGGTCGCCGAACTGGGCTATCCCGACTACGAGGCCGCGTCGCCGGTCTGGATCTTTGCGCCGCAAGGCGTGCCGCAGGCCGTCGTCGATAAGCTCTCCGCGGCAGTCATCCGCCAGGCGCGGAAGCAGGAATTCAAGGACCTGTGCCTGAACCAGGGCCTGGAAGTGGATATTCAGGACGCGGCCGCCACCAAGGCCGCCGGCCCCGGCGAACTGGAGAAGTGGCGCAGGTTGATGAACGTAGCGGGCGTCGAGAAGGAGTGAGCCATGATATCCCCGCCCCCCGATCGCGGCTTGCATGGCTGGCCGCCGGCGTGCTCGAGGACCGTGTCGCGCATATGCGGCACCAGGCCTTGTACTGCCTGGTCACCGGCAGGCGCATGACGGGGCGCGAGGCGGCGGCCCTGGGCCTCGCCGCCCAGGCCGTGCCCGCGGACGCGCTGGAATCGGCCACGCTGGCGCTCGCGCGGGAGATCGCGCGGCGCAATGCGCTGGCGCTGGCCGCCATGAAGCAGATGGCGCGCCACGCCATGGAACTGCCTTTGCGGGACGGGCTGCGCTACGAACGCTGGATGCAGCATCGTTACCGCACGCAGTCGCCCGCGTTGGAGGCGGGCGTGCATGGGTTCGAGTGATTTGCGTACCGGGCCGAAGGGCCATTCACCATAAACAGGAGACAAACCCCATGATCCGCTTGCGCCATTTCCTCTGGCCCGTCGCTGTGGCGATTGCATTGCCTTTGACATCGCATGCCGACGCTTTCCCCACTCAGCCCGTGCATGCGATCGTCAGCAATGCCCCAGGCACGGGAACCGATATCACCGGCCGCTTCATCGCCAACCAGATAGGCAGGCAGTGGGGCGTGCCCGTCGTCGTCGAGAACAAGGCGGGCGCCGGCGGTACGCTCGCCACCCAGTATGTTTCCAAGACGGCGCCCGACGGGTACAACATTCTGTTTACCACCGGCGCCCACTTCAGCTTTCCGGCGTTGTACGAGAATACCGGTTTCGATGCGAAGGCGGATTTCACGCCCGTGGCGGCGTTCGCCCAGGCGCCCATCGTGATGTTCGTGCCGGCCGATTCTCCGTTCAGGACGGTGCAGGATGTGATCGATGCGGCCAGGCGGTCGCCCAATGGCGTGACTTACACATCGCCCGGCACGGGCACTTCGTCGCATTTGGCGGCCGTGATGATGTCGTCCCAGGCGGATGTCCAGATGCTGCACATACCGTACAAGTCGGCTTCTCAGGCGGCGTTGGAAGTGGCGTCGGGGCAGGGGCAGGTGGGGTTCAATGGAACGGGCGTGGCGCTTCCTTTGTTGCGGGCGGGCAAGATCCGCATCCTCGCCGTCACCAGCCTCAGGCGCTCGGCATCGTTGCCGGAAGTGCCGACCATGGATGAAGCGGGCCTGAAGGGCTACGACTTCGTCACGCCCATCCTCGCCCTGGTGCGTTCGGGAACGCCCGAGGCCGCGGTGGACGCCATAGGCGCCGCGATGACGGCTGCCGCCAAAATGCCGGAGTTCCGGGAACTGTGCCTGGCCCAGGGGCTGGACGTCGCCATTCAAGGGCCGGCTCAGTTGAAGGCTTCGGCGCCGGCCGAGTTCGACAAGGCGCAACGCCTGGTGGACCTGGCCGGGGTAAAGGCGGCGCCGTCGAGTCGATGACGCGGGCTCGCGGATCCCGGCCGCGCTACTTGCCGAGATCCGCGGTCTTGCTCAGGTGCACCGTTCGTTCGTAGTCCGTCTTCAGGAACCGGCTGAAATCGCCGAGGAATACCGTACCGCCCGCGGCGCCGTCGGCTTGCAAGCGATTCTTGACGGCCTGCGTGCCCAAGGCTTGCTTCAGCGCCCGGGCGAGTTCCTGCTGAACCTCGGCGGGCGTTCCCGTCCGCACCAGCAGCCCCATGTATACCTCGAATGCGTAGCCCGGATAGCCTTGTTCCGCAATGGTGGGAATCTCCGGAAAATTGGGCGATCGATGGCTGGACGAAATGCCGAAGGCGCGCAGCTTGCCTTCCTTCACATTGGGATAGGCGGAGTTCGCGCCATCGAAAATCATGTTGACGCGTCCCGCAATCACGTCCGGAACCGCCGCGGCGTTCCCTTTGTACGGCACATGCATCAGTTTGATGCCCGCGTCGCTCAGGAAACGGGCGGCCGCCATGTGCGTGCTGGTGCCGACGCCGCCGCTGGCGAACGTCAAGGTGCCGGGCTGGGCTTGCGCGTGCCGGACGAGCTGGGCCAGGGTCTTGTCCGCTTGATTCGGCGTGCCCACCAGGATCAGCGGCGCCTGGCTCATGATGCCGATGCCTTGGAAATCGTCCAGCGAATAGCCGGTATCGCCGCGCAGGGCGGGAAGCTGCGCCACCGTGTTGGCCGAGGCCAATACGGTATAGCCGTCCGCGGCTTGCGACTTGGCGTAGCGGATGCCCAGCAACCCGTCGGCGCCGGCCTTGTTTTCGATGACGATGGGCTGCTGCAGGATCTTCGACATCTCCTGCGCCACAGCCCGCGCGGTTGAATCGAGCAGTGCGCCCGCGCCGGAATTCACGACGATGCGGATGGGGCGGTTCGGATAGGCGTCGGCCGCCCAAGCCCAGGCGCTGCTGCATGCCAGGCACAAGGCAGCCATTTTCGGCAGTATGTTCATCTTTGGGATCCTTGGCGCTCGCGTCTAACGCTTTGCCAGCCGGCCCATCAGCGCGTGGATGTTCCGGTGGTCTTCGATATTCATCACCATGTCTATCACTTCGGCCCGGGCGGCGTTCGATATCGCGCCTTCGGCATTGCGCTCGAATTTCTCGATCAGTTCCGCATCGCTCATGCGGCTGCCGGGTTCCGGGGAAGGGCTTCCCTTGGGGTAGCGGCGCTCTCCGGCGAATACCTGGCCGCGCGCCCGGATTTCGAGACGCGCGGGCCGGCTCGCGCCCTGTGTCGTCAATAGCTGCACGTAGTCCGGGTGTACCTCGTGCTCGATCTTCTCCATGAGCCGCAGCACGGCGGGGCTGAATACGACGTCCGGATCCTGCCAGCGCTTGCCGGGCGGGATGCGCTGCGCGCCCATGGCCAGGCCGTGGGCGATGCTGAACTGCGCATCGTGCACGTGGGCGATGTCGCGGTTCAACCAAACGGGCTGTTCGACAAAGCCTTCCACCCAGGCTTTCATATGCTCGATCTCCGATGCCCGTATATCGTTGGTCTCCATTATTTCCGTCATGGTGTCCAGCAGGGCATGGAGAATGCGGCAGTGCGGGTAGGGCTTGTAGGCCTGCTCCTTGGTGAACCGCCAATGCGCGCCCAGGCCGTCGGTGATGGAAGCGGCCTCCCAGCGCCGAGTGCCGATAAAGCGGGCAAAGCCGTACTCGCGGTCGTCGAGTACGAGCTTGTCGCCGCGATGGCCCAGTTCGCCCATGTGCGCGGCCGTCATCGCCGACTGCGCCAGCAGCCCGCCCAGCAGGTACTTGAGCGTGGAACTTGGCGCATGCTGGAACCACGCCACCTGGGAGTTCACCGGCGCGATGCACCCGGCGATGCCCAGGCCTTCGCTCATGGTTTCATAAGAAAGCCCCTTGAGTTTCATGATGGCGGCGGTGGCGCCGAAGATGGTGCTGCTGTAGCCGTAGACCTTGGGAGGGTCGACCTTGCCGTCCTTGGTGTCGCGCAGATAGTCCATGGCCTTGCCGATGCGATAGGACATTTCATGAGACAGCGCCACCGCCTCGAGCAGCGACTTGCCGGACGAACCCCGGCTTTCTGCGATGGCCAGCGCGCCCGGCAGCACGTAGGGCGTGACATGGCCGGGCGGCAGTACGGCGTCGAAGTCCAGTGCATTGATGAGTTCGGCGTTGGCGAAGGCCGCGCCGATCACCGAGGTCTTAGCGCCGAAGCCGATGATGTGGGCATGGTCCTGCGTGCCGCCGAGCATCCTGCCGTAGTCGATGCCTATGCGGCCCTTGGGTTCGTCGATGGCGGCCAGCGCGCATCCGAAGGAATCCAGGATGATGCGCTTGGATTCCTGGACGACGATATCCGGCAATCGATCGTAGTTCGTATCCGCTGTGAAGCTCGCAAGCCGTTCGATAATGGTCTTGGCCATGTCTCTACTTCCTCCTTCGTCTATCATTGCGCGGGTACGCCGCCAGCCGCGGAGCCGGCGCGACTGCTTTCATGCTGGGCAAGCCGTACTCGCCCGCGGGTGGGGCAGAGTCATGCCTGCTTGACCAGCTCGGCCACCCGCCGCCAGCGCGCATCCTCCTCGGGCATGCTGGCCTGGAAGTCCCGATGCTCCTTCAGCTCCACGAACATCGACTGCTTGTCGCAGAATGTCTTGAACTCGGGCGAGCGGGCGACCTTGGCGAGCCCGTCCGATACCCGCGCCACCATCGCATCGGGGGTTTTGGCGGGCGCCAGCATGCCCATCCAGGAGGCCACTTCGAAGCCCGGAATGCCGCATTCGATGCCCGTGGGCACGTCGGGAAGCGTCTCCCAGCGCCTGGCGCTGGTTACGGCCAGGGCGCGCAGCCGGCCGGCCTCGATCAGCGGTATGACGCCGCCGGATCCCTGGCAGGTGAAGGCCACGATGCCGGCCACCGTGTCGGTCACGGCCTGCGTGTTGCCCTTGTAGGGGACATGTCTGGCCTGGGTATGGGTAAGGTCGTTCAGGATGACGGTGCACAAGTGCGATGTGCTGCCCACGCCGCCCGAACCGTAATTGATCTCGCCGGGTTGGGCCCGCATCGCGCCTAGCAGGTCGGCCAGGGTCCGGTATGGGGAGTTGGTCGGCACGACGACGGCCAGCGCGGCGCTGCATACGCGGGCCACGGCCTTGAAGTCAGCCAGCGGATCGTAAGTCGCGGCGGCTTCGCCCGAATAGCGCGCGGAGAAGTGCGTCACGCCGGTCATGAGCAGGGTGTAGCCGTCGGCAGGGGCCCGGGCGACCGCGGCGCTGCCCAGCGCGCCGCCTGCGCCGGGACGGTTCTCCACCACTACCGACACGCCCAGGATGCTGGATAGCGGTTCGGCTACGAAGCGCGCGACACTGTCGATAGTCGTACCGGGGGAGGCCGCCACCATCAGGTGGATGGGCTTGTTCAGGACGGGCTGAGCCAGCGCGAAACCCGGGCCCAGGGCGGAGGGCAGGGCAGGAAGGGCCTGAAGGAAGTGACGCCGTGTGATCATGGTTTGTCTCCTCGTGTCGAGTGTGCTTTTTGTCTACTGCCCGGGTACGCATAGCGCAGTCAGTTCGGCAGCCCGCATGCGCGGGTCCATTGCCCGCAAGGCGGCCAGCAGTTTGCCGGCGCCGTCGTTTCCCAAGGTTCCGGCAGTCAGTTCCATGAACTTGGCGTCCTGCTCATCCTCGGTCATGGGGTGGGTATCGGTTCCGATGGGATCTTCCACGAATACGTGTCGCGAGCTGCCGTCGCGGAAGCCCAGCGTGACGTCGGCCACGAACTTTCCGGGGTAGCGCTGTTCCAGGGCGGGGTCTTCAGTGATGCGTATGTCATTCGCCATGGCGATGACGGGATTCATGTCCAGCTTGCCGGCCAGGTAGTCGCGGTGGACGGGATAGCCGTTGCCCTTGCCGAGCAGCGCGAATGCGGCCTGTATGGGCAGGCTGAACTGCACATGTTCGATATTCCCGGGCTCGCGAGCGTTGACGTTGGCCGTGCCGACGATGACGTTGAAATGAGGCGCGATCTTGAGGTGCACGTCGGTGATATCCGCCCGGCGCGCGGCGAAAGGGCGCAACGCATCGATGTATGCGTGCGTGCAGTAGCAGGCGCAGTACGCCTTGAGCCAGACGGTGCCGATCTCGAAAGGTCGTTGCAGCGCGAAGCGGTCCTTTGCGTCGTCGGCTGGCTGGTGCTGCAGGAAGGTGCGGAAGAATCCCTTGTTGCCGCTCAGGAAAGCGCGTGGCCCGGTGATGCCGGCATGGGCCATGTCGGCCGCCATCATGCCGTTGCGAGTGCCAATGCCTGCGTGGACGCGCTTGATGGAGCCGCCGGTGGAGGTGTATTCGGTCGTTCCGGAAACATGGCTGAGGGCGATGGCGAGCGCGTGCAGCGTGGTCTCGGCGTCGAATCGGCGCAGCTTGGCAGCGACGGCGGCCGCGCCGAAGTTCGATAGCACGCCGTGCGGATGAAACCCGCGCCGCAGCAGTTCGGGCGCCGCCAGCATGCCGATGCGCGTGTAGACCTCGTAGCCGGCAACCATCGCGGTCACGACTTCTTCGAGCGTGGAGCCCAGTTCCTCGCCGATGGCGAGCGCGGCCGGGATAACGCAACTGCCGGGGTGGCTGGCGCTGGGGCCGTGGGCATCGTCGTATTCAAAGCCGTGTCCGTAGCTGGCGTTGACGAAGGCGGCGTCCGCGGCGCTCATGGTGATAGGCGAGGCCGCCACCCGGCTCTTGCCTGGACGCTGCTGGGCGCCGGCGTATGTGAGCAACTGCCGGGACCAGGGCATGGACGAGATGCCGATCTGCAGCGCGAGCTGGTCGCGCATCAGGCGATTGACGCCCGCGTGCGCGGCGCTGTCCATGTCTTCGTATGTCAGCGCTTGGATGAAGCGAACCACCGCTTGCTCCAACGGCGGGCAGTGCATGGGAACGGTCGGATCCATGGTCAGGCCTTTTGTAGAAAACTAACGTTAGTTAGATTTGAGGGGACAATCCGGGCAATGGCCAACCGATATTGGCACCGACCGGATACCCCGGCAAATCCGTTCTACAAACGTTCCGTACTATGAAACCCGAGCCGTGCCGCGGTCCAGGAGGTTGGCGGGTCGCCAACCCCATGGAAACTCCGGGCCGGATGCGGCGTACTGCGCCCGTCGACGCGGTACGGATCCAGCATCGGCCGCTTATTCGCCGTGGCCGGTGTTGCGGGCAAGTTCGGCCTGGTATTCGGCGCCGCGCCGCATGCGCAAGTAGTTCGCATAGGCAGCGCGGTATTCGGGGCTGTTGACGTCCGGGCCGCTGTCGCCGCGCGAGAACTGGTCCAGACCCGCGCGTTTCCATACGGCCAGGTCGGCGGCGACCTCGGCGCGAGTCAGGGGCCGGGCTTCTTCGCTGCCGTTGGATGCCTGGTTGGCGTCCGCGGGCGCGGCGTGCGCCACGGCGCCGGCGAGCGCGAAGGCGATCGATGCAAAGGCGACGGCAATATTCTTCTTCATGGCATGTATCCTCATCTGCAGGCCAGAGACGGGGATCAGTGTGACCACCCCGACAGTCTGTGGCCTTGGGTGTCACTTTGCGCCGAAGCTTCGATCGGATAAATGGCCATTCAGGGAAAGAGCATTCTATAAATCGGGGGAATCCCGGATCCTGGGCCGGGGTGGGCGGGAGGAACGCTGTGCGCCCTGGAGGCTCCCTCTGTAGTGCGCATAATGTGTATTATGTAAAGTGATAAATAGGCGAAACATCCCTCCCAACGGTCGCCGCCTCCCTATGTCGCGGCGCGCCGTCCCAATCACCATTTACACTTCCGGCCTGCCCAGCATGTCGATCCGCTTTTGATGGCGCCCGCCTTCGAACGCGGTATCCAGGAAAGCCCTGACGCAGTCGCGGGCAAGCTCGAATCCTACGATCCTGCTCCCCAGCGCCAGCACGTTCGCGTCGTTGTGTTGCCGGCTCAGGCGCGCCATGGTGGCATTCGCGCATAGCGCAGCCCTGACAGCGGGAAAGCGATTTGCGGCAATCGAAATGCCAATGCCCGACCCGCAGATCACGATTCCCCGCCGGGTTCTGCCCTCCGTGATCGCAGCTCCCATGGCGAAGCCGAAATCGGGATAGTCCACCGACTCTACGCTATTCGTTCCCAGGTCCAGCCACGCCACGTCGTTGAACGCCCTTTTGAGCTGTTCCTTGAGTTCGTATCCGGCATGGTCGGACGCGATGGCGATTTGCATGTTCTCGTCTCCCGGTTCTTATTCCGCGGCCTTGGTGTCGTCCGCGAACAGGATATCTTCGTAGAATGCGCCGAAAGCGCGGGAAGGATGGGCGATCTGGATCTCCAGGACCCACAAGCCGGTGTTGGGACATAATCCGAAGTCCCCCAGGCTGCCGGCTCTGTAGATCGCATGGGGGAAATCGCAGACGCGGTGGCCTTTGATATCCAGGTTCAGCCGCCAGCCCAAAGCCGCCGCCCTTGCGGCGGCGAAGGCATAAAGCGCGGCGCCGCTCGCTCCGGTGCTCCGCCAATGCTGGTCGACCTCGCGCCAGAGGATGCGCGCAGCCTCTGCACAGGCTTGCATTTCCGGATCGTCGCCAACTACGAAAGTGTCGCCGGCATCGCCTTCGTGCCCGTCCCATACCGGCCCGATATCGATGAAAAAGATGTCGTTCTGCCCCAGGGCCCGCGTCGGATCCGATTGCTCTTTGAAGGTCTTGAGCGTGCCTGCTCCAAAGCGGACGATGACCGGGTGCCAGATCCGGTCCATCCCCCCTTGCGCCAATACGTCCGCGGCGTGGGCACAGGCCTGTTTTTCGGTCATGCCCGGGCGGATTCCCGCGGCAATCCGCTTTACGGCATCCCAGGATTGGCTGCGGGCATATTGCATAGACGCCAATGAGAATTTGGCGCCGGTTGCTTCACGGGCCGCTTCACGTTTCGTAGCTTCAATAATGTCCATTCTGGGAGGCTGATTATTGCTTATGACGGCGAGACTCGGCCGCGTGGCGGACAGCCGCCAGGAGTGGCTTGTCGGGCGTCAGCGGCGATTACGGCAATTGACGCCTTGATCGACGCTGTCCGGTTTTTGCGATGATAGTACGTTCGGTCTCTATTTTCAGTCTATTGATAGTAAAGCGTGAACGTCGCGGCAATCGAAATGCGTCCGGGAACGACCTCTTCCGCGGGTACGTCCCGGTAGTACCGCGCCGCCAGCGGAATCTTCACGGCGGACTCGAAACTGGCGATCGGGCCTTCCAGGATTTCCCCCAGGGACAACGGCAATCCCGTGGCCAGGTCGCCCTGCAGCAATTGAATGCCGACGCCGCGCGCCATGTCCGGGCCTTCGCTGTTGGTCAGCGCGCCCGGCAGCACCAAGTTGGACGGGCCATCGATCTTGTATTTCACGCGCACGCCCCAGTCGCACATCAGGTCCAGCGAGAATTCCTTGCCCTTGTTGCTGTCGGTCACGATGGGCGATGCGGCGGATAGATCGCGCTTCCAGATGGACGGCAGCGCAACCGTGATATTGCTGGAGTTCAGCGTGCAGGTGATCGGCTCGAGCGTCAGGTTCGAGACGATGTTGAGCTTGGCGACGGTCAGGTTCTGGTACTTCACCAGCGCCTCGCCGGGCACCTGGAGAGCGCCTTCGGTGATCGTGATGTTGTCGTACTTCACCAGCCTGATCCAGAAGCTGCTGCTCAGGGGATAGTGGGTCGGCTGCACGTTCCACGCCAGGCTGGGCAGCGGCGTGACGTTGTTGTAGTCGGGATTGCAGGAGGTGTTGTTGCACCAGTAGATGGAAATTCCGAGGCCGGGGATGTTGGTTTTGAACAGGGACGGAAAGCCGCTGCTATTGGTGTAGCCGGGCACGGGTTCGCCCACGCCGGCCGGAAGGATGCCGGACACCACGCCGGTGGTGTCGCAGGTGATCGCGGGCCCCGGCGAGCTGCGCCAGCCGCTGCTCCAGAGCTCGGCTCCGTTGGGAATGTCTTTCCCGAACCGGATCCAATCCGACATGGTGATGGTGGTGACGGCCGGGCTGTAGCCGCCGTCGAAGCTGCAGCCGGCCCAGCTTGGCGCGGACATCAGCAGCATGAAGACAAGAGATATGAGTTTTTTCATCATGGTCCTGGCGTGGCTGGGAAAGGCGGCGGTTCGCGGATCGAGGTTCAGGCGGCGACGCAGGTGGATTGGGAACGCGGCAAGGGATTGTCCGTGCCGGTTTCGGAAGGAAAGCGGTACTCGAATGCGCAGCGCTGGGTGGCGCCGGTGCCCCAGCGCACTTCCAGTTTTCCTTCGCGCCGTTCGGTGCGCAGGAAGATGTGGCTTCCCTGCCCCACCAGCGTGACCGGATTGCCCGCCGTATCGAGCACTTCCGCGCCCACCGGCAGCGCCCGCCCCGTCGCGTCGAGCACATGCAGCAGCAAGGGTTTGCCGGTCTTGGTCGGATACTTCAGCATCACGATCGCGCCATAGCGGGGCACGGCGGTTTGCGAGGTCAACTCCATCTCCACGTCGGACGAAATGTTCTTGGGATCGATGGCGATCTCGTTATTGCGGTAGGCGGCCAGGCCCGACACCACGCCGTAGCCGTTGCCGGCGATCTTGCTGCCGTTGCTGTAGAACAGCGCGGCTCCTTCGGCGCCTTGCGCGGCGACGATCGCGCGGGTCTCGCCCTGTTCGCGGCTGAAGTTCACGCCGCCCGGATGCACCAGGATGCTGCCGCGGACGCCGCCGTTGATCTGGTGGAATCCCTGGCCCTGGCTGACGCCAGCGGACAGGTCGCTGACGGCGCTGCGGTACAGGCCGGAGGCCCCGACGTTCGTTGCCGACGTGCCGCGGTGTTGCGCACGCGACCCATAGACGCTGTAGCTGAGTTCGTTGGCGTCGCCGACGGTGCCGGACACGCCGGTCTGCACATTGGAGCCGCCCGCGTCGGAGTAGTTGACGGTGGACGTCAGATAGGCCGCGCGGCTGGACGCGCCCAGCGGGAACGAGAGGTTCAGCATGTACCGGGTATCCGGCCCGCCGCCCATGGTTTGCGTGCGGGCCACCGAGAGGCTGGCGTTCACGCGGCCGAAGGTGTTGGAATATCCCGCCTGGTAGCTGACGTCGCTTTTCCTGCCCTTTTCCCAATAGTTCTGGGCGGCTCCGCTGATGTAGACCGACCCGTAGCGGCCGGGCAGCGGCTGGTTCACGTTCAGTTGGAAACGGTTGCGTTGGCGCAGGGCTCGGCCACCCTCCTCGTCCCGCAGTTGGGAGTAGTCCAGGAAGTTGAGGTAGCCGTCGCTCGAGAACCGGTGCGCGGCGAGCGCGAAGTTCGTTTGCGTGCTGTTGACGGTCTTGCTGTAGCTGATACGGTAGCTTTGTCCGGCGGTCGAGGCGCCCACGGCGCTGCCTTTGGGCAAGCCGGTAGCGCGCGCGTGCGTCACGTCGACCGATACCGCGCCGTAGCTGGTGCTGACCGCCGCGCCGGCCAGGGCCGATTGATAATTCTTGGATCCCAGGACGCCGCCATAGGCGGTCCAGGTGTTGGAAATGCCGTGCTGATACGTTGCCTGGAGAAACTCCGGCTTTGCTGCGCCCGTATCGCTGCGCAGCTTTCCGGCCACGGCGGTCAGGCGGGAGACGCCCGGCCTGAGAAGCTGCGGCACCGAAGCGTAAGGCACGACGAAGCTGCGCACGCTGCCGTCGGCCTCGGTGACCGTCACCTCCAGGTCGCCGGCATAGCCGGTGCCGTACAGATCGTCGATGGCGAAGGGGCCGGGGGCCACGGTGGTTTCGTACAGGACGTTGCTGCCCTGCCGCACCGTCACCGTGGCGTTGCTCTGCGCGATGCCCCGGATGATGGGCGCGAAACCGCGCTGCGAATCGGGCAGCATACGATCGTCCGCAGCGATCTGGACGCCCGTGAAAGGCACGCTGTCGAACAGGCCGGCCTGCGTGTAGTACTGGCCGACCGTGAGCTGCGATTTCAGGCCGGTCAGATCCCGCTGCGCATAGTTATTGATGCTCGTATATTTGCTGTGGCTGCCGCGGCCTTGCACGCGGTTATAGTTTCCATTATGGCGGAAGCGCCAGGAACCGGCGTTCAGCCCTGCATTGATGCCTGCGTAATATTGGCTTTGCTTGATGCCGGAAGATTTCGTCTGGTATGCGTCGGCGTTATAGTCGATGAACCCCGCGGTGACTCCGCTGTCCCAATTCGAGGGGTCCACATATCCGCGCAAGGCGCGGCGCACATATATCTGGGGAACCGTCAGTTCCAGGACCAGGGCTGAGAAATCGAAGTTCGCGATAATGTCCGGCGCCAGCGTGGCGGCGTCCATGCATCCAGCCGTGGCTTTATCGTCCTGCTGCGGAATCCTGTCGAGCGCAATGCCCAGCCGTTCAAGCTGGGACGGCTCCATGCAATAGGCAGGCTGCGCGTTCTTGCCTGGTCCGGCCTCTACCCTGACCTGCTCGCGGCCTGCACGGTTGCCGTTGATCACCACGTCCACGCGGTATGAGCCGGGCACGATCTCGCCGGCATTCTCGAAGCGCGCGATATCGAGGGCGCTTGCGCCAGTCTTGGTGAGAAACGCCGGATTGAAGGTGGCGCTACCCTGCTGCATTGCGCTGGCGGACGGGCCCGCGAAACAGGCAATGGCCGCTGCTGCGACGAGGATTCCCTTCGCCGATTGCCGGCGGACGGAAATGGGACGCTGCAGGAAACAGGGGCCGGCGTCGAGAATAGCCGTAACGGTAACCATCTTTACTTTCCAACGTTCTTTTTGAAAAACAGCCTGGACCGCTCTGTACAGATCTGGCGGCGGCACCCGTCGGGATGGGTTAAGGCTGGAGCGGACTGCTTTTTTCGACCATTCCGCCGAAATCGCTGATCCAGCCGAAATCGACCTTGGCGGCGGGCGCCGGACGAGGAGCGGTTTTCAAACCGAAAAGCGCGCTGCCGAAGGGGGGGATCATTCCCACGTCGGCTTCATGGATGGACCCGCCGTTATTCAGGCGGACCTTGCCCAGGGATATATGAAAGGGCGTGGGGTTGTCGCCCCGCAGCGCCGGGCCGGATTTATCGCGGGCCATGGACCAGGTGATTTTCTCCGCCGCGTCCTGCGATCCGCCTTCCAGGCTGGCGGGGCGATAAAAGAGTTTCAGCCGCGAACGGATGGCGATCTGCATGTAGGCCGGCGTGGCGGCGTCCGGCATGGCGGGTACCTCCAGCGTGTTGAACCAGAATAAGGATTCGCGATCCGCCGGCAGTTCGCTGCCGGTAAACACAATGCGCACGCTCTGGCCTTTCTGGGGGTCCAGCCGGAAAATCGGCGGGGTGATAATGAACGGCGCGTCGGCGGTATCGGGCTGGGACTTCTCATTGCCCGTGTCGGCCCAGGTTTGCATCAATACCGGCTTGTCGCCCTTGTTTATCATCCTGACGGTGATTTCGCGGGTCTTGGCCGGGTAAATGATTCTGGTGCCTTCTATTACCACTGCCGCCCAGCTCGCACTGGCGGCCGTGAGCATGGTGGCCAGGCCCAGGGCGGCGAATAAGTAAGGTTTGATCCTGAATTGCATTTTCTGCCCCTTTTGATAAATCCTTGGGGCGATGGCCCCAAGGATTCCTATTAATGCCTATCACTCATAGACAAGCTGGAAGTTGGCCATCGAGGCCACGTCGCCGGCGCTGGCGCCGCCTGCCTGCGAGTAATAGCGGGCCCAATACTTCAGCGTGACCGAGCCGTCCGCCGCGCTTTCGCCGCGGTCCATCTGGGCGGACCAGGGATCGTTCTGGATGTTGATCGGGGTCTGGTCCTTGTCGAGCAACTGGATGGCCACGTTTTCGGCGGTGCCGGTATTGACCAGGTTGCCGGCGGCGTCGATATTGCCGTCGGCCACGAACATGGCCGAGACCGTGTTGGCGCCCGGAGCGGGCGAACACCCGGTGACGCTGATGGAGAAAGGCGTCAGGCCGGCGGAGCTGCTGGGCGCCGTCAGCAGGGAACGGTCGATGGCGGGCAGCTCGACGTTCATGTTGGTGGAGTTGGCGTTCACCACGCAGGTGGTGTCGACCACTTGGCCGCTGAAGTTGATGACGCCCGATTGCGGCCCCGCAGCGATGGAGGCCGACGACATTCCCATTCCCGCCGCAATGGCGGCGATTGCCATTTGGATTTTCATTTGTATGATTCCGATTGCTTGTTTTCTCCGGCTTTTAATAAACATGGCAAAATAGCCTGAGCAAAAGGGCCTAAACCGAAGATAATGGCCACGATTGAATAAGGAGAGGTTTCTTGCCGCGAGCGGCGCAAGGGAAGGCAGCGCCGGATAATCCATGGCGATTGCGTCTTGCGCTGTTGCTGCCTCTCTTTGTTGATATTATTGATTCGGCCGCGGCGGAAATATATGAGAGGATTCTTGGGATGGGGTGTTTGTTTATTATCCCGGAATCTTCTTATGAATTAATCCGGATGCGCTGCATGAGAATATTCCTGGAAAATAATTTCCCGATCCAGGAATTCTCTTATCCAATGCGATTTGTCCGCCCATTACCATTGGGGCATGCGATCAATCGAGACAGCCCGCATCCTTAATGCTCTTAATAAATCGGCAGCCAAGAGCCCTTCCCTGCTTTTGCGCTTGCTGGGCGCCGCGCTTTTCAGTTGCGTCGCATTCGGATCGGCTTTCTACGTTTATTGGTCGTTCAGCACGCTGGCCTCCGCCGAAAGGCGCGAGATGAATGCCGCGGCCTATCAGGCGCAGTTGTTCTTCGACCAGCGGGAAATGCTGCTGCGCACGATATCCAAGGCTGTGATCCCCTCCCGGGGCAACACCCTCCTGGACGGTGTTCCCCAATATGTCGGGGATGCCCGCGAGCTCGAAGCCATTCCTCTGCTCGACGGCCTCCAGAATTACGAATGGGTTCTCACGCTGACGACCAGGGCGCTCGACGAGATACGCTCGGCCGGCGCGAGCATCGTGTACGCGTCCGCGCACGACGGCACGGTCAGGTACGCGATGCCCGAGCTCGCCGACGAGCGCAGCCCGCTGGCCGCCCTCGAAGCGAATTGGATATCGGCCGAACTCGCCGCGCGCACGCGCCGGGTGTTTCCGGGCGGGCCGCCGCCCACGTTCTGGCTGCGCGTGCCGGCCGGCCAGCAGAACAAGATCTTCCTGTTCACTCCGCTGGAACCGTCGGATGCCGACGCGGGCTGGATCGGCCTGGAACTCAACGGCGTGGAGCGGGCGCTCGCCGCCGCCAGCGGCTTCGGCGGCGCCTACGCCTTGTACGACCCCAAGGACATTTCCGTCCTTCAGAATGCGCCGATCAGCGAGCCCTACCGCTATGAAAGCAGCAGCTCGCGCGTAGACGTCTTCAGGCTGTGGGGCGGCGGCCTGCTCCCGCGGTATCTGCTCTTGAGCAAGTCGGTGGGCGCGGACGGCTGGCGCATCGTCTATTACATGCCCATCGCGCAAATGATACGGAACGGCGGATTTTCCCTGCAGGGGGCCGCCCTGTGGTTCCTGATGATGTGCACCGCCGCCACCCTGGGCGTGCTGCGCGTCCGTTCGCGACTCGTGAGGCCGGCGCTGCGGCAGTACGCCCAGGTGGCGGATGCCGTGCAGCTCATCCGCAAGCTCATCGACGTTGCGCCGGTCGGCCTGTGCCTGGTGCGCATGGGCGACGGCAAACTGCTGCTGTCCAATGACCTGGCCCGCCTTTGGCTCGACGGCAGCGAGAACTGGCGCCAGGAACTCTTTTCACGCGAGGAAGGTGTGGGCTGGGAGCAGATGCTGGAAGATGGCCGCTGCGTGTACGTGAAATACGCGTCGATCAGCTATCGGGGCGAATCGGTGGTGCTTTGCGGCATCAGCGACATCTCGGAGTTCAAGGCGGTGGAACGGTCGCTGGTCGAGGCCAAGCGCGAGGCCGACAGCGCCAATCACGCGAAAACGGTGTTCCTGACCACCCTTAGCCACGAAATCCGGACGCCGCTGTACGGCATCCTGGGAACGCTGGATCTGCTTTCCATGACCGAGCTGAACCCCAGGCAGCACCAGTATCTGAAGACCGTCCTGCTGTCCTCCGCGACGCTGCTGAGCACGCTCAACGACACGCTCGATCTGTCCCGCATCGAAGCCGGCCAGGTCAAGCTCCAGCCCGAAGCGTTCTCGCCCAGCGAGCTTGTCGGCGCCGTGCTGTCCAGCTATACCGCCCGGGCGGAGGAGAAAGGGCTGGCCCTCTACGCCACCATCGAAGCCGGCGGACCCGAGCGGGTCATCGGCGACGTCGCCAGGATTCGCCAGATACTGGGCAATCTTGTGAACAATGCGGTGAAGTTCACCGATTCGGGCCGCGTCGTATTGCGCCTGAAACACGTGCCGGGGCGCAGCGGGAAGTGCTGCCTGATTTTCCAGGTCGCGGACACGGGGATCGGCATCGCCTGCAGCGACCAGCGCGGCCTCTTTCAACCCTATCACCAGGCGAGCCGCCGCGATGAACGCCATGCCATGGGTTCGGGCCTGGGCCTGTCGATCTGTTGGCGGCTGTCCGAAATGATGAACGGCGACCTGAGCATCGTCAGCGAGCGCGGGCTGGGCACCAGCGTGACGTTCAAGGTCGAGCTTCCGGTGCAGCCGGTGGCGGGTCCGGCGGAGCCCTGCCTGGAGGGCGCGACCGTCCACGTCAGGGGCGCGGTGCCGGAAGTCGTGGAATCCACTTGCGGTTGGCTGCAGCACGAAGGCGCGAACGCGAAGCCCTACGACGCGAACGCGCAGGGCTCGCGCGACGGCGCGATCCTGCTGGACGTCTGGCCGCTGGAGGACGCCCCGCCCAACTGGGAGGGGCAGCGCATCCAGGCCCTGCCGCTGGGCCTGGCCCAGGGCAAGAACGCGGACCACCCGGGATGGATCGCCAACGCCTACAGCCCGAAAGACATCGTCAAATGCCTGCGCCTCGCCCATGAAGGCGTCGCCTACGCGACCTCGCACAAGCGGGAAACGCCGACGGCGCGGCTGGGGCTGAACGTGCTCGTCGCGGAAGACAACCAGATCAATCAATGGATCCTGCAGGAACAACTGCGCCTGCTGGGCTGCGCCGCCGAAGTGGAGCCGAACGGCGAGTCCGCGCTTGCCCGCCGCGACCTCATGGCATTCGACCTCGTTCTGACCGATCTGAATATGCCGGTGGTCAACGGCTACGAATTGGCGCGCACATTGCGGGACCGCGGCTACAAAAACCCCATCATCGGCATAACCGCCGCCGCGTACAGCGCCGAGAAAGACCGAAGCCAGGCCGCCGGGATGGACAACCTGCTGCTCAAGCCGATATCGGCCGCGACGCTGCACCAGGCCATTACCGAGGCGCTGCGGGCCGCCGGGGGCGGCCACCCTGCTCCGGATGCCTGAAGAAGGTCGCGGCGCATCCGGCACCAATTAACCGCCTATTGACCCCGGGGTCACTAACGATGGCAGGAAACTTTGCATACTATGAACGCGAACATCCACGAAACAAGACGGGCAACGGCAAATTGGCGGCCCCTCCCCTCCGACTCCCGGCTGGCGCGTTGACGGCCTCGCCTTTCGCGCAGCCCACGGCATATCCGCCCACCATCTAGAGACAGTCTGCGCGATTCCGGTTGACAAGCTTGCGGTGCGCCTCGAGATGCCGCGGGCGATGCACAGCATGAAGGAGGCTCGACCATGCCGGGGAAAGACACGCCATTCAGCAGAGTCACCCGAACGTCGCGTAGATTGAATCTTGCCCTGTTCGGGGTATTGCCGTTGGTCCTGGTACTGGCGGGAGCCTTGTTCTGGGGCGGCCAGCGGTTCATCAAGCAGGAACAGGAACGGCTGGAACTGGATTTTTCGATCCTTATCGGTTACGTCCACGAGCAGGAAGAGTTCCTGAAGAAACTCCAGATACAGAATTCCCGCCTTGGCGAAAACACCTTGCGCACGCCCGACAGAATCGTCGACGTGCCCACGGCCAACAAAGACGGCCTGCAAATCTTCGAGAGCCAGCTCGGCTTCGTGGACATGCCCTTCTCCCTGGCCTGCGATAGCGGTGAATGCCCGCCCAGGACCAGTTTCATCTTTGCCGTCGGCGGCTATCTGTCCGACTTCTATTCCACCTTCTGGGGCGGCTCGTACTACCCGGCGGGAACGGTTTTTCTGGTCAACCGCGCCGACAGCATCAGCATGGCGGTGCCGGCCATGGACGTCGATTCGGGTTACGAGCCGCTCAGCCAGGACCTCTTCCTGGCGGTGGCCAGCGCCCTGAAAAGGCTGTCCGAACGCCCGCAGCCCGGCGCCAGGTCGCCCTTCCCCAACGTCCCCACCCCGGGGCCGCTGCCGTCCCGGGATCAGGTGCGCTGGTTCTCCGATCCCTCCGTGCCGCGCAGCATGATCGGATACCTGCCGGCCCGCATTTCCGAGCAGGTCTGGGGAGACCGGCTCGGGGTTGCGCCGGATCTGGTGGTGGGGTCGCTGTTCAGCCGGGACCGGATCAATGTGTTCGAAAACGCCATGCGCACCCCCCTGTACGACGCGTTCTGGCTGACGCGCCAGGGCACGGGCGTGCTGATCGGCAATGGCGTGCCGCCGGACATCGGCGCCGCCGGGCTGAGCGCCACGCGGACGGGACTGGTGATGCGGATCTCGGATTCCACCGACACCTGGACCGGGTTCTACCAGGTGAAGTACGCCAGCATCTTCAAGGCCAATATCTGGTTGCCCATGGTGGCGTTTGCATTGCTGCTCCTGAGCGTGGGCGCGGGCGTGAAGTTCTACCGCTGGTACAACCGCCACGTCATCGAGCCCGCGCGGCTGGCGCAGAACGATATCGTGGAAAGCGAGCAGTTCAGCCGCACCATCATCGAGACCGCGCCGATCGCGCTTTGCATTTTCAATCGCGTCGACGGCACGGTGGCGTTCGGCAACACGCTGGCTTTCGAATGGCTGGGCGTCCGGGCGGACGAAGGCCTGCGCGAATCCGAGGAATCGCGCAAGCTGTCGAACCGGATCGCCCAGGCCTCCTCGCCCGGCTTCCTGGAGGAATTCCATTCCAGCGACGGACGCCTGCTGCACGTCGCCTACGCCCCGACCCGCTACAAGAAGCAGAGCGTGATCCTGTGCGCGTTCGCCGACATCAGCGCGCGCGCCGAGATCGAACGCACGCTGGCGCAGGCCAAGCAGGAAGCGGACAAGGCCAGCGAAGCCAAGTCGACATTCCTGGCCACCATGAGCCACGAGATCCGCACCCCGCTGTATGGCGTGCTGGGCACGCTGGAGCTGCTGGGCATGACCGAACTCGACGAAGAGCAGAGGCAGCACGTCGGCCGGATCCAGAGTTCTTCGACGATCCTGCTGCAGCTCATCAGCGACATCCTGGACATCACCAAGATAGAAGCCGGGCAGCTCGCGCTGGAAACGCTGGAATTCAATCCCAGGGAGCTGCTGCAGAACTGTACCGGCTCGTACGCGGGCATGGCCGTCCAGAAGGGACTGCTGCTGTTTTCCTGCGCGGATCCGGATCTGCCGGAGCGGCTCGCCGGAGACGCCAACCGCATCCAGCAGATCCTGGCGAACCTGCTCAGCAATGCGATCAAGTTCACCGAAGTGGGACACGTGATCGCGCGCATGAGAGCCGTGCGCGAACAGGACGGGACGTGCCGCCTGTTCATCCAGGTGGTGGACAGCGGGCCCGGCATCGGCAGCAAAGAGCAGACCCAGCTTTTCGTTCCCTTCTACCAGATAGACAACAGCACCCACACCATCCGCGGGACGGGGCTGGGGCTGTCCATCTGCGCGCGCCTGGTCGATCTTATGCAGGGCGCGATACGGGTGACGAGCGAGCCCGGCCTGGGCAGCAGCTTTTCCGTGGAGCTGCCGCTGCAACTGGCGGGCGGCGGCGATACGCCGCGGCCGGACCTGACCGGGATCCAGGTGCTGGTGCGCACGCCGCATCAAGAGCTGTCGGAGAACATCTGTCTATGGCTGAAGCGCTGGGGCGCGCAGGCGAGCCCGGTGCCCGCGGGCGCGCAGGAAATTCCGCCCGGCCAGGAAGACGCGGTGCTGGTGGACGTGCTGACCAGCGACAGCGCCGTCCCGCTGGCGTGGCCGGGCATGCATCTCATCGCGGGCGTTCCGGGCGGGCGCCACCACGACTCGGCGCAGTCGATCGACGGCTTCAGCGTGGACCGCATCGCCGAAGCCATCGTCCGGCGTATCTATGGGGAGTCCATGGCGCCGAGCGTCGCGCAGCAGGACCTTCCGATTCCTCCGGTCAGGCTGTCCGTGCTGGTGGCCGAGGACAACCCGATCAATCAGGTCACCTTGTCCAAGCAACTGGAGCGGTTGAACTGCACGGTCGCGCTCGCTTCCGACGGCATCGAGGCGCTGGCCGAGTGGGACGCCGGCACCTACGACGTGCTGCTGACCGACGTGAACATGCCGCGCATGAACGGATACGAGCTGGCCAGCGCGCTGCGGGCCAAGGGCGTGACGAAGCCGATCATAGGCGTGACGGCCAATGCGATGCGCGACGAGGAGGCGCGCTGCCTGGCGTCCGGCATGAGCGCGTGGCTGGTCAAGCCGATCGCCCTGCGCACGCTCTATCAGCATTTGCGGGGTATTCCTCCCCTGCCCCCGGCGCCCGGGACGCCGGAGGCGAGCGGCCCGGAGGCGAGCGGCCCGGAGGCGAGCGGCCCGGAGGCGAGCGGCCCGGAGGAGGCGCTGGCGGACCTGTTCTACGAGGCGGCGGTGCCTGCCAAGTACCAGGCGCTGTTCTTCGCCACCATGAAGACCGATCTCGAAAGACTGGAAGCCGCGATCGCCGGCGCCGATGCCGGCGGCGCGGGCAGCTTGTTGCATCGCATAAAGGGAGCCGTGGTCGTGTTGGGCATGAGAAAGATGGCGGAGAGGCTGGACCTCCTGGAAAGGCTGGTGCGTAAAGATGCCTTGGAAAAGCACGTGGTCACCGGAATCGAGGAGTTCATCGTCGGCTTCAGGAACTATGAGGCTGCCGTCCGGGCATCCAGCGGCAAAGACGCCCGCCCTGCCTGAACCATTCTGGAGCTTTCAATGAATCCGGTACGCGTTATTCTGGCCGACGACCATCCCGTCATCCTGGTGGGGTTGAAGGACTATCTCGAGAAGAACCGGGGGGTCGAAGTCATCGCCACGGCGAACAGCTCGACGTGCCTGATGCAGGCACTGGCTGCGCACGTGCCCGACGTGATCGTGACGGACTATTCGATGCCCGACGATTTGCACTACGGCGACGGCATCCGCTTCATCAGCTATCTGGTCAATAGTTTTCCGGCGATCAAGGTCGTGGTCCTCACGATGGTTTTCCATCCCAAGATCGTGCGGGCGCTCTATCGCGCCGGGGTGCACGCGGTGGTCCTGAAAACGTTCGACATGGAAGACATCGCGACGGCGATCGGCCTGGCCCTGAAGGGAGAAAACTACCGCAGTTCCGCCATGGACGAATGGCCCGCCGCGGGCGGCAAGGCGAGCCTGGACGATGACCGCATCAACAGCCTGACCCTGACCGAACTGGAGGTGCTGCGCCACTTCCTGCGCGGCGCCTCCGTCACCCAGATCGGGCAGTCGCTGCACCGCAGCGTGAAGACGGTAAGCGGGCACAAGGCGCTGGCGATGAAGAAACTCGGCGTGCGCACTGACCAGGAGTTGATCGCCTTCTGTGTCAACCGGGGGCTGTTCAATTATTGACCGAGGTCCAGGCTGCGCGGCGCCCGCCCCGGCGCGTATTGACCTCAGGGTCAATATGCTGCGCGCGATCCGCGGGATAGACTCCCTCCAGTGCCGCCTGTAGGCAGCGCTGCCTGAACTTTCCTTGCGAAAGCCCTGAAAAGCCGGATTTGCTTGCTTTCTTTGGGGGCAACGATGTTTCGAGCCTGTAAAGCGGTATCGGCGCTGGCGCTGGTGGGCGCGATGGCCGGCCTGGCGGCCGCCGCGATGCCTGGAACGGCGCGGTCCGCGGGCCCCCTCCCCGCCATTTCCCCGGACGCGGCGCCCGCGGGCGGGCGGGTCACGGCGGGCCAGGGACGAATCGACCGGCAGGGGCACACCACCACCATTACGCAGCAGAGCCAGAATCTGTCGCTGGGCTGGACCTCGTTCAACGTCGGCAGCCGGTCCAGCGTCGATTTCCGCCAGCCCAACCGGCAGGCGGTCGCCGTCAACCGCATCGCCGACCCGAACGGCAGCGTGATCCAGGGCAGGATAACCGCCAACGGCCAGATCTTCCTGATCAACCCGAACGGCATCATTTTCGGCCGGGATGCCCAGGTCAATGTGGGCGGCCTGGTCGCATCGACCCTGGATGCCGCGGAGCCCGGCGTGAAGAACGGCCAGGCGCATCTGCGTGGCGACGCGCCGGGCAGCGTGGTCAATGAAGGCCTGTTGTCCGCCCAGTCCGGCGGCTATGTCGTGCTTGCCGGACGGCAGGTATCCAACCGCGGAGAAATCCGCGCCGAACGCGGCTCGGCGGCGCTCGTCAGCGGCCGCTCGGTGCGCCTGGCGCTGGACGGGCACCGCCTGGTCGACGTCAAGGTCGAGGAAAGCGCCCTGCAGGGGCTGGCCGAGAACAGCCAGCTCATCGTGGCCGACGGCGGCAACGTGCTGCTGAGCGCGGGCGCGCGCGACAGCCTGCTGGCCGGCGCCGTCAACAACACGGGCGTGATCGAGGCGCGGACCCTGGAGAACCGCAGCGGCAGCATCGCGCTGCTGGGCGGACGGGAAGCCGGCAGCGTCCACGTCGGCGGCCGGCTGGACGCAAGCGCGCCGGCGGGCGGCGACGGCGGCCATATCGAGACCTCCGCGGCCTTCGTGAAGGTCGCGCCCAACGCGGTCATCACGACGACGGCGCGCTCCGGCAAGACCGGCACCTGGCTCATCGATCCGGTGGATTTCACCATCGGCGCGGGCGGCGACCAGACGGGCGAGCAACTGGGGACGGCGCTCGCCAGCAACAACGTCACCATCGAATCGAGCGCGGGCGCCGTGTCGGGTTCCGGCAGCATTTTCGTTGACGATATCGTCAACTGGTCGAGCGGTTCGGCGCTGACCTTGACGGCCAGCCACAACATCCACGTCAACGGCAAGCTGATAGCGACGGGCGACAACGCCCGCGTGATGCTGAACCCGAATCAGGCCAACGGGCCGGATCCGGCGTCGGGAACCGGCGAGTTCGTGCTGGGCCCCGGCGGACAGATCACGCTGTCCGGCATGAACCCGGGCCTGAGCATCGCGGGCAGCGAATATACGGTATTCAATACGCACCACTCCGCCCTGGAGAGCATGGGCACGGCGCTGGGCGGGCATTACGCGCTGGGCTCCGACATCGACTGGGGCGGCGCCAGCTTCACCCCCGTGGGCCCCAGCGTCAGCAACCCCTTCAACGGGGTCTTCGATGGACTCGGGCACGTGGTTTCCAATATCGCGGTCAACGCCTCCGGCCAGGAAGCCGGCTTCTTCGGGGCGCTGGGCCCCAGCGGGCTGGTCAAGGACGTGGGAGTGATAGCGGGAACCATCCAGAACGGCACCGACGGCGCCTATGTCGGCGGACTGGTCGGCTACAACGACGGGACCGTCCGCAACGCCTATTTCAACGGCTCGGTGACCGGCACCGGATCCGGCGGCGGCATCGGCGGGCTGGTCGGATTCAATGCACTGGGCGGGAGCCTTTCGGGTTCCTATGCGGCAGGCGCGGTGTCCGGCGCCACCAACAGCGATATCGGCGGCTTGATCGGATCGAATCTCGGCGCCGCGACGGACGTCTATTCGGCCGCGTCGGTGACGGGCAGCACCGGCAGCAACGTCGGCGGCCTGGTCGGCCGGCACTACGCGGGCGCGTCGGTGACCAATGCCTATGCGACCGGCGCGGTCACGGGCGGAACGTTTTCCGGCGGGCTGACGGGATTCAACGATCCGGGCGTGCTCGACAATGCCTACTGGGACACGACCGCCACCGGCAAGTCCACGGGCACGGGGGGCGGAACCGAGGCTGGCACCGGCCTGAGCACCGAGCAATGGCTGACCCAGGGGCCGGTCGCCAACGGCTCGTTCGACACCGTCGATACCTGGGTGCCGGGCTACCCCTACCCTGTCCTCAAGGCGCTGGACCACATCTTGATCGGCGCCTCGGGCCGGCAGACCTACGGCAACGCGCGCTCGCTGGAGGTGGTCATCACCGGCATCGTGGACCACGACGGCAACGACGCGTCCGGCCTGGTGGGGAATATCGACGGCATAGACTGGCTGACCGCGGAACGGCCTGACGGCAGCTACGTCATCGGCGGAACGGGCGCGACGGCGCCGCCGAAGTACCAACTGACCTACGTGGGCGACCTGACCGTCGACCCCGCCGAACTCGTCATCACGCCCACCGGCGGGCAAGGCAAGCGCTACGGAACCAGCGATCCGGCCGGCGGGTTCACCTATTCCGCGGCCGGCCTGGTCCAGGGCGACCAGATCAGCGGCAACCTGGGGCGTATCGCGGGCGAGTCCGTGGGCAGCTACGATTTCCTGCTGGGCAGCCTGTCGGTGAGCAATGCCGGCAAGTACTTCATCACGCTGGACGCCGGCGCGTTCGCGATCACGCCCGCGGAACTGAACGTCACGCCCGTGGCCGGCCAGAGCAAGGTGTACGGCACCGTGGATCCGCCCGGCGGCTACCTGTACGGGGCGGCCGGCCTGGTCCAGTCGGCCACGCCGAGCTACTGGAATGCGGCGGGGCAATACGTGCAGGCGGGCGCGATTTCCGACTCGTTGAGCGGACAGCTCTCCAGGGCCGCGGGCGAGAACGTCGGCAACTACGCCTACGCCCTGGGCAGCGTGGCGGTCAGCTCGCCCGCCAACTACACGCTGGCCCTGGCGCCCTCGACCTTCGAGATCACCGCGGCCAGCCTTACCGTTACCGCATCGGACCGTTCCAAGACTTATGGGCAGACATTGGTCCTGGGCAACACGGGGTTCACCAGCGTCGGGCTGGTCAATGGGGATACGGTCGATTCCGTAACGCTGGCGAGCCCCGGCGCGGCGGGTTCGGCGCCCGTGGCCGGTTCGCCTTATGCGGTTGTGGCGAGCGATGCCCGAGGCAGTGGGCTGTCCAATTATCTGATTACGTATCAGGAAGGTCGGCTTACGGTCGATCCGGCGGCGCTTACCGTCATCGCTTCCGATCGCTCCAAGACCTATGGGCAGACCCTGGCCTTGGGTAATACCGCGTTCACCAGTTCGGGGTTGGTGAATGGGGATGCGGTCGACTCGGTGGCTCTAGCGAGTCCGGGTGCGGCGGCGTCGGCGCCGGTGGCGGGTTCGCCTTATGCCATCGCGGCGAGCGACGCTCAAGGCAGTGGGCTATCCAACTACCTGATTACGTACCAGGATGGCAGGCTTACGGTTGATCCGGCCGCCCTCACGGTCATTGCTTCTGATCGCTCCAAGACCTACGGACAGACGCTGGCATTGGGTAACACCGCGTTCACCAGTTCGGGGGTGGTGAATGGGGATACGGTCGACTCGGTGACGCTAGCGAGCTCCGGCGCGGCGGCGTCAGCCCCGGTGGCGGGCTCTCCTTATGCCATCGCGGCGAGCGACGCTCAAGGCAGTGGGCTATCCAACTACTTGATCACGTATCAGGATGGCAGGCTCACCGTCGATCCAGCAGCCCTCACCGTCATCGCTTCCGACCGCTCCAAGACCTATGGGCAGACGCTGGCATTGGGT